>Ga0247760_1000134_pt1 | contig 76667 bp, 42 predicted proteins | sample UWRJL171409R4_FD_179936 | JGI IMG/M metagenome (GOLD analysis project Ga0247760, IMG submission 179936) | Plant litter microbial communities from Arlington Agricultural Research Station in Wisconsin, United States - UWRJ-L171-409R-4 | ecosystem: Environmental > Terrestrial > Plant litter >... | reverse complement strand
CAAGGGGGTGAGGAGGTTGGATGTGGTGATGTATGGGGGGATGGGGGATAACGTGGCCCACGGCATGTTTTACCGGAGGTGGAATAGCACGGGGGGGTGGGATGCTGGGTGGACCACCGAGGGGTGGGGGGATTTCAAGGGGGATCCGGTGGTCGTGTCGGGCGGGGGTTATGCTGCCTATCTTGGCATTGCTAAGGAGGATGGCGCCATGTGGCATCGCGGGTGGAACGAAGGGACGGGTTTTTGGAACGGGCAGAGTCTGGGCGGCAAGTTTGAGTCGGTGCCGGCCGCGTTTGCCACGGGGACCTTGAGGCTGGATGTCCTGGCGGTTGGGACGAATGGTACCTTGAGGCACAAGGCGAGGGTGGATGATGTGTGGGGGCAGTGGGAGGATCTGGGAGGGGTTTTTAATAGTGCACCCAAGGTGGTGAGGCCAGTAATGATGGAAGGCCGGGCTGTGGTTTTTGGGGTTGGGCCGGGTGGCGCTATCATTCATGCCATGTTTGTTGTGGGAGATAAGCATCTCTGGGGTGCCCAGCAGTGGTACTCGGATGGCGGTGTGATGACGGTGAAGGGGCATCGGGCGGGGCCGGCATAATGATAGCATGCATCCATTGCTTACAAAGTCAGGTCATCAATGACGATGAAGAGCTGGGTCCGACGACAGCATCTTCACGGACTTCATTCGTTTGTCTCATGCTTCCCCACCGCGGAATCGACTGAACAATTGGATTGAGGAGCTATATTCTATTTCAGTATCTATTTGGAAGCCTGCGAAAACTGGCCGGGGAAAGTGTTCAACGGTGTTGAGTCAGAGGCACCGCAATAACCGAAACCCCCAAACGCGGCCACCAAAAAGACCTCGTCTCACATCTTATCCGCCATCGGAAGAGCCGCAATAAAGTTCGCCGTGGGCTTCAGCCGCAACAGCATCCGCTAATACAAATTCCACGGATCCGCACAAAGCTGAAACTTGGTCTCCCCCTTGACGTCGTACACAATGGCCAGCATTATCATCTCGGTCGGAATGCGCTTGCCCTTGTGCTCCTGGTAGGCGATGCTCCCGCGCCTCGCCATCTCAAAGTGCACGTCCGAGAGCACAAATTGATCCTTCAGGAACGCATCATCCTCTACATACAAGTGTGCTTCAATCATATCTTCAACATCGTCGGAGACCTCAAGGCTATCCCCCTCTTCGCTAGACTCCCCAGCAGCGTCCGCCCCTGTGACAACCCATCGCGTGTCGGTTGCAAGTCTCGCAGTACCAAGGTCCGCCCTCCCAAGCACACGGGCAAGAGCACAGGTGTTAGGAGATTCTGGAGGAGCTGAGGCAAGTTCTGGACCCCCTGATCTGGCAGGCTAGCGAGGGCCAACTGGAGTACACCGAGAACGAAGCGCAGCTGGCCCAGCTGGTGGGGTTGATCTTCCGCGCGGTGGCGGGTATGACACCGAGGCTAGCACCAAAATAGCATCTCCGACTCTTAGAAGAGGTGCGGGGAGGACTAGGATGCATGCTGGGGATTGGTATGGACCCAGTTGTGCTGGACGAGATGAAGCTGGGGATCCCGATCGAGGTCCACTTCAATTCGGAGTGATGGGATAGCCAAAACACAGCCTCTGGTTCTTGGGTTTTCACCCAACTTCTCCAGCTCCGAGTCTATCAGAGTCCGGACCGGCACCCACCCGACGGTGTTTCTTTCCACCCCGGCACTCCGATACGACTTTCTCTTCTTGTCGATCCCCCTGTTTTGTTTTGCTCCCCCGAGGCGGCTCACCTCGGCGGCACGGCCTCCCTCCCGACAGCCCGGCACCAGCCGACCAGAGCAATAGCAGGTGAATCCTCATCCTGTGGCAACGAGACCATTGGTGTACGCATACTGAGGCCCCTGCCCCGAAGCTGAAGGCGGTGTGCCCAGACTCTAATGTCTTACTGGTGCGATCGCCCGCCGTGGCATGGCCGCATGATTTGGTAGATGCTGCACACTACTGACCGCGGTTCCTTTGCAAAAGCAAAAAGTCCTTGCGCAAGCATTTGCTCCGTGCGTTTGTGGAAGTGGTCTCCGAGGCCAAAGTCACTTTGTCAACCCCGGCGTCCTTCCCCTTCCCCCTTCCCACTTCCGTTGGGACAGCGAGCAGGGGGGGATCCCTAGCCGATCATCCCGAGAACGGATGCGGGCACCCCTGGCTCGCTCGACCTGGCTAACAGGCTCGTCCCTATTGGCCGATCTAAGTGAGCTAGTAGAGCTGCGAACCCAAAAACAAATGGCAGATCAGCCATGGTAGACATGAATTTGGCGGATCCCTTGCGAACGTCATGGAAGCTTGCCACTCTGTATTCCGCCGACTAATTGCAGCGGGAGCGGAGAAGACTGTATGGCGAATGCATCCCATCGGGGATCGTCAGCATTCCTCCCAATTCGCCAACACCCTAGTGAGACAGTGCTGCATAGTCGGTACGCCGCTAGATTGGACAGGCCGTGCGCGGCTGCTTTTTCGTTGAACGCCCAGAGGCTCTGAACCACTGTCCCGGGGCTGGCAACACGGCATTTGCCGAACTTGCATTTTGCCTCCGACAACCTGCATCCAAGGAACGCCTCGAGAATTTTGGTCATGAGCAAACAGGTGCTTGCTTCTGAACGCCACTACGAGTCAATGTGCTGGATGATCCTTGATCCAATTAGTAGGTGTCGAGACGTTGCTCTCGGAATCCTGTTGGTGGTGTGCGACAGGTAATTCTTTCTGGCCGCTGATGCGGGGAAGCCAGGAGAGTGAGCTCCGGCCTTGGCAGCGGTGCCGATTGTCAATTTGATATTCTAGTGTAGGTTGGTGGGGTGCTCTTCCAGTCACTCGGATATTGAAACCTGGGGATTGTTTGCATCGCTCGCCGCTTTGGGCTCGCAACCCGTCAAATACCCTTCGCCGAACCTACCCTCCTGGCGAGTGCAGGTCCTGTGTCTGATCGAATTCGGTGGTGATGCCCTGTGCTTCCAGGATCCACTTCCCCATCCCATCATTAAGGCACGCTAATGCACATGCAATGTCACGGAGCGGGCGCTTGGCAACCACTACCCCAGATGCCGAACCCTCCCCCTTGCGGCTGTCAATCCTCTGCAAGCCAACGGAGTGTTTAATTAGTGTCAGCGATCATGTCATCAAAACCGCTTCAACATTCGCACAAATATATCGGTTTGAAGCCACCTGGCTCCGACACATGACGTGTCTGATGTTTTCCGAAAGATATGGCCGATGAGTTACAACGTCGACATCCGTCGCCCGCCGTCATGATGCCGCAGCTTGCAGTCGCCGCCCCAGAGATTGTCGGAGCAGCACCTCCGCCGCCCGGAGTCGCCCCTTCCTTCGATCATCCCGAAACCAATTCGCAACTGGTCATAATTTCTAGCTTGGTCTGCGTCACCTTCGCCACATTGTCTCTGTGCATGCGCCTGTATACGAGGGTGGTTATCTCGAGGAGATTTGGAGCCCCGGATTGTTGGTCACTTGGGTCATGTCCTTTGGCGTTGTGTGCGGGTGCTAACACACCATTTTCAGACGCATTTGTTGCTTCTTGGGTGAGCCGATGAGCCTTGCACCGTGGCGTGAGCGCTGAAGTGCTGAGCGGGGACAGATCTGTTCATGCATCCTATCGGCCATTTCCTTGGCCAGTAAGTACTACCGCTCCTCTCCACGTCCATTGCATAACAGGCTTGATGGCATGGATTCCTGACCTTTCCAAGCATGCTTCGAGGGCGGCCTCGGGAATCATATCTGGGATATCTCTCTGGAAAAATTTACTGTTTTCTTGAAGGTGAGCCACTGGAAGCCTGCCGCTTGGGGTTCTTGGTTGTATTCTGCTGCTAATTGGCCAGCTTAAAACCTGCACCTCAGTCTTTTATTGCCTCGGCATCATGTTTGTCAAACTATCTCTCCTCTTGTTCTACCTCCAGTTGTCCCCGGAGAGGAAGTTCCGACTGCTGGTGTACGCCCTCATTTTCGTCGTGACGAGCTATTCGATTGCATCGGTATTCGTCGTCATCTTCTCCTGCTTTCCGGTAGCAAAGAGCTGGGACACCACGGTTGCAGGCGGATACTGCATCAACCTTCCAGTCTTTTACGTTGCGAACCTGAGCCTCAACAGCGCTACCGACATCGCGGTTCTAATCCTACCTTTTCCCATGTTGTTTGGGGTGCAGATGCCAATGCGAGACAAGATTGCTGTGACCGCGGTCTTCATGACTGGATCAGCGCAAGTGCTCTCCCATCAGCCCCTGGTTCTGCCATTTGGGGCGTCGTCACTGACCTTCAAAACTTAGCGTCTGCGTGGTCAGCATCCTCCGGATTCGGTCTCTAGTCATTCTGCTGGACAAGTACGACGTTACTTGGGAGCTCGTCGAGGGATACGTCTGGTCGTACGTCACGTAGCACACCACAACTTTGTAAGAACCCCCCACTGACAGCCATTCAGCGCTATCGAGTTGAACACGGCAATTCTCTGCGCAGCGCTGCTTTTTGCCAAGCCTCTATTGCGAAGCATCCTTCCCCGCCTTTTCGGCTCAACGGTAGACCCCGGGTCCAACTCATCAACAATCTCGCGTATCAACCCAGGTTTCAGTCACCTGGATGCGGAGTTTGGCAAGCATCGGCAGGAATTAACAGGTAAGAGAGTATCCATGATAAGAGAGGGCAATTATTTCTCGATGTCAGTCAGCGAGAGCCAAGAAGAGATCATCGAGCTCTCGGAAACCGATGTTAGATAGTCCCGTAGCCGCCGCTTTCCAACAACACTGCGATCTAGTTCTCCAATTCAACGTTTTAAAATGTTCAATATGCCTCCTCCGGCTGCTGCAATATGTATAAAGAATAACTACCTGAGGAATGTGCCAATACTCGCGGTAGAAGTGGTAATTTGTCGCAGCTAACCTACCTACCTAGTTAATACTCACGAATGGATTTGCTATCGCCCTCCTCGACCAAATCCTTTCGTATCCCTAATTCACGATGCTCATTCTTTTGTGACAATTCGACTCCCCGACTACGGCACCGAGCACATACCTGACTTATGAACCTTAGAGCCCAGGCCATTAATGAAACTGCCGAGTTGATTTCCTGACGTCTCGTGAAGTAAAATCCCTAGGGAAAAAGATCCAGCGCACATGGTACTACCTCAAGCCCAATCTTCTAGCTGCCCGGCTCCCTCGGTTTGTCCGCAAGAGATTGGGGCTGCCACTACTACCAGAGCCTTTAACAGGACGATTCCTAGTTTCCCGCCGGCCGCCGCCGTTCTATAGCCGCGGGGTCAGCAGTGCTGAGTTCCTTCCATCCCTTGACGCGAATGGGAGTCACGAGCGATGCCAGACTCAAGGAAAACCTCAGGGCGTCGTCGATGATACCTGTCAGTTTTGCTATGCCCTTGGGATCCATCCGCTCTGCGAGAGATCTCGGCCTGGACCGGTGTCGGCAAGGAAAGAGTCCCTCAGCCAGTGGGCGTATCGCTGGTGGGCCTCGTACAATGCGCGTCTCGAGGCACTCGTGCCCGGAGCCGGTGGATCCCGGAGGCTCATAGATGTTATAAACCGCCGCTACACAGCCGTAAAGGCCCGTTTTCAGTCCCCCCGGCTAACGTTTCGTTTCAATGGAAAGTAAGTGACACGTAATCTATAGGAGTGGCTCCTAGGAAACAACTCCAATTACGATGCACACGTATACTGGGTGTGCGTGACTCGTGTCATGTGTGCCAAAAAGCCCTATCGCCAAAGCAGGCGCAACCCACGGCTCGCCAAGGAATTCAGATTTGCAATAATGCAGACCAACTCGAGCAGACAAAGGCGACCTCCTCAAGGCTGGGATGATAAGCGAGAAAGTCCATTCTGTGTCTTGCCGCGGAGCATGGGCAGAAAGACGTTGTTTCCAAAATTCTTTCCATTTTGAGTCTGTCAACTAGAAAAGATGGCCACGACACCAGCAGCCCGATTTCATGTTGGCTAGGAGGTTCTTAAGGCTTCACCTCCATCGGAACACGGTAGCCGAATGGCTTCGCCGGCGGAGCGGCGTATGGAGGCTCGATAAGGCCTCCCTGAACCACTACCTTGAGACGGCCTTGCGCGTCCAGTTTCCCGAATTCGACGTCATAAGCGACCTAACTAACTCCGCGCTAGCCCCTGCGGAAATAGGGAACATCTCCAGTGTTGACAAAGCGCAGCAGCAGCAATCGCCGACGCTGGCCAACTCACTCAAGTCCGACGATCTATCCCACTTTAGGAAGATCAGCGTCCACGCAATGCTTCAGCTCAGCAAGCTAGCGCGGGGCTCTTGGTCCACCTCCTCCTTCCTATCCCAGAGCGGGTCGCGGTCCAGGATATCCATCGCGGGCATCAGCGACATCACAGCATCATTCAGGTCCATGAGCATACACAGCGGGAATGCGAGCGGGAAGAGGGCGTTGTCCCCCCAAGTTTCTAGCACAACAAATTCTCTCTGGGGATAGCCGGCGTTCAGAACAGCCAGGCACATAGCGGGAGCTGGACCCGGATAGGGGGAGTGTGGCAGCTTGAATATAAGGGAGCTTTTGGAGCTGCATGATATTGGGGTATCTACAGGTGTGTTCCGGATACATCGGGCATGGCCATGTAGGTTGTTTGTTAGGATGTGCCTCTTATTATTGCTGCGATTCCCACCCAGATCTCCCCGGAAGCATGTCTGTGGATGGTGAATCGTGGCATCGCCAATGGTTAGTGGACGAGGCCGTGGACCAAAAAACCCTCCAGAGATAGGTCGATCCTGGGTCCCGGACAACGGTGGGAATCTTGCTTTCCGGGATTTTCATTATCAACAAGGGGTCACTTGCTATGAATTCATGAACAACGTCCGATTCGGCTTCCTCGGCGAAGTATTCCCGTTCCACTTTCCGCTCCAAGAGCGTCGCGCGCTTGGCACGTCGGGAAATTGTGTTGTCAACATCGTCTAGCCTTCGGACGGCGCCAAGCCGCGGCCAGATTGGTGAGGAGTTACACAGCGGTTTCTTTTTGCTCGAATATAGAAATGCAACTGTCAAAGAATCAAATTTGAATGCTTCAGCGACTTCGCCGACGGCTGGCATAAAAGAGGTGTGATTGGATCCTTTTGCTTTGTTTTGAAGTGATATGGTGAAACGCAATACATTATACGTTCTCTATGTTCAGGCCACATGATACTTTTGAACAACTCCCAGATAAAAGTGGTGATTATATATTAGTGTCTGATGCATTGTGATTCCATCCGCCAGTAGGAAGCTTAATCCATAAAGAGAAGCCGAATGCTCTCTAGATATCTGCCCTTCTCCTCTACATCCCTACACCAGATGCATCGTCAGCATATCACCCACCATTGGCTTCCTAACCACTCCGCGAATCCCAGATGGCTATTTCTCACACACGTTTCCTTATCGCTGCCATTTGCTTGACATTGACCCTACTCCTAGAGGATAAAATGAAAGCTATCCCCCGCTTAGTCGAAACCGGCGCCGAGTGCGGACTATACCCCCCAAGGTGCTGCCACTCTCTAGCACACGACCCATTCCCATGTAGACACGCACGCACCAGGCGTTTCGGCATGTTTCAAGCGATATTCTCAACCCGAAAACAGGTTTTTCATATTTCCTAGCACGACGATGCCGCTTTTGTATTTTTATTTTATTTTACAGCGAATTGGGTGTTCCTACACGGGGGGGAGGTCCCACTTAGCGTATTTCCACACTGGAATGACATCATCATATTGGACTTCGCAACGTCGATCCAGCAAGCCCAATATTTAGCCACCAGACGTCGATCTGGTATTTTGGGCTTTGTCAACTTTCAATCAAATTATCTGTGAACGAGAAGCTGCACTTTAAGAAACTTCCCGCAACTGGTGTCCGGAACCATGGCGGCATCAGCACAGAGACGACAACCCTCACGAAAGGCAAAGCTTTCGATTGCGATCGCAGACGATAACGGACCGACTGTAAAGTCAGAGCGTTCTGCCTCTCCACGACTGGTCGCGTCTACGGAGTTACCAATCGAACGCCCAGCTTCACCAAATCTGTATAACCAGCCGGAGACACACATTGTCAAGGCCGCCTCTTCGTCTTATCCAATCCTAGGGAACCAGCCACTTGTCCCCTTGCGCGACAAAAAGCTTCTTTCCTATACAAAATACAACCACGGCTCCCCGTTCCCTTCCTTCCCCCGCCCAACACACGCAGAAATCAAGACCGTTGTTTCCATCCTGACCTCTCTGCATGGCACGCGCTCTCGGCCAGCTCCTTCGGAGATGGTTGCCCCGACAAGCCGCGCTGGCTGCGGTGACTCTCCCTCAGTCTTGGACGCCCTTGTGCGCACTATACTGTCGCAGAATACCTCGGACGCCAACTCTTCGAGGGCGAAGCGGAGCATGGATGATGTGTATGGAAGCAGTGATAGGTGGGACGCCATTGTTGAGGGAGGGCAGAAAACGCTGGAAAACACCATACGGTGCGGCGGGTTAGGGGCGGTCAAGTCGAGAGTAATATTGCAGGTGCTAGAGCAGGTTAAGGAAAGGTACGGCGAGTACAGCCTGGAAGTGTTGCGTCAGCTGGGGAACGATGAGGTCATGAGCGAATTTCTCTCGTTCAAGGGTGTCGGCCCAAAAACTGCGAGCTGCGTCATGCTATTCTCACTTGGACGAGAGAGCTTTGCAGTTGATACACATGTTTGGCGGATTGCGGGGCTGCTGGGTTGGCGGCCGAGAGGAGCGAGCAGGGACGAGACGCATTTGCATCTAGATGCAAGAGTACCCGACAAGGACAAGTATGCGTTGCATCGGCTGATGGTGACGCATGGAAAAATCTGCAGGGAGTGTAGAGCTAATGGGGCAGCCCGCGGAAATTGTCCTTTGAGAAAAGCCTTTCGGAAGGAAGGCGTGAAGGAGATGCAGGACGTTCCGAATCTGAGATAGTAGGCCAAGTGTGGAACATATAAGCTGTAAGCTTCGCCATCAATCCACGTAGCAACTAGTCCTAACCACCTAAATTGGGTTCTTGACAGGTCTTGTTGCCCTCCACGGGGCCCCATTACGGTAATCTTTCAGTCATATTCCCTGCCTCTACATTAAGCATTTCTATCTTTAGACCCTTTAGTTCCCCTTTAGTGTACTACTTATCGCAGCAGCGCCCCGACCAAACCTACACGCCGAAGACATCTTTGTTTCACACGTGACGGGATATCTACTGGCACTTAATAAATAGTGCCCTGCATTGAAAACCAATACTAAACGGGGGATGTAAATGTAATTTCCGGGTCGGCCTGGCAAACTTTCGTGTAGCTGACGGCGGATGTGGAAGCCTCAAAGTTGAAACGCGTGAGACGGTTAGACGCATTCAGCAGAGAGGGCGTATGAGACAGAGCCGCGGGGGCAGCCGGAGTTTTAGAGGAAGGGAGGAGATCTGTGTACAAATTGTTCCGAATAAGGAGTATTCCGTTGGTAGGCAATCTTAGTCGAATATATAATACCAACATTCTCTAACTATGTTATCAAGTACTTGTACACGTCTCCTCATCCCATGCTTCACTCCCCAGATCCATCCTTAGCATTAAAGAACTAATCCCCCTCCAGCTCAAGGTCCTCCTCTGAACTCTCCTTCTCCACACACCTCTCATCGCACCTCTTTCCGCTTAATACCTCCCCAGCAGGGTTAACACACCTCTCCACCAAATCTAATGACCTCTCAAACGTTTCCCTCAACTCCTCGCTTGGACTCCTTTGATCTAATAATGTTAACGGGGTAATCCCATACACATCCTTCCTCGACACACCTTTCCATCCCACCCCCTCCACAACTCTGCCTTCGTAAAAATCCCCATCATCTCCTCACCTCCATTCGTTGCCAAATGATGTAACACGTTCCTCTCATCTGCATTCACCCCTCTAACCCCGTCCCCCGCCTTAGTAATAACCTTACCTTCCCATGTCTCACAACCCGAATCGCTATAATGAGCGTGGTATCCCCATTTGCTGAACGCCCTCCTAAACCTGCCCTGTTATTTAATAAAAACTTGACTGTCTCGTCCTTTCTCCACAGCACAGCGTCCATAAGTGGGGGATACCCGCTTCCTCCCTGGGGTGTTGATATCCGCGCCGTGCTTAAGCAGGACTTTGATGATCTTTGTGGATGCCGAACTAGAGCTGACACCTGTAATGGAAAGCGCCCGCCTATTTAGCCCATCTGCAAGATCGACGTCCGCTCCGCTAGCGAGTAAAACCCTAACTGTGTCCAGATGCCCGTACCGACTTGCGTAGTACAGCGGTGTTGTTCCGAATTTGCCTCTCGCTTTGCAATCCACCTCCGCTCTGGCCCTTAATCCCTCAGGTACAGGCACCCGTCTTTCAGGGAGGTACTTCTCGACTTTGATCCGCGCCATTCTTGACGGATGCAGCATCGCGCAACGCATGTCCTAGGCGGCTAAACGCACAACGACTCGCATCGAAGAACCGGGCCCTGCTACATATCCCTCTCCTCAAACCCCCAAGCGAAGCATCACCAACTCTAGCACCGCCCCAATCACGAACCGCCTCACAAAACCCGGCAATCTCTTCCCACGGCATAACCACACTACCACGTAGCAGCCAACCTACATCCTCGGGCCTCTCCCCCGCTGAGAACCTGAAACACCACGACCTCCCAACCTTCTACCGAACAACCCTCGCCATCGCCCTCCTCGACGCCTGGGTTACCCACTGGCCGCATTGGAATAATCCTCTCGCACACCAGCCAGAAATATACACCATTTGTGCGTTACCACCTGGTGGAGAACCACCGTCCTCTTCTACTCCCCTCTGATCTCGTCTCCTCCCCGTCCGATCCCATTAACGCTCTCAAATCAATCACCATCCCCGCAAGAACCCCAAACCCCTGCGCCCTCACCCTCCCCTCAACCCTTTCCACGCCTCAACTCCCGACCTCTCTTCCTTGGGTACACCTTGCCATCTCCCGCTCGCTCCTCGACATCGGGTACGTCTACCGTCGCGTCCGAAGAATAGAACTAGGGCAAAAACAGGCTGGGTTGACCGGCTTGATTTACACAATGTGGAGAGGGAAATGGAAGTCCCTGTCGCGGTTGGGGAGGTGGTTACTTTTCTGTTCACTTGTGCTACTGCGACTGGGAATGAAACTGGGACGACGGAGAGAAGGAGAGGAAGGAAGGCATTCCTGTTGGCTTGCAGGAGATGCCAAGGTGAGGTGGGGATTAGGATCGGGGCGCTGCTGTTGAATGGCAGTGGGGAAGACGGGGAGGAGGGATGAGCTGGGGGTGAGGTCTTGGAATGGACGGAGAGATTTGCGAGGGAGGTTGGCGAGGGGGAGGAGAGTGATGCGCCGAGTCAGATGAGAGTTGCGTTGGGAAATGGGGAGGAGCTTGTGGTGAAGAATAGGCCGTCGGCACAGGCTGTGGATGTGGTTGTGGTTGTGGAGAAGCGGGAGTGATCTGTTGAGGGGATGAAATTGGAGGAGACGGGAGGATTATGATGATGAACGAAGTAGGGGAACGGGGGATGGGGAGTAAAGGAAGAAAAAAGAAATGTCGATAACGTTCACATCGGGTGCCCTGCTGAAGGACCAGAAATTTGCCACAGATTACAGTCCCCTCCCAATCTCTCCCGTACAATGTGGGACAAAGAAAAGCCGAAAAGGCAAAAAGGAAAAAAAGAACGTGTTTAGCACTTGCTTGTTTCGATCAAGCGACCTCCGGGTTATGAGCCCGGCGCTCTTCCTCTGAGCTAAAGTGCTGGTTTTTGATGTAGTGGTTGGCCACAATTCTGACTCATATTGTCGTTGACCGAGGTGGAGAGGAGGTCCGGCACCTGCTTGGTTGGGCCGCAGCGGAAGTTAAATTTTCCGCCTGCCACTCAACTCAACCACAGCGATGTCATCGCAACGCTCACCTTGTGATTGGCTGTCGAGGTCTGTCAACCTCAGCGTCCACACGGAATCGCGACACTGACAAGACGATGCAGAGCGTGATTGATAGCTGTAAAATCCGAATAGATTAAAAAAGAAGACGGGTCTTGAGACTGACGTAATGAAATGACTCCTGCCCGAGTCTCATCCGCGATGGCATCTTGAAGCGTGCGTTGCGAACCCCACGGAGCATCACTCCTTCTTCTCCTGCCCGGGATTCAACCCCTCTCTTTTTAGCTGCGCCATAGTTTTCCGCATGATCATCGCCTTGAGGCCCGTCGGCACCAAACCCATCGCACCCATCTGCAGTCCATGCGGCCAATACGGCACCACAGCCACTCGACCGCACCCAACCCTCCCCAAAATCGCCTTCGCCGCCGTCGTCGCATGAGGCACAAACAAGCTCGCCGGCACCCACAGGCCAGCCACACCCGTCACCTGCCCAACCCCCATCCACATCACCTCGACGTCGCGTCCGGCCAAGCGCATCTCGCCATCCACTGCCGTGCACAGCGTCTTCAGGAACGACTTCGACGCGCCGTACGCCGCAACATACGGCAGCCCGTTTGCAGCAAGAGACCCAATCGTAATCGCCAGCCCTGGACCCTTCCCTCCCAAGCCCGGAAGCAGCGCATTCAGCATCATGCTCGGAAACACCGCGTTGAGATTGACCGTGTCGGCGACCTCCTTGTTCGAGTACTCATCCAGCCCCTTGAACGGCTCGCCCGTGGTAGGCGTGCCGCCCGCGTTGTTAATCAGCACCGTGAGATGCACATCCGCCAGGCGGTTGGCAATGTCCTTGAACGTGTCGGGCGTGAATTGCGTCGCGTCGGCGACGAGCGTGCGGAAGGACCGGCCCGGGTGGGCGCTCTCAAACTCGCGCTGGAGGCGCTCGAGCTTGGCGGGGTTGCGGCCGTGCAGCACGACGTTGAAGCCCTGGGCGGCGAGCTCGTGGCTGAGGGCCTTACCGATGCCGTCGCTGGCGCCGGTGACGAGGGCCCATGCGGGTTTTCCGTCTTGGGTGTGCAGGTAGCGGTGCAGCTTGGAGGGGCGGATGTAGGGGAGGAGGAAGTCGATGGTGGCGAGGGTTACGATGGAGGCGATGATGCCCGGGAGGGAGAAGATTGTGGTAGGAAGAAAAGACATTTTGGATGGACTTGGAGGTGAGGGTGCAGTGGTGTGGTGATGTCAGTTCAGGGCGCTAGAAACGGTGAACGGTCTGGGACAAAAGTTGAGGGGACGGCGTTGTTTCCTTATGAGTTACGTTACGCGTGCAACGGCCGCAAGATCTATGGGCGGCAGACGACCAACAAGTCTCCGAGTCGGAGTTGGCATTTGCCGGGGATAATGATACCGGGGATAGTGATAAGGCATCACGGCACGTTGGTCGCCCGCTCCGTCGCAGGCCAGACGAGCCATTTCCATCCTTGGAATTGGGATCCTGGCCCGTCTGGGCATCGCGTTGAAGATCGGAAACAGGCAGGGGCGATTGGCGGCATTGGCCGATGGAGTGGGGCGGTCTGTGCTTTCCTCGGCGGCGCGATTTTAAGTTAGCGCCGCAGCGCGCCTGTGGTCGGTCATCTGAATCTCGCCAGTTTCATCAGCTGGATTTTTTTCGAGATTGTGTTTATTCTGCTGTGTTTTTACTTTCTGCTCTGCTGGTCTTTTGTCGCTCCTTCAATTGCCATCTTCGATCTAATTTTTTCTTGGGATCCATGTGGCCGTCTACATGAGCCAACCGTCCCCCACCGCGATTCTTCGGAATGGCCTGCGGTTGCTATTCCCGGTGTCAGTAGCCCTGACCGTCTACCTCTACCTCTTCCCGGTCTTCAGCAGCTGCGCATTCCCGCTGCCGCCGACCAACAATGCCTCGGCTGCCAACACCGGGCGCACCGCCTTCCTCGAGACGGCCAAGCTCCACTGGCCGCTGCTCGCGGGCGCAAACAACGGCTCCGAACCTGCGACTGTGATTCGACCGCCCGCCCCTTTCCGACTCCTCACACTCGGCGATCCCCAGCTCGAGGGCGACACGTCGCTCCCCATCACCTACCTGGGCGTCTTCCCTCACGTCAAAAGCCTCGCACGCCATGTGACATTCCAATCGAGCCACGAGTCCCTGCGACACCGCGTCCGCCAGAGCCTGCACGACCTCGTCGACATTGTCTTCGAAGACACCTTCCACCTCCTCGAGTCGGCCCGCAAGCGCATCGACCTGTTCGGCAACGACTTCTACCTCGCCCACATATACCGCACCGTCCACTGGTGGACGCGTCCGACCCATATCTCAGTCCTGGGTGATCTCGTCGGAAGCCAGTGGCTCGACGACGCCGAGTTCTTCCGCCGCGCCGACCGCTTCTGGTCCCGCGTCTTCCGCGGCACCGAGCGCGTGCCCGACGATCTCGCCCTCTACCCCAACGACGAGTACGATCTCTCCGGCTACCTCTCGGCCAACCCGTCCAACACCTCAATCTGGTCGCGCCGCCTCATCAACGTCGCCGGCAACCACGATATTGGCTACGCCGGCGACATCACCGAGAACCGCACCTTACGCTTCGAGCAGGCCTTCGGCAAAGTCAACTACGAACTGCGCTTCGAGCTCCCCCTCTCCAACGAAACCCTCCTAGCCCCCACCATCTTCGACCGCATCACCAACCCCACCTCCACCCATCTTGTGCCCGAGCTGCGCATCGTCGTCCTCAACGACATGAACCTCGACACCCCCGCCGCCGTCCCCCACCTGCAGGACGCCACCTACGCCTTCGTCAACAAGATCATCAACACCGCCGCCGCCGTCGAGTTCAAGGGCCACTTCACCGTCGTCCTCACCCACATCCCCCTCTACAAACCCGCCGGCGTGTGCGTCGACGCCCCGCTCTTCGAGTTCCACGAGCACGACGGCTCCCTGCGTGAGCAGAACCTCCTCTCGGCCCCCGCCAGCAAAGGCTTCCTGGAGGGAATCCTCGGCATGTCGGGGGATAACAGCGCACCTGCGAACGGCAAGGGGCGCCGCGGCATCATACTGAATGGTCACGACCACGAGGGATGCGATACATTCCACTACATCAACCAGAGCGTGGTTGTTGCTGAGGGCAGGGAGTGGGAGGTTGCGAGGTGGCGACAGGCGAAGAAAAAGGGGATTGTGGGGCAGGAGGACCTGCCGGGAGTAAGGGAGATTACGGTGCGGAGCATGATGGGTGACTTTGGAGGGAATGCTGGGCTGGTGAGCGTGTGGTTTGATGAGGGGAGTTGGGAGTGGAAGGTTGAGTATGCGACTTGTCCGTTGGGGACGCAGCATATGTGGTGGCTGGTGCATATTTTGGACTTCGTGTGTGTTGTTGGGGGGCTGCTGTCCGTCGTGGCGTGGGTGCTGGGGGCTGTGGGTGTGGATGTTGATGGCGCGGTGTTGGCGGTTGTGAGGGGGTTGACAGGAGTGGTGTGTGGGAGTAAGAACAAGAAGGTTCAGGCCGTCAAGGTCAAGGGGGAGGTGAAGCCGCTGAAGGTTGACACCCCATCATAGCCCGAGAGCTGACCGGGTGCGTGTCTGGGAAGAGAGCATGTCGATATATGTCTCGGCTGAGGCCGCGTGTAGAAGATAGATACCACGTTGATACTTAATTGGATACCTGCCTGCAAGCAAGGCAAGGTGGAACTCTCATATCACTTAACAAAGTCACAGAGCAAGGAAGACTTTTAGGGTTAAGAGGAAAATGCAATGCATTCTAAACGGTACAGGTCAAGTGAGTGCGGTGTCTATGAAAGGGGCTCTATCTGGACCAGAGCAGGGTGTTTCTTCCAACCTGATGAAATGGCCTGCAAATATTGGGGCAAGGGGCATCCGTCGCGCATTGTTCCGGGGGAAATCCCGGTTTTGGAGGGGGGTGGTTCTGGACTATCGGTGGTTAGTCGTCTCCTGTTCATGTGTGCGACATAGCTTGATGCTGCTGGGGGAAGGTAACTCACCAACTCCATGTCCACCACCATCGACCAATTTTCTACTCCGAGCTGCAGTTGGGGCAGCCACCATCGCCCTCACTAGACAAACTCTCGTATTAGCATCATCCCTTGCACCCCCCGCAAATCACTAGGTAAAGAAAAGGAAACTCACCCGCCACGCATCCGCTCAACCGGAACCGGCATGCCACCCTTGACAACATCCCCAGTCGTTCCCTCAGGACGCTCCTTCGTCCACTGCTCCATGCCTCCCGGACCAAAAGTCGATCCCGGGCCGCGCGCAACAACCTGTCCCTGACCCTCGCCAGCAGGTCCGGACTCAAACTGGCCCGTCATACCCGGCTGCGGCTGCGTCTGGGTCCACTCGCCGGTGAATCCAGGTCCGTTCTTCTGGAACTCGCCGGTGAAGCCGGGGTTGCCGTTGCCGCCGTTCTGGAACTCCCCACCTGCAGTGAATCCGGGATTGCCATTGCCATTACCGAACGACCGGGTGACCATGTTCGGCGGCTGGTTCTGGCCGGCCATCATGTTCGTGGGAGTGAATCCGGGAACAGGGAGGAGTTGGTTCTCGCCGCCGTTGGGGGGGACGCCGACGGCGGGGTTGGCGTTCACGGGGACAGGGCCGTCGCCGCCGTGGACGGGGTTCACGGGGAGCCAGGTGTTCATGGCGGAATCAACGTTCACGGAGAGGGGGCCGTCGCCGCTGGTGCGCGAGGGGTCGACGGTGACGGGCTCGACGGTGCCGGTGTGGGGGAGGGTTTGGCGGACGACCATGGAGTTGGGGTTGGGGCCGTCGTAGCCGTCTTTGCGGCCGGCGTTGTTCATGGGGCCGTCGTAGCCATTCTTGCGTCCGGCGTTCATGGGGCTGTCATAGCCGTCCTTGCGTCCAAAAGCCACCACGCCACCGGGGAAGAATCCCTGGCCGCCAATAAGGACACCGCGCGAGACAAGCCCGCTGGGACCACGCTGGTTGTCCTGGCCCATGTTATAGTGGCCACTGCGCTCAACGACGCCGCCGGGCATGGGGCCATCGGGATTTCCGGAGAAGAGGGAGGAGCTGGGACCGCCGGGGGGCTTGCCGTTGTAGAAGGAAGAACCGGGGCCTATACCATTGGGCTTTTCCTGGGCGAGGCTCTGGTGGGATCGGGGCGCTTTGTCGAAGAAGGAGGAGGGGGGGCCGTTGGGCTTGCCCTGGGAAAGGGTGTTGCCCTGGTTCGGGCTGTCGTGGCCGGAGAACTCTTGCTTGGTGCCGGGGCCGGGGTTGCTGGGACCGCTGGTCCACTCTTCTTGTTGGGGCTGGGGCTTGTCCGTCACCGGGAGGGCGGTGGCTGTTGCCGCCACGAGGGCAATGGCGAGAGTTGCTCGGGTGAGATGCATTTTGGCGGATGGATTTTGTGCTGTTCTCGGGGGTCTGTCGAGGTGTCTCGGGTGGATGCTGCGATGGTGATGAGATGGGATGATATGTGTTGAGACCAAAGGCTGAGACATTCAGATATATATATCCCGTCGTTGCCGGTAGAGTTGGGGGTTCGTCTTGGCGGTGACGATACTAGGGTCTTTCCATAGGTACTGAGCCGCCTGCCAGAGGTACGATTTGCGCGACGGCCGCTCCGTGACACCCGCACATGGCGCCATCCCGTCACGGACGGGACTGTCGTCCCCATCCATCGCTCCCTCCGCAACCAGCAAACAACCGAGGGACGGACGGAGCGGCAGGGACCTGCACGATGCCGACCCGACGGATGGACGATGGGACCCGAAGGAGCAAGCATTGGCGGCCTAGAACAAGCGCGGGTGAATCCAGTGGCAGACTTGATAATCGACTAGGATGAGACGCAGGACATGATGCTGTGTGGGACGCCAGTGGCAAACACTGCGACAATGACAGGCGCACCAAGTCAAGGGCATCCCGAATATCTGTCGGTACAAAGAGGTTTGAAGAGCTAAGATCGGCGCTGTGGAACTCGTAGATATCTTCCCGTCTGTGCGTGGTGTCCCCCTTTTCGGGATTCCCGAAGCGGTTCGTGATAGCTTCAAATTCGGAATGATGACACCCGAGATAAGAGCAGCTGGGAAGTTCCGTTGATAGTTTTGCAAACATGGGATCGAGATGGAGACTTACAAAGTACTACGGGCCGATACCACCCCCAAATGCCGGTGGTATCTCAACACTTCGAAGCCTTTCATGCCGAAACGTATCAACGAATGTCGAGAACGAGATCGACTGGCTCAAGCTACCAGTGGTCGTTGAAAACCTGCTCGGAAGCTGGCAGTCCGCCCAGTCCTACGCCTGGGCCGTAGCTCGTCCACAACGGCCCCACCCCGTCCGACGTAACATGCCAACACCGAAGTTCAGAGTCCAATCCTACCCCAGCGCACACGAGATCGTACCCCCCTGGCGGCAAGATTGTGTGCTTGCCCCCAACATTGACACATCGAGCCGACATCACTTCACCTCTCACATCCTGTGTCCTCCTTGGTCTCACCCTCACGACCCAAACGGTGAAAGCAACAAAAAATGGTAACACGGCTTTCACCAAAATCGGGACTCGGCACCCATCTAAGCTTTGTATGATATCCGTAGTCTACTTCGTACAGGTCCAGGCCCAGCGGCATGATTATGAACAATATTAGGCCCTCTATGTCATCAACCCGCGCCGTTACCTATGCACCAACAGCAACGACACCAACCAAAATTTTGTGGAAAGGAAAAATCGCCAGAGGGGAGAAGCCTGCCCTGGTTCGTAGGCCACATACCATAACGACATGCAAGAAGGAAATGTTAGTACAATGGTGTTAAACCCGAGAGTTAAGCGCTCTTCTCCGGGGTGGGGGTGCTGGAGTTGGGTGTTTCCTCGCTCTTGAACCAGCCGGTGAAGCTGCTCTGCATGCTCTTCATGGCCTCCTGGGTGGCCTTCTCCTGCATCTCCTGGTCCTCCTTGAGCCACTTCTCGCCGTTCTTGCGGATCTCCTCCTCGATCATCTTGTAGTTGCGGATGCCGCGCTCGCGGGCAATGTCCTGCAGCATCTTGCCCGATGCGAGAGCCTCCGCGGGGTTCTCCTCGCCCTCTGGCGGGACCATCAGGGAGATGTTGCTGGGCTTCAGACCAAGCATCCCGCTGAGCCAGCTCATACCACCGCCGGGGCTGCCGGGCTTCGCCTTGCCACGGATGGCCTCGAGCCGCTTCTGGTGCTCAGCGCGGGCGATGGCCTCGCGACGCGCAAATTCGGTAGGGATATCCGTGCCCTCAAAGGACTTGATGACCTTGCGGACGTCGCTGTAGTCCATGGTGTGGATGAACTCCAGGAAGGGGATCAGGGACACAAGCTGGGTGTCCTTGGAGTCGCCGGTCCACTTGGGTAGCACGATGGCATTCTCGGGCTGGGCGCGCACGTGGCTGGCCTTGGTGTCGATGATGATGACCTTGGACAGGTCGCGGTTGAGATAGGAGAGGTCCTGAAACTGTGTTAGCTCGTGTTTCGGACAGAGGCCAGGGGTGTTTGGTGTCCTACCTTGACAACCTCACCATCCCTGTACTTGGTGGCTTCCCGGCCCAGGGGCCACATGATGAAGTGGAACGGATCCAGCTTGCGGAGCACGGGCTCGGCGATGGCCAGCGGGACAGAGGTGAAAAGGACAATCTCGTAGTACTGGCTCAGGTAGTGAAGGAAGTAGTCGACACCAGGGCGTTTTGCCACGCGCCACCCGTGGTCGCGGCTCCATTCGCTATGGACGAGCATGTCCTCCATGCTAATGCACAGGGTGTACGGGCGCGCAAACGACGGGTCGGGGTCTGGCAGCAGCTTGTCAAAGGCAGGGTCCTGATAGTAGGACTTGGTCTCGCCGAGTCTAGCCATGGCCCGGTTCCACCACAGGCCAAACCCCCAGCCGTTAGGTGCGTCTGGGTTCTTAGCGAGGTCCTCCTCGTCCCAGTCCCTGCCAAGATATGCCGTGCCACCGACAACCGAGAGGCCCATGGCGGCGAGAATCCATTTGAACATTTTTGCGCGCCGCCGATCGGCCGACGAGATGTATGCGGACGCCGGCAGCTCGCCCTTTGCCCGACCACCGCCACCCGATGCGGACGCCTCTGCATCTTCCTCCACGGCCGAGAGCGACGAGCGGTTGGCGCCAGCTCTCTCATACTCCAGCGTCGAGGGGATGCCCTGCGTGAGATCGGGCAGCTTGGAGAGATCGGGGATTGGCTCTTCCTCTTCTGGTACCTCGGGCTTGTTGTTCTGGGCCTGGGTCTGGGCCTGGGTCTGGGTCTGACTTTGGGCTTCTGCGGGTGTAGCGGCGGCGGGCTTCGGGGCGCGAGGAGGTGTCGGAGCACCGCCCGGTGCGGAAGGAGCTGCTCGTTGGGGGGCGTTCTGGGGTCTAGTAAACCGCGGTTTGTTGTCTTTGGCCATGCCACGGATCCAGATGGCCGGCAGGGTGCGTTGTGGAATGGTGGGCGTCGCGAGAGCTGCGACACGGAGGCCAGCAGCTCCTTGCGCTGAGCGCGCGGCAGCTCGGGAAAGCATCATCGTCGCTCGCTGTATTCCGCTTCCGCGCTCTTCTCGCCACAATCGGTCGCCGGTCGGTCCGAGGCTCGGGATAAAGAAAGCTGCTGCAGCAGGCGGTCGCCTTCGTAGTGTGCAGGGACGTGTGATGAGGGTGATAAAGTCGCGAAATGCCGCCTGCTGAAAATTCAAGCTCTACTCAGCTGTTGGATTTTCGAGGCCCAGAAAAAAAGCTGCACGGGCCACTTCTCGGCGGCCAGGCTCTGGGCAATTGGACCCACTCCAATTGGCGTCAACGAAAAGCGGGGAATTTCGTCATGCAATCGTCTCTGCTGCATTGGCGCACTCACCGGCTCACGTGCCCCACCGCACGCCCCTCACTTTTGCCGCTCGCTGACCAAGGGCCAGACGCGGCGTTGCTCGCTGAGATGCCGTCCCGAACCTCGCCTGCCCGCTGCTGCTGCACACCTTCTTGTCTCCTACACACCCGACATACCAGCCGGCCTTCCCCTCACTCCGACTCGGCGAACCCTAGCTGTCCTTATTACGGCACTGCTGCTGTCCTTATTACGGCACTGCTGCTGTTGCGCACTCGCTCTGCCCTCGAAGCGTTCTCCTCCTGTCCCCACCGACCGTGGACCTTCCATGGCCCATTTGCTCCGGCAGCGACTCGGAAACCGAAATTTGTACCACCCCATGATACGCGCCTTTGTCAAAGCCGAGTTTCCCACCATGGCCGCCACGAATGCAATCTAGAGGGTGGTCCAGTCGTCGCGCATGTGTACTCACGATGGGACCACCCTCAGAGTTTTGCATCCTCGCCCTCGAGTTCCCGCTATCGTCACTCGCTCCCGTACCCCGCGGACAATCGAAGCAACCGCTTTTGCCTGATCGGCAAACCTGAATCAATTCACCTTCACTGCTACTGAACAGACAGAAATATCGGTGCGTCGCGGCTGAGGCCCAGTGTTGCGAGTGACTCGCTGACCGTTTCGCAATCATTAGCCCAGTTGCGATTATCCGAATTCCTTTCGCCGCGTTCCTTCGAGACTCCATTAGTCGCACCGAAGATGCCGAAAAGACCGACAACAAAGACATCGCACACCGCGCGGGCGCGTGTCGTTGGAGCGTCATCCGCCCCAGCAACAGACCGCCCGGGCGCTGCCACTCCCCTCAGCGCCGCCACCCCTCTCAGCTCTACATACCCCTCCACCCACCCCTCCGAGGCCGAATGCGACCCCGACGACGAGGTCTCAAAGATCCCCATGGGCGCATTGACGCTAGACGATCTGTCCTCCGGGCTCACGACGCGGGCACTGAAGCCGTCCAAGGAAAAGAAGAAGCCTTTCCGGTTCATGGACTTACCTTCCGAGTTGCGCATCAAAGTCTACGCCCACCACTTCGTCGATGCGCCAGCTGTCATCGACCTTGACCCAGACAACTGGAAGAAGATACACCACAGGCTCGCCATCCTGCGCACCTGCCGGACCATATACCACGAGGCGTCCTACACCTTCTACAGCACCCACACCTTCCGCCTGTTCCCCACTTACCCGGGCCGCCACTTCAAGACAAAGAAGCCCCTCCTGGCTCGTATGAAGCCGCGCCAGCGCGGCTTGATCAATTCGCTTGAGCTCCGTCTCGGCCCGGGCTGGAGCAAACCTCCTCGCGGCTGGGTAGTAAACCCGGCGCTCGGGATTACCGACTGCGTCAATGTGCGCAAACTTACTGTTTTTGTCGAGTGCGACCCTAGCGACGGAATCTTCAATGGTTTCCGTCGTTCCGACGGTTTTTACGAGGGATTCTCGTGCGATCTGCTCCGTGACGTCTTGAAAGAGCTGCCGCATCTCGATCGCGTCCATTTTGATGCGTGGACTAGCGTCAAGAAGTCAGGCGCCATGATGCGTGGTCTTTTCGACCTCACAACACAGCAGGGCAGGAAGATCTGCTGGGGCCCCGAACGGGGATGGACCGACTTTGATGGTGAGGATTTCTCCGGGCTTGGGCCAACCCTGCATAACGGGGCTGGCATCAAGATTACTATTGCGACACACGGCTAAGTTTGGGATTTCGGGTTTGGTCTCTGGACAACTGGTATTGGCACGGGGTTTGGTCGGGATCTGTACTTCTTCCGGTGGCTGGCGTCCGATGCGTCTGTTTTTGCGATCACTACTCCCAGATGAATACATTCTTCTCAGCATGGCTTCAAAACAGTCCGTTGAAGCATCGTCCTTGAGTACCCTATCCCTCAACACTAACCACCCAGCTCTCCATCCTCTCACTCCCATACGTTGCCTCGAGCATCAGTTTCCCAAAAGCGTCCACTTCGTCGGGTCTGCGCTCCCCGAACAGTCGTTTGGTCTGGGCATGTTCCATGAAGCCCACATCCTTCTCGGCGCACAGCTTTGTCCATGCCCATGCCGAAGATGCATCCCATACCCCTTCCCGCGTCGTAAACATGATGCCTCCGCCGCAGTGAAGCTGGCCGTCCTGGAGCATCCGGTAGCTGCCGCGGACGGCCGTGCACACAATCCAGGTGCGGCGGACTGTCTCGGAGAGGATGAATGCCTGCCAGAGAGCCTCGACTTCTGATTTTTTGGTAGTGCTCTGCGAGGGATAGGGGTCTGGCCTTGGGTCACGCCGGTGGCTGGTCTCTCCGAGTTGGCGGTATCCCATATCGCCATTCCGATACCGGGACTCAGAACCATACCTAGGCCCAGATCCAGACCCGAACTGCTCCTCCTCAGAACTGGATGTACCTCCCCTGTATCTCGACGGCCTACTCGCACCTCCATCACCTCCATCCCTAGCACCCATCAAATTCCCCATCAGCAACTCCCCATTTCTCGCCGCCCTCCTCGCCGACTCCAACATAGCAAAACTCCACGCCGTCAGCGTCGCCAGATGCGTCTCAGCTACATGCCTCAGCCGTATATCCCCATCAAACAACCCAATCACCACCAAGATCAGTAGCGCATGCACCCTCGCAATATGCGCAAACGTGTCCATCTCCCCGCCTACCCCTTCGTCCTCCTCCTCCACAGTCCTCAGAATCCTCTCCCCCACAATCCTGAGCACCATCTCCTCCGCCCCTGCCCCTGCCCCTAACTCACCACCTCCCCTCCCCTTGCTCGCACAGCACGTACTGATGTACGTCGCCAGCGCCGTATATGCCCCCCCAACACACCCGGGTAGTCGTTCTTTGTACAGCCGCGCGTGAATGAACGGCGATGACCCCTGCGTCACCCACGAGGACACCATGGATTGGAACTGGGCGATCCCGCGCTTGAGGGCGTTGTTCATGGCGTGCAGGGGCGAGAGATCCTCGTGGGAAAGGGGCTTGACGGTCCAGGTGGCGGGGGGGAGGAACCAGGCTTGTTGGAGGGCGGAGAAGAGGGGGGTGGTGAAGGGGGGGTAGGGGGAGGGAAGGGGGGGGAGAGGGTTGGGGGGTGATGTGTGGGAGTTGGAGCGGGTGGAGTTAGAGGCGGAGAAAAGGGGGGTGTTGATGGTTGTTATTGTGGTGGTTGTGGTGGTGGTGGATGTTGTGGCGGTAGTTTGCGGAGCCGGATAGCAGGGCGAAACAACCCAGCAGTTCGGCCGGGATGGGGGGTAGACACAGCTTAGCTCTCGGCTCCGACAGCGCGTGCAGGACGGGATCTCGCGGCCGCACTTGCGCTTGGCCTTGGCGCATGCCGCGCAGGCTTTGGTCTCGAGGAGTGTTTCCATCTTGGCGATTCGGAGCGCGACGTGTGTTGGCGTGGAGCTGGTATCAGCGTGGTCGTTGGGGATGAAAGAGTGGGAGTGGTCAGATTTGTCAGCCGCGTGCCGGAAGGATTCCGCCGGGTTTGACTTACACTGCGGGCGCTAACCTGATTCGGACACGGCTCCCGCAACGGGGCCGGCTCTGCACCGCCGGGTGGGGAATCGGCGCGGGCTTGAGGTGGGCTTCATAATTGGATGGGTTTGTCTAACTAGATTATTTGGCAAGTTTCGTCCCTGCATGTTTACAGGGACGATTATTCCTAATTCACAGTCGATAAGCCCGTTGAGCTGCCAGGGAAGTGAGACGGCATTCGATTCAGGTGCAAGGTCAGGGAACAGTGGAACTTGACTATCTCATCTCAACCCGACTACCTACAAGCACCGGAAGTAACTCTCATAGCCAAATCCAGTGTCGGCCTTTGTTGAAAGAAAACAACCTATACCAAGCAACCGCCCCCGCCTCCACTCAACCACCCTCAAGAAACCCCCTCCCACTACCAACAAAACTTATCATTTGAAAACGTATACCCCGCCGTCCAATCCCCTACCCCATCCTGCACCTGTCCATACCCCAACTTATCCTTTCCACACCTTGTCCGCTTCACCCAGTCCCACGTGCCCATAATACTAGTCTTCGGCTTCCACCCCGCACCGTACGAGCACACAAATGACTTTGCGCCGTCGTGGATATACGACCGCTTCTGCCTCCCGCCGAGGTCCACATTGTTCCCCGAGGGGAACGACTGCAGCAGCAGCGTGTTGGCGCGGTCGGTGATGGACGAGGAGATACTCACGGTGGTGTGGCAGCCGTCGCGGCGCTTGGAGAGGGCATGGGGGCCGGGGCTGGGGGTGTCCGAGGGGAAGCGGGCGGTGATGGTGAGGTCGTCGATGGAGGTGATGTTGTTGAGGGAGAGGAATTCAGCGTGGGCGGTGAAGGTGGTGGTTTCGGCGCCGGAGGAGTCGGTGGTGACGATGTAGAGGCCGTCTGCGGCGGGAGAGGGAGAGGGGAGGGCCGAGGAGAGAGTGGCCGTGGTGGCAAGGAGGGCGAGGAGGGTGGTCTTCATTTTGGGTGGGGAGGTGGATTGTGTTGGGAGTCTTGGAGGGTGTAGTGATGAGGTGATGGTGAGTTTGGGGACAAGATGGGAGGATAGACCTGGTTTTATACACGATCTGAGGCTGCGGAATGATCATGGTCGTCAAGTGGTGGTATAGTAGGTCAAGTCCTTCGTCTCTCCGGTTATCCGAAACGGTCATATTATTCAACGCCTCAAGCTTGTTTTGTGGATAGATACTGCGCAGCTTGGCAGGCAAAACCACAGCTAGCTACCTCACGCGAGATGTGGACGAGTGTCGCGTGACGTTATCGTATTATCGGTCTGGAGACCGCCAATGAGAAGCCATCAATAAGCTCAATGCATGGTCCAGTAGTATAGACTAGGCTTGTAGGATCAGCGTCTGTTTGGTGCCGTGGTGTTGTGGCGCGGTGCGCAGTAATGTCCATGCGCCTACTGTTCTGAACGTAACATTATAGCTTCGTGTAACGGGTAAACGGCATTGAAGGATTCAGGCACTGTGCTTGGGAAGACTTGAACCAATAGAGGCTGTCCGGGGGGCGGCAGACAATCGCTTAAAGCCTTGGCCGTCCGTACCGACAACTATATTAACAAGGCGCTGAAAAAGCACTTCAAAAGCACTTCGCTCCGAAACAAGCGCCACCTGCTCGGTACGGCATCGACTAGGCAGCTAGGAACGCCGGGTAAAGAACAGCCCAGTCCCGCAGCCCTGATTCTAATTACTTGGTCTGTTGGCATTGGTCAATGGCAGCCAAGACATGCAAGCACCACAGCCCTACGCCTTGAAGATGCTAGCACTACCCCTTTGCGCGATTTCTGCTAGTCGATGGTTCTACCAACCTTTATAGGAGTCAATGAACTAGTCAAAGTAACTCTTCCATGCGTTTGCCATCACAGCCCGTGTTGTACTCTAGGACCTCCGAAGCAGATCTTAAGGTAGATTACAGCGGGACTAGAGTCCTACATCCATCTCGATCGCTGCAATAACAACCCGCCCAGACAGAACATCGAAAAGCACTGAACGGCAACATTTCATTCATACATCATGTCTTGCTTGCAAAGAACGCCCTACTACATTCCAGAGCCTAAGCTAATCAAGCCAATTTCTCTCTAGAAAAGGTGAAAAAAAAGGTTCTCAGCCCCTTATGAAATTCATCAAGGGGGGAAGAAAACAAACAATGCTAGGTAGCACAGCTGCCAGTGATAAACGGGCCGGGTGCATCCAGGGAGATCCTCTCGCAAGGAGCCGTCCTTTGCTAAATGCCGGTAGGTATGAAGGTATACCTCTAGATTCCAGGCCACTCATTCATATCTCATCTTACCCTTTCTCAGTGTTGCCATTTGGCGATTCGGGAGGCGACGTGCGTTAACGCAGCTCCGCGTCTGCGTGGTCGGGGATTGTCAGGGATGAAGGATTTGTCAGCCGCTGCATGCCGTGGGATTCCCTCATGCCAGGATTGACTTACACCGCGTTTGCTGGCGCTAACCCGATTTGGGCATCGCTCCCGCAGCGGCGCCGGCCCCACGCCGCCGGGTGGGATCTCGGCGCGGAATCGAGGGAGTTGTCTGGCGGGCTTGTAGGATGAGACACTAGGTAGGCTTTGTAATCGGCAGCGACTGGACTTCGCGGGGTTTCACCACCGCGTCTCACACTCAGCAAGTATAAGAGACACCCATCCCTCTATCAGATCAGATTTTGGCAACACAATACCTATCCATCTCCCATCACATCTTCCATACCTATCCCGCATCCGATACCCCCAACCCCCACCATGGCCGAACCCACCCAAAACCCCTTCGCCACAAACGTCACCCGCACCGTCCACCGCACCTCCTACCCCGCCATCGCCGCAACCCGCCCCGAGCTAATCCAAGCCGGCAAGACCGTCCTCATCACCGGCGGCACCGCCGGAATCGGCTTCGCCATCGCCAAGGCCTTCATCGCGGCCTCCATCTCCACCGTGGTCATCACCGGCCGCCGCCAAGAACAGCTCGCCAAAGCCGTCGCCTCACTGACTGACCTCGCAGCTGCAGCGGGACACGGTGGTAAGATCATCGGCGAGAGATCCGACGCCGCGGATCCAGCTTCTATTGATGCTCTCTGGGCTAGTCTCGCGGAAAGGGGTGTCATCGTGGACGTGCTGGTTCTGAATGCGGCCAAGTTCGCGACGCCGAAGCCCCTTTTTGAGCTGGGGATCGAGCATGTGTGGGAGTCGTTTGAGGTGAATGTTCGCGGGCCGCTGCACCATGCCGAGAGGTTTTATAAGCAGGTTGGTGCGGGGGGTAGACCGAAGGTATTTCTTCCGACTCGCGCCTTTTTTTCTCCTGTCGCCGCCCTTCCTCTTGCCCTTCTCTCTCCCTGACCCAGATAACTGATGCGTCTGAGCATAGTCCCTAATTAACATCTCCACACAATCAATCAACTGCTCCAACAAAGAGTACCTCAGCCTTGCCGCCGAGCGCGCAGAGTACGGCCTGTCCAAAGCCTCAGGGACACTGGCCATCCAGTACGTCGCGCAGGAAGTCGACCCCGCCGACATGCAGGTCGTCAGCTTCCATCCCGGTGTTATTTATACTGAGGCTTGGAGTAACATGGGCGTGCCAGAGGACTTTATGCCGTTTGACGACGGTTAGTTGTTTCCTTTCTTTTACATGGTAGTGATGGCTGACGTGAGTGATAGTTGATCTTGCGGGGAACTATGCTGTCTGGGCAGCGTCGCCCGAGGCGAGATTTTTGCATGGACGGTTCACGTGGGCGTCATGGGATATGGATGAGTTGAGGGAGGGAGAGATCAAGGCGCGGTTGGAGAGGGAGGTGGATTTCTTGCGGGTGGGGGTTTGTGGGCTAAAGGGGGCGAATCTTGCATAGGCATAAGATGCGCATGTTCGGGGCAACTAAGGTAGGTAGGTACATAGGAGCGACTGCTGAGAAAGGGGTTTTTCCTGGTTACGGAGGATCACTAGATGTTTGTGATATACACTATGCACGTCTTGTCTTGTTGGTGTAGGTTTCTTTTCTTCAACGACGTAGCCCGTATGCTTTATTTCGTCACATCTTTTAGTTCGGTAGGTTAGTTCAGTCCAGAGCGTTGTACTGAGGCTCAGGGGTCGCCTGAGCCCGGCTGATGAGAGGCTATTCAGGGTCAAGACTACTCCCCGCCCTGGTGCGGGCCGGGGGCTTGATATGGAGCCGAAGTCCTGGAAAATGGTTTGAGCAGAAAGGCCCATTCACGATGTGAACCGTTTTACTTTTTACTTCTTACTTTTCCATTCGTACTTGGGAATACCTAGGTACCTTAAACTTGCCGCAATAATAAGGCCGGATGGAGTGTCAAAATACCTGGGCACTGGGTTGTTTCATTCCATCTTAGCGCCATGAACTGTGGAGACAGTGGTGTTTGTTAGTTCCCCTGGGCAATGCTTGGCGACTAACTCCCTCGGTGTGGCCAGGCTCGTAGCAATCACACCCTCCTTCCCGACCTGCAGCCTCCTGTCAGGACTAGCGTTGTCCCGTGTAATCCAAGTTGTTGCCCTACAAATACCCTGCCTCCCCCTCCCCTCTCCACACCGAGCCTGCTACTATACTAGTAGCAAACGCACCAACCTAGAAGTTCTTTCTTTCCGACCAACTTCCCTAGACCTAAAAAACACCCGCAACATGCGAGGCAGATACCCATCCTTCGCTTCCCTCTGCGACATCGGCGCCGGCGTAGGATTTTCCGACGCCGCCTTCCGTCTCCGCTGGCGCCTCTCCCTCACAGCTGGAGGCCCCTACCCCACTGGCACCTCCAAAGTAGCCCTCAACACAATGCTGCAGCATGGGCGGCGTATGCGGCTCTGGACCCTCCTTCTGGGGGATCGGCAACTGCGACTTGGGAAACTGCACCCAGGTGGAGCCCCCCGATCAGCCGTTGCTGCCGTCCACGGACGGCAACACCCTGGACGGCACATGCGGCGGGGTAGACGGCTACACCTACAGCGCAATCTTCGGCAACTGCTGCAACACCAACGGCCAGTGCGGATCGGATCTCGACGATTACGCCGTCGGAACGGGCTACCAGCCCCTTTTCAGCTGCTGCGACGGCAACTATCCCGGCCCGAACGGCGGGCCCAGTGAGGCGCCCGCATTTAACCACTACAGCTGCTTCAAGTACTCGGACCAAAACCCGGCCTTGGACGGCGCGAGCATAACCAACACACGGTACATGTCTCAACAGTCATGCGCCAAGTTCTACATCACTACAGGCGGGTTCGATTACTTCTCCATCAAGAACGGCGACACGTGTCAATGCGGCAATGCTGTGCCAGAGGCCAATTTCTGGACAAAGAGCGCCGGAAACTGCGACAAGACGTGTTCAGGCGCGCAGACTCAGACGTGTGGTGGTGACGGCGCGAGCGGCGTGTTGGACTTATTTAGCACGCCGCCAACGCCGCCGGGCATTATGGCGGGGTATAAGTATCTGGGCTGCTACACCGACCTTACTGATGGGTACTAAGCCCTCTGGGAAGCTAATAATCTAACGCAGACCATAACGGTGGAGGCTTATAAGGAGTGGTGCATTAATAATCTCAGCTACCACTACTTTAGCGTTAAATAAGGCGTTAAGTGCTACTGCAGTAACTGGCGCGACGAGACGTCGAGCCTAGTAGGCGATTACCAGTGTGCTATACCGTATGCTGGCGACGCAAATTAGATCTGTGGTGACGACCAGCGGCTCAGCCTCTACGGGCCCTACGATACAGCGCCTCATGTTTACCTGGGCTGCCAGACCAACTTAGATCCACAGGCCCCCGCGCTTAACAGTGCAGTGTTTATCTCCCCCCACATGACTAATTAGATGTGCAGCGGCAAATACACCGGTCCGAACGACAACTATGACTTCTTTGGCACTGAGTCGAGCGATACCTGCCGCTGCGGCCATTACATACAGCATACTAGTCGTCCCCTGCCGCACAGCCAGTGCAACGCGCCTTATGACGGCGATAGCAGCCAAAAGTGTGGCGGAAATCAAAAGCTCAGCGCCTGGGGGCCAAATCCACACGGACCGTCATACATCTACCAGGGCTGTGTCACCGACGAAGACCCATACTGGTGGGTGCTCGGTGGTGGTAAGTCTCTCATCCTCTCTTTTTTCTTTTCTTTCTTTCCTAGATAAATAATGCTGACTCAAACTCAAATTCGCAGAATGGGGCTGGACGGAGGAGAATACAATCCAAAGCTGTGGCTGGTGGTGCTTGTATCAAGGTTATGACCTCTTCGCCCTCGAGAATGGAGACATGTGCCTCTGCGGTCACACCCTCCAGGAGGCCTCGACCGCCGCAAATGAGGCGACTTGCGACATGCAATGCACTGGCGATTGGTTTCAGGTGTGTGGAGGGTTCAATCGCGCCAGCCTGTACCGCTGGTTCTGGCCATAAGCTCTGCATGCAGTTTGTAGTTTTGTTTGGGTCTCAACGCGCGGTCTAAGATGAATGTATGTAAGGTAGGTAGAAATATCTACACTATATTTACTGAGTGGTTTGGTACCCATGTACCTAAGATGTTATTGGCGCGAGGTTAATCACAGAATGGAGTTTCTAACGCTTAGATATAGGTGGTTATGACATTGATGATAGGCAAGGGCTCTTGGAAGCGGCCATTGAACCAGGAAGGTTCTGTTCGTATAAGTCGCTGTTTTGATTCTCTTGGTACTACCTAGTACCCCAGGTTATTATCTGTTCTCCGCGCCCAACGAAATCGAACGATTAGCTGCATGTGGACTCATGCGTGATGCACGCCTCAAAACACCTGCCAAGGCACACCTACTTGGACTTTCCATGCCTGATTTGGTCTTGCAAGTTGGGATTGGACAGCGGTCACATGATGAGCTGAAGGGAGCCAGCAGCGAAATTCGCGCCCAAGATACCAATTAGTTCCATTTAAATGTGGACTCTGTTAGTAGCGGGGCCTAGAACTAAGAAGGGACCACTGGAGCCACGCCAACCCCGCAAGCACGCATGACCTCACAGTTAAGAACTTAACGAAGGAACTCCTATCAACCCGGGACTCACTTGAGCGGGTCAACTGGCGTTCTGAGGATTCACTGGCAGTTCTGACGGATTCGGTTCCGACATGATTTCAGGTTGATCTCGGCAATGTTGGTGATGGCCTGCTTGTTCTTTGGAGGTGCGCAAGTTTAAGGAACCTAGCCGTGGGAAAGGAGGGCGGATGACTAACCTTCTTGTGGTCGCCCAGATTTTGGACACAAACTGCAAGTCAGGCATTTCACTGCACAGCAGGTCAAACGTCAACACAAAGAGTGCGGGGGTGCTAAGACCGAAATCATGGCTTGCTGGATGAAGCATCACGCAGGTAGGTCAACGGATTAGATGCGTCTAGGCCCCGTTTGGGCTGGCGGCTGTGGCCAGACTTTCATGTCGGGCGCACAACGCTAAGCCCAACCGGGCGTGTTGCATGTCACTCGGAGGCGGGGTCAAACGATACAGGGGCTTCATCGGCGTTGTCATGAATGGAAAGAGGGGGATTGTCAGACATCCTCCTCCTGTGGCTGTCGTGAGTCAAGCTGAGCCGCGGGGCAAGCCAATCAGACGAGAGTTGTTGTTCGCAGAGGTTGTCAGCTCTTCCTTTTTTTCCTCAACTGCTGCTATCACTCCCTCGGACGACAAGCTCCGGCGATCCACCTCTGCCACAACGGCTACAATTTAGTACAGCCTAGCTTCTTTATCAGCTGGCTTCCGACAAGCGGATCGAGTAATTCCAGTTAAGCGGTTATGCAAAGTCATGAAAGTTGTTTGCCCTTTCAAGTGGGTTGCACTGACGTGCATCGCTAGATCGCGACTAGAGGCTTGGCAACCCCTCTGAACCATATCCATTTCGACGGTATCCTCCGGCCTTGTAGGAGCTGAGCGGGTCGGTTGTCGCCCGTCAATGGTAGGGCTAGATTGAGAACTAGAACGAGGACTAGACCTTTGAGAACCCTCACTTGTGACAGTTGTAGTTTAGACAGTGTCACCAAAGACTCTGCAGTCCCTTAATCGTCCAGTCGCAGTTTTTCGTCACACACTTTGGGGCGAGCGGAGTTGATGGGGCCGCAGTAAGGGGCCAGTCCGTGTTGTGGCTGGCTGTGGGGCGAGCGGAGTTGATGGGGCCGCAGTAAGGGGCCAGTCTGTTGTGGCTGGCTGTGGTATGCAGATTGTCAAAAAGGGTGGAATGCTGCGCTTTCCGCGCTTCATCTTGCTCAAGGAGTGTTTTCAAGGTGGGAATGCCAATCATGACACTCGGCAGTACCCACATGCCCTGGAGGAAGTACTGAGAAATTTGGCAGGCCTCTCCATTACATACAACCCATCATGTGTACAAGTATGGTGACGCTCCCCGTTTGTTATCACTGACAGCAACGCAAAGCAACTCCCCACATCTTGCGTGATCTCAATCTTCTTACATTCAAGCAACTATTACCACAACCCCCATAACACTGTCATCATGGCAGCACCATCTCCCTTCCCTGACCCTGAGAAATACTACACGATCAAAGGCATCCAGGATGGCTTGGACCCCGACAAAACCCAGCCTCTGAGGAAAGTTGGTATCCGAATGGAGCTCGACGACTGGTACAAGTCCGAGCTGCTCTTCCACCAAAACCAACGGGCCTTGTTCTTCCCAGCCTTCAAGAATTTTTGCGACATGGGACCGGAGCAGAAGTTTTCCTTCTTCCAGATTGCCGGTGTGTAATGCATTTCTTGAAAGTGGTACCTTTTGACTAACATGCACGCCTCTAGGAATCCATTCCTATCCCATTGGTGTGCCGTGGGATGAACCGGGGCTCGAAAAGACCAAGAACTATTGCGCCCATGGCAAAATCACCTTCAGCACTTGGCATCGAGTGTACTTGCTTCTCTTTGAGGTACGGCCACGTCTGCATCCGCAGACTTTTCTTCATTTCCTAGACCGGTCGCTAACTTAGAGACACAGCAAGTCATCTACACCCTCATGAAGGAATGGGTCAAGGAATTTCCAGAGTCCGAACGGCCCGAACTCCTGGAGGCAGCTGAATCATGGCGTCTGCCCTACTGGGATGTTGCCTTGAAGAAGCCGGATGCCACCGGGACCCGCGACTACAACGTCCCCCTCGTCTTTCGTGAAAAAGAAGTCCCCATCAGACTTCCCATTGCCATGATGCCGTCTCTGCCCGGTGTTCCGCAGCCCAAGTTCCCGAATGCCCTCTACCAGTTCACCATGCCCGGAAACATTCGCATGGGAGACGACAGCCTGGGCAGGCTGAAGATTCTCAGCGTCTCAGACGAGGATGATGATGACGTGACTGTGCTTTTGCCGGTGAGTTTATCTTCGATACAAGTCAAAACAGCGACTAACAAGAACTTCAGTTTGGCGAGTGTTTGACAACCAGCAGAGTCCCCACCGTCCGGACCTTCGATGCCTGGGCCCAGGGAGAGCAGAATAACGACGGAGTTGCTGCCACCCTGCGCAACTTCACCTGGTCGCCAGAGGACCAAGGCGGAGGTGGAAGCATGACTGAAGGCCTGAGAGAGGCGTTCTACAAGCTCTTCACCATCGAAAAGTTTGAAGATTTCGGGTCCGCTCGCCCCTGGCACCCACAGGGCACACCCTCCGCTCTTAAGAGGAAGGATATGCCATTTGACAGCGCTGAAGGCTTGCATAACTCTCTGCACAACTGGTGTGGTGGTCCCATCGCCAGGGTTGGCGACGACGGGAAGGGCGTTGTCGGGCACATGTCGGAGGTCCCAGTCGCTGCGTTCGACCCGATCTTCTGGTTCCATCACTGGTATGTCTGATTCCTCCCCATTTTCATCGCCCTGTCCTCCACTAACACACTCCCAGCAACATCGACCGCCTCACCGCCATCTGGCAGATCCTCCACGAAGACTCTTGGTTCGACCCTAGACGTGAAGCCCCCACTGACATCCTCCCCACCGACTCTCTCCGCCCCTTCCACCGCGACGAGGCCGGAACTTACTGGAACTCCAACCAAGTCCGCGAAGTTACCCAACTTGGATACACCTACCCCTGGCTCGAAAAGTGGACTTACACCCTCCCCGACGGCACCTACGACAAGGAAGCCCACCTCAAGAAGCTCACCGAAACCCTCACCCTCACCTACAACAGCCCCCGCTCCGCCGCCGAGAAATCCGAACTCACGCGCGACCCCGGCCAATCCCGGTCTGACGGGCCATCCCTCATGTCCCTCCCCCTTCTCCTCAAGGAAACCAACCGCGACCTCGTCGACCTCACCGTCGATGACTACGTTGTCAATGTCATTTATGAGAAGCTCGGGTACCTCTCCGGTCAACCTTTCACGATTCACATCTTCATCGGCGCTGTGCCCGATCCCTCCATGGTGCCGTACTCGTTCCAGCGGGATGGCGCCACCTTAGTGGGAGAAGTCCACAATTTTACATCCCGCTCTTCAGACTGTCCGAATTGTGCGAATCAAGAGGAAGAACGTGTTCTCGCCACCGGCCGAGTTACACTCACCAACGCGCTCATCACACGGTGGAAGAATCAAGTCGTGCACTCACCACAGGACAATATCGCCCAGGGTGCCACCGTGCTGAACAGCATGAAGCCCGAGGATGTGGTGAAGTTTCTGACGGGAAATCTGCACTGGAGGGTTACGTCGGCGGGGGGGCTGGTTGATCCGGAGAAGGTGGCGGGTTTGAAGGTGTCGCTGGCGGTGGGGAAGGCGGATCACTTTAGGGATCCGACGAAGCTGTCGAGGTTTTATGGGTATAAGGGGGCATTTGAGCCGACGAAGGGAAGGCCGGGTGGGGCGGTGAGAGAGGATGGGATGTATGCAGAGGGGAGGGAGTATAGGGTTGGGGAGTAAGGTGATTGGGAGTTTGTCCCTGAGTCCCACAGCGAGAGGGGGGATCTGAGATCTGAACAAGGATGCCTTGTAACGCAACAAAAAACACATACTCACTGCGGACTCAAACGGCAAAACTGCAATGACTTGCACAAAAAATAAAGCTACTCGCTTCTTTGTCTCGGCAAGGGACACACCTGCCACCGGGCCTTCTATTCCCGTCCTCGTATTGAAACCTTCCCTCAAGGCACTGCGTTATCCCACACACTCCCTCCACTCCACCCCAAGCTGAAGCCACATCCCACTCATCGCCTCCCTATCATAATCAATATACCCCTCCGCACTCTCATCCCCCGACTGCATTCTCACCCGACTCGAAAACGTCAACCTCTCCGTCCTATCACACCCCGACCAAAGCGGAGATTCATTTAACCCCTACCTGTTTCTCCTCCAGATGTACGCCATCCAGCTAACCTCGGCTGAATTGTGCCCAAGGGAGTTGGAACTCCTATGGCTGCATATGATTAAGCCAGCACTAGTTTGTGCCGGAAAGCTGTCATGCGACTCGACGCAGATGGCGCAAAGCCTTGTTGAAACACTCCGGGCTTTTGACAAGGCAGCTGGGCAGCTTCTGAGGGGGTGGAACCTGCCGGTATTCCAAGGTTCAGGTCACCCACATCACTGGTCAGGGGTATACACTCCGTACAGTCCAGGCACTTACACGTCCCTGGAACTCACTGATGATGGCCGGGCTAAAGCATTCATGAATCTAGCCGCCCAGTTTGCCATTTTGGAATACATCAAAGCCGAGGCGGCGACCAACCCTCACGTACTCAACCAGCCTGGAACACGCGATTGCCTAGGCATACTGGAGTGCGCCATATTCGGTCGCGCGCTGTACAGGGACCCCTTGATCATGTTTCGCAGAGGAACTTATAGGATTATAATTGGTCTCGAAATGTCGGAGACGAGATTGGTGACCATTCGATTCCTGCTGGACAACGGTGTGAAGCAAGCCGACATGTATATTTCACGAACCCACACCCCAGGTGTCGCGGAGCTGGGCTCGACCGATTTCAAGGGGTTGCAGGATGGGGAGACCTTGCCAATTCAAAGGATCCTTGCGTTATGGTCAACATACGCTAAAAACAGCGACCCGCCGCTCGTATTGAAAAAGGCTGTTGGCAAGCATGTGGAATATTTGAACCAGGTGGCGGGCCTCCTTGACGCCAGCGGTATCAGTTTGGAGCCTGGTGTAAAATTTGGTGTGAGAACCCGTGTGAAAACGAGCTTTGTGAGGTCAAAGATAAGCTCTGCAGCAAAGTGGCTCAAGTCTCGAGGGGGCCGAGACGAGAGGAAACATGCTCGTCGGAACCCCTAGGACGTCAACATCGGCGAGGATGGCTTGAATGCGGCTGGTTGTGGCGAGGACAAGAATGGAAGACTGGGACTTGGGTAGGAGGTAATTGAGCTCTCTTTTGTTACTAGGGTTTAAACACCGCGCTTCGCGCGGAGAATACGTGGAATAAGTAATTTAAATCAGTGGAAGAAAAGAGCAGTGAATAGAAGTAATTATATCTGTAGTTCCAGGCCAGTGGCTGGTGTTTTGAGGCCAATTACAGGGCCATGAATGAGGCTAACGCCAATTGCAAACGAGTCCGTAGGTACAGACCTATAATTAAAAATAACAGCTATGTACCCTGCAGCTGTTATACTAACAATTTCTTTCTGCGGCACTAAGAGGCTGTTAAGCGGTGGCCAAAGCGCGCCAGCAAACCTTGCAGTGGGTGTACTAACGCGCAACCGGAACAAAACAGCACACATCGCCCGGCCAATTTTAGATTAGATATACCTTTTGCAGTTAACTTCCTTGTTTCCACGAGTCGGCTTTTACAATGTTTTGTCCAAGGTGGTTCTTCGTCACTGCGTGGCGGGGCCAATTTACCTATACCAAGAAATCCTCTTCTGCATTATCGCCTTACTAGAGGACAACATCGCCTTGCTCGAGGGTGACAGGGCGCCTTTTCTCATCCACCGCGACCTGTCTGGTCCGTAGAGGAAGGAATTATGTTGTAAGGAGAACGGCGTTACGTATGCTAGCACTTAAACTACTCGTGTCATCGAACTCAAGCCCCCACGTAACGCGCAAGATCACATCTCCGACCAGTCCAAGCGAAGAAGCAAGCCCGCAGAACACTCACGGGCACAGCTGTGCATTGATGTGGTCCCGGCCAAGAGTATACCTGTTATTGCCATTGTCATACCACCCAGCCTTGCCCTTGCCGCAAACCGAGTCGACCGATCCCATCTGGCTCAGGTAATCCTTGCTGATGACCACAGTTTGACCGTCATAGTTGCACATGCTATGTGACGAACAGAGTTAGATACCTGCGGGTGGAATAGGAATGGTAGGTAGGTACGGGGGACCCACTAAGCCATGGAACCGCCCTGCGTCGTCTTGACCCAGTAGTTGTTAAGCTTCTGGCCACCCCAGTAACTGGCGAATGCGGCCTGCACGCCGTCCACCGAGTCTCCGGCCGTGCGGCCGTAGCAGTTGACGGTCAAGCGGCGGACCAGACTTGCGCCTGAGTTGGTTGTGGACGCAACGTAGTTGTCCACGGCATCGTGGTCAATCGGGCCTAGGTATGTGTATTGTAGGTGGCCCGTCTTGGGATCGATGGTGCCATCTCCCGTGTAGTGGCCGTCGGGGAGGTCTGCGGGAAGACGGGGGGAGACGACGCCGGCGGCTCCGCCTGTGGCGTTGAGGAGGAGGATGGCGAAGAGGGAGAGGGTCTTGATGCCCATGGTTGGTTTTTGTGTGTAAGAGATGAGGTTTGTGAAGGAATAACTGAAGGAGATCTTAGGTGTTGGTCCGTTGTCTCTGGCGAGACGTTGCTGTCGAAGATACAGAACATGTCGTCCTTATATACAAGGGCTGATCCCATAGAGCCATCGCAAACTGCTATCCTCCGTTGGTAAGAAGAACAAGTTGCCGAAATAGTTATTAATAGCTTATAGAAATAGTTATAGAATATGTAACGTAGATACGCGCACAGTCTTGTCAAGGCAAAGGGTACCTGCCATATCTCACGTTACATTTTAAACTTGCTTGATTATGGGAAGTTCCGTCGTTCTAACGATATCACCGTAAACTCATCCAGCCGCACTGTAAATAAACAGTCCGACGGGTAGCGAGACCCGCTTCAGCTCGCTTCGCAAATAGTACTATAAATCCTCACAGAAACAGCTTGAATACTTCATTTATTATCGTCGCTACTATTTGGTGAGTTTAGGCCCATCGTGGTACAGAGGCGATCGGCCTGATGGCGCGTGGCGCCGCGGAAAAGGGTACGGGCTGCGTCCTACAAACAAACTTGCCAGAAGCGGATGTAACCGAGACCCCTTACCCATTTACAGTAGCTATTTACGCCCGTGTATCTCCGACATCTCGCAGCGGTGGTCGCTTCGTCTTGGAATCGATTCGTTGTTCATAGAGCCTAAAGTCACAAATGCATATTGTCAACATCGGTCGTTCGCCTTTCATTACTTTCCACAACTAGTGGACCATTTAGCCATCCGTTATGCGCGAGATTGTGGTTTAGATCGGAGAACCCTGCTAAGCCGTGTCCAGATGCGCAGTCTGGGATGGGAGCATGTGCTGTCGGCCGCGTCGTGAAGGCGTGAAGCCCGACCAGCCCCTAGTGTTCAACCCTTTGTCGCCGTCAAGAGGTTGGCGCACATTTATCGGAGAGGAATGATTGACCACCTGCCCCAGAGTTGAGCTTGGCTAACGTTCTGGGATTGGAATTTGGGAAAGGTTTTCCACCACTTCGCAAACGTCCTCGGTTGCTTCTTCTTCAACGATTCCCTCCTCTTCGGCGATCCCATAATACCTTCCGTCAATTATCATTAATTATTATTTCAGTCCGTACACTCTCTGGAACCAGACCAGGTCAACCAGTTCATTCCCTCGTCCGTACCAATTACCCTAGACATCCCGTCAATTCCTCCAACCGCCATCTTCACCCACAGTACCTGCTGGTATATTCAACAAACTCCCTAACTCGCCTCATCATATACAACCGCCTCCCCTTCCGTCTGGGCCGGCTTCCACTCCCCGGCAACCGCACCCTCATACGCCAGCTGCGCAATTGAAAACGTATTCAGCTCCGACACTACGACTGTCCTATCTAGCTTCAAAATCCGATGCAGCATCGCATTCTGCGTCGGCACGGAGATATACTCCTCGCTCGCAATCTTTGAGATGGCCTCGTTGAACGTCACATGAATGAGTGCGTCGGGTGAGTTAGGACTGAGCAGGGAGGTCGACAGCAGCCACAGGGCGGGGGTGTCCGGGGTAGATGCGTCGGCGAGGTGGAGCAGGGCGGTGTTTTTGCTGAGGGTTGGGTGGGAGAGGGTGAAGAATTGGAGCGCACCCGTGGAGGGGAGGATGCGGCCGAAGGTGGCGGTGCCGCCGGTTGCGTTGCCTGCGAGGGAGAACCAGAGGCCGGCTAAGCGGCTGGAGCCGGAGACGGTGATCAGCCCGACGGGGTTGTTTCCGACGGATGGGGGGATGGGGATTTGGGCGGTTACTCCGCTGGTGATGTTGATGGACATGATGGCGGAGGCGGCGTCCTGGGTGACGTAGACGAGTTTGGTGGAGGGGTCTTGTTGGATGAAGACGGGGCTGGCGAGACAGGGGTAGAGGATGCTGTCGGAGGTGTCGGCCACGTCGGCGGAGAAAACGTAGAATTTCTCTGTTTGCGGGGAGGCGACTTTGAGCCCAGCCCAGACGCGGTTGCCGATCTCGAAGACAGAGTGTGGCCCGTTTCCGGGTTGGGGGATGTCAATGGTTTTGATGATGGACGGGGCGGCGGAGAGGGATTCGCCGGGGTCGACGAGGATGAGCCTGTTCTCGGACTGGAGGGAGAGCCACATCATGCCGGGGTAGACCGTGGACGGCCAGACGCCATGGAGCCCGGATTTGCTGTCCTTCCCCATGGGGAAGGATTGGTATGCGATAGGCGTCTCGGTGGCCGGGTCGAGCTCGATTTTGACGAGCTGGCTGTTGGACATCTGCGAAAGAAGCAGGAAGTTGGTGCCGGGCACGCGCGCGACCTCGTGTGTCTGTGCCGTCACCGGCATGAGGTACTCGGTGACACGCCGGCTGACGAGCGGACGGACGGCATTCTGAGAGAATGCGGTGCCGGCGCTGAAAGCCAATACGGTAACGAGTGACGGAAGGATGGAAGAAAACATCTTGTTCGGATTTCTGCGTGGCGCTGCTGGAAATTGCTGGACGCGAGGTGGCGATGACAACTTTTATAATCACTGGCAGTGAGTGAGCGCGAGTCTGGATTTGGTGTGTTCTGCACAACTGAGACATTTGCTGGTGTCGGCCCTGCGCCAACCAATCAGGACTCTTGTTTCTGCAGATCACCATTGGACCCGAGTCTTTTTGTCATGGCGATCTACATGCAATGCAGCTCACTCACAGCCCCGCTGTCCCAACTAGGCTAAGTCTCGGCAACTGTCTCGGGACAGACTGACAGCTCTGTGTCAACCCATGGCATCTTTTCCAGCCCAGCAACAAGACAGCAGGGATCGACCAGGAGAATCCCGCCGAAGAGTCGACTGCATGCTTTGAATAACGAGAAGTGGTCACGTTCACCGAAGTGCCCCGAACACAAATGCTGCCGAGTACCTTGGCTGATCATAGCATTGAGTACCTGCCCGGTACGCCAAACGCAAACCAAACACACAGCGTGGGTATCGATCAGAGCCGATCAGGGCCTACTGTCAGCTTATATAAGCAATTGGGGCCATCAGCGGAAACAGCCGGCTTGGCAACAGAGGCCCCTGGAAGCCAGAGATTTCCATAGTAGTTGACAACAACAATGCAATCAATTCCACAGTCATCACCAATTATTGGCCCCAAAGTGCTAGATTCTGACACCTACACCTCACCTTAGATTGCCGGACTACAACATGGTTCTGCGCTATCCGGCTGCACAAGCAGGCACATGGGCACCAGAAGCAACATAGGTAAATCATCGGTACCTATGTGGTTGTATGAGACGAATCTTGTTGCGAATGGCCCATTAGCTGAATGAGCCGTTCAGTGTAATCTTTTATGACCATTCATAGCAAACTCTTTCTTGGCAGACCCTGGCGGCCAGCCTGCCTATCACATCGCAGAGGCAATCAGGCAATCCCCGCACGGCGAGCTGAAAAGGTCCGAACGTCGCAAACACGCCAATTCCCTCATCATCATCGCATTTCGCAACCTGGACAATACCACAATGCGACTGCTACGAGTAGCGACTCTAACGCTTACGGAAACTCACCCCCAAGATGTACCGCCGTATGCGATCATCTCACACGTCTGGGGAAATGAGGAGGTAACCTTGCAGGACCTGCAATCTGGGACGGGCACAACCAAGGCCGGCTACGACAAAATCAAGGGCGCTTGCTCGGTGGCAGCGTCATGCGGGCTGCAATACGTGTGGCTTGACACGTGCTGTATCGACAAGACAAGTAGCGCCGAGCTATCCGAGGCCATTAATTCCATGTACCGTTGGTACTGTGAGGCGAAGGTCTGCTTCGCGTACTTGAGCGACGTTTCGTTTGAAGTCGATCACTGGCATCGCATCGTGAATACAGACACCAACAGCCCCTTCGCTACTAGTCGTTGGTTTACCAGGGGTTGGACCTTGCAGGAGCTCATTGCCCCATCGATCGTGATCTTCCTCGACCACGAATGGAATATCATCGGCACGAAAAGCGAAGCGCACATTCAAGCTCTTGTATCCTTGACTACAGGTATACCGCGCAGCATTCTGATGGGCGAAAGCCACGTTGCCACCGCCACCGTCGCGCAGCGTATGTCATGGGCCTCTAAACGGGAGACCACACGGATCGAGGACCGCGCCTACAGCCTGCTTGGCATCTTTGACATTCACATGCCGCTCCTATACGGTGAGGGCAGCAGGGCCTTCATACGACTGCAGGAGGAAATAATGCGCGCCTCCACCGACAGCAGCATCTTTGCGTGGTGGCATTTAGGTTTCAGCCCTGAGCGAGTCGTCCACGACGGCCTCCTAGCCACTTCTCCTACCGCCTTCACGCGCGCTCCGTGTCAATTGCCTGACATAAATATTATCTCTCTTTCGACATTCCTCTTCCCAGGTGCCGGGCCCGGCCCCTTCACAGTCGACAGCAAGGGCATCCATTTCTCCACCTACTTCCAGGACATCGGCGGTGGTGAAGGCCTCGCCGTGCTTGACTGTACCGTCCAGGGCAGTGAGGACGCATGTCTCGCCGTTCGCATCCGCGACACCTCTTTCACCAAGACAGACTTTGTCCGCGTCCCGGGCGCCCCCTTGCAGTTTGTCGACCTCAGGTCCGTCCGCACCCTACCGCGGCTCAACTTGTGCGTGAAAGGCAGTGTTTCGCACACTTCCACTGCCGCCTGGACAGGGGTCGAGGATCTTCCCCGGCTTGATCGAGAGGGCGCTATCGTGAGGAAGCTAGAGGCTAGGATACGTCTTATTCTTGAGCACCGGGACGGGTCTCCCCATCGGCGGTTCCTTTACTGTACGCTGTGCCCCCAGACGTTTTTGCAGAACTGCGAACTCGACGAGCACGTGGCACGCCTTCACCCGGACCGGCCGTCCAAGGCTCTCAGCTGCTTTCAGTGTCAGATGACCTTCTCTACGAGAATGAAATGGAGGGTGCGTATTTTTCCATATCGTATGCTATGCTAACTTCCAGACCTTTGGGTGCTGATTACAGCGATGTTCAGCTTCACGTTCTTGGTGGAAAATGTTCCAATGAGGCCAGCAACTGTTTTTTCCATAACACAAGGATCAAGAGACGCTTAGATCGTCGCTACTCTCTCCGCGATGATGAATGCCCTGTTTCGCGGATCAAGAGACGGAAAATAACGGCTTGCTCCAACCCAGACCCCGAATGCGAAGACTAAACATGTTGGATTCAGGAACTAACGTGGAAGATGGCTTGATTACTTCAGGTATTTTGTGTGTCTGTTCCCGGTCTACCATGTCCGCTCATACGACACCGCCACCCCACACCGACTGTGCGGCGGCCACAGTCAGGGCCAACCCCGTCTTACTCGCCTTCCCCGGAACAGTCTGGTCGTCGCACCGCTGCTTGAGGAGCACCAACCGGTCGCGCCAGTAATGAAAGCCTTTTATTCGGCGTCCGCCCAGGGGCAGCGATGCACACCGAAACAGTGCGGGATCAACCTTTGCACCACCGGTAGACGGCTTGCTTTCCCATGTGTTACACGCCGCCCTTAACCACTTGCCCTCGCTTGACTTGATGCCGACGAAAGAACTCAGCTCGCTTTTGGGGAATAGCATCGATAGCGTTCGGAGTGTTTCTTTGACGAGCTCGGCCGGTACGAGCTGGGGATCGCTGGCGTCCGAGTCTAGAAACTCGAGAAAAGACACATGATGGAAGATGAGCACCGCACCGCCGTTCCGCACAAGGCGGAGGTGGTCAGCGAGGTTGTCGGTGAACTCGATCAGGATGCCGCCGATATTCTCGACATCGTATGCGTCGAAGGACTTGGGGAAGATGATTGACTCGCAGTCTAGGGTTGGCGTATTTGGGAATTTGTTGTCGAGAAATAGGCGGAGGGATCCATCTGTCCATGACGAGTCGTTTTCTTCGTTCTTGCTGGTATGCACCATCGTCAGGGTGCGCACTGCGAGGTCGACCAGGTCATGGAGGGTTTGAGCCGGGTATTCCTCGGCCTGGTGCGTTTCTTGCAGCTTGGCAATGATGTTATCGGGACTTGCACCGTTCTTGATCTGCTCGACGACGTTGCTGAAGTCGTTGAACGTCGTAAACGCGCCATTTGTACCCTTTGCTGCACTGAATTCCTCCCACTGTCGCTGGTAATAACTAAAGTATGGCGCCATATCGTTACTCGAGCCGGGTCGCCGTCCCCATAGTATTTCTGCCACTTTCGGCAAGGATTGAGAGCTGTTGACCATGGTTTGCGAGTTTTGTCAGTTATTGAACGGCGAGATTCTGTATCGCAATATGAAGGCATTGCAAGTATGCTCGTGTCTTATATGTTGGCCGTGCTGAGTGGCATCGTGGCTGTGCCTACTCCTAGGGCGCATTGGCGCAGACTCGACTTATAGGATTTAACCGCTAACCGCTCATTGGTCTTTGGCGTCATCCTCTCCCTGAAGCCACGCGGATGAATCCACAGCAATGCAGCTCTGGGGCACATGAGCCGAGTCCACTGTTCCCGGGATGGACGTGTGAACCGTGGCGGAGGCGATTCTCGGGAACAGTACAAGGAGTCTCTCCCATACGAAAATCAAGAAGAAAACCTGTCATGGCAAGCCCAGTCTCCGCCATTTCTATAGACTAGCACTCGACCAAATTTAAGGCCTACTCAGTTGTAACTAGAACAATTCAGAATGCTTCGAAGGATCTAAGAATGGCCACGGCGCAGACAGTGCCGCCAATGCCAGCAACAGCCAATTGCCACAAAGGACAAATAGCTGCCAGTGGTTGGTGTAAGGGTCGCCAGGATTTGGAGAAATCGCTCGCATTGTCACCTTCCGCTTTGTCCTAGTATCACCAAGCCGGATATGTTCTTTTCCGCGCGGCTCCGGGCTCAAAGCTGTGTTGGTGTGTCGACGGGGCCTAGGCTGGTACAACTTGATGGTTTCCAGTACCACACAGCCTGGGTCAGACTTAGAGCCAAGAGTGTTGCAAACTCCAAATTATCATTTTGACAATGCCCTACGATCCAACTTTAGGGCAAAAGGCAATTTGGTCAACATCGGATGCCTCGCCGGTGTTGGCAGTTTGAGTGGCTCGAAGGGTGGCTGTGCTTGTACCACCCGACAGGCGTTCTGGGGGCGAGTTCCATTTAACCACACGAGACCTCCCAGCCGACGAGACCCGACCGTAATTCTAAGCACTGTTCCATCCTCAGCCAGCGAACCTCTCAACCGAAGACCACTTGTCAAAAAGACCAGTCCACAACCCTGCCGGGAAACCACCCTCATTCCAAACATGGCAGACGAAAAGCCATTCCCTTTCCTCGATCTGCCACCGGAGCTCCGCAACCAGATTTACCAATGTCTCTTCTGGTTTCGAGGCTCAGAGGGGTTTGAAAACGTTGTATTTCCCAACTACCGTCTCCGCGAGGGCGAAAAACACGAGTGGGGATTCCCCAGCTGCATTGGGGAGTTCGGACCGCTGCTTCCCTTGATGCGCACCAACCGTCGTGAGTACATACGAAACCAGTGACTGTTATGAGAACATAAACTAACCCGACGATGGGAAAAGAGGTCTACACCGAGGCAGCCGCCATCCTCTACGCGCCAAAGTACTCTCTCGGCAACGAATACCACCACTGCATCTTCAACATGAAATTCCTCAGCCCCCATGGCCCAGCCCGTCACCTCCGCCACCTCCGGCTAGACTGCAGTTTGTTCCGCCTAGGAGGTCCAACCAACTACCCCGGCCTATTCCCAGAACACCGCGAGGTCGGGCTCTCAGACGCCGTCCCCTTCTACGAATCCGTCCTCCGGTCACTCGCGCAGAATGCCCGCCAGCTCGAGACGCTCGAACTAGCCCTGAATCCGAAGATTGAACATTCCCCGGTGATAGACCGTTTCCCCGTCCACGGGAACGAGTTCCACGACGTACCTGTCAAACCAGACCGGTCGTGGGTAGGCCCCCAGCTCCTCGTCGGCTTCCCCGAGGGCCATAGCTTCGACCGCGTGCCGCCGCTTCCGACGGAGGAGCAGTTCGGCCGGATATTGGACTTCCTCGCTTCTGGGGAGCCGGCCATGCAGCGTGTCATCAGACGGAAGATCGAGGAGGGGTGTGCGCCTCCGGTTGTGGAGCATCGTCCTGGAGAGCTACCCCATTCTTTTTTCTGGACTAGTCTGTTTTACTTTCTGTGGATGATAAATACGGAGAGGACGTTGTGGACTAGAGTGGTCATGGATGTTCTTCGGTCGTGTAGTCCGACGCTGCGCGTGGTGAGTCTCGTCGGCCGCGTGGATAGGAAGTGGATGGCGGCTGTGGCGGACTTGAAAGGCGTGACGGTGCGGGCGAACACGGACTGGTTGTGTCAAGCTGAATGGGTCGTTGTTGAGCCTGCGGGTAAGCGTGACAGTGGAGAAAGGGTGTGCGAAGATTAGGAGCCGGAAGTTTGGGGCGCATTTGAGCAGCGACGGGAGAAGCATCGGAGAGAGACAAGTGGACGCCTCGCTTGGCAGGGAAAGCGGCAACGCCAAATTTGCACCCTAAAATGGATCCCTGACTAGAATATTTCAGTTCCCGGTTTAAAATTTAGAAAGAAACTAACCAAGAGCCCAAGAGTCGGTAAACAGGCATGTGGGGACCTTGTTTTCGAATGCCCATAGATATCCTCAAGTGAGCCACCAACTTCTCGGCCTGTAAGATAGGAGGAGGTACTGGGAGTACCTTGCTAGAACTCGCTGTCCGCTTTGACAGTACCAGTCATCTTTCTACTGCGCGAGTTCATAGCTTCGGCTTGGCTCCTCGCAGTGCAAAGGGGCTACAACATGCACGGCGCCCTTGCCGGCCCCGCCCTTGTCGCCGGTGGGGCCGATGGGGCCGGGCACGTTTCCAGGCCGCCGCTTTGACGACGTCCATTTCCACAACACACGGGCAGTCGGCAATCTCCGCCTGCATTTGTTCTATTATTCTTACATATTCCAAACGTCGGAACGTGAAACCAGCTAGAGGCGGCGGACGGGTTCACCAATTGATATGACAGGTCCGACCGGCACCGCATAGGGCAGTCCCGAATTTTCAACTTTCTGGGTCGCGATGCAACACATGGCAGCACCGCGATCAGCGTCACCGTCCGTAGTGCATTTTTGACATGGAACCTAGCCGTGTACTCTGAATACAGAAATATAACTTCTGGCCCTCACCGGGCAAGATCGCCATTAACTTATTGCAGCACTTAACACTCACACCCCTTCAGACGTTCTTTTTTTCTGCGTCTTTTTCTGTACTCTCTTTTTCTATTGACCGTCTTCTATCCCGCCCCCTTTCTCAGCCGCACCACCATGCACCCCCACTTCCCGGGCAGTGTCCTCCTTCTGTTGCTCACCGCAGCAAGCAGCGTGGCAGCACAGACTCTCCCTGTCATTGACCTGGGGAAATCCGTGCATCGCGCACAGCTCAATGTCAGTGACAACCCAACCCTCTCACATGAAGCCTCTAGGCGTCTGCAATATACAAATACGTGACACTAAACATCAAGCACTTTCCAGTCCGCCGGAGATTTCTACAGCTTCAACAACATCCCCTATGCGGAACCGCCGCTTGGGGAGCTCCGGTTCCGCGTCCCAATCCCGCTGCTAACAACGAACCGCACCATCAACAACGGCACTGAACCGCGGAAGTGCCTCCAGTCCGGCGCGCCATGGTTCCAGTTCTCCCTCCCGCTTATAATCCAGCGCCTCGCCGAGGGCGGCATCAGCCCCCCCATGGGACCGCCGCCGGTAGCCCCGGGCGCGCAGTCCGAAGACTGTCTGCTCCTCGACGTGTCAGTGCCGAAGCCGTCGTACGATCTGCAGGTCGCCGGGAAGCTGGCCAAGCCGCTCCCGGTCATGGTTTGGATCCACGGCGGTGGCTACATCGAGGGCGCCAAGAATGAAGTCAATCCCCAAGGGCTTCTTGCCCAGAGCCGGCGTAATGTCGCACCAGGCGTTGTGTTTGTCGCTATCAACTACAGACTCGGTTTGCTGGGCTTCCCTCCCCGGATGCCCTGGATGTGGGATGTTGCGCCCAACGCGGGATTGTACGACCAGCGCCTGGCCATGGAGTGGGTGCGCTTGAATATCCGGCGCTTTGGCGGCGACCCTGACGAGATCACTGTCATTGGGGAGTCGGCCGGCGCGGGCAGTATTGTCAGCCATCTCTCGGCCTTTGGCGGTATTGATGGCAGCTCGCCCTTCAAGAAGGCCATTATCCAGAGCCCAGCCATCAAGCCCCATCAGGATGCTGCGCTTCTTGCACAGCTGTACAGCCAGTTTTTGTCCGTGGCCGGCGTGTCGTCCTACTCGGATGCGCGTGCCAAGACTTCGGCCCAGCTCGCCGCCATGAACGCCGCTATGATCGGGACCGCGCCGTTCGCATCTACCGTATTCGGTATGCTTTTGTTCCTATCCCGTCCCTCCCCTTCTGTCTCAGTTCTCCAAGGATATGTATCATCAAGAAAATAATATTTTTCCAATGTCCCGACCGACTTTTGTAAAGAATTTCCAACGGTCTCCGACGACCCGCTAACCTCCCCCATCCCCACAGGCCCCAGCATCGACGGCGTTTACATCCCCTCCCACCCGGGCAAGCTCCTCACCTCCGGGCGCGTCGACAAATCCATACAGGTCATCGTCGCACACAACCTCGACGAAGGCCTCCTCTTCACCGACCCCCGCATCTCCTCCGACGCCGGCTTCAAATCCTACCTCCAAGGCCTCATGCCCTCCCTCTCCCCCTTGAAAATCACCACCCTCGCCTCAACAATCTACCCCCCCGACTTCTCCGGCACACAGCCCTACACCACCCAGACAGCCCGCACCAAGCTCGCCATCGCCGAAGGCCTCATCAACTGCTTCGCCTTCGGGACGAACCTCGCTTATAACAACCAGTCGCGCGCATATCAGTTCTCTGTGTTTCCAGGCATGCACGCCCAGGACACGAGCTACACTTTCTTTTCTGGGGGGGTGACTGATGGGCTGGGTATTCCGGTGGAGGTATCGACGGCTGAGACGATGCAGAGGTGGTTTGTGGGTTTTGCGATGTTGGAAACGGACAGGGGGAGTGCGGCGGCGGAGGTGCCGGTGTATGGTGCACAAGCTAACGTGGTCAATGTTACAGGGGCGGGTGGCTTTGCGAGGGTGAGGGACCCGGCGGCCAATGCGCGGTGTAGGTTCTGGTTGGAGGGGGTGACGGCTTAGGGGAGTGTTTGCTAAGAATAGATAATCTCATTATCATTCAGTTACCGAGTTCAGCCATTTGTATGTAGTCCACAAACCCTCAGCAACGACCTGCGGGCCATTGCCAGTCAGCAACTCTCGCATCCATGCCCCCTCAACCGACTCGTCCCGGCGAAGCTTTGTCCAGGCGGCGGTGAAGGCCCAGTGGACGATTGGCGGGGCGCTGGCGTTGAACCGGCATCCTACGGACAAGTAGTACTGGATGCAGCGACAAGCTTCCCTCGCTGCAATGCGTTCGCCGATGCGGTGTCTCTCGCCGGTATCGAGTTGCGGTGAATTTGGAAGGTTTTGTATCTGAGTCGCTGAATCCTCGAGCGGTAGAGGCGCAAGGCTTTGCAGCACGTACATGAGTGCCAGGTTGTACAGCATCAGCATCAGGGTGGCCGGCAAATTCGGGATTGTTGCCACTGTGATCAAAGACCCCTCGGGGACCGTATTGTGCGTGGGCTGTAGTTCCGAGTCTTCAACTCCAGGGGCACTTCCCGACGTGTCGGTGTTGGTGGTCTCGAGATGACTTCGGCTATCCCAGCGCTGCCTCCACTGGCGGAGATATAAGAGGAGACAGTTTGCTCGTCGCTCTATGTCGTCTCGCTGCTCTCTCGCCTTGGAGGGATTTGCATTCTGCGCCGATATCACGGCATCGCGCTCAGCAAGCAGGGCGCTGCAGTCCGCCAAGACATCAAAAAGGTCCTGCTCCTCCAGCTCCTCGCAAGTGGCATTCATTCTCATGGCCCTCTTCCAATCAGACCTAGCAAGAATCGAGGGCTTGCCGAGTTTCAGCGCGGCCACGATGATCATGAAGCGCACGGCCTTGCAGAAGCCGGGCGATCTGCTCGACCAGAAGGCCACGGGATCTTGGAGATCGACCAGCCTTTCCAGACCCATCATGTGCGTCAAGGAGTTGTTGGGGCCCGTGGGCACAAGCAACTCGCAGATGGCCAGGGTCGCCACTGCAGTCATGGCTTCGTCACGGGTGTGCCGCGCTGCATCCGATAAAACCTGGTTCAGCTGCCTCAGGGTCACGCCGTGCATGGCGTAGCCCTGTCGGGCGATGTCGGGTTGGCGGTGTTGAATGCCGAAAAGAATGGTGGCGAAGCTCATGATGGCCTGGTGCGAGACTTGGCGGCTGGCGACGGCGGTGCCCAGGGGCATGAGGTCGTCGGCTTTGGTGTCTGTTATGGCCGACACAATAAGGCCGTCACGCAGAAGGTGCGACTGGGTGTAGCAGATGTACATCTCGAAGCCGGCAGTCCGGGGCGGGGCCGAGAGCGAGAGTGGGGCCTCTTGCTGCGGCCTGGTAGTCTGTCGATGCGTCCGAGTGGTTCGAGGTCCTGCTGGCTCCTCGTGGATGAAAGTGGCACCTCTAGGTCCACCGCATTCGAGGTTAAGGCTTTGACATCTTCTGCAGATGGGGCGGCTCTCATCTTTTCGAGGCCGTTAGTCAGATTGTCATGTGAGTCCCAGATATACCGACATGAGCTTACCACATTTGACCCGCCGTGTTCGACAGGTCAAGCAACCTCTTGACCGCCCGCCAATGTTCACCATGACGTGGGCGCTGTGCGCGGCGCTTTCAACGCAGGGACTTGGTAGATGGTAATCGGGAGAATTGAGCGACTCTGGACGGACACGCAGGCACCAGGCGGCCTACAATTTCGGGTGGCGGGAACAGACGGTACGCTAACCGCATTCAGGTTCTTCGCGCGCCTGGTGCCTTGGCAAGCGGTTGACAAAAAAAGCGAACTCATTATCTGCAGGTACATTTCCATAGGGCCAATCCGTCTTGTAAACTAAGTATCTCTAGGTATAGCCTTGTTACTACCACCCAGTCATCTGGCCCCCGACGCTATCACGTCCTGCATTCACACTATCATGGAATTTACCATTTTGTTGATCTTTGACCGGGAAGGCTGTTGGGATTGTTAGAAAATTGGTAGTGGGTATTAGGATCAGACCACCAGCCCACGGGGCCACTGTTATCTTTGCAGTTCGCATTTTTTTGTCAACCGCTTGCTTGGGTCAACATACGTTATTCCAAGGCATTACATCTTTTTTAACACTTCGTCACTTTTCTTGCGTAGAATCTCAGTAGAGGTAGTGACTTACACATTCGACATAATTGGTTCAATTGTATCAATCCGTCCTTGCTTCTAGTAATGACACTTCGGCTTCTATTTAAAAACCCAGCTTGGAGTGGTTTCTTCATTTGCTTACACAAACCCTCCCTTTTATCTATCCTCAATAGATGCAAAAATCAGTTCCCTCATCTAACAGCCCTAACATCACAAGCTAAAGCCAACGCATTCCTATCGTAAAAGGTGGCACAGTGCCTGCATGAGAGGCAGAGCCTCGGTAATCTGGCTCACATCTTTACCTACTATATGTAGATTAACAACATGGTGCTCAAGCAACCACTCAACCGATTGGCGTGCGCCTTGGACTTCTTTACCAGCTGCCTGTACTGGCCTGACTCGGGCCGGAGGTGCTGGTTACTCTTCCGCAGCTCCAACAGCACCTTATGCTGAAGGTTTTCAGTGATAGGTTGAAGTTGAACAGGTGGCACTGCGTTAGCGTTCTCGCAGCTGTTGACAGTCCAGTCAAAGCTGACAGAAGGATAATTCTCCACAATGCTGTTTAGTTGGTTGACCAAGCCGTTGGCGTATGCTTTCTCGAGTGGGTTTGGCGTTTCGGAGCTGGAAGCTGAGCTGCTGGAGATGCTGCGAGTTGGTAGGTTATTAAAGTGGGGAGTGCTTGAGGGAAGTGTTCCTTAACCCTTGGCTTTGGATGGAGCGATAAGTACTCAGCGTAGAGGTTTCGCTTTGGAAAGAGATTTGCGAAGGAGTGGCGTTCCTAATTGAGATGACTTTTAGTCTTCATAATCTGCGGAGATACGGTCAGATGCCTGGAAAGTCACGGTTCTTACATGGGGTGAAATACTGTTTAATCGTGTTGTTGAAAATTGTGTCCGAAAAGTCCGGTAAGATGTATGCTATGAGTTGATGCCACTTCTCCGCCCTATTGTTCTGACCACTGACTGTGTTTCTGAACTTTATACTTTCAAGTTCTTCGACCTAGCGACCTAGCTAGGAAGCAAGATAATCTCCGGATATGTTCTCGCAGTAGTAATATACATTTTAGCCGATTGATGTTTCCCCGCTGTTTCCTTGGTCTTGAAGATCGTCCTACACCATAAGGCGGGATTGTGTCTCTTGAGGATGTGTGACTAAGAACCACTCTCCTGTTAGGGATGCGGGAACATGAGTATTAGGAGAATGGTATACTTAACCCGGTTAATATCCTTAAACCCACTTAAGGGGTTTGTCGGCTTCGCATGTCGCAATGGGTAGCAGTCAAACCACATAGTTTCTGAAAAGGATAAGTAAAATCTTAGGACTCACACAGCTACTAGTGGCTGCTCTGGTCGATAGTGTTTGCTGGGATCCTGATCCATATCATTATTCCCACCCTAATCGCTATGAAAAAGACCTAAGGAGCGTTTCCCGCTGGTGCTGGATCTGGCTCTGTTCCAACTTGACTGCTCGCCAGTGCTGCTATTTATTCCAGAGGGCGGGGTGCTAGTACCTGTGCCCGGGTCTGCTCCACTATTTGCCGTGAGTGTTTGAAGGAGCATGCCCTGGATAACCGGTGGAGAGCTTATGATCCATGCGAGAGATCACAAAATTCCCGATCGGAGTCGTGAGGGGCAAGGCGATCCGACAACAGAGGAGTTGGTAGATGGGTGTCTTGTTTTCTAAGTGATGCTCCACGTCTGTCGCGACATTGGATTCGAAGATAGCCATGTTCTCACCTTGGATGCGTCGGGTCACAATCAAACCCCTTGGGAGAGAACTCCTCGCGGCAACTCCAGAGCACAGTCATGAACAGAGACCATATACTTGCCTTGGGTGTTAGCTGTCCCTGCCGTGCTACCTCGGGGGCCATATACACGGTTGTGCCCGCTACCCCAGGTTGAATATCACCAGTACGTCACTCTCCGCACAGGCCATCAGGTAGCGATAGGTCATAGTAAAGTAAGAATCTAGAACTCTGCCACGTCTTCCTGTCTGTCCCTGCCACATAGCCTAGATAGCCTAGCTCGAAGTGATATGGCCGCCCTCCGGGAGAAGCTCCACACCTTGACAGAGGCTGCTTACATGCAGCCTCCCGTCTTATGGAGGGGCCAACGACACACATCCTTCGTAGACATCGGTTACTGTAGCTACATAACACGTAATACACCAGAAAGCTGATGTTTTATACCGAAATGTGCCGTTTTCTAGTCGGCACCAGCTATCCAGCCTGGTGTATGATGATGGTATCTATACTATGGAAAAGATCGAGGTAACTTGTACCCTGATCACTGTGATCGTCCTCACTTGGGAGTGAGCAGAGTGAGCAGAGTGATCAGTTTTCTTCTTTGATCACTGTCATCACTTTCTGATTGGTCGGAGGGGCTTCGGGTCATTGCGCGCATTCACCCTCTCCTAGTGCGAGTCCCACACGGCGCACCTAACGCTCTACACGGACCGGCTGACCCCCTACTTCGAACTCATCTCACGACAGATGCATTTTCCGTAGTGAGATTGCCGCAAAGGCGTTCAGAGCGTCGATGAAGCTTTATGAGAAGTCAACTGTGGATTTGGATGTTGGGTATTTGGGAGAGATAGAGGGGGGTGGTTGTAAAGGTGTATCAATGGCGAAGGTTTGTGTTGATTTTTTTAGCAGTTGAGGAAAGGAAGAAGGAAGGGCAAAAAAAGGGGGATGTGGGTAAGAGATGGAGGGGGTGAGAGCTTTGTGTGAATTCTTCCTCTTTATTTTCGTGTATAGTGATTGGAGCCGGTCAGATATCAGAATATCTATGCTGTCAACATCGCCTTTTTCTCGAAAAATTGTGCACATCTGGTGATGAGGGACTCTCTGCATCCACCTCATGCTACTCCCGCTACTCTCCACAAGGGTCTACTCCGCTCGCCAGGCCGAATTGAAAATGGTTTGATCTTCCATCTTCCATCCACTCGTCGCATGCGGGTATGGCAATGAAGACATGGCGTCGTTGTTGGTGGGTGGCACTGGTACTACAAGCAAGCCATCATCTAGACCAGCCTGCGCTTGCATTCTCGGCGGGCTGGTAGGCTCAACCACGCCGGAGAACCCGCCGATGTCATCGCCGCCTCCGCCGAGGTATAGGTGGAACGTATCGCCGTTGTTTGGATGGGCTTGGGGGGAGAAATCCTCAGCCCGGGGGGTGAAGAACTGTGAAACAATATCATTTTCCACCAGCTGCGAAAAAACAAGAGGTGGCTGGTTCATGGCACCCGTGACTGTTGGCCAGTGGCTGAATTCGATAGGAGAAATACCAAATGAGGGGGGATTGGGTTGCTGAGCATATTGCAGATCGGGATACCACGTGTGACTAGCACGGGGAGGTCCTGGAGGTTGGTAACCGTAGGGTTGTGTAACCACGTCGAGTTCTGTCAGTTGTCCTGATAGAACTACGGGCTGGGTGTTTCTAATTTGTGCGGAATCTCGGTTCTGACATTCGAGTGGCTGTAGAGCGGCAGGCATATCCACCGTGCTTGTGTCCGATGAACCTGAAACAGGTTGGGGGGGCCAATCGGGTGGGTCTTGAGCCATAATCTCGAGCATTAGTGTGGGGATAAATTGCTGGTGTAGAACCGCCTCCCTCTGTGCCTGGGGAGTATCGTAGAGGTTGAAGAAGGGGTCCATAGCCGCTTGTTGTGCCTGGAGTAACCTTAGAACACTTTCGCCACGCCTTCGGGAATAATCCAGGAAGTGGTCGATGAAGTCGTTAACTCCAGGGCTGAAGTAGATACTCCGGGGCTGAGGATCGTCCGGGAACAGAATGCTGAAGATACGCCGCCATTGCATCTCGACTCCCCGTTTTGCAGAAAGCTTTTGAATAGCAGCAAGCTGCTGCTCGCTGATATGGCTAGGATTGAGGTCTGGAGTTGGCCTGGCCCCACAGCCTGTGTCGCGGGAGTGTTTTGTGAGGGCGAGCTGGGTTCGTAAAGCCGTATGGCATTCAGGGCACCGGAGAGTGTAGTGTTTATCTTTCACATGCCGCCCTACGTCACTGATGTAGCGGTGATTGTTGTGACAGTGATAAAAGTGTTGGGGGCGCCACTTCTGGAAGGGGCATGCAAGTTTTCTGGGCTGCTTCTTAGCCGAGCGGCCTGGAAGAAGCGACAAATCATCATCGTCCTGGTCATCGCCCTCGTCTTCCCCGTACCCTCCGTTGTTCACAAGCCGTCGTGAAGGCTTTCCTCTGGCCGAGGGCTGTCCTCGCATGGCTGAAGTGTATGGTGCGGACCTCGGAACATCGGAGAAACCATGGGCACTTTGATCCCGTCGACCGCTTCTCTGAGAAGGATGTGTTCTCCAGTAGTGAGCGATGAGAAGTCTGGTAAGTAACCCTCGTCGCTGCTTCACCATCCACCAAGCTTCGTCTTCTAAGCGCACGGCGGTATCGAGAGAGATTTCTGACTTCACTGAAGCGGTTGGTCTCTCTGTAACGACACTTCGGGCTCTGGGAGACTCCGGTATTCCAACGCTGCCGCTTGCGGTAGCACCACCAGCATGGCAAGACCCAGAAAAATGGGGCTTCCCTGTGGACTTGAGAGGTCCCCCTGGGGAGTGGAGGGCTCCGTCTTGCCACCAAAACTCGAACTTCCACGGGAGACACGGCTGGTCATCGGGGTCTTGCCACGCCATAGCGGTCGAGGATGGTCCAGGAGATTCGGGTGATGGGAGTTCAAGTCCTAGGCTCCGAACTTGCTCGTCGTATTCGAGGTGCGGAGGCAGTTCATGCCATTCTGCCAACGTTGTGCCTCCCGTGCTTGGAGGGACAAGGGAAAGCCCACCGGAGGATGTCACATCCTCTGAAGGAAGGGCTGAAGGTGGCTGATAGTTTGCGAAGGGGATGTCGAAGTCCGGAACCGCGGGTATCATGACAGGGACGCTACTCTCAGCTGTGAAGTGCATCCTGTCATGGGGAAAGTCTTCCGATCGCACTTGGGGGCTGTGATCGACGGACTCCTGTGAGTGTGGTTAACATGAAAGCCGCCATTAAATGATCATAGGATTCCTTAGCTCGCTTACATCATCCAAGGTCTTTCGGGGCGTGGTGGAGCCGGATAGCCCCTCATCGCTCGACTGCGGCTGTGCAGAATGGGGTCGAAATGGCAGCATTTTAGGACGCTAGGTAGGGGAGGGTACCTAGATAGGGTAGCAGTGACGATGTGACTCTGGCGAACTGTTCTGCAAACGAGGGCTTTTGGGGGGCCGAGACGACAACAGTCCGATGCTTGCTTGGGGACCGGCGCCCTTTGATATCCAGATATGAGATGGGCTTAAAAGGAGCCGCACCTTTGAGTTGTTGTCCATGTAATGTGTCGTCCTGGTGCAGTGATGCTCAGCTCAACCAGATGCATCGAGGTGCATGTTAAGGGAGGAAATTCTGGGAACCTCTAACCGCGATTGGTTTGGAGGTGCAGGAAACGCTTGGCAATCACGAAATCTCGGGTGGGGCTAACCATAAGGCGTTAGTAGATGCGTTGGCCCGTCTTGGCACTCACACAATTGTGAGCAGTGTGTGCCGACTTGGCAGACGCTGGCAAAGCTTAAGCCCTGCAATGCAAGCCACGACCACAATTATTAGGCTGGGGGGAGGAGACGACCAACATCATTCGTCAAATCTACTCTCCATGTTCAAAGACCAACACCATGCTCACACGTCAAACCGCAGAGAGACGCAAGACTCGACGATCGGTCTGCGGTCATGAGGATGAGGTACCTCACCTAGTCAAGTCGGTAAGCAGATAATTGAGGTGACTCATCTCTACTGTTCCATGTCCCCAAACTTCAAATCACCTGCCTTCCCATGTAGGTACTTACTTCGTACAGACCTGAGATCCAAATGACCTGAACTCGCGTCATTGTACCAAGACTCCAAAATCCTCAATACACAACAAAAAGAGAAGTCCAAGTCTCAGTCCCAAACGGATCACTTGCATCAAAGCCCTCATCATCTGTCTCGTCCCACCGGACTCATCGCTCCGGGCTGTGTCCCAGAAAAACATGAGCCCAGGGGGTGAAATTGTAAATGGCATTTCCCCACCAGCGTGCAATGTATAATATCTCCTTCTTTTACCCAGGGGTTGATGCTATTTTCTTCACCCTGGCGTACTGGTGGCTACAATGAGACTCATTGGCTCGTGCCACGGAGTCCCGCTTCTAGCTTGACCGTGAGGGTGTGGGCAACCTCTTCGATTCGATGATGACGGGGTATTGTTGGCAGAAAAGCGGCGACAAGGACGACTGAGTGCATCAGGGCAATTGCCTCCGTGGAACTCGTCAATCAGGTGCCCACGACGGGATGTCTGGAGCTTTCTCATCTTCGCGGCCAGCCTCCACGTAGTTGACAAGGGTGTTGACGTTCGCGATCGTATCAGTCTTGGTCTCGAGATGTACCAGACGTAAACCTTGCAAAGGCTCTATTCATAGTTGACGACAAGATGCTGAAGGTTCCCAGCAGAATCCGATATCATGCCGAGATGTGCATAGACAATATCGCGGGGATCCTTAGCTTCCATACCTCGCCTTTCCTGCAGAAGTTGGAATCGAGTCGGTCGGTGAGGATGGCCACGGGTGAGTGGAACGCTAGAGTGAAGATGGTGAAAATTTGAAATGCTCCGTGAGCACTTGCCCCGCAAGAATGGCAAATTCTGCAGAACCTGCTCCCGTGTTAGTGCTAGGCCCAAGCTGGAGCCCGCACTGTGTTCCGAGGCTCTCTCCTGCCTGTTCCTGTGACCTGACAGCATCCATCTTCTGAGCCAAAACCCCTTCAAAGCGGTGCGACGTGACGCGCAACATCCTCCCATCTCCTCATCCAGCGCAACCGATTCCAACAACTAGTCAAATGCGTGACGGCGGCAACGTTCGCGATGCTGTGTCTTGGCGGAGCGGAATGACGTTGTTCAAATCTCCCAGGCTGCGGCATACATCCATAAAGCAAGCCACACACAGGGATCATCAGCGCGTCGAGCACCAAAGCGGCTTAACCTCGCTGCCAAGAGACAGCCAATTGGCCCAGAACATCATCGATCTCCAGCTGAGCTCGGGGGCATCGGTCGCGATATCTCGCAGGGAGCAAAAGCATTCCAGCGCTCTCATCGGCGTGTGCTTTCTTCGATTTCCTTTTCGATCGAAGTCACTCGTTTTGCGCAGCTCCTCTAGGCATCCGCTCATTCTTTCTTGCTTTTTAGGTCGGTGCTGAAGGCGTTTTCGCATCACGCCTATGTTGGTGGTTTCCTCTACGCCATCGGCACAGGTGGCCCCAACGGCTTCCAAATACTAAATGCTGTCCTCCGCTTCGACAAGACAGGACACAATTGGACACCCACATTCGAATGGAACACCCCGTCTTTGAGCACGTGGGGTTCTCATTACGCTTCCGAAGACGACTAGGCCGTGTACACCACAGACGAGCAGAGCGGTCAGACGTGGAGGTTTCCTCTCAACGGGGACTTTGACAATCCTAGTTCTTTCAGTGCGACTGAGATTTGCAGTCCCAATGACGGGGCCACGTGCGTGACGGCGGCAACTCCTGCGCTTCCGACTTTTGACTAGTCGACAGTTTGGGTAATTTCAAGTGAGCCGTGCAAGACCGCATCAACATTACTGAAAAACATTTGGGCAAGCCACTACAGGATAGGATCTCTTACTTACTAACGACTAGATCCAAACAGGAACCCGCGTCTCAACCCCTTGAACTACTCCAACCGATTCGGTCTTCCTGTTCACTACTTCGAATGCCTCCATCCCCCAAATCCCTCTCATAACCCCATAAAACGGCTCCCACAGTCCCTGTCCCGTTCTAGCCGAACACTCAAACGACTGGCATCCCATCCTCCTTGCCGCCGTGGCCAGCTCCCGACTTCCGACCTCTCTTCCGCCCAAATCTGATTTATTTCCTACCAATGCAACTGGCATCTTCTCCAATGGTATGTCGCCATAATTCTTCGTCTCCTTAACTAAATCAGCCAGCCTCTTCGCCCTGTTGAAAGACTGCGCGCTATCCAACGAAAATACCACGATGATTCCGTCCCCGTCGTCAATGGCGTCTTGGAGGAGGACTTGATAGTCTTCTTGGCCGGATGTGTCGATTATGCGGACGGGGTAGGTTTTGTTGTCGAGGGTGAGATTGAGCGTGTAGCAATCTTGGATGGTGTAGTCTGCGCGGTCGGAGCGGGTGTCGAGGGTGCAGAGCTGGGAGGCCATGGAGGACTTGCCGACGCCGCCATCTCCGATTATGGTTATGGTGTACCCCTGATGGGGATCTCTTCGTTTGGGTACTAATGGAGAGTGCGGAGGGGTAGGGGGCTTGAGTTCCGGGGATAGAGGTTGAGATGGTTGGGGATCCAGACACCACCCCGTCTTCGCCTTTTCCATAGCACCCGCAGATATTGGCAGTGCGATAATGGAGATGTTAGAAACCTCCTCGAGACTTATACCGGACAAGACTCCCCATGAACGACAATCGAAGAAGCCTGTCGAGAAGGACATGTCCGTGGCGTTGTCGCGAGCTCTGGAGTAGACCCAAGTCCGTGCGAGGATGTCTTCAAAAGGATGGCGAGGACCGTTACCGAGGCGATTTGCCAAGCTGCCCTCTTCTCTGTTGGTTCCAAGGAATACCATGCGCGGAGGTTCTTCGTCTACTATTCCAAGTGAAGGGGTATTGTCATATGGAATTGCGTTGGCCTCCAGGATTCTAAACCGAACGGTCTGATTCTCTTCCAGGATCTTGCTCATCATCAGGTTAAGTGTTGATCTTGAGTTCTGGGCCTCGAGGTCGGATTCACTGCACATGACAGGATTAGTCTCTCCTTTCCGAGTCGGCGGCCCTAGTAGGAAAAACCAGAATGAAGGAACGATGCCTTACCACTGCAAAATATTCAGAATCAATGACAACGACCCCTTCTGCGATCTCAATCTCTGCATCAAATCGCCCACTTTCGATTGCAACCAAGCCCACTTGATCCTCGCCCAGAGCGCCTTCGGAATATGCGAGAACCGCGCCAGGAAATGTCGCAACTCAGAAAATGTATCAAAGATCTGCGTTAGGACCAAAACCAAATGCTCCAGCTGCACCATTTTCTTCCGGCCATGCGGAACGTTGTCAAATGCGGCCAGCAAATCTGAAGCGGAGATGAGCGCCAGGCGCATCTCGGACACCTCCATTTGGATGTCGCGGACCGCTTTGGGCGCATTTTTGGTGTTAGCGAGAAAGGTGGAGAGAGCGCTGTATGCTGTCGTTGACAGGGTGAGTAGACCTGCGATGCCCGATGCGATGCTGAGCGGGTCGGCCATGATTTGGCGAATATCTGGGGTACTGGAGTTCAGTTTGGAGTTTCGAGATGTAAATCAGGCAACAATTCAAAGATTGGGCGGAGCTGAGGTATTTACATGGCGGCCTCCTATTTGCAGAGAGGGCAGCTGCGCCACTGCTCATGCAGCTGGAGGATCGCCCAGGCTAACCGGATTGGTAATGAGCTGCAATGAAACTGGCCAATGAGCGTTCTGTATTTTATAAGAACTGTGAGCCAGGTTCTGAACCCAGAACCCCTGAGCTCCTAATCCAAGGTAGAAAATGTCTCCTAAAATCATTCTCGGGATCAGCCAGTCGACACAAAATAGACTCCCATATCTCAAGCCATTCACTCCTCTCTTTTTCCCCTCATTACCCCCTTCCTTACGTTCTTTGTCCCCAGGCCTCTCTCCTCAAGAATCCCCCGTTTCCCGATCCGCCACATAATCCTCCTCCCTCCAATCAGGCCCCAGCCCCTCCTCCCCTTCTTCCCACTTGGTATCACCACGCGCCTCGAACCAGTGCCAACTCTTTGCATCTTTTTCCATTTTTTCTAGGAAGTCACTAGTATCCGCGTTCGCGCAATAAAGCCAAAGTTTTGGCTGATCCGAATAGGATTGGGCTTCGCCCTCAAAATGGTTCCCGCACATCTAGTTCTTCCCGTAGATCAAGGGTCTGGGCATGGCCTTTGGTAAGACATCCCATTGGTAGCGCTGGGCGTGGTAAGGACCTACACTAGGGGTCCCGCTGTCTCCACCGCGTTGGACTCGCAGACAAGCGCTGAGAAGGAGTCGGATTCAAGGCCGTATAGGTACCGCCCCAGGACAAGTACTAAGTCCCCTTTTTTCACACCGTCGGGGTTGGAGATGTAGATGTTGGCGTCTAGCACCCGTGGTAGGTGGCACGCGCACAGAATCTCATCTTGCGGGACGTTGCTGAGCCCTGGTTGGGGGTGGAGTCTGCGTCGGAGACCCCCTATCAAAGACTCTTCTTACAGTCGCACGGCGATTAGGCCCCAAGCAGTGGCCCCCGACATGGCTGCAGATCTCATGAACTGCACTTTTGACGAGCTAGGAGAGGCTATCCACGACCTCGAGGAAGCAGTTAAAGCCAAAGATGCCAGGGCACGCAGTGTCATCCGTTGGATGGACCCTCTGCTATCAGGTATTGAGCACCATTCCGAGGCTGTGGGGGCTTTTTCTCAAACCCAGTCGTTAGTCCTTACACTAATATAGGGTTCTATCCGGCTGTTGGCCACTGCTCTCAAGGGCCATACCATCTATACGGACGAGGTGCTAGATATGCTGGAAACCATCCGTTGCGACCTGCTCCATTACTCTGAGTATTTCAGACGGTATCCGGACAACCCAAAACTAGGCGTTGCTGTTCAGAAGACATTCCTAGTAATTGTATGCGCACCTAGATGGGGTCAACCTGACCTGTTTCGTGCACTGTATTGTACCACGACTCCACCCCCTCCCTCCCTCCCTGGTGGATCTTGATGCAACCTCACCAAACAACCCCCGCTAACCTTCCCCACCTACCTAGGAAATTATCGAATTTTGCTTTGGGGTACAGCGCCATCTTGTCGGGCACGAGAACGAGTCGCAGTGGCACAGGGCCAGGCGCAGGACCCTCCCATCCCGACGGTCCTTCGAATCCGTCTTTCAACCGCTCCTCAGGAAAATAAGCCATCTGCAACGGCAAATTGAACTCAAAGCGCAACCTGCCATCGGACGTTCCGTCGAACAGGTTAAGGAGCTGTAGCAGTGAACTCTGCACATTTCTAGCTCCATGCTGGTAGATATGGGCTTAGCCCGCACAGCTAAAGGCCTAAAGGACGCCCGCCGGTATCTTCAGGAAGCCAACTTTACAAGCCAAAGGGAGCTGGAGACGTATAATAAGCATCGCGAGGCATACTCAGATACCGGTAGGTGGCTCTTTGAGAAGCCGCAGTTCATCTTATGGTCGTTGTAGGCCTGCGGCCTTCTTGTTGTCGTCGGCGCGCCGGGGTGTGGTAAGGCGGTCCTTGCTGCTGCCTGAGTGGAGAGATTCCGGCGGGACAGGCCCGGAACCCCGCCACTTTTCTTCTTCTCGAGTGAGAGACGGCCGGACCACTGCGCCATCCCCGACGCCCGCAGCGTAATCTAAGGGCTCTCTCCGCTGTTCTGCGTCGACTTGCTGGGTCGCGTGCAGCCCGTGCACACGTCAGTCGTGGAATATTTACAATCGATCCCACGCTAAACCGCATACGGCTCGTTTGTGTTGATCGATCCTACACCATACCGCATTAGGCTCATTGCGCGAGCCGTCCCAAGCTGTACCTACAACAAAGACCTCTGAGCCACTCCATCTTTTTTGCGAATGCGAACTGCTCTTCCCAAGGTGAGCACGTTCACTGGTATAGAAGGGGGGCCTCGCCCTACCTTTGGATTATGAAGTCCAGCGTCCCAGCACCTACTTGTATTTCCGTTGACTTCCTAGGAAATCTTTCATGAAAACCCCCAAACCCCACAAAATGTCTACAACCACATTCAGCTTCTGGCGCATGGCCCTCCTTTTGCCAGCCGCCGTCCAAGGTCTCCTCATCGAAACCAGCCGGGACTTCCCCCTCGGCTCCGAAGTCGAAAACCTCGCCCTGCGACTATCCGGCTCCGTCCTCGCCACCGTCTACACCTTCCCGGAAATCTACGAAGTAGCCCCGCGTCCCAACTCGACCCCCAAGCTCCTGCACACCTTCGCAAACACCACCGGCGCCTGCGGCATCACCAACTCCCCGACCACCCCTGACGAGTTCTACATCGTCACGGGCAACTTCTCCTTCGCAAACTTCACCCCCGCGCCCGGGTCGTACGCGCTCCACCGCCTCTCCTTCGCCAAGTGCGGCACACCTATTGTCAAGAAACTCGCCGCCCTGGGGGCCGTCGCGCAGCCAAACGGGTTGGTCTCCGTGCCGAACACGCCGTACCTCTTGATTGCAGACAGCTTAGGCGGGTTCGTGTACCGCTTCGACACTACGACGCTGCAGCTGACGACGTACTTCGACCACCCGCTGCTGAAGCCGTTGGCAGTTGACATCCGCTTTGGCGTGAATGGCGTCAAGCTGTCTCGGGGCTACCTCTATTTCAGCAACACGAACCAGCAGGTTGTGGCGAGAGTCAAGGCCACGGGCAAGAAAGCGGTGCTGGAGGGCACCCCCGAGATTGTCGCCACGTCTACGCCTGTTGATGACTTTGTTGTTAACGACTTGAATGGGGATGTTTATGTTGCCGAGTCTAGTCCTAACAATGGGATTGGCTTGGTCAAGAATGATGCATATGGGTCGGTGCCGGTCACCATTGCAGGCGGGCCAAACCAGACGCAGATCCTGGGCCCGACTGCTGCCATTTGGGCAAAGGGCGGGGTCGGGAAGACGTTGCTGGTCTCGGCGACGGGAGGGTTTGAGCAGTTTTTTACTAAGAATTATACAGGTGGAGGGAAGGTGGCTGTTATTCATCTTGAGTATATTACGACCTGCACCCGACACAGGCCTCGAGAGGACTGGCGCGGGTTAAGACAGAACGTATGGCAGGACGCCAACAGGTAAGGGGCGTTCCGAAGACGGCTTGTTGAGCTAGCACTCTTAGACGGGGGGTTTAATGTCACTGTAGGTCGCTGTCACTATAATGCATAGAGGTAAGTCTGAATAGTAGGACATAAATAAATAATTGAATATTAGCGTGAGGAACTAGAGTCCCTCACGGTGGTTGTAAGCATAACTATAACTATCTATACTAACTAACTGGGAGGTATTTCGTACCTTGCTTGTAGTGTCGTAAGTGCTTATTATGTAAGCACTTTACACCGCGCGAGCGTTTTGCTTATAAGGTTTCTCCTGCTCGCGATGCAAGCACTTAATATGCTGTAAGCAGCACCTCATTGGTTATAAGGGCTTCGGGTCTTTGCACCCTTAGCCTAGTACGTCTGGACGGTATATACCGTCTTCCCGCACTGTTCCTTCTGCGGGGGATTTATCAGGCTGCCCTAGCTTAAGTAACGGCTTGTAAGGTTATCACATAATTCCTCCTCTTTAACGTTCTTTTTCCATAAAGAACTTAAAAGGTAAGTTTCTCTTTTCACCACTTTACCATATAATAAATATCTAGCTCCTAGGTCTTAAAACGGGAATAGGGTAAAAGTACTAACTACCGTTTAAACCTTACAGCTTACACACACGCGTTTAATGGCGAAATGTCTTCTTATTCTTCTTACAAATCTACTAACCCTCCACTTATCTGTTAAGTTTTAAACCGGTCCGACAGTTATAACTACTGTTTGGAAAGGCACTAGCCTTCCTAATGTGACGCTTTTAATATTAATAAAGCGAAGTTAAAGGCTCTTTTTATTGAAAAACAGAACCTTAACTTATAAGTTGAGTCTGCTGCTTAGCAGCTTTATAAAGCTATTACTAAACTTTAAAAGGCATTAGTGCACTTAATATACCTTTATAAGCAGCAGTCCTACCTTAAAGACTAAGCTGTAAAAGCGTTTAGTTATAAAGCGGAGCTGCTGGAGTTTTAAGAAAGTGAGGAGGTTAGGTTAAGCGCTCCTCCTAATAACGTGGAGTCTTTTAACTGGGGGAACTTTCTAATAAGGTCTTTACAGTAAGCGGTTATTTTATAACTTAGTTTATAACTGCCTTTTTTAGTAAGAGGTTATAGGCCTGTCTTCCTATAAAAGTTTTTACGACTTTTTACTAACTTCTTTTCTTAATAGCATTTATTTTTCGTGTGGAACGTGTTAAGAACTCTAAAGGAGGATCGGCTTCCTTATTAAGTTTAAGGTCCTTACAACCTTAGTTAAGGGTTTTAATAAATGTCTTTCTATACTTACTAAGAAGTTTCTTGCCGTTTCTCAGGCTCTAAGTCTTACAGTAATCTTACTCTTTAGTATAATAGTTTAGATATTAGATCTTATTTTGTTTTTAATTCTTATTGTTAGCTTTAGTTAATTTAGATTCTTTCGGTAAAACTCCGTAATCAGGTTTAGGCACTTAAGGTATTTAACTAATTTTTATAAGTTGCTTTTAAGGCTGTAGTTTAATTACTTAATAAGATACTTAAACGTGTTCTTTCCCTTTCGTAAATCTACGACTTCCTTAATGTTATACTTATCCTTATTAATGTTAATCTTAATCTTCTTTTCTAGAGGAACTCCCTTTAAGGCAGGTTCTAAAAGTAAGATATGAAAAACCTTAGTCTGCACCTTTATATTAGCAGGTAAGTCTAATTTGTAATTAGAGGTAGCAACCTTTTTCTTAATTCAGAACGGTCTGTACCTTTTAAAGTTAAGCTTCTTACTAAGTTATTTTAAATGTAAGTTTTGTAAAAAAAGGTAAACGTAGTCCCCTTCTTAAAGAGTCGGTCCTTTAACTTGTTCGTTATTGTAATGGAATCCTTTCTTAAGCATTAATTACTTAGTTTAATATTTATCAGTAAACTTCTTCATTCGTTTACATATAAACTTAAGTTCAGCTTATAAGTAGTTATACAGTTCTTACATCTAGTCTATACAGATTATAACTTAAAGGGCATTAGTAAATAAGCCTTAACAGAGCTTAAGCTCCTTACTGTAATTAGCGAAAAATAGTAATATACTTATTAACTTAACTAATGTTATATTATAAGCTATCTATACTGTTAGTAACAGCTTAAGCTAATTATCTTACTTAAAGTTAACGTAAGCTTAAAAATACGTTATAAGTATTTAGTTAACTTACTCTATTTAACTATCCGTTTATAAGTAGAATATTATTAATAGTTTACTCTTTACCCCTATTCTTTACATTAGTCCTTACTAAAACTTCGATATAATTAGCTTATCTTAATCTGTAACGATATTATTTAGCTAAAGGTATTATAAAATTACTTTTTTCTTAAAAATATAAGTAAGTTACTTTACTATTATATCCTTTAAGGTTAGCAGAAAGTAGGCTTATTTCGTTAATCTGTTAATTATTATAAGGATCTAGTTATAAGTAACTCTTATAGTAAGGTCCTTAAACTTTAAGATCCTAGTGACGAAATTAAGCGAGATTAAACTTTATAGCGCTTATAGTACAGGGAGTAGTTCGAGAAGCCTATAAAGCTTATAACATTAATTCTGCTTCTAGTAGTAGATATTACAGTTATTAACCACTTCCTTAACTAACTTCTTTATTCTTAGGAAGGCGTACGCTTATTAAGCTTATATAAGGGTTTTAGCTTAGCTTATATGTCCCTTAAGTCGAGACTTATAAACTTGCTAAATATACTCTTTCCGTTTATCTAGGTTATAAATGTACGGTTTCTCTTAATATTAAAGCCTTACTCCTGGTTTAAGCGTGCTATCTACACCTTCTAATAGCTGTTTTAGTTAATAACTAGTTTTATCGTGGTTTAAGTATATTAGGCACTCCTTATTACAGTCTTACACGTGCCCTAAAAAGTCTCCTAAAGGGTACTTATACTTATAAGTTCCTTCTATTAGCCTTTTTACTTAAAAGTCTTATTATTATTAATAAATATTATACTCTGTTTATAAGTTTATATACACGTTAATAGTTTATTTTAACGTCTAGTTATCTAACACTTATAACGTATATTTTAATATACTGTTCTCTATTTCGTTAAATATAATGATAAGGATTAAGGTTAGATTAGTATCCTTATAATCCTGTCTTTAACTAAGAGTATTAACTTACTTATTATCTTTTCCTTTAACGTAGTAAATCTGGAAGTGGAACAGGGCTATTAACTTTACCTATTATGCTTACTATAAGCTAAGTTCCTTCGTTAAGAAATACCAGAAGTTATTATAATCTGAAAAGACTTAAACTGGTTCTTCCGTACCGTTTAAATACAGCGCCCACTTTATAAAACACTAAATAATCACTATCAGTTCTTTATTATAAATTAAATATTACAGGGCTAAGCTGTAGATTCCTTTCGATAAGAAGGTAATTAGGTAACGTTTCCCATTATCCTAGACTTAGCTAAGTTCTCTACCGATTACGAACTCTAAAGAGTTTATCTTAACTTAAAAGGGTTTTAAGAAATCGGGGAGGGTTAGGACTAATATTATAATAAAGGTATGTTTAAGGTCCTTAAATACCTTCTGCTATCTGTCAGTCTACTTAAATAGCTTTCCCTTACCTGTAAGTTCGTAAAGTAATCTTACGATTTTTGTAAAGTACCTGATAAAACAGCGATAAAAGTTCGTAAAGTTAATAAAGGCTTATAACTCTTTCTAATTCTTTAAAGTAAGTTAATCCTTAATTGCCTCTGTCTTCTCTAATTACATTTTAAGTTTTCTAAGGGTTACCTTAAACCTTAAATAGTTCAGTTCTTAAATATAGAAGTGGCTTTTCTTTAAGTTTACTATTAGCTTTACCTTCTTAAGAGTTATTAAAACCTATCGTATATATTTTTAGTATTTTTCTAAAGTTTTAAAATAAACTAGAACGTTATTTAAATATATAAAGATAAACTTATTAAGGAAGGGGTAGAGAATACTATCGATAAGGCCTTAGAAGGTTACAGGGGCGTTTGTTAATCCTATTAATATAATACAGTACTAGTAATGCCCGTTATAAGTCTGAAAGGCCGTTTTATGCTTATCTTTCTCCTTTATTTTAACGTAGTTAAATCCTATAGGGAAATTAAAACTAAAGAACCAGTTCGCTTTAATAATCCGCTCTTATATCTCTATAATAAGTAGTAATAAGTAGCGATTCTTAATCGTATCCTTATTTAACGTTTAGTAATTAATAACTATACGTAACTTACTGTCTCCTTTCTGTAAGATGAACAGTATTAAGTACCTTACTGGGGATTAAGACTTTACAATAAACTTATTTTTCAGGTTCTTATCGATATACTCCTGTAAGGCCTTAACCTGCTGGGGGTTTAAGTAGTAAGGCTGGAAGTTACAGAGCTTTACTCTTAGCTTTAGCTTGATTTTGTAATCTTACAGTCTGTAATTTAGTAATTATAGTATCTTTTTTTAAAATAGGGTAAATTTCTTATATTCTGCAGGTACTTTAGATAAGTCGACTTCTTTACTTATCTGTAGATTAGCTTTTAGCTTCTTTCTACCTTTTAAATTATTATTTAAGTAATATAGTAGACCTTTTAATCCTTTAACTATCTTAATAAACTTAACCTAAACTGTACTTAATTCTAAGGGTTTAACGTGCTTTTAAGTGCTTCGTGCGACTTTAAAGTAATTTAATGCCTTTTTAGCTTTCTCTAAACAGTAATTACAGCTAAGGGACTTACTGAAAGTAAGGTAATTACTCCTCTAGTTAATTACAGGGTTATACTTTTCCAGCTAAGGTAGACTTAGGATTATATTATATCTTGCTATTAGTGTAACGTTAAAGTCCACTTATTATTCGTCCCTATCTACTTTAATCAGGAGTGGTAAGTAATGGGTAACTTTACCGTTATTATACTAATACAGGCCTCCTTCTCCATTTTAAATAGGAATAGCCTCTTTATACTCTTTATTAAGGAGTTTCTTTTAATTAACTAATAAGGGGTGTATTAGGTTAAAAGTACTTCCACTATTAATTACTACTTTTACCCTAAATAGCCTCCCTCTTCTATTTATTATATTAATACTGACGGAGTAATACTTATACTCCTTTAATATCTAAGTTATGGTAATTATCTATCCTTAAGGTCTTATACGGCTTAACCTTTAAGTACCTCTTCTTCTTCTTAAGGTTTTTATTAACTAGCGAATTACTAGTTTCTAGCCTTTCTAGAGGGCCTATAGCCTTTTCTTAATTCCTTCTGGAAAAATAAGTAACTTTAGTAAACTTAGTAATTAACTTTTCTTAGGTTTTCACACCTTAGTGTCTAGTCGACTTTAAACGGTATAATGTTTTTAAAGTCCTTAATAAGTTAATAGTACGTTTTACAGGCTTAAATTACAGTAATGTCTTTTTACTTTTAGATTTATTAATAGTCTTCCCGCTTTTACTACTCCCTAGCTTTTCCGTTAAGATGTAGTAAATATGTCGTAACTAGGCAGTTATTAAGTACCCCTCCTTGCTAACACGTAGTAAGGGCTTAGTTAACTACAGTAACCTTCCACTTATTACTAGATTCCCTTATCAGAGAGTAGGAAACTCGGTAATAGGTTAGTTTTAACTCTACTTTTATAACAGCGTAATCCTGTCTTTATACGTTAAGGAAGTGGTTATAAAGGGCCTTAAGTCCACAATACCAGTTAAAAGTGTAGTTATTATATATATAGTTAATCTACAGTATATCCCTGTAATTGGGGTAGTTAACGTTAACTACGGGTGCTGCAGTAGTAGAGTACGGAATGGGAGGAGTAGCGCTTTATTTTATTTCTTCTTCCACTTACCTCTATATACGTTATTTCTCCTAAACCTCTTCCTAAAACTCAGGTAATAATAACTTAGCTTATTCTTCCACGAAATGGTCTTTTTTAACAAGTCGGTATTCAAGTTAGTTAGTAAAGCGAACTCTATTATAAAGTTTTAACCTAATCTTTATTACTCTATCTTTAGACATTACAGTAAGACCTTCGACTTATAAGTCTTTTATCTTGTCTACTAGCTCTTAATATTTCTCCTTTAGCTTTTAAACCTTCTACTAATATACTTACTTCGTGCCTTCTTAAGGGACCTTTAAAGTGCCAGTCTAAAGCACACTGGCTTTAATGTAGAGCAGTTATCTAAGCTATCCTTCCTCTAAGGAGGTAAGGGTGCTGATCCATTCAGTATACTTAAAGTATTTAAGAGTCTTAAGGGGTACCGTTAAGAAAAACTTCCGTTTCTCCAGTTCAATTCTCTCAGCTTACTCTCTTTTACCTTCTAAGGCTTATTTTACCATTTAGGTGGCCTAGAGGGCTAATTCTTCAACTCCTTCTACTATCCTGGTGATTTTTAAGTCAGGGTCCTTCTTAGACTTCTTTAGTTCCTAAACTTACAGGGTAAGGTTTTTAAAGCCTGTAATAACTAACCGAAACATCTCTTCCTAAAGTCAGTCTTCCACAACCTACACCTCTAATAGTTCTAAGTTTCTACCTTAAAATTAGTCTTCTACAACCTATACCTCCATAGCTAACTTTTCTAAGACACCCTTAAGGACTGGATATATTACGTCCTAGGGTTCTTCGTTTTCTTCCTCATCTCCTAAGTTACACTTATCTATCTAGGTGTAATCTTCTTCATTACTTACTATCCTAATATAGATGTCTCTAGAGTTAAACCTAATATGCTTTCCCCCTTCTAGAACAGGTTTCTAACTAACTTACTTTAACGATAGGCATTACTGTGTTATATATCCTTTCTTATTACAGTTAAAGTATTAAACCTGTAACAGATCTTTAAACTACTTCTATTACTACTATTATTAAAGCTTATTACAGTTAAGTCAGTTCTAACAGTTTATTATATTAATATCTATTAACCTGGGATGGTAACTTGTTACGGTCGACTGGTTTCCCTTCTTTAGTTTGCTTAGCTGGTAAGGGGTCTGTTTTTTCTAAAAGTTCTTCCGATAATGGTAATTATAGTACCGATTATCGGCTTTGATGGCTATTTCGACCAGTTCTTACAAACGGTCTAATCGGTCTTCTTAGTAAAGGTCTCCAGTGACGTGTTCTTTTAAGCCGCTCTAGAATAGCATTATTAAGGCTTTTTAGCCGAGTTTAATCTTTACTATTTCTAATTTAAAGCGTATAGAGAACTTAAGGACTGAAGACGTTTATCTTAAGGTTATAAGGCGTTATTTAGCCTGCTTAAGGGCGTCTAGTTCTCTAAACTCGGTCTGGAGTTAATTGATAAAAACGTTAAAGTCGTCGAAAAGAGCCTAAATCTCAAGAGCTTCCTTTTATACTCTATTTATAGAGAGGTTATTAATTATCTTTATATAGGGTTTGTATTAGTAAGTAGTTACTCTATTTAATAAGGCTTTAGCGAATTTAACCTTTCCTTCTTCTTTAAAGAACTGTTTATTGTAGTAGGTGATATAACTTTAAAGCTAAGCTATTTAAGACTTTAGCTGCGTAAAGTCTCCTTTAAAACGTAACAGTAAGGGGAGCTTTACTTACTTCTTTTATAAGTCCTTAAGGTTATTATTCTCCAGCTTAATAACATTAAATTAAGCCTAAAGTTTTTCGATAAAACTAATGTAACTCTTAATATCTCTAGGGAAAGCTTTATTAAGTTCCTTAACTAGTCCTTACTAGTTAAGGTTTAAGTCTTTAAGGCGTGTAACTAACTTATCGATAGTAAGGAGTCGAGGCTAAGCTTACGCCTCCTCGATCTCCTTACCTTTTCTAGAGGTTAATATGTTAGTAAGAGAGAGGTAGTGTCTAGGAATTCAATAAATAGCATTCAGAACTTGACGCTAGTATCGTATTATAACTTACACTTAATATAGGCCTTAAGAGGACTAGTGCGGGTTAAGACAGAACGTATAGCAGGACACTAACAGGTAAAGGGCGTTCCGAAGATAGCTTATTAAGTTAACACTCTTAGACGGGGGGTTTAATGTTACTGTAAGTTACTGTTACTATAATACATAAAGGTAAGTCTAAACAGTAGGATATAAATGAATAATTGAATACTAGCGTGAGGAATTAGAGTCCCTTATAGTGGTTATAAGTATAATTATAATTATCTATACTAACTAACTGGAAGGTATTTCGTACCTTGCTTATAGTGTCGTAAGTGCTCGTTATACAAGCACTTTGCACCGCGTAAGCGTTTTGCTCGTGAGGTTTCTCCTACTCACGATGTAAGCACTCAGCATGCTGCGAGCAGCACCTCATTAGTCGTAGGGGCTTCGGGTCTTTACACCCCTGGCCCAGTGCGTCTGGACGGTATGCACCGTCTTCCCGCACTGTTCCTTCTGCGGGGGATTCGTCGGGCCGCCCCGGCCCAAGTGACGGCCTGCAGGGTCGTCACAGAGTACTAGGGGGTGGGAAGGTAGAGAGGGTGCGAGAGCGGCGCCTGTAGCGAGTAATGTCCATGTCATCCCGTAAAAGACTAGTTTTAATACATTATTTGTTACTATAAGAAAGGAAACATCGGAAGGCAGATTAGTCTTATAGAACAATAGGCATCTCTCTGGGAAACTAAGTAAATTACTAATATAAGGAATTAGAAAAGTTTTTTATTTATCGTGGCTATAATAATAATATTTATATTACTAATATATACGTAACTTATACTGGCCTCTGTTCTTTTACCTAAGTGCACCACAGAGGCACTCCCAACAGAGGCTCTTAGTGCTACAGAGGTCACAGTGCTTTTACTCTGTGCGCGCCGCCCCTCCGCACTGCGACGACTGCGGGGTTCGCAGCTGACCCCGGCCCGGCCGCTTGACCTGCAGGGGCTGTCACAGTCTGTGCCTGCAGAGATAAATCAAATGGAGAATGTTGTCAGAAAGAAGGGGTTCTGCCAGAGGCCAGAATACTTTAAAGGTGTAGATAATGGAGCTGAATAGAACCTCAGCTTTGCTAAGCTCAGGGGAGCTAAACTGCCAGATTAGCTAGTGTAAGCGCTGGAGTCGGTGCTGTAGCTTTGTAGGGTATTAGGGATAGCAGACACGGGAAAGCCACTGACCAGGAGGATGTGGCCACGGAGGACGCCCATTGTGTAGGACATTGGAGGGTTAGAGCCGTGAGCTCTGTAGATCTAGCTGCACTGCGATCGGAACCGATTACTCTTGACTTGCTATCGTATTTGCTTACATAACCAGGGAGTCCTGAGTTCGGGGCTGCTATTGGCTGTCGGAGTGTCGGAGATTGTTCCGGTGTGCGGCTGGGGGGGGAGGGGGGAATCTCCTCTCTGAGACCTTGCCTGAAAGAGACCCTCATCAGTCCAGTTCAAGATCGCTTCTGTGAGATTCCAATGCACATGTCCCTGGTAATCTGATACGGCCACATGGCGGGAAAGTCACGGGGCACTGTTAGTGTGGAGACATCACAAAACTCCCCTGCTAGGGTTGTAAACGTTAGCTTGACCAGGGCCCATTGTTACCCCCCGGCAGGGAGGGCACCAAACCAGTAACAGTGGGCCCATGACAAAGCTAACGTTTGCGACCCTGGCAGAGGAGTACTCTACTATCGGAGTTCGAATAAGGTTCGGCATATTTTAGCATTTCTCGTCGTGTTCTCCAGACTGTTGATGCCGAGATACCTGATGTGCCACTTGTAGACTCGTCGCTTCTCAGCCGAAGCTACGGCGCTATTATGGCATGATGTGGGAAATAAGCAGAACGCCTAGAACTGGGCCGACTCATGTAAACTGGCCCCGACCGGCCGGCATCTTCCGGCAGTTCACTGGTGTTCAAGACATGGCTGTGAACGCGACTCAAGACCCTGCACCCTAGCCCACGCTAGCCACCTAGGGAAGACAGCAGCCAAACAGATGAAGGATAATGTGCACTAAGACCAAATCCGGAAAAGGGGCGCAGGGGGAAGCAGGGGGTGGAAAGACTTTATCTGGTTGGTCAAAAGCAACCTCGATCTGCGAATCCTTGCCATCAATTCCCTGCATCGGGTGTTGATTGGACCCACCCCGAAGCCACACTGCAAAACGTCGGGAACGGCTGACCGGTCAGTTCCTTGTGATGACTGCTCATACTGCGGCGCATGCATGGACTTCGGGATGACTATGGTACTGGTCACTCGCTGCCTCCTGATCCGAAATAGATATGCTGGACAATCCCGCGCATTTGCATCACGAAGGAAGAAAAAAAAAAGGTTTCCATGGCGCCATGCTGCAACCACGTGATGTTACCGGACTTTCGCCTCAGGGCAAGGAAGTCATCGGTCTTGCTGTCGTGGCGGTCCTTCTAGCTGGGATATTCGTTGCCCTTCGCTTTTACACCCGTGGTGTCTGGCTTCGCGTTCTCGGGCGCGAAGACTGGTCCATCGGGCTTGCATTAGTGAGTCACCTAGCGCAGCTCACTGGTTGGACTCACCCCGTTGATGCGAGATAGCTCTTCTCTATAGGCAACACAGTTGGCATGAGCATGCGTGAGTTCGATGCCGTCCTTCTCACCCCGCCTTGCACACCAAACTGACTAGACGCAGAAGCCCAGCTTCTGGGCAGAAACATCTGGACTCTGACGTCGGAGGAGAAGATCTACTTTTTCAAAGTACGCCCTCACGCTCGCTTTTTATTGTTCATTACCTCTTCATAATATGCTCACACCTTTCGTGTAGGCGGTGTACTTCACAATCGTCTGCTACAACACCAGTCTGGGTCTCATCAAGCTATCGATCGTTCTTCTCTACCTCCGATTATTCAGCTTGGTGTACTTGCGGAGGGCGACTTACGCTACACTCGTGTTTGTGACTATCATCAGTCTCTGGAGCATATTCTCCTCGGTATTCTTTTGTCTTCCAGTTCCTTCGTACTGGGACCGTTCGATTGCTGGGGTATGTCTCCCCTTTGAACCACGGTGGGTCTCGGGGGCGGCACTGAATATCGTGAGCGACTTTATGATATTTGTGCTTCCACTGCCGACGATTGGACGTCTTCGTATAGCGAGGAGGCAAAAGATTGGCCTCTTTTTGGTGTTTGCGCTTGGGTTTTTGTAAGCTCCTTCCGTCCTTCAGACTTTTTCCCTGTTGATGCATTCATGCTGACTGGTCAAAGCATCTGTGTTGTTTCGATTCTACGGCTCCCTGTCTTGATCGTCGCGGCGAAGTCGAAAGATCCAACTGGCGACAACCCTGCGGTAGCTAAATGGTCGATAGTCGAGCTCAACGTCGCCATCATCTGCTCGTCACTTACTACCTTACGGCCTCTTATCCTCCGCTGGTTCCCTACAATCTTTGGATCCCTGGATGGACATGGACAAGGGGGGCATTCTTATGATATGATGCCTCCGACGATAGGAAGTGCGAGCACACCGGGCCATGGCGCGATCCACGGTGACAGCCTTTTACGCTCTGGAAATGGCTTGGGGACCCGGCAATGTGAATCGGCTGATCGAGCCAGCTCAACGGTTCCGGGGGGAGTAACTAAAGAGCAGAGCGTCGGAGGACAAGGAGCTGCCGTGAGCATCGTAGTCAACGAGGTGTGATGCAGATTTGATTAGACAGAAGGAAATTCGGGGCTTAAACCCTTAGACATGCCCCAGACATCGATGCATAGATGTGTTGGTCATCATGTGGGTTGTTCTCACATGCATGATATTTTGCAAGATACCAACTTTTCCCACTTACCTCTTCTACAGCGCTACGCAGGCGTCGTCGTCCCCTCCCTGTCACACTGCTCCGGTCCTAACACCTCCCTCAATCCATCTTACTACACAGCCGCCATGAAACGGTATATCTTCACCTCATGATCCCGCCTGTTCGCACAGGTGCTGAATGACTTGGTGCAGCCTTTAATGCGGCACAAAAAACGCGTGCGGTTGAGTTTCTTGCAGCCGGTTTTGACATGTTGATTCTTAGCGCTCAAGGTCCTCAAAAAGCCTTTAAGCAATGTGGGCAGACCAGACGAGAGTCAATCCCCGAAAGTGGGGTTGACATCGATGAGTTGCCAAGTGGTGAGAGGTGGCTGACCCCTAATGTTGCTGGGGTTGGCTGTTCCTTCACGCCGTGCAGTGGGATAGGTATTTTGCCTCGGGGAATTGGCGGTTGCCATGGCGTGTAGCGACAGGGTATGTCGCTGCGTCGGGGATGCTTTGGGTGTTGATTAGGAGGTTGCAGTTGAGGATCGGTGCGGTAAAGGGCAGGTGGTTTGGAAAAGGGGACAGGAATGAAAAGAGGGAGGGGGAGCGGTGGGAAGTGGTGGTTTAGGACGGCGGTAAGAGCGGCGATAATAGTGATTCCGTTACATGTGGTTGCGGCGTTGGCATGCGACTATCCGCTGGCGAGGGTATATTTGGTGGTGGAGGCGGTTGTGAGTTTGAGGGATGTGCCGCTGGAGTTGTACATCGCGCCTGAGTGTTGGAGGTATTTGGTGCATTCTAGACGGGTGAGGTGGGGATATAGGGATGCAGATCGTCAAGATACAGGAGACGGCTAAATTCACAGACTTCGAATTTTTGCTTACTATCCTGTCTCTCCATTTCTCTGCGTCCCTCGTAGCGTCGATCTTCGTAAACATTCCCCTTTTTCAGGACCCTCTTAGCCACCAAC
>Ga0247760_1000133_pt1 | contig 76792 bp, 105 predicted proteins | sample UWRJL171409R4_FD_179936 | JGI IMG/M metagenome (GOLD analysis project Ga0247760, IMG submission 179936) | Plant litter microbial communities from Arlington Agricultural Research Station in Wisconsin, United States - UWRJ-L171-409R-4 | ecosystem: Environmental > Terrestrial > Plant litter >... | reverse complement strand
CTCCTCCCCCTCCCACAACCACCACCACCCAGCTACAAACAACTCTAACCACTCACGCGAAACTCTACTCCCTCTCCGCCAAATACGGCATCTCCGAACTCCAAGCCCTCGCCCTCTCCAAATTCCAGTCCCACGCCCAAAGCACCTGGGACGCAAATGACTTTGTGCACGCCGCGGGGGAGGTGTATTCGTCGCCGCTGTTACTGGAGGAGAGTCATGGGGAGATGAGGAGGGCGGTTACGGGGTTGTTGTTTGGGCATCGGGAGTTGCTGGATGGTGAGGGGGAGGGGACGAGGGTGAAGGAGATTCTGAGGGGGGAGTTGGGGGTGGATTTGATTATGAGGTTTAGGGAGGAGGGGGTTTGGTGATAGAGGGAGGGGAGGAAATGGGGTGTGAGGGGAGCAGGGGGTGGGGTGATAAGGGGGTTGCTGGGTCAGTTATGGATGGAACATGATGTTAGTTTGTGTTTTCAACTTGACAGCATGATGGGAAATATTGCTGTAGGAAAAGCTATACGCATGTGTCAGGGTTACGGGTATCAATGGGGAGTTAGTTTTGCTTGATGTCGGCATTTGAATCTCGAGTAACAAGAGTAACAACCAAGTGCCCGCCATGCTCGCTTAACAACGTCGGGTGGTGCCCCGGGTTTATATGAGGCATCCTTGGCGATCCTAACGCCGCGCTATGCGTTTCTAGCAAGGTTATCGAAGATCGGTTACACAACCGCCCCCTGAATACAGTTTCCAAACAGTGAGATTACGGTGTTTGCAACCAGGTATCCGCGGGTGCAGCACCCGATCGGAGCGCAAATCAGGGGCCGAGACTGGCAAGACGTGCAGAGCGGGTCATGATTCCTGGAGAATTAGAGGTGCCAGGTGATCACGAGCAGTGACCTTCGGTCTGACGATGTCTCCCAACAAATACGGCTCGCAGACCCTTGTGGCAGGTAAGCGAAGTGCAGTATTGCGGGCAGGTAGTACGGGTGAAACGGCCGGAACAATTGATGATTCCTGTGCAAGGTAGCGCTGTGTCAGGTCAATATGCCAGTCCCCGACGGCGTCACTGGCGAGGATAATCTCCCAACGTGACGCTTTGCTGCCCAGCCCATGTTGCGTTGTAGTAATGACAACCTCGACCAAAAGAACGGCCAGGCCTGGTGCGAGATCCAGCACAGTCAATGACACAGACACGCCTTGGCCCGATCGGATCCCATTGTCATCGGATCAGCCCCCTCCCCTGTCGATCTCCAGACGTTGCACGACAACAACGCGCCAATCTCTCGTTTCCCGGGATCGACATCGCCTCCACCTTCCCTTGAAATGTGCAACGCCCTCATCGAGGTCTGGCTCTGCGGCCACTTCCGCTTCAAGGAGTGGCAGCTCGACACCTGTTCCAAGGCTCAAGGATGTCTCGAAGACCGGTGCAGAATTTTGGGACCACGGAAGGCCTTGCCCGGAACGGGTCCCTGCCCAGACTCGACCTGCAAAGGGCACGACGGGAAGGCGAAGAAGATGGTGGCGCTGCCTATTCCTGTCTCGCAGCATCCGCCACTGCCAGAGGCCTTTTGGGACGAGGATCCACTGAAGGTGTTGAGGACGACGATTTATGTGGGCATTGAGCCGGATGAGTTGGCGACTGTGAAGCCGGAGGGGTCTCCGGTTCCGTGGAAGAGGGAGGAGAATCAAGGGATTCGCGATAGTGAACTGAGCGAAGAAGATGGAAACGGTGTCGCAGAAGACGACAAAAACTCCGGGAGCGAGGTGGATGAAGTTGAAGAGCCTAGTTCTGAGGTTGAGTATTCCGAGGGGCAGGACCGGGAATAAGGGCTGGAAGTGCTTACAGAGGCTCGCGTCACTATAAGTAATGAAGTTGAGATACAATGGTTGAATGAATCTCCAAGTTCGTGGATGCTCAGTGGGGTGTGTCAAAAGACGTTCCGTGACATGCAACTGATCCTGTGCGCCTCGTAGCAATGATACCAACGGCATCCACCCAACCATGGGTTTTCGAGGCGCGGTAAATCATCATCCCCCCGTCACACCGGAAAATGATCAGGATCCTAAGATAGTAGGGGTTGTATTGGAAAGCAAAGAGCACCCGGCAATAAACATGGAAACGGCGAACAAATCAGTAAGGAAAGTGCTGGGGAGTTGTAAGCATTCAGTGCTTGTTCAAGGGCGAGAACGCCTGAGTTGGAAATGGGCGGGTTACAAATACCCATGTCTGGGCTTGGCCGGCACTCTTCCCGCCGGGCGAATCTCCTCCCGGAAACTAACGCCGCCAGATCTGCCAACGGCTCTTCCGTTAGTATCCAGTGCAATGGCAAACACTCTAACATTTTCGCCGATTGCCTGGAGCGTAGCCGATGAAACCACCAGTACCGTCTCGAAGGACTCTCGCCGGACAGCCCCCAACTTGTGAGTTCTGGCACCCGCCTCAAAAGCGGCGCCATGAGCCCTCCCCGTTACCGCGAAGAACTCCCACGCCACTGCTGCCGTATCGCCGTTCCATGACACGTACACTGACGTCTCACTTCCGGAGCGCAGTGCCGCGACGGCTGGTCGCTCCCGCGGCCGCCCTTCCCACTCATATCGAAACCCGCGGTAACTTTGCACACCAGGCCCCAGCGAGCCCGAGTCAAGGTACTCATGGAAGATGGGCTCGGCGTCGCTAGCGCGGAATTCGGTGACGGCCCCGGCCTGGCCCCAGTTCACAAAGACGTTGCCGGTTTTCAGAACATGAGCCTTTCTCTGGGACTGGGCGGATAGACCGTCAGGTGCGGGGAATTTCTGCAGCTCGGTGGCGGTGTTGGAAGTGTGGTTGAGTTGGAAGATCCGTGCGGATGAGGAGGGATGGACTTTTTTGCCGTCTGTTAGAGCTGCATTCTCAAACAGGGAGATGGTTTCGATGGAGCCATCAGCAGACCGAGAGCGAAAGCGGGCGTCGTGCTGGTAGGCGAAAGCAACGTCATCGGACAGAGGGAAAGTTGAGTTGCGCCCGCCTAAACGCCAGATCACAGAGCCATCAACGCCGGAGAGCTTATAAACCGTGCTGGTGTGGCGGCCGGAGATGAGGTAGCTCCCCTCGTCGTCCTTGTCCACGCTGTTGATATGCAAGTAGTCCCAAGCATCTTCTGTCTGGGGATGTTCAGTTGCGCCTATCTCATCAACCGGAGCACGACCGAGCGAGCCTTTCACCGACAACCTGTCAGCGGAGGCAAAAAACCGTCCAGAGTTGTTTAGATCCAACCCGGTGGGCAGATAATCGGCGATCAGACGTATGGTTCCTTTGCGTACACCCATACTAACAATGAGGCTGATTTCCGCATATACATCTCGCCGCAGCGGAAAGAGGACTCTGGGAAGTATCCCTGGTACGCCGCGACCGCTGTTGCAGTAACCTTTGCTGGATTCGTTACACAGTTCGTGGGGTTCCGGGGTACGCACGCCTCCGTGGCTATCACGCAACTCTGTGGCATTCTAGTCATGACCGTGATACGCGCGGGCCTCAGGAGGGGCAGGCTGGGCAAAGAGAAGAATCTCGCCGGAAAATTGCAGGGGTCGGCTTCTCTGAGAGATATTACCAGCCGGGAGCTGGACTGACTGACCTTTGAGCTTCTAAAGCGCAAGACGTGGAAGACCTCGACGAACCCCAGACGGGCTTGGTGTCTGCTGAAAAGAGAGAAGAGAACCACAGAGCCGCCTACCAGCCAGAGAAGAAATTGGGAAGGCGCTTTTCGCCACGGGGTGGACGATTTATCCAAGCTGCTGGCGGCCCAGGAAGAGACCTGGTGTCTATCACGAAGTTTGGGAATGGGGTCGATGGACCAGGAGGAAGAGAGAAACGGGCGCCTGGGTTCAGAACTTCAAGAGTCGCACGATCCCGCGTGGTGGTTACGTTGTCGTCTGAGCTAGTTGGCGGATTCGACTTTGGACCTTCCTTCGCCTCAGCAACGTTGGCCAGACCACCTGGTAGCTAGTCGCTCAGTCACACGCAATGTTGCACAAGCCATCGCGGAAGCCGCGGGGGTGCTACTCCTGGACTGGCCGGCTTCGGAAACCCCCATTCGAGTGTGGCTTGAAGGTGGCTCTGTGAGGATATCCCCTGGAGCCGGCCCCTCGGGCAGGACGTTCCCTATCCCACTTCTTTTGACCAAGAACATCGAGTCAGATGATTCTGCTTTCTGGAATGCCAGCGTTGCCGAAATTGAAGCCATCATTGGACTGTCGACGTGGTGGTTGTTTGATACGCAACTGCATGCCATTGACGGGGTTGACCCTGGGAAACCACCCAGCTCTCATCGGATTCTGTTTGTTGGCAACGAAGACGATTCTAATCTAGGGGCTTGTTGCGGTGAGAGGTTGCGGGTATGGAAAGAGGGGAAGGGTATTTTGGACACCTCAAAAGTTCACCTTGTCGGGCATATTGCTCGACACGGCCGCACGCCCCTTGGTATGGTGCACACCGTGACACCCGTGGCACTGCTTTACGGGTCCCGGTCCCGGATATCAGTCTCAAGATCTCCTACTCGATTCTTCGGTTGGGGGCTTGTTCCCGAGTCAGTGGGATACCATCGAGATATGCTGGTCACCACCGTCCCCGCTAATGGACAACCCGCACGACTGGTCGGACAAGACATTTTTATTGCCGTCATCCGTTGGCTCTTTGAAATCGCCGGCAGCCCAGTCACACAGCACTAGGTACAGACGGAGTCGCTTATTACAACAGACGGCCCAGCTACTCTCCCAACTGTTCGCAACAACGCCGTCGGCGCATTAATCGACGTCTTCGCTAACAATGGCCTTGGGACCAAACAGGATGCCGCGGCGTGTATCATGCCTATTCTCACCCTGGAAACCAAAATGAGCCCTGGGCCAGCCATTGTTCAAGACTTGTTGGTGAAGGCCATTGGCAGTTTCTACAAATACGACGAGGAAAAATGGAGGGACTTCTCCAAGCAAGCAGCCCATTTCTCACACGTGTTTTACTCGTGCCGGAGTCTTCCCAACGCCCAGTTGTTCAAGCAGGTCTTGGAAAAAGCACTGGACGTATCTTTGCAAGGAAACGAAGAAAAGTCCAACGAGCTGTTGGAAATGGTCAAACTCTTCCCCGACAAACTAGGCAGTGAAGTTGTATTGACGGTCGCCGCTGGCGCTCTCAAGTCGTCAAGAAATGAACTTCAACGGCTTCGCTGGGCCCTGAGTATTTCTCGGTTCGGCTTTCGAAGTGTGGAAGATGTCATAGTCAAATATTCATGCAATGTCATCCAATTGGCGTTGGAATTTGTCCCTAGGCCTCAGGAAGCTGTTCCTGGGCCTGGGGAAGGGGACGAGCGAGTTTTCCGCGAGCAGACTCCGTCGAATGCCTGGGAATGGGTCAGGCGTGTGCTCGGAACTTGCGATGAAAGTCCCTTACGATGCTGAACTTTCCGAAAATACCCGCGATCTGGCAACGGAAACGATGCTGAACGTTCTTGCTACCGTTGCTGCTACGCACTCCTTGCGGCAGGGTGATGAAATGCAAGAGGTTGATTTACGGACGGCCGAGAACCTCACACAGTGGGCCGGACAGATGGCTCAAAGGTACGTTACCACGCCCGCCCCCCACTGCGGATCTTTTGCCCAGCTAACCCGTCTGTGGATTTACCGACGGGCGCATGCATTATCTGTTGAAGCTGTGAAAGAGAAAGGGGGATGTCTGGAGTTTGCATTCAGGGGTATCGGTAATTTGGCGAATTCTCTAGCACATGACCTAAGGTGGTACGAGGAGCCGGGAAATGAGCCGGACTTCATACCTTTGGGACAGCTGCATGGTGAGACCGAGTCCACAAATGACCAGATATTCTGGGACGAAACAAGAGGACCGCAAGGCTGGTCTGCTACGGGGTGTAACCTCATTCACTCTGTCCAACCTGCCTGTGAGGGGCTGTCCGATTTATCAAGCTTGGAGTATTGGATGGACTAGTTTGACGCTGCCTTGGTGACTTGGTCTGGGAGGAACGAAATATCTCTCCTTGCTGGCAGGCCAGAACCTAGCACACACCGGCTCCTCGAGTGGCTCCTGCGCGTTTCCTCGTTGAAATGTTTCACAAAGGTCAAAACAGATACTTGGGCCGAACAAAGTTTCGGAATCAACCCAAGTCAGACCAACACCAGCGAACAGCGCTCACCTATGTCGCGAGGGACGGCACCCTCGAGGCAGTGAAAACACTCCTCAAATGGGGGAAATACGATCCGACGCAAGCCGACTCGTCCTACCATACCCCCCTACATTATGCAGTAGAAAGAGGTCCCGAGAACAACGAAATGATCCTCGAGCTGCTCAATGCCGAGTGGCCAGCCGCCAACGGGATACGCGATGGTAACGGACACAACATATGGCACACCATCATGTCTGTTGGCTTGTTTCCGATCGAAGATGCATGCCGCCGGCTGAAAGATTATGGGATCAGCGTGCACGACATTGATCAAGGGCAAACGGCCCTTCACTATGCCGCGATGTACGGCAATATCGACGCAGTACACTTCGCATTGGAGCTCGACATCTTCGTCGACCATGCGTCCCAGATCCCCATAGAACTAGGTATCGGCGGCAAAGACACGAATGGGTGGACGCCGCTAAGAGCTGCCATTCTCTACGGGAAAACAGTCGTGGCACAGGAGTTAGTTCGAATAGGGGCTAAAGTCAATAACAACTGGGGTGATTCGTGGGGGACGCCAACCGCATGGGCGGCCAGAATCGGGAATCTCGCCATGGTTGAGTTTCTTGTTGAGGAAAAGGACGCGTACGTTGGATATTTACCAGGGGTTGGACCTGAGGGGCGGAGGCGGCTGCTTTGGTTAAGGCGGCCGAGAGAGGGCATTTGAAGGTCGTGGAGTCTTTGCTCCCGCGGTACAAGTTCGCTGATCACCGAGCGGTGCGAGAGATTGTGGAGAATGCATTGCATAAGGCCAGGGAGAAGAACTGTCCAGAGATAGTGGCCTTGTTGGAGGCGAAGTGTGCGGCGGCTTGAGTGTAGGGGACCACTTGATCCTGCTGTGGAACATGGTGTGCTGCCAATATTTAACCCTATAAATTTACCCACTCCAATTAGGGACGCCAAAGAAGAAAAACACATAAGGTTGGCGCCGAATCGTGACTGTCTTCATTTTCCACTATATTTCTAATCAAAGTTCTGTTCAGATAGCGTGGAGGTATTGCTGTAGTACTCTTGAGTTAATGCCACTGCAATCATCTCGTTGCTCCTCTGAACGGCGTGTCGTCATGGCCATGTCTCAAAACGCTCAAAGAAAGTTACCTACAAACGTCGGGTGCAACGTTGAAAGACCTTGACCGATAGTTACACATCATCCCGCTGCTCGATGTCGTGTCGGAATGAATGTCTTGGCGCCTCGACGAAATGCCGTCCCCGCAACACAAGTTCCCTGCAGTAGGGGCGCGGGGCCCCGCGATGGTTCTGCCTTCGCAAGCAGACCAAATTCATGGATGGACACCTTCTGGTTGGTCATGCTATCATGCCACTTTTGATCAACCCCTTCTGTGATCAAAGACATACCCTAGGTGCGTTTGCACACGAAGAAAGCCACTTGGCGGCAGGCTAATCCGTCTCAGGGGCTCAACGTTGCGGGGACAATAAATCCCTCAAAATAACTTCTTACCTAAGCCAAGGCACTCCGTGTCTCAGCCATGTGGTTGCTCGACGTCAAAACCTACACGCTCACGGACGTCATCAATCCCGCCGGCATCAGATATGCCATTTTATCGCACACCTGGAGCGTTGGTGAGATCTCCTTCACCGACATCCAGCGTCCCGAGCTAGCGCGCAAGAAGCTAGGATGGCACAAGATCGAGCAGACATGTCGTGTCGCCGCGGAGCGGGGGATCCGTTACGTCTGGATCGACACCTGCTGCATCGACAAGAGCAGCAGCGCCGAGCTATCCGAAGCCATCAACTCCATGTTTGCCTGGTACAAGGCCTCGGCGGAATGCTATGTGCATCTTGAGGACCTCGACGGATGGGCTTGCGACTCGGACCTCCATCACTCGCTATGGGCAGGGAACTCCGATTTAGGCCGTTTCGGGTGCCTAATTTGCGACCCGGTGCTGGCCGCCGCTCTACCTGCATGCCGCTGGTTCACAAGGGGGTGGACCCTGCAGGAGCTGATCGCACCAAAGAATCTGTACTTCTACGACCGCAACTGGGAACGAAGAGGCATGAAGTCCTCGCTGAAGACTGTCCTCTCGGGGATCACCAAGATTGACCCAGAGACCCTTCTCGATCCCGAGAGGCTGTCGCTCATCCCCGTTGGAAAGCGCATGAGCTGGGCCGCAAGCCGGGAAACAACCAGGGTGGAAGACATGGCGTACTGCTTGCTGGGGATATTCGGCGTCAACATGCCCCTGATCTACGGCGAGGGAGCAAACGCCTTTCTCCGCTTGCAAGAAGCAGTCGCCCTCGCTACCGAAGACCTGTCGCTCTTCGCCTGGACCGGGGAGTCGGGCTCTAGGGGTCTCCCCTACAGCGGTGTTCTCGCTTGCGCCCCATCGCAGTTTGCATCCTGCAGCTTCCTGGAGAATATCGATGACCCGCTGGAGTACGATTCTCGCTCGTTCACGATGATCAACCGGCGCGTCGGGTTCCAAGCCTGCCTCAAGACAGAAACAAGCCAGGGTGACTACCTGATGCGCCTGCACTGCCGAAACGCCGACGACCCTGAGCTCAGCACGGTAGTCATCCGCCTCGTCAAGACCCCGGGGGGTTTTGTTCGTCACCGCACAGACTCGACCTTCCATGGCGACCAGCACCACGGCATAACCGATCCCTCCAGCTGGGACCCTGTGCCACGCATGGTGAGCATACCCAAGACGCTGCAGTATGCAGATCTGGTGAAAGTCCGCCATCGGTACAACGACTCTTTCCAGTTCAAAATCACTACGACAGAAGACTGGTATTACAAGCTGACAGCGTCACTCCCTGATCTCATTGACGAGACGCCGAACAGTACACACTGGGACTCGAGCACGAACAGGTTCATGACGGAAGGCCATCCCATGTTCGCGGGGTTGCTGACCGGCACGATTTACGATTCAACTGGGGCGTTTTTGACCCAGTTCCTCGTCTTCTTTGGATTTTGCGACCAGCGAGCCCGGACGGATGGCAAAGTGGGGTTGAAGCCCTGGATTGCACTCAGCGGGGATGGTGAAGCACTGCAGGCCCCGGCGGAAGAGTCCGGGATATTTGATCTGCCCGAGGGGGTGATGTCTGAACGCCTTAGGATGAACTACCCGCGCTTCCTCTCATATGCCGCCCGATTCTTCCGAGCCCAGATGCAAGCAACGGGGAAGGCACAGATGCAGGCACAAGCGGAGGTGGATGACGCCATGAAGGCAGGGAGGCAAATGTTGACCGACCTGGGTGAACCTGGAGACTCAGACTTCTCTGGAAGTGAGGCGGGCAGTACTGGTGCGACCTCCAACAAAGCGAAGAGTGACATCGGCGGAAAACAGCTTCGGCAGAATCTTACATATGAACGACCGCGACTATTTGTGTCTGCATCGATCAACACGCTCGACGCAGGCGACTACACTACCCACCGCGTGTCTATGAAGCTGAGCCCCCAGGTGGAGGAAACGACATCACAAAAAGCATATATTTACCGGTTTGGGCGTGGGTATTGGGTATAATGGATATGAAGCTTGCGAACTTGATGGAGAGGGTGGTTATCGGCAGCCTCCATTAACTAACCCGATCCGATTTTGGGATGCGGTAACTCCTGCGGGTGGTTTGAATAACATGGAGTAGAAGACATACTTAGCGTGCGAAATATTCGTTGGCATTTCTGCGCCCTCCAATAAAGAAATGTAGCCGCTGTGTGGGCCGAAGTAGACCGGGATCGTGTGACATGATATTTTGCTGCCGAGCTTCACGGACCGGCATCCCCACTTTGGGAGCATTGGTGTGCAGCACCCGAGCCCGAGTGGCGCTGTTGTGGGCCTAACCGATGAACTAGGGAGATCTGCCCCGAGTTTCGGACGCATATCGTTGCCAACACAATTGGAAGAGACTTTGGCCACTGGGTCAGTTTTATCCAGTGAGTAATTTCGGCCCGTCGTCGGCTTGCATGAATCTGCATGTCTCAGCTGCACAGGACTGGTCTGGACTCGACGACAGCCTCGCTCATGCCCAACCATGTCGGAATGTCCAGAAGAGGGCCGACGGAAGCGAAATTCTCCAGAAACTCAATGGCCACGGGAACAACGCCATGTTGGGGCAAAAACGAAGAAATGGAGTGAAAAGGAGGACTGGTTGAGATCCTGGGGACAACTCAGTGCGTCCTCTCTGCCTCCCCACAACTGCACTCTTTCCTTCTGCTAAGGCAGTCCTAAACATGGAATCCGCAGCGAAGAAGGGCCCAGCACCCCAGGCCATCAGATTGGGGGATCGTGACTTTTGGATCCACATCACCCCCGAAGCTACTGGCCCATCCCAAAGTCGGGCGCAGCGTTCTGAACTGCAGCTTTATGGCGGCGAGGAGCTCAAGCATCTTGATGAATTCACATACACCAAGCTGCCGAGCTCTACCAAACGGATTCGCCTCCTTCAGCTGCAGAGCGGTACAACCCACGGCCCCGAAATTTGCTGTGAACTCATCGTGGCAGACTACGACAACGAGTTTCACATCCCCACCAGGGCAGATCTAGGCCACCCAAGGGTGACACAAGGGGGCAGCGCCGGGAAAGGTCGACTCGGTACCAATGACAAGACAGAATTATCGCTTGGATGTGACAAAGAGAAAACAAGGAAAGCAGGGGATATCCGGAGGGGAAAGGCACAAAAGAAACTGGAAGAAGACAAAAAGCTGAAGGGAATGACGGACGATGAAAAGGACGAGTATCGGAAGAACAAAAACAAAGAGGAAGAGGAAGCCGAGAAGGAAGGCCTCAGGGAGCGTTTTGAGGAGGTGTTCGATAAAGAGATCGAGTACGAAGCGCTGTCATGGTGCTGGGGCACTGGGCCAGAAGACTTCGCTCTGCAGATCAAACATGGCGGGAAAACGTACAAAAAGAGAATAAAGAAGGATCTGGGGCTAGCTTTGAAGTATCTTCGCAAACCGAACGAGACGAGGACGCTGTGGATCGACGCTGTCTGCATCAACCAGCAGGACGACGGCGAACGCAACCACCAGGTGCAGATGATGGCAAGGATCTACACCAGAGCCAAGGAAGTGTGTATTTGGCTCGGCGAAGACGACGAAACGAGCAAAATGGCGATCAACTTCATCCGCGAGAAGGTGATACGGCTCAAGCAGTTTGACGATATCTGCTCGGATAAGAAGTACGCCGACAGTTGGGAGGCTCTAATGGGTTTGATGCAACGAGAGTGGTTCTCTCGTAGATGGGTGGTTCAAGAAATTGCCCTTGCGAGGAGCGCCACGCTGTACTGCGGCCCCGATAATATCTCGTGGAACGATTTTGCTGTTGCTGTCGAACTTTTCGTCGAAGTGGAATCTGCGACTCACCGGCTGTCTGAGATTATGCGAAAGGATGAGAAATTTCGTCACGTCCCTGGTTGGTTCGACTATGTTTCTGAACTGGGCGCGAGTCTGCTGGTGCAAGCGACGGGGAAAGTGTTTCGCACACGAAGAACGACGTCGCCAGGGGACTCGGAGAATCTGCAGGACATACGCGAAATGCGCAGAAAGGAAATCCTTGGAGAGAGAACTATCGACCCTTTGGACAGGCGGGGTCTCCTGAGTCTGGAGTATTTGGTGTCGACACTCTACATCTTCAAAGCGAGCGAGCCGCGGGATGCCGTCTACGCCCTGTTGGCCATTGCGCGTGACGCGGCGCCATTTGCGAAGCCGTCGTTCGATGAGAGGGACCATTCGTTTCTGATCATGTCGGTGATGAAGCACTTTCTCGAAGAGAAGCCCTTTGTTGTCGACTACGGCCGAACCTATTCCGATGTCTGCCGGGATTTTGTCAACTTCACGATCGAGCGCAAGAATAAGCTGGACCCCGTACAAGCGCTCGATATCCTCTGCCGGCCATGGGCCTTGGAGCCCCCGACGGGAAGGTCAGTCTGGCTCGCCAAAAAGACGGTCGAAAGAGCGCCAAGGCGGCGGGTGCTGATACCGAAGGAAAAGCCATTGCCGCCCCGGTGTTCAACCCCGGTGGCTCGGCTGTTGAGTTGCGAAGAAGCAGAGGAGAGAAAGCGCTGGTCGAAAAGCGAGATTGAGAATGAGAACAGGTGGGAGGGGGCGAAAAGTGAGCCAGAGGGTTGGTGGGAGAACGTGGTTTGGTTGTGGTCTGGGAAGGGCGCAGATCCTTTCAAGCAGAAGAGAAAATATATTTGCTCGCCGGGGATTGGTAGCTTGTCATATGGAAGCAACAGCTCGGATTGGGAACCAAACACCGGCAAGGTCTTGAAGGATTACTGGATGGACGTTGAGAAGACGAGCTCCAGGAAAGATTTCGGCGCGTCGCACGACAATTGGAGGAAGCACCCGCCTGGATGGGACGAAGTCAAGTGGTACTTTCCTGAAGCAGGGGTTGCCAGCACTGCAAAGGCTGACCCTCTGCCAAGGTGGGTAGCACTTTCCTCACGGGCGCCGTTCAGCATGTACCAGCACCCCGGCATCATCACCTGGAAGACAGGGCGCTCCAACGCGGACCCGCTGGTTGGGCAGCCGCAAGACGGCCACCGGAACTACAGCGCTGCGCAAACGAACCCCGTCGATCTCGACACTCTCCGCTTCCGAAGACGACAGAAATGCGGCCACTACAGCCTGTATGTGCGCGGATTCGAGCTTGATACGGTGAACAAGGTGCTCGACGCGTCGCAGGGTGGAAACATCCCGAAGTCGTGGCTCAACCTGGGCGGATGGGAGAACTACGACCATGACCCACCGGATCATTTCTGGCGCACCATGGTTGCTGATCGCGGTCGCGACAACAGAAATCCGCCCTACTACTGTATGCCTAAGCTTGGCCCCTTTTGAGACGCCGGAGCGAGATAGAAGTACTGACCAAGACGTTTGCAGATTCCACCGCATGCAAAGAGTCGGTCCAAAAAGGTGGCATCGCCAGCGGAAGCGTCAACACGTCGGACCTGATCAACAACGAGCGCAACTCCATCGTAGCCGAGTTCTGCCGTCGAGTCCAGTCCGTCATTTGGGAGCGTCGGCTCTTCGACACCGACACACGAGGACGAAAGACCATCGGGCTGGCGCGCGACGTGCGAAAGGGCGACAAAGTTTGCATTCTCTACGGCTGCACCGTGCCCGTGATTCTCAGGCGGGTCAAGAAGGGTTCTACCAAAGAGGCACTGCAGAAGATTATCGAGGATGAGCTTTTGGATGACCGCATCGAGGCTCTTCGGTCCTGCGTCTACAATCTCGAGACAATCCTGGAACGGAAAGAGAGATATAGGCGGATGAAAGAGAGGAAGGGCGTAGAATACGAGCGCGAGATCAAGGAGGCATTGGCAGTGGCGCGCGGGAAAGAGCGGGAATACAAAATGAGACGACTCGGGGCCGCCGCCACTGACACATCGAAGGGTTCGTGGCTCAGCTCTATTTGGGGTTCCCTTTTCTCCACTAGAGCTAGCGAAGCTCCCGTAGCTGAGAAAAAGGCACCCCGAAGAGGCGATTTAATGAGAGGTGTCGCCGAAACCCCTAGATACACGGAGGAGCCGAAAAAGGACGACGGCGTCTTCTACGAGTTTGTGGGCGAGGCTTATGTACATGGGATGATGGATGGGGAAGCTTTGCGGATGAAGTTTTACGAGGAGATCCCTGACGTTTTGTTTGAGTTGCGTTGACTGATGGTTGGAGGCGTTGGATGCCCAAGATTGTCAAGATATCTCTGCCTAGTTCGTTCGGTATTCCTCTGCGCCGCCACCGCGAGGAGAAAGTGAGCCTCGCTTCTTGTGGGAAAACCACAGCTCTAGCGGTAAATCTGGGTCTTTTCCAATTTACCGGAGTTTCCGGACTTTGTCTCCAGAAATCGGGTTCTTGTTTCCGAGATGTTGGACGGATTTGTCATCGCGGAAGATCATCTGCGCCCAGCATACCAAGGCTCTGACTTGGTAGTTCGTAGCATTAGTCACCACTGCCGATCACCCGGCCACAAGGTCAAAACCACTCGGTCTTCCTGTTAATTTGACATTCATCAACGTCCCCGTTCCCAAGCATCCACCCCTCAATGAAAATGTCCCCTCCATCCATCCTCATCGTCGGCGCCGGCGAGCTCGGCACTGCCGTCCTCGAAGCCCTCCTCTCGCACCCCAAACGTGACAACGCCAAAATTGGCATGCTCCGCCGCGCCTCTACCCTCAACTCACCCAACCCCACCATAAAGGCCGAGAACAACCGCCTCACCTCCCTCGGCATAACCCTCGAAGAAGGCGACTTCGTTTCCTCCCCTCTCCCCTCCCTCACCGCCGTCTTCAAAAACTACCACACCATCATCCAATGCGCTGGCTTCGGTCTCCCCCCCGGTACCCAAACCCGCGTCACCGACGCCATCCTCCAGGCAGGCGTACCGCGGTACTTCCCCTGGCAGTTCGGGCTCGATTACCCTTCCATCGGGCAGGGCAGCCAACAGGACTTGTTTGATGAGATGTTACTAGTACGAGAGAAACTCGCCACCCAGAGCAAGACAAGCTGGACGGTTGTTTCGACGGGGTTGTTCATGAGCTTTTTGTTGAATGTCCCGGAGTTTGGGGTTGTTGATCTCAAGCAGAGGAAGGTCACTGCGCTTGGGGGGTGGGGAAATCGAGTCACGGTAACAGCGCCCGGAGATATTGGGCGGATGGTGGCGGAGATGGTGTATGTTCCGGAGGGGACGGTTGATGAGGTGGTTTTTGTTGCGGGGGATACGGTTTCGTATGGGGAGGTGGCGGATGTGCTGGAAAGGGTTTATGGGGTGGAGTTCGAGAGGGGGGTGTTGAGTTTGGAGGATTCGAAGGTTGAGCTGGAGGGGAAGCCGGATGATGGGATGGCGAAATATCGGGGTGTGTTTTCTGCTGGGAAGGGGACGGCGTGGGATATGGAGAGGACGGTGAATCACCAGCGGGGGATTGAGTTGATGAGCTTGGAGGAGTATGTTAGGGGGAACAGGAGTACCTGAATGTCAAGGTCTAAGAACACCGTGACAGCATCATTTGTCACGAAAGCGGGCGTTTGGTGTGGGACAGAAGTCTATTTTATCTGGGAACTGCACCCACAGTACAACATTAGGTGACTCCATCCTCCTCTTTTACCATCATTAAGCACTACGTCGGGTCTCCATCTTGCCACTGACGAGAGCGAAGTTCCCCCGCGTCCGTTCATCGATAGGATACATGTGTCATCTGGTTGAGTTGTTGGAAAAACGCCTCGAGCTTTCGACTACTGCCTTTCAACCCTTCAAGTCGTTAGAAGCCGGGACCTGTTCACAGCCAATGGCTAGCGGATGTTGTCGGCGTCGAAATCCCGGGGCCGAAGCCTCTCTCGCACTTTGAATATCTCCACTTCCATCTTGGCCTCCTCATTGGTGTCAGTGGTGAGCATGAGGTTATTTTCGGCGCTGATCATTATATCAGCCTGGGAGGCCCAGGCTACGCCGGGTAGGGTAGTGTTGGTCTGGAGGCCGGGGGGATCCCTGGCTTTCCGAATGGCTGGTTGATCATTTTCTGCAACTCCCCACGCAATCCACGCTCCGCGCATTGTGAATTTCTCGCGCTCTGACAGTGTGCTGAAGGTGACAGTGAAGACTGCGTCGAAAAGGCCGCCTATGTATAGGCAATTCGGGTACCTATCCCCCTCGCTCTGCTGCGAAAATTCTTCACTTTCGCAACCACTCCGGCCCTCAGGATATTAGCACTCTATATACAGCCAGGTACGCACACACTAGACAGCAGCATCGCAGGCTGAACTCCTTACATAAAATAGGGCAGTCAGGGTAGTCGGGGTAGGTGTGCAGGAGAATGACCGCTGTTATTATATATACCAGTAGCTTCATGTAAGCACTTGGATTGTGCCTAATCAGAGCATTTCCCAAACATTCTCCATACCGATCGCTAGACGAAAACGATCGGCGTCGAAGTCTATGGGCTGAAGGTCGTTCTGAACCTTCAGTACCCCCTCCTTCATATATTCCTCCTCATCAACTGTGGTAAGCATGGGATGGATCTCGGTCCCGATGACCAGATCCGCTCCGCATGCCCAAGCCGCATCGGGCGCTGTAGGTACCGTGATGCAGGCCGGGATATCGTAAATCTTTCTGTTAGACGGTTGATCACGGGTGGCAAGTCCCTACGCGACCCAAGCTCCTCGCATAGTGAACTTCTCGCGCTTTGCGCCAAATGTGGCGGTGAAAAGCGCATCGAAGAGGTCGCCCATCCGAAGGCCCTCTGGGTATGTGACTATGATGACGCTGCCCACCTTATCGAACCGGGCGATTTTGAATGTTGGAGGGTGAGTAACTTGCATGTGGCGCCGACTGGCGCCTTTCGCCGTGAATGCCTTGAAGTTTTGGATACCACGGCTGTCGAGCATGATACCCGAGTAGAACATAGGTCCAAAGCCGACGCCTTTCCGAATGCGCGGCTGTGATCGTCCCCTCCCAAAATGAGCGGAGCAGAAGGACTCGTCAATCCCTTCGAGTCTCGGTACATGAAAAGGTCGGGGAATGCCGCCTACAGGATTGAATTCGGCTGGCGCGTGATCTTTTTGCCGTTGCTCTCGATTAGCCACTGCGTTTCCAAACACTGCCTCGGGCGGCACGAATCGCAACATATCTTCACTATCTTGCTCAGAAGCGTATTCTCTTGCATAGATTCTGATCTTTGCTGTGGGGTCATCTACATCAGGCGCTGGAATATCGGGACCTCGGTAATCGTAACCTTGAATGCTGAGTGAATGCAGGTGGATGTCGCTGTTCTTCCGGTGGTACTGGGTCTGTCTGAATAGCGAGAAGCGAAACGCAACTGGAGAGGCTGTTAGCAAAGCACACGGTCGGGGGCGTGCCAAAGGGATGATGTCCGCGCTGAGAGAATTTGTTGGCGAAAAGGCCGCGACTGGGGCGGCAAGACAGATATTGGGAGGAGGGGCTGCAGGTGAGAGCAGGCACTGCTCGTCGCAAGACCTCTCGGTTGACAGATGAGAAAGCCAGGTGTACATACAATTCTGGAAGGGGAAGTCGTGAAGCAAGGATCAAATCTCCCCGCAATGAGCAGGGAAAAAGGTCATCCCCAATTTTGCGAAACACCGATTTGTTGCTGAAAGAAAAGAAAGTCCCAGGAACCACAGATTGCGAGAGTGATATAAAGTGGGGCAACATTGGTCTTGACGACCTATTCATGGCCGACAACAATGACCAGCGAAAACAAGAGAATTGAGAACAATGGGACTATGAATAGGACTCCACAATTCCAGCTGTATCAATGAATGAATCGGTTTGTTGCCGGCCGGCAAACAATTAGGTACATGGAGATAGCCTGAACCGTGATGTTGCGATGGTGAATGCCTCTGCCACGGGCGCTGAGGGCACATACTAACACATATCGTGATCGCGCATCCTCAAGGAATCTGGGAAAAGGACGCGTCAGACTCCAAGTGCAAAAAGTGAGTGACACGCGAAAAAATTCGTCCAGAATTTATGTTATAATGATAGCCACCGCCTACCCTCCTTCACAACTGCTCTAACCGACACCCCAACTGCCCGACTGTTTGATTTACCTATGTAAAGAGGCTAGCCTGTGTCGAAGCAATATCTGACTCGGAGCAAGTGATCTTAGTTAACTTGTAGAATAGTAGGATGAAGGCTTGGCTAGCTCTGGTAACGGGGATGACCGAGAACTAGCATTTGGGGCGGCCAGCATCCCGACAAGGGCTAGTTTCATAAGCGCTGGCTACATAATGAAGGTTGTAGAGACTGTAAAACTTGAAGGCTGAACTGGAAGAGCTGGTTGTGAAGGTAAATGTCTTTAGCGGCTCGAACGAAGAAGAGGTGCCTTCAAATAGTCCTTCCAAATCTAAGGCGGTGAGTCATTCTGATAGCTGCTGTTTGGACGCTACTGTTTGAAGAGGTTGACGCGTATGGAGATAACAACATTACAGAACTGAGTCATCTGTGTAGGGTCTGAGGTCTGACCAAGCTCTCGTCGAAAGGTGCTTGGGGCCATTCCAAGACCTCTCAACCAAACTTTAGTGGCAGATCACCCGGCTACCCCTCGCATTTATAGAGGGCAGGAGGTCTACCAGCTCTTGTTTCTTATTGGTCTCTTCCAGAACCTTCGCTTCGCAGTCGCCCGGGTAGACACCCTTCGCGCCGTCCAAACCACACCAATGAGCCATGGGCTCCGTGCATGTGCCAACTATCGGATCAGCCCCATATGCCCAACTCGGGTCCGGGGAGTGCAGGATGCCGTACATTTCTTGCAGGAGGTTGACGGGTCTACTAGATGCGGACTTCGATCCCGGGGACATGTTGGCTTGGGGCAGTTTTCAAGACAGCCAGCGAGGGGGATTCAGCATCGGTTGGTTGAGATGCCATCGGTGCTGCCAGAGGTGGGGGAGCCTTGGATTAACTGGTTGCCGGTTAAGGATAATTAATAATAAGTCCAAGGTGTTAAATACCGGGATGTAAAAGTACTTAGCCGAAGCAAAGGTAAGTAAGTAAGCCTGAGCAAATCTTAATCAAAGACTGAGCCGGGCCTGAGCTGGGGTGAGCAGTGTCACGTGGACGAGGTATGAAAAAGGAAATTTGGTGTGCCCAGATTCGTCTCATAACCCCCAGTATTATTGCAAGCCCTGGAGTCCCGAAGCTCTCTCCAACCTTAGCTTTACTCATCAGTCTATCCCCGACACATGGAACCGCTTTCAGGCCCTTCACACCGCTACCATCCCGATATGACCCCGGGAGCCGCTTTCTTCAAAAGGTAATACGGCTAGGAGCTTCTCGAACCGACCGTCGACCCGACATGTAGAGCATCCCCACTCGCCTAGTATGCCACCATTCTCGCGACCCACATGCAACATCTCGAGCATGTTCCCAGGACTCCTACACATTGCCAGCTGGACTCGCCCAAAACGCAATAGCTATAATCACATATAACCCCAACAGCTATTCAATCACCAGTTAGCTCCCGCATTGCAAGTAGTAGCACGCAAACATACCATAGCCCCCTCCAAGTAGTTCGACTTCCCATCCTGCACCACACAAGTCACGACGACAACCGAGATGGCAAACGCCACCGTCTCGACTAGCATCACCCATCCGGTCAATTATCACCGTCCTTGTAAAAACACCAGCAACACAGTTGACTTACCCAGCTCAAACTGCAAACTCATCTCCCTCCCCGTCGCCCACCCCGCCATCACCAAAGCCGGCGTGGCCAGCAGCGCAATCTGAATCGTCGACCCGATGGCCACCGCCATCGCCAGATCCATCTTGTCTTTTATCGCTACCACCACGGCGGTGGCATGCTCGGCGGCGTTGCCGACGATGGGGATCAAGATCAGACCGATGAACTTCTTGCTGAGATGGGCGGTTTGGATGAGGTCGTCGATGGAAGCTACCATGTAGTTGGCGCAGTAGGAGATGAGGAGGGTGACGAGGAGGAGGAGGAGGATGAAGGCGGATGCGGAGGAGGGAGGGGAGGAGGAGTCAGAGGAGGAGTCGTCGTCTTGGGGCAGGGAGGGGAGGGGGGGGTCCTGTTGTTCCAGGGGGGCCTGGGGCTGGAAGAGCTGCTTGTGGGTGTGAAGGGCGAAGAAGAGATACAGGCAGTAGAGGAGGAGGAGAATGGCGGAAATACCCCGAGACAGAGCCAAGATGCGGGCTTGTATCTCGTGTTTGTTGTTGTTGTTGTTGTTGTTGTTGTCGGTTTCCACGATGGCGCCGTACAAGGTGGTGGGTATGATGGTGGCAGCCGAGGTGAGGGCCATGAGAGAGCAGGTAGTCTGCGCGGTGCCCGGAGAGAAGCTTTGCTCCCTGCCGACGCCGTTATCGTCGCGCATGTTAGCAATTCCGCCGAGGAAGAAGCACATGCCTAGCACCAGGAGCATGTTGGAGAGCATGGATCCGAGAAGGGAGGCCTGCACGATTTCGATCTGGTTGGCGCGGAGGGCGATGATGGTTACCTTGCGAGTACTGGGTTAGTATCAATCCGTCTGGAAACCGCATGTCGTCTGGGAAGGGGAGAGCGAACAATCAGCTCTACAGCGTTACCAAATGTAGCGTTGAGGAGACCTCCTAGGGTGTCCCCAAGAGATTGTGCCACCTCTTCGGTCACAAAGGACAGGATCGCGGCGAGAGGAATGATGGCGAGGAAGTTGAGGGTGAAGACGGAGGCGGAATCCCAGTGTCTATGTCCGGCAACCAGGCCTAATGGCACAAAGACGAGCAAGACGTTCATCCACGCTGTTGTAGGTACGGGGTCAGCAGCTGTAAAGAGGGTTTACAGGAGCGGGGGCCTTACAACTTAGAAGAGTGACTTTGATCATATGCCATACCCGTGCTAACCATCGGACCGCGAGGTTGGCGTTGCGTATGCCCGGTGTTTTTTGGGGGCTGAACAAGAAATCTCTCCACCAACGGCATTTACGTCGTGGGATGGGGGCAAATAGCCCTCCGTTTAGCAACGGGGTCTCCTCATCTAGGCGTATGTAGGAAGCGTTGTTGTTGCTGTGGCTGCCCATATCGTAAAGCTAGGTTTGTTGGAGGCGTTTGCAGATGGCCTTGGGCATAAAGTCTAGTAAAAGGGCGAAGGCTTGTGACTATTTAAAGCCAGCAATATTTCCCACTCGTTGCTAATAGGTGAGTACAATCAGATGCCCATTGTGAGCTTGGCTTGGTATAGCCCTCCTTGGCCTCCTTGGCCTCCTCAGCCAAGATATCCGGCCGTCATTGCCATGTCGGGTGTCTGGTTTTCTTGCTCATTATCCTGCTCTTGGGAGGCTGACAAAACCCTCTTGCCATCGCGCTCAGCCTCAATGTTGTCTCAAGGCGCACGCAGCGGCCAAGGAGAAAATATGTGGCCCTACTTGGCACGATTCCAAAGGTTTGCTTGTTGCACCCAGATCGGACTCCAATCAGAGGCCATGCGCCCAGCACAGCCTGCCGCCAAGAACAGCATGAGGGTTCTCACCGTCTTGGCGCCAAGTTTTGGCGCTCGACCTTGGCATTGAACCCCTTGGCTTGGCTATCAAAGGGGGGCTGTGCTCCACATGCGCCTGCAAGTAGTGGAATCAAGTCCCGCCAAGACGTCGAGGCAAACTTCAAGTAGATAGGTATTGTGCCTAGCTCAAAGCTGCAATTTTGGTCGCTGCCGGCTACCTACCTACACAAACAGAACCTTTTGAGTTGGCGGCATATTCTCCCCCAGCGACCGAGGTCGTCCGCCGATGATCCCACGCACCACCGCAGTGCCCACAACTTCATAGTGCTGACCGCCAGGCTTCGGGCTGGCCCTTGCTATGAGAGGATGATACATGGTATCCGGCCAAAGGAGTTTGTCGCCCGGTCAGATATCTCGGACCCCTATGGTCCCGACTCCAGGTAAGCCGTCCCTGATGATAAAGAAAGTGCGGTTTTGGAATGGCTTGAGGTAATGTTGAAATATAACCCCGATCTCTTCCTTTTTGGCACTTAAATAACGCGGGAGGGTGTGTGACCGTTCCAGGCTAACATTCACCTCATCTCGGCTTTTAGTGCGCACGGAAATGTAATCCGCAGTGGTAGCATCGAAGTCCTCGCCTTTGGCACCCGGCAGAGATTCCAAATCCACTACCTCTTTCCTTGCCTCGTCCAAAATCTGGGGTAGAGAGGCGGCCGTGTCTCGTTATGCACGGCTGATCGACTCCAGTTCTTGCTTAATGTCTCTCAGATAGCGATATACTTCGTGGATCCGGGTTAGGAAGGTCTCAAATATCTCAATCGGCAATCTTTCCAGTGTGGAGAGCATGTAAAATAATTTAGTGAGGTTTAAAGCCGCAGACCCTCTGCATATGATGATCGCACCAAAACGCGAGAGTTTACATAGACCAAGAGTCCTCTCGTCAATCAAGTCATGAGTTGTCCAGCCTTCGATACAGCACCATGAATTAAGTGCCCTGTAGCCATCAAGAACCAATCCAAACAAATAAGAAAAGTGGTGAGGTTTAGAGCTCTCCTTAGGACCCGAAGATTGTTCTAGCAACTGTGCTTCGCAAGGAATCAGCTCCTATCCCCCAACTCGCTTTGTGAATATCAGTTGGCACGGCGGCAGCGAGGTCGTAAAAACATCCAGTGCCTCACTCTCGAACTTCGCTCCATCTTCGCCCGGCGCGAAGGCTATGTCAAAGTTTTGCACAATCTTGCTGAGAGAAATGCGCAAAGACATGATGGCCAGCGTCTTTCCGGGGCACTGGTACGGACCTGTGTTTTGGGTGTGACCAAGTTAGTTCTTTCTGCTCCCACAACCGTGGCAATGACACAGAACCGGGGCTGTCTACTCACCGATACTGAAAGGCATATACGGCCCCAGCCGCCGCCCCTTTTCGCCCCACCGTTCCGGCACAAACTTGCCCGCCCCGTCCCCCCAGTAACGCGGGTCCGTCTGGATGCCCTGGACACCCACTATCACGTTGACCCCGCCAGGGATGTACACCTCATCTATAGTGATCCCCCTGGGCGGTGTCTCGCGCGATGCGCCTGTCCGTAAAGCCGGTTGCAACCGCAGCGTCTCGAAAATAACGTGATCTAAGAGTGCACACCCCTTTACTTTATCGTATGTCCACTCGTCACCTATGGCCCTGTCCAGCGCCGTCTGCAGTTTTTGCTGCTCTGCAGGCAGCTTAGCCATATAGTACAGCGCCGTAGTTAGCGTTGTCGCCGTCGTCTCGCTCCCTGCAATAATCACCACCCGACTATCCTCGTCCAGGGCTTCCCGGCTCGGCACTCCGGCCGGATCCACGGGGTCTTCAAACGCGGCAATCAGCCAGGACATGATATCTGGAGGCGGGCTACGTTCGTCATCGGCGGATTGCTTCTTCGAGCTGGCGAGCATCCTCTCGCGCTTCTCGTTGACCTGTTCGGCGCAGAAGCCGAAAAAGGGCATGTACCCTGCGGTGGCGCCCGGCACCAATGAAAAAAGATTAAGGAACCAGGGTACATGCGACAAGATGCTCAGCATACGCATATGCTCCTGGATGGCGCGGATAGCCGGGTGGCGAGATCCGGTCGAGATGCCGCCAAAGTCGCGGCCGAGCCCGACCATGCCCATAATGTCGAAGGAGAGTAGTAGAGACCATTGTGTGGCGTCGAGGGGAGTAGACTCCGCCGAGGCGGATGTTAACTTATCCGTGAGGGCGTTCACCTTGGAGACAATTTGGGGTAAATATTGATCCAGAGCTGCCAAGCATGGTTAGATAATGGGGAAGGGATGAAAACAAAAGAGGATGATGATTGGTTTGGGGAGGGAGAAAGGGTTGGGAGAAGGGGGGGGATCAACTTAGAGGGGGCTCTCTTGGCGTGGAGATTGGTTACCTTTTGGTGTAAAGGCACGATCCCACACCTTTCGGCGAAGGCGATGTAAGGTAGCGTCACGGGTCATGTGTATCGACGACTTGGTGTCCTTTGTAGAAACCTGGTCGTACCACGCTGACTTGATACACTTGGAACGGGGTCCGTAGATTACCTCTACCGCAGACTGACTTCTGATGGAGAGCTCTCGAGGCCCTTGCAGCAGAGCTTAGCAAAGTCCGATATAAAAAAAATAAATAAAATAAAATAGGGTTTCTAGGGGGTTGGGATAAGTCGGGGTTTCGACTCACCAGTTCGCACAAAGTCTCCATATCTTTCATGCATCTCGGCGAGATCCTTGTAGTACATGACTTTTTTCCCTGCCAGCCAGGCGCCGTAAAGTTTACTCACCCTGGCCGGAAACGGGCCGGGGAAGTGCCGGAGGGGATGGAAAAAGGCACGATAGAGGACGATACTGGTTGAGAGTCCGCTAAAAAAGGAGGCTAAAACAATTGCAGCACGCACAGCTGAGTTCAGAAGTGAGAGGTGAGAGAAGACGGAATATTGGTAAACGGAGAGCGGGGTGAGAAGAGCGAATGAGACGATCGTGAAGCGGAGATATTGCTCCATATATATGTTGCGGACGACGCTTAAGTGAATGAGAATTCCTGCTGTAAAGGCTACCAATGCTGTGATTGGCGAGCCTATCTCGCCAGCATTGTGAAGCAGTTCGAGATGCTTCATGATGAGGTCTGTGTCGAGAGATATGTTTGGAGTGATGGGGAGCGAGCCTCTATTCTTTCCTGAAAAGATACCCATACCGGCATATTTATCCTTCCACTACCCTATCCATACCCGAAGCCGAAGTTGCCAATGCGGGTGTGTTGCATTATTGCCGATGCCGCATAGAAAATCACGTCTAAGAGGAGCGGAACTCCATCCAATTGGCTACCTAGACACCTGTTGTGTCAACCGCAAGCCGGATTCAGGATCGCTTTCGCCCCACAGCTGCCTTAATAATACAAGCTAGGGGCAAGCTCCACGAGATAGATACAGTAGGGGTTGCAGGGTTGTCTTTATTTCGGACTCGACTGGCGTTTCACTCGGAATATTGTTGGATTAGGGGGTGTGGTGCTGACTTGCAGGGCATCAATGGTACTGCAGATTGCCACCTTCGACTCTCATTTGCTCGGACTATCCAATCCTGGCGGCATTAAAGGAATCCGCAGCGATCCTTCTCAGACGCACTCTCTCGCCGTGCGCCATATCGGCGCCAGGACTTTCAACTAGCTAGTTCTTGGCTTCGGCCAAGCCCTTCTGCGTGGTTGAAGGGCTCTTGTTTGCGCCGATACCATACCATGGTCGAGGTGCTCGAGTTTCTGCAGTATTAGGTGAGCCCATGGTCGGATTCTTCCCGTGTTGGTTATCGCTGCAACGCTGCACGACAGACCCACCCACCATGTCCCGGATTCGCCTTCCCGCCCGCAAGACTCCAGCAGCGCCATACGGTCTCTAGATTGGCCAAGATCGGCGATGGGTGGGTGGGTGCGCGACCAGTGACAGGCTTGACGTTTTCGTCGATGCAAGCACTGTGCTTGAGCAGGTAGTTGACGATTATGTCGAACGGCCCTTGCACCAGCTGCTCGTTTAGCCAGATCGAAGACACAGCCATTGCGTTGCTTTTCCCAACGAAGAAAGCTCGGCAACACCTTCCTTTATCACACAACTGTGACAGCCCAGGGGCTTTGCATGGGTTGGTGCCGCCTGGAGAGGAACCCCGCCACGCGACACATGATTGGGCCGAGAATACACAGTTGAAAATCTTTGAGCCACTCCTCGGTGTCTATTGACGCGAATATAGTAGACGTGGCATGTTGGAGGATAGAGGCTGGCGACCAGACCACTAAGGGTGTCAGATTGGTCACTGTGCTGTGGCAAGCCACAAAATGTGCAAGGTTGGACGCCACTAGAATCGCCAACCTAGATTTGTGCCCGGGTTCACGAGCCTCACTCTCAAAGTAGATGCTGATCCCGGTGAAGTGCAGCAAAGAACTCCTCAGGTCTGGTGCCGAGGGGCCGCGGCACTCGGGATCTTCATCCACCACCAATAATAAACGACCCGCCTCGTTTCTCTTACCAGGGCCTCGCGCATTGAAACGGATTCCTTCGGGCGATTCAATTGGCCCCATGGATGTCTTCCAGTACATGGTGGAAGGTGACGCAGGATTATTTGCGCTACAATTGGTAGCGAATGAGAGGTTGTTGCCTCCACTCCTATCATTAGCGACGGAGAAGACCAAGATGCTTGTTAAGGTACCTTTCTGCTCGATGAAACCCGTGGTACGACAACCGTCGAAGACGGTGATCTTTAGGGGTTTTATGAGGATAGTCTGAAATCGGGTGAGTGGATACATATATATAGGATTACGAGAAATCCCACGCGCCGGCCTGGTAGTCGTTGAGTGGCTGGACCCTGGCGGGTTCCTTTCTGTCGCGGCGCAGGGCGGGAATCTCCACCAGACCCAGGTCGGATGGAGCCGTGAAGATGGGATGTTCGATCGTGAAGACGGAGACACCTCCCGGTTTGAGGACGGGATGCTCCTCCTTGACTAGATGCGGAAGATTGGGAAAATAGTGCAGTGCCAAGGCGCTGATTATGATGTCGTACCGGTTAAAGTTCGACTCAGGGAGCAGCCGACGCAGGAACTCGGCGTCGCCCAAGTCACCGCATTCATAGACGATGGCGCTATCGGCGGCGGACATGTGAAGAGCCCGGCTGAGCATCTTCTCGGACAGGTCAATCCCTCGGACCGAGGCCGCGCCCTGCGAGTGCATCCAACGGCTGTACTAACCCATGCCGCGGGCTAGATCCAGCACGTGAGCGCTCTTAAAATCGAGGAGGAGCGATTTCTCCTTCCATGTTATCTCACTTAGACAGAAGATGTTCCTCACCTTGTCCTGAATCAAGCTTTGAAGCTCCTCTCCCTTGGTAACATCTACCTTCCGGAACTGAATCTTCGTTCCCTTCTCAAGATGCCCTCTGGCAATCTCAAGCATCTGCTCAGTACCATCTGTGGCAAGCACATCCAATCCATAGCCCACCAGGAACCTTGCAAAGGTCTGATTGTTAGTGGCAAATTCCAGCGCCCGACGAACTTTCCCTTTCCTCGCTTTTGCAAGCTTCACCTCGAGGAAACGACGGAGACAAGGCTCCTGGGGTCTTGTCCAGTATTTGTTTCCGTCTTTACCGAGGCTTAAATCCCAATGCGGCGCAACTTCTGCCCAGGTTTCGAGGGACTTAGCAGCCAGAGAAGGGGATGACATGGCTGTGAGGTTTGGAGAGACTTTCGGTTGTAACTTGAAAATCGAGAAAGTTTTCATCAAGAAGCGGTCAAGACACAGGCATGAGTTGCTACCATGACTTAAACCGCCGTTCAGCTGAGACAGGCGTCCATCTGCTGGCCAATTTGACCAGTGGGGACAGACATTGGATGAAATGAATCCGAAGCCGTTTTTACGCTGTGACTCAGACCGATGCATACAGCACATGCCATCTGCACGTATACGCATGCAGCGTCACTTATTGCGAGTGCGAGTCTTTCAGTACCGTAGCCGGCCTACAGACATGTGCTTACAAGTAACCATTCAGCAATTAATACTACAACTCAAGTTTGAGATTCCAGCAATTTTTACCTCCGCTTACGGAGATTAGGTCTCTCAATCTGGACATAAGGGTAGCTAATCCCGGAGTGACCTGGAGTGAGTTTTATGCAGCAATCAGCGCCTTGTTAAACGCACTCCCTTATCAAGCGCCGCCCCTCTAAATCAATATGTATTAGAGCGGAACAAAACAGAAAATAGGAACCTGTTTAGCATCGGCGCTTACTTCAGACAACGCTTGAATGGCATCCCTTGGACATGTAAAAGATGCTGAAAAAACTTTTATTGTAGACCCAGAGCCTTTTCAGTTCACATCCAATATCGGTCTACAACTCATCACAGCATGTAAACCGCTATCAGCAAGTTTTGGATACAATTTAAGTAATGTTAGCTTTATTACAGCGTTGATCACAACATGTGGGCTGTCGCGTGTGCTGTAATAGGCCTATAATATAGCTCCTATACTTACCTACCCAGCTCAGGACAGATATAGACAAGCTCAAAACATACCACTATCGCATTAAACCAGCACCTATGGCAACGATAATGCCAAAGTCAGTTCTTCGTTGCACGCCCAATTCGGGACCGGATGGGGATTCGTCTCCTCCTTTACAAGCAGAAAGAACCCGAAAGTTATAGCAACTGAGTCGGCCAGCGGTCTGAGGATGCCGTGTTGCTGCCAACCACGAAGCGCGACGGTCTCGATCTCACCAGTCGCAACCTCATCGGGGTCCATCTCGTAGCACTCCTCCCGAGTTCCAAGCAAAGATCTGTTTCAAAATTTCCTTAGCTGGTAGCGTGCGCAGCGTAATAAGCGGGGTTGGTTGTCGCTACCAAACGCCACCTATGCTCAGCGCCCCCGAGAGCAAGCCCATACAGCACGCTCTCGCGGTGAATGTGCTGCACAGCGGTAATCTCAACGGCCCGAGTGTGTGTGAACGGACCTAGTGTAACCATGCATGAGAAACGCCATTGACGAACAAGCATGTCTGCGCGCTCGGACCATGCACCCTCACCCCCTCACAGCGAACCGCCGTCGCGGCAGAGGGCTGGAAACGCTCGGGCACAAAATGCAAGCTGCCAGAAGAGGACGGTCGAAAAACACCAGGTGTGCCGTGTCGCTTGGTCCGTGGGTCGGCAGTTCAGCCCTGAGGAGATGAACGTGTCAATATATCTATATGAGACCCTGATGAGCCCCACGCTTCCAACCAGCCTGGGAACGCCGGGCTTCTAGATCTGTCAGTCCGTCGGAAAGAACCCGCCCAAGATGTTCCTCATTCGTGCACATTCCGCCTCGCCGCCTTCGAGCGTGAGCACGTCGGAGTCGGTTCCCGTCTTGAACCACAAGGAAGTCGCACGGGGTCTCACGATAATATTTACGGTATGACCATCTCGCCCAGGGGGCGGAAAGGCATTGCATAGGTACTAACGTCCGGACCTGCTGGTCCCAGCTCATCGCCTGGGCATGCTCATTGTTGAGACTCTACACGCGCTTCTTCATCATCAAGTCTCCGTGGTGGGATGATCTATTTATCGTCCTGTCTCTACTCTCGTCGACGGCCGGTTCCATCATCTACTGCATCCGTCCGTCACATAACCACCTCGCCGGACAGACACGAGATATTCTGACACTGAGCAGTGCCGAACTATGGCCTGGGAGCAAGACATATGAGCGCCATGACGACCGATGAAATCAACGCATTCCTAAAGGTCTGTACGAACGGAATGCTGGTGGCGAGGCAGCTAGTTGTATGAGGCCAATCTAACTCACTTGTGCCAGGTCTTCTACGTCGGCAGCGTCACCTACCCGTTTTCTCTAACAGTCATAAAGCTCGCCGTGTTATTCCAGTACCTCCGCGTCTTCAAGCCCGGCTCGCGCCGGCGGACGGCCTCCAAGATCCTCATCCTCGTCATTGCCATCTGGGGCCTGGTCTATACCTTTCTCACGTGGGTACCCTGCGCTCCCCCGTCCGACATGTGGAACATTGCCAAGCCGGGCCGCCACTGCTGGGCGTTTGCCTCACCCTACATATCCGAGGCTCTGGGTTTCTACATCAGCCATTCTGTGACGACAACAGTCCTCGACTTTGTCGTCTTTTTGCTGCCGATGCACCTGTTTTTCCAGGCGGACACCCAAAAGAATACGCGCATCGCGCTGCTGTGCCTCTTCGGGCTTGGTCTTGTGTATGTCTCCTTCCCGCTTGTATCAGCAAACCCTCACCAGGCCGTCGTGTGAGCTGACTGATTGATTGGGAAATAGCGTCAACCTTTGCTCCATCGGCCGCTTGATTTATTCTCTTACACCCACCCTGAACTCAATAGGAGACTTATCCTGGAATAGCCCAACACCCACAGGTCTTGCGGTCATTGAAATAAACCTTGCTGCCGTATGTGCCGCGTTGCCCATCTTCTGGCCGGTCCTGAAGGAGAAGTGGGGACGAATTCTGGTGACGTACGAAGTCAGGGTTACGAGTGAGGACGGCAACATCCAGAACATTAAGTTGACAGAAAGCCCTCGGGTGGTTAGCCACAGTTCTGAGAGAACCCATTGGGACCCGTATTCCACTTATACAAAGACAATGCAGGGCCATGTCGAGAAGACAGGGGAGAATCCGTCAGAGACCTCGATCAAGGTCGACCTAAAGGAGACGTCGTTTCTAGCGTAGTTATCTGGCGGATGATTGTTCCAAGTCTTTTGGCTTGTGCAGCTACGATTTATTCTGCATAACCGAGCGGGGAGCCCTATATATACGCTGCAGATTAGTTTGACTGCAATGAGAGAGAAAAAATTACCATGCTTGCGATAAGTCATTAATGAACAGGGGGAAGTGAAAACCGTCCTTACCCATGTTTAAAGTGAAGTCATTAGTTAGAGGATTGAATCAAAGAGAACAGGAGTGGCGGGCAGTAATCAATGATGTAATTTAGGTCTTGAAGTGTTTTGTGCGATAGTAAAAAACGGCATTGGCTCAACATGACTTATACTTTGCCAACTCCCTCTTCTCATCCTTCCACTCCTCAATGATTCGCCCGTCCATATAACCATCAACGTAAACATCACCGGCAAACCTCCATTCTTCAATTCCGCTCCGCCGTAACGGAACGGGCGTATAGCAGCCAAGTGGGATGACAACATAGCTCCAGGAACCATAAGCCCTGATTCCATACCAATGAGGCTGCATTTGGTGAGGTAGGGGCAGCGCCCTCTCATGCGCCCGCCGCAGGTATCTTCCACGACAGTTACAAGCTGCGGTCGAAGCTGTCGAGTCTGGGCCAGAGTCTGGTGAGCCGCGGGTCAACATAGATAAAGCATGCGTCCCCCACCACTTAATAAGCAGCAGATTTTCACCACTTTTATTATAATTAAAGTTTTCTAGCACTTTTAAGAAAAGGAAGACCTAATTAGAAAGTCGTTTATCGATACTAATGAACTGGTGCGATGGCGTAACAGGGAAGAAACCACAAAGAGAACCACACCCACAGAACGTCGCAGTCGGCTTGGAAGGCCGACTCCCAGACTACTGGTCCTCCGATCGGAGGGACATAAATGCAACTGACGTAGAAAAACAGATACGTACCTAGTATGGAACAAAACCTAGTATGTGATGGTGCCTAGCATGGAACGGAGCCTAGCATGGAACAATAATAAGATTTGGTAGCCTAAAAGTAAAAAGAAGCTAGTAAATTATTAGTAGCCTTATTAATTTCTTATCGACTTTCCAATGTGTAAGCCACTAAATCTCGTTAGAGTACGTGACTTGCTTATCCCCACGACTCGCTTATCATACACGTTATAGCTATCTCTCCACTCTACTAACGTTAAATAAGGAGAAGTAAGTTAACATTATAAGTGAGATACTTTTAATCATGTTTACAATACTAATTAAAGAGATATGTTAACAGGATGTTTTACTAAGATCTTAGCACTTTATGTTATAATGCAGATTCATGTCTCAGGTTAATTATACTTTTATATACCTCTCCCTTAGTGCCACTTACGTTATCCAGCTGGGTAATGGTGCGAATTTAAAAAGTTCAGTTCCTCACATTTAGAATGCAGAAAACATACCCGTAAGTAAACTCAAGAGCAATGCAGTCCCGGTAGCCCCTATTAACAACGGCGCCCCTGAATTATCCGACTGGCTGTCGCCTCCCGCGTTCTTTCCACCACCCCCACCTTCTTGATTTGCCCGAAGACACCTCACTTTGGCCGTGGCAGTTAGCACGCCGCCCTGAGGAAGAGAAAATTTCTTGCTAAATCCCCACACATGACCAATGATGTAGACTCTCCGGACCAACTTATCATACGCCGTCGTGTTTCCACGCTCATGAGACTCGCCCTTCGGATCCAGAGCGTCTTGGATGAAACTGAAGGTGCCATTGGTGATGAGGTTGGTGTTGTTGCCCACGAAGCATGTGACTATGTTAACAACCAATATTGCCAATCAGAAAAGGGGTAACTCACACCCAGTCCGTACCCAGCATAATCATCCCCCTTCTCTCCAATCCCAAACGACTCCTTACACTCGTTTGCTGCTACAACGGACTGGCAGCTCCCATTTGGTCCCCGAGTCCCGAGCTTCCGGCGCATCGCATCGTAGCACTCCTTGCTTATAGCACCCTCACAGCTATCTAGGTGCACTTCGTCCCCCCTCGACGCCTTGTCCGTGATCCACAAGTACTGACACACTCGCCAGCTATCATCCATATCAATCACCTTCGACCCGTTGCCCAGACCGCTGAAGGCACTCTCCAGTGGCTCGACTCTGATCCACGTCCCAGCGAGATAGCCTCGGTCATCGTGTCGAGGAACGTCAGTGACGACCTGGATTGTGTATCGACAGTCATCCTACTCTGTGCCGGGGTAGCGCTTAGACATGTTGAAGCCTTGGACGGAGACGGAACCTGTGGCGTTGGGGCTCTTAAAGGTGGAGAGCTAAACGTCGTTGGGGACTATGCTAGCGTATACATTGGACATGCGCATGCCAGGGATCGCGGCATGGGCGATCGGCAAGGCGGCGAGTAGCCATGAGCTGGATGATTTCATGTTGCTGAGTCTTCGTGGTTGTCTCCAGTACACTGTTATTGATGCTTTGATAGAAAATTACTTGGCGGTCTCAAACAGTTGAAATACCCGCCGAAGGTGTTCTGAATTGGGCGAACAGCGGCAGATTAACCGTTTATATCTTGTGTTCTTGTAAAGGGGATGTAACGCAGCATTAGTACTGCGATATGGAAGAATTGATCGGCCAAGAAGGATTCCAGTAAACATGTTGGGCTTATGGTCAGCTTCGCTGACCTGCTGCCTGGCAGAGCCAGAGCGCCAGTGAGCCTCAGCCACTGTATTGACGAAGGTTGAATCCTGCATGAGAGCCTATAAAGAAAGAGGTTCTGGCTGGAAGCCAGAACCACAAAGAACCAATCAAAAGCAATACAACCACAACATTGCAACCCCATTAATTTTACTTGAATCCAGTGTGCCGTGTTTCTGAAAACATCGGTATGAACTGTTCATTTTGAAAATGCAGACCTATTTCGGCCATCTTTATATATGGGACTAGTTCTGAGCCTAGTCGGCTAGAGTTAAAGCAATTTGGTGAGCAAAGGTAAGCAAGCCTGAGCAAATCCTGAGCAAAGACAGCCGAGCCTGAGCCGGGGTACGCAACGTCACGTGGGCGAGGTACGAAAAGGGAATTTCGTAAGCCCAGATTCGTCTCATGTAACAAAGAGGTCAGAAACCCTGACAACGGGCATATTTTTCCATCATACAAGATACTGACCGCCAGCAGTAATGAATCCATTTCGATTCCGACATCCATGACTCCTTTTCGGTTTGCTGCGATGGCTTCTTCTACCAAGTTTCCGCCGCCTCGGTCGAAGAAGTTCAGTACCTGGCTCCCGCTTTCCTCGACACCGGCTCGCACCTAAGCCTCGCCATCACCTATGAAGTCGGCTCTCGGGAGTCTTTCGACGAGATGACCAAGTTGTGGGAATCCACCCTTTGCATCGCCGCCCAGGCGCAGCAGCAGCAGGAAGTTGCTCTGCCCTGACTGTGTTGGTAGTAGCCTTCCGGAATGGTCAGGATAATTCACTATCGGCAGATCAGGTGTCTGTAAAGCCTGACGCGAGGGAGCAAGACGGCGAGATCTTCGCCAGGAGGCATGGATACCTCTACGCCGAGTGTGACTCCAGGACCGGTCAGGGTGTAAAAGATGCTATTACCCGCGTCGCCGAGGATGCGCATGCTGTAGCCTGAGTGTGTTCCTCCGGTGACCCGGAGGGGTTGAGGTTGTTCCGGGAATAGGCAAAGATGTCTTTTCGCCATGTTATTCAGGCTTGCAGCTTGAGATAAACCGCTAGGAGTTGCTACCAAGAAGGAGGATGATTCCATCACTTTAAACATCCTGTACTGGGTCTTAGTTGCAGTCATCACCCACCTAAGCCAGTGCAGTATGAGGGGCGCCGGATTCTGCGGGGCCACTCGATGTTCATCCTCGACTTGTTCGTCAGGAGACAAAGGAAATCTATTACAAAGGATATAATGTATCGGCCGAAGGGCCAAAGCAGAAAGGGTATCATCAAAAACCTCCTCGCCCCATCTATTCCATATGTCGCAGAGAAATCCACGCAAGAAGCGCAAGTCGTCCGCCTCCAGATCCGGTTTAACCCCAGTCTACCCTCAGTTGCAATGCGCCCACCATTCACTCTGCTTGACGCAAGTAAATGGCGTCTTACACCCCGTCGGCCCTTTGTACCCGTTCCCACCGCACTGCTGCCACTGCGACTGCAACGCACCACCACCACCACCAGATCCCTGCGTCGGCGTCGACGGTGGTGGCACCCACACCGTCGTCCAGCTAGGAACCGTCACCGGTGGCGACGGAGGCGGAGGCGGAGGCGGCTGCACACTCCCAACCCCTCCCAGGCTCGCAGCGACGCCATCCAAAAACCCACTCCCCCCCGAAAACACCTGCGACATATCCCACACCATGACCCCCCCAAAACTCGCGAACCGCTTGCTGTACGCAATCACCTCGGCCAGCCGCGCAGGCGCGACGTAGCCGCTGCCGGCGGCGCCGGGACTCCCCGGCACGCCGAGCAGGATCTTGACGTTGGGGTTCTTGCTGCCCCGGGCCCAGGCGTCCCAGTCGGCAAAGTTAAAGTTGCTCGTGGCGTCGTCGGCGGCGTTAAACGCCGGCGCCCCGCAGTGGTTGTTGTAGAACTGGACCGAGACAAAGTCGAGCGCGACCGACTGCAGTATGGCGTCCATGGCGACGTCGGGGATGGGGCACTGCGGGGCCGCGGCGAGGTAGAACCTCCGCCCGGGGGAGGAGGCGGCGTCCATGACGGCGCGCAGGCGGGCCGCGAAGGGCGCCATGTTCTGCGCGGCCGCCTCAAAGTCAAAGTCGAAGCCGTCGAGCACGGCGTCGCCAAAGGGGCGGGGGACCGACGAGGAGGCTTGGGGCGGCCCGAACATGGCCCAGAGCTTTTCGGCCCAGGCGGCGGCCTCGCGGGGAGACGCGAAGCCGCCCTCGGTGTAGGTAGCGCCGCCGAGGGAGAGGAGGATGGTCTTTCCGGCGGCTTGGCATGTCTTGATGTCAGCCTCGATCTCGGGGCAGCGGAGCAGCGGGGAGCCTGGGAAGGGGGCGGTGCAGCGATCACCGGCGCTCGCGAAGTTGAGGAGCGTCGGGGCTTTGATGCCGTTGAGGAAGGCGAGGGGGATGATGTTGACGGGCGTGTCGGCGCAGTAGGCGGCCAGCCGCTGCTGGGAGCCAGCCTGGTTGGCAGAGTTTTGGCCTAGGAATGGGTGTTAATGGCAGTGGTTGTGGGGAGAGACGGGATGATGTGTACCCCAGTAGATGGCAATGTTGTTTTGGGTCTGCGCAGCAAATCCCGCGAGAGCACCGCGCGAAAAGGAGAGGACGAGGCCGCCGAGGGCCACAAGCGCGGACGACACCATTGGCGCGTGAGAACAGAAAGAACAGCAACCTGGCGATGAGCAGGAGGTAGGGGATTTATACAGCAATGCTCGGACTCGGGGCGGGTTTAGGTTGAATCGGCGATGTCCACCACAGCCCGAGGTTGATGCAGGCTGGATCCGAGAACTTGAAAATGCCCATCCAATGGCCACAGGCTATCCCTTTTATAAGACCACGAACCTACGAGCAAGGTGAATGAATCGTTGCGCGTCGGCGTCGCCTCTCCCTTAGTAACATTCCCCTGTCTCCGCTCAGTGGCCCATCTGATCTAGATTGCATTTCTGGGGACGGCGAATGGGCTTTGTTGGCGATGCTGGGCCAAACGCTGGCATGGAAATGGCCTCGGGGAGGACGGGCTTGGCCGAATGGCTTTCGAAGTGATGGCCGAGATGATGAGTCCATCCTGGAAGAGTTCCCCGTCAGTCCCATGACGCATCGGCCATTGTTCGTGTCGTCGAGGTCGTAACCTTCTGCTACTGGCCGCGACATTGACGTGCCCCGGGCCGGTTCATTGCCTAGCGTCCGTATGCGAGAGTGAGACCCGCCGCTCTGTCTTGTTGTGATGAGGAATCCCCCCCCGAAGCCATGGGACCTCTTCCGTTTGGTCCATCCTGAGTGCGCCATCTCCCGGAGGCTCGGCGGGGCGTGGTCGGGACCTGGTATCGGTCTAGCCAAATCAGGAGTCCGAGAGCTTGGAAGGGTCGATTGTCGTCTGTCATTGGATGAAGCTTTCGGTCAAGTCTTGGCACTGAGATAGCGTGTAATTTGCCTCGTCGATAGCGCCCAACCCGGCCAATCCGCGACAGGTCAGCTTTGCAACTGCCGAGATTTCCCTGATGCAGTCAATACCGAGCCCGGTAGTGTTGGGCGCAGGTACAGATACGCCGCGCCATATGTCCTGCCCATCTCACCAGCATGCCATACATGCGGGGTGTGAATATGAGAGAGTGGTCGCTGGGAATGCAGAAGGCAATAACCCTTTTTTTCTTTCTTCAAATGCTTGTGCAACCCTTTTCGTGCAAAAGAAATAGAGATGTCAAAATTAGTGGTCAAAACAGCACCGAACGCCGAGAAAACAATGGAAAGTCTCTGAAGCGACAAGCTGACATTGGAAGGCAACCGACTCTCGAAGTCCAGACAAGGTTAATCCTGTCACAGCATCTCCCATCAACGCTACCCCAAGACGGCCAATTCCCCTTCCGCGAAGCTTCATGGCCTTGGCAGCATGGGTTCCGATCGTGCTTGACTTTGGTGTAGTCTTCAAAGGTGAGCCACAACTTTTCAATCAGACTTTGCTGCCTTTGTAATCAATGAATATGTCTGGCCACCTAGGAAACTTCAAGTGCCTTAGATATCGTCCGCCCTTTAGAGTTGATGTCCAAATTGCCGCGCACGCGGAGGAAAGCGAACAAGATGCGCTACCTTTCGTGAGAGAAAGCGTCTCTACCGCTACCTCTGAGTTTTAGTGGTTGGATTTGGTGTCGGTGGTCCTGGGCTTTCAAGTTGTTGTCTTAGTCATCACACACATTTATAACCCACCTACGGGATGCCCGGATAGGGGGTTCCGCGCCAGAGTGCCGGTCGCTGGTGACTTGAAGACTTAAGTGAATTAAGACCATGATGGGAGACCCTCATTGTGTGTTCCTGTTTTAAGAGGCACTGAGTCAAGCAGGTCGCCTTCGCTAGCAACCACGGCAACGTCGGGTGAACAAGCAAGCGCAACCACAACCCCCTCATCCTTGCACCTTTTGCTTGGATGTCCCAGCAACTCCACGACATCGGCATTCAGTTTGACTTTCCCGTCCTGGTTGAGTATTTTTCCTTGGCTCAGAGCAAACGCACAGTACAAGACTGGATCAAAGGGGCCTGTCTTCCGCGCGCGCGGCTACGAGCACCTCATTGGCAGTACCACTCCCGGTCCTGGCAGAATTTTTGACCTCGCTGGTGATGCCCCGGCGGTTGAGATCCACGCAACCGTTCGCATTCGTGGGTACGGCCGCACTCCTTCAGACCCGGCCGTGCCGGGGTACAAACTCAATACCGGCTGCGGTAAGTGGGTGCGCAGCCCAGAAGTTGCCGCCCCTTTCAGTGACTGGGGCCGCCGATCACTCACATTACCGCAACTGGTCCTCCGTCTCATTCAGGAGCCTTTACTTTCTCCAAAAGCGGCGACTTGGTTCTTTCTCTGTGAGCTGCAACCTAATACACCTGGCAGTTTCACCCGTTGCTTGCTTTTGCCGTCACACCTCCTTGTCGGGGCATCATTCCGTACCGACTTCTTTTCTGTCGGAGTGGGTGGTGGAGGTCATGCGGCAGGGGGATATTGATATAGAAGGGGAAAGTATGAAGAAGCAGATGAGGTAGTATTGGAATGCGTTGATAAAGGTAGAGAGGGAGAATGCGAGTCAACAACAGAAGCAAGGAAACTGTGGTATATTTGCGGATGGTGGTGGTGAGGAAAAGAGCACAAGAAGCGCAAGCTTCGTGGGCAATCTGCCAGCAAAATGTGGTGGGCTGAACCCGATGAGTGGGGCTAACGTATGTGGGGCACCTCTCAGAGAAGCGGTTTTTTATGGGGGATTTGCTGGAAACGCTGAGGAGGTTCAAGTCGAAGTGGACCAGAGAGGTGGTGGTGGTAAGGGGAACGGTGGTTAGCGTGAAGGCGTAGTTGGAGATGGCCGGGAAGGATGAGTGGGCTGTGGTTGAGCCGGAGGGGGAGTGCCTGTGTAAGGCAACGCCTAGGAGGTTTGGGGGAGGGAATTCTGAGAACTTGGGGGTGCCTTGTTGCGCTATCCCTTAGTTGCGGGTCTAAATTGAAGGGAGGGGGCCAATGGGGATGTCATCATGTCGTCCTGTCGTGAAAGGTTGGGCTCATACATAACCCTAACCCTATCTGCTGTCGCAACTCTCCTGAAGGGTTGATCCCACAACCGAACGACAGTCCCAAACAGGGTATTGTCAACGCGAGCTGTCCCTTTGGCGGCGGTATCTGCCGCAGCAACGCCTCCAACCTAATGCTCGAAACCGGATACCTGGACAGCAAAAACGGCCTAGGGCTCAACGCACCGCCAAACGACCGGTTCCGGCTTCGAAAGATGATTCGCTGCGCGCCCATATCCACCGAGGGATACACAACCACGATCAACACGTCGAGCACCCGGTCCTTCACCCGATACTTTTATGGCCCACGAGTATATGCCGGAACCGCAGCGCAAAACTTCACCCGCTCCTTCTCCAACGATGTGGTGAACGACGCGGCGAAGGCTGGCATCAACCCGCCTGCTGCCGACTACTCCCTTAGCGTTGAGGCGGCCTTTTATCACAACCGCACGTTACGCCCCGACTCTACCTTTGCTCCCGTACCCGAACTGCAGAGACCGGACGCAGACGTTCACCTGATATTCCTAGCCCCAACCACCGTCCTCTTCAGCAGTCGAATCGAGGACCCGCTGTTCCGCGCCACCACCCCAGCCGGAAACATCTCCTCGCTGGGCCAAGGCGGAACCTTGCAGTATCAGCAGGTTTTCAGACCGGATGCGCCTGCGTTGCCAATGGCGTGCACGGAACAGTTCCAGTTCTGCAATGGGCCTGAGAGCCCGGACAAGTGCTCGCCGCTTGCTGCCATCCAGGACGCCCTGGACTTTTTATACGCTAAACTGGTATCAGACGACTCGGACAACTCCACGCGCCATCGGTTCGACTGGGCCCTGTCTGCACTCACGGGCCCTGCCGCCGTGCGACTGAAGGAGGTAGTTCAGATCCTCCAGGCGCAGGCCCTTTTAGCCACCGACAGTCTCTACTTGGGTATGCAAGGCCCCTTGCCAGGCGATCAGTGGCAACTCGAGGTGCAGCACTGGCATATGACCAGCCTCGCCCACCTCCAAGCCATGTTTGTGCTTGCCGCTACGGGGCTGGGTGATCGCGAGATTGAGCGTTTTGTGGTTGGTCCCAATAACACGGTTGAGACGTTGCTTTGTAATAGCCAGGTAAAACCCACCCACCCTTCACTCCCGTCTGATATCCTGATCCCCATCCAGTCTCACTAACATCGCCACTGCGCTTAGAAAATCCGCTCCACCGCCTACCTCTCCTTCAGCGTCTTCGGCCTCACTCTCATCTTCTGCATCGGGAGCCTCATCATTGTGACATCGTGGACGCTGTCGTCTTGTCTTTCGTGCGTCAGCCAGCGGTTTCAAGGAAGATGAGCTGGCTGTGTTGGATTTGGGGAAGGGGGGGCATCCGAGGCTGAGGTGGAGTCTGGAGGGAGAGGTTGTGAAAGGGGGTAGTAGAAGTAGCCTCCAGGCCGGATTTTCTGCTTGATTTAGAACAGATATAACTACCTGTTAAGAAGTGGATGGCCTAGCTAGCGGGAAGGTGGTTACTATCCAGCGAGGAGGTCTAGGGCTTGGTTGGATGGGATGGTATATGTGTCGGTTATGAGTTTGCGGTTCTACCTTTGGTTAAACGGATGGCTCGATGCCTTGGATGTTCATGATGAAAGTTGTAAGTTGAGGTGGAAAGGATGTATATTGTGTTGTTTCTTCTAACAGGGTTCCACTTCCAGTTCAAAATCGGCCAGATTCGGCATGCAGCATCATACACGGCAGGAATTAAAATGCGGCGGAGTACACAATACGCTGGCTTACAGAGGTGCGAATTTTCTAGCATCGAATTTGGCACGGCAAGTAGGGGTCGGATAGTCAATTCAACGGTTCACTTCTACGCTCTTGTTCCCGTGTGATAGTCTTCCCCGAGTTATCACAAGTAGAGCCTCTCCTCCGTCAGAGGCCTCACACCGCCACCCTTCTCATCCGACACGGCCACACGCCCCACCCCCTCAGTCCCCTCCCCAACGTCGCCCATCTTCAGCCTCAACCCCCGCAGCAACTTCGCCCTTTCTATCCCAGCCAGCGCACTCCCACCCTCTGTGACCCTCACATAGGGAGTATCCCTTGTCAGCGACGACACATACCCCAGCACATCCGGCCCGATGACCACCCACCTCAACAAAACCCCCGCAACACCGGCAGCGAAGAACACCAACCACGTAGCAATGTACGCGGCGAAGAGTGTCCACTCCACCTGGTACCTAATCTCCCACACCCTCTGCTCCCCCTTCACAGATACAACGCTCGCGTTTCCACTCCCGAGACTCCCCGCCATGTCGAAGGGCGCCAGCGCAGCGAGGGTATACGTGTTCAGCACCTGGCCCAGCCTGACTTCGAGGTCGGATTTGGGGATGCCGTACAAGTGCGCGCGGCCGAAGATGGAGAACGGTAAGGAGCTGTTGTCGATGTAGAGTTCTGTAGCTGTCGATTCGGGCACGAAGGAGTAGCTGCTCTCGCCTGTAGCGATAGGCAGCAGCTGAGATATCATCTGGAATTGGTACTGGAGGCCGAGGGTTGTGATGCTGTTGGGGGGGTGGGTGGCGGAGCTGGGGCGTGAAGCTGTGACGTGGCAGTATTGGGGGCTGCCGGAGGAGCAGGAGACTGCTGAGTCGATGTATTCTTGGGTGAGGCGGCATTGGATTCGGGATACGTTGAAGGGGTCGGTAGGGTTTACCACATTGTCCCATATTATGGACTGGAAGAGGAGGGCCGGCTGCTGGACTGCTGTTGTGGTGTTGGCGTATGTGCCAAGGGCTCCGGACTCTCCGGGAACTAATCTGTTTATGGCGAGGAAGAAGGTCAGAGGGCGGGAGGAGTTAAGCGTTGGGACCGCAGGCCCGAAGATCCAGGCGGAGCCGTTCTCGTCGACACCGCCTTCGACGATGGGAGGGCCCTGGCTGATGTTGTAACAGTTCAAGTCGAGGTAGGTGGTCGTTATCGTGAATGTGGTGTTGCCTGACGCCGCTAGCCCGGAGATAGGGATGCCCAGTAGGGAGGAAAACCAGGGGGACCCCGACTCGGGGGTATGCCTCCAGTCCGAGGCATTCGCCATCTTGTTGGTGGCATTCAAGCGGCTGTAGTAGGGGATCTTGACGTTTCCCCATTGGTCCATCTTTGAGCCCTGCGCGGACCGGGAGGAGATGAGACTCGACTGGTAGAGGGCGTTGATGCCACCCGCTGAGATTTCCGGTATGAAATCGGGGTTGTAAAAGAACGATGCCTGTGTCGTGTCTAGGTATTTTATGGTGGTATTCAGTACCAGGGCTTGCTGGACTTCTCGGCCTAGATTTGGGATAAGGTAGTTCCCGAGGGGGGAAGATGCCCAGAGGAGGGCAAGTCCAATGGCGAGGCCGTTGAAGGGCCTGAGGAGGGCATGCACTGTGATGGTCCCGCCAACGGTTGTGCTGCCCATGAGTTGCTCGAGGTCGCCCAGGCTGACCCCGCATTGGAGTCTCCAGGCGGCAAAGTTCTTCACAGTCTGCCCAACAGTGAAGGCAAAGACGTAGGGGAAGGCGTTGCGTAGCTGTTTAGAGAAGGTTAATTGCTTGAGTTGGATCACACAAGATGTAGATGACTATGGGTAGTACTCACAACCGTCGTTCCCTGTTGTATTATGTAGCGATACACCATATCTGCGTTGGAAACCAGCCTGTTGTTGTACACTGCGATGTACACGGCTAAAACGATGTACGGCAAGGTCAATGTGAAAGCCAGGACTTCATACGCTGCGTTCCAGAAGGCTTGAGACGAGGTTCTGGAGAGCGTTCTTGGTTGGATTGGCCACCCTTCGACTTCGAGCTCATCTTTGACTACATCGTCCTCAGCAGGCTGCCAAACGGCGGGTTTTGCAGTTCCGGGGAGGAATGGAGAGGCGGCTTTCGGCCTTGGCCCGCCACTGTGAACAAATGGCACATCCACGGGCATCCTGTAACATTGAATGAAGCGACAAGATCGGGTTCTTAGGCCACAGCCTGCCCGTTGCGGCGGCTGGAGCAGGATCAGGTATTTTCTCAAGTTAGAGGGTTTGGGGGAGAGGCAGCAATTAAATTATGTGCCCGGGCCCCCTCAAGGTCTCAGGGGTCTTCCCCCCTCTGACCCTGGCGAGGGGTCAACCAACGACACCGTATTTTGGGTTCGCACTTTTCTGAAACGGGACGTGCAGCTGTTGTGCGCACCAAAAAAGTGCTGCTGCTGCTGCTGCATCTTGTCGGACTTGATCAGCCGTGGCGTGAACGGGAAGCGCTGAAACGGAACCGATGAATTCGCAAACCACAGGGCCGATTGGTTGGGATTTGATATGCGGTTTAGGTCAGATTTCCGAAGACAAGGCATCTCCGCGCCAGTAGATTTTAGCGAAAAGCTATCCATACAGAACCTTAACCCGGGCAGACATCGACATACACTAGAGCTCGCCTACCAACTTATCTAACTCCTCAAAACCTTAGCTGAGCGGTGCAGCAATCAACAGCAGCGACCCAGACGCCCATGGACAAAGTGACTCTTCGACGAATTGTCTGATAACGAAGTCGATGACTTAAGGCCTATAAATCACACAGGCGATAAAAACCAAAGGCTATCACTATTAGCTACATCGTATCCATATATGCCTAACTACTTCGGCTAGCATGAAGACGGATATCTCTTTAAGCAGACTTGTTCTAATCTCCCGCTTCACTCTCCTCCTAACGCATCCCGTTCGGCCATAAGCAATACAACAGCATACATTGTGCAATCGGTTCGCAAACTCTTGACAAAATCGTAATCCATATGATCTTCAGGCATGGTACCGTATATGGAATGAGCGAATGCTGCAAATGATGTAAAATACGTTAGTAAATGCTTATTTTTTTCCTTGCCTAGATGTTAGCCTTAGGTCACGGTCCTAGATTTTAGCACATCTTTTATGCTTACATAGTGGCTGTTACATCAGGTGTAGAATGGGCTACATAGGACCTGAAATGGAACCAGCTGAGAATGGAAGTAATAGGTAAGTTTTAAGTTTAATAAAGTTCTTTAAATGTTATAAATACTATGTTTCTTTAAAGTAAATAGTGAACTGGTGCGATGGCGCAACAGGGAAGAAACCACAAAGAGAACTACATGTCAGAAGCACTGCACTCTGGATTGTAATTATGTGATTGTATTGCTTGTTCGTTCTCTGGCGAGGCCAGAGAGCCATTATTATAGTTACGGCTGGCAGCAATAGTGGTGGCAATAGTGACTCACACCAGCTGAACTGACTACGTCAGCTCAGCTTCTATTGCCACACCTTTTCTATGGTGTTCTGGCCTCTGGCCAGAACCCCCTCCTTTTTGACACTACACTTACAGAACGTCGCAGTCGGCCTTCCAGGCCGGCTCCCAGACTACTAGTCCTCCAATCAGAGGGACATAATGTGACGACCCTGCAGGCCGTCACCTGGGCCGGGGCGGCCCGACGAATCCTCCGCAGAAGGAACAGTGCAGAAGGACGGTGTGCACTGTCCAAACGCACTGGGCCAGGGTGCAAAGACCTGAAGCCCCTACGACCAATAAGGTGGTGCTCGCAGCATGCCGAGTGCTCGCACCACGAGCAGGAGAAGTCTCGCGAGCGGAGCGCTCGCGCAGTGCAGAGTGCTCGCTCTGCGAGCACTTGCAACACCACGATCAAGGTACGAGGTACCTCTTAGCTAGTTAGTATAGATAGCCATGGTTGTGTCCACAACCACCGTGAGGGACTCTGGTTCCTCACGCTAGTATTCTATTCAATTGTTCATTTGTGTCCTACTGTTCAGACTCACCTCTGTGCATTATAGTGACAGCGACCTACAGTGACATTGAACCCCCCGTCTAGGAGTGCTAGCTCAACAAGCAGTCTTCGGAACGCCCCCCACCTGTTGGCGTCCTGCCATACGTTCTGTCTTAACCCGCGCCAGTCCTCTCGAGGCCTGTGTCGGGTGCAGGTCGTAATAATTACCTAAGAAACGCGTATAATGCTGCGAATAAGATTAGAATTATATAGTAAAGCTGACAATCTAATTTATAAGTGCGCACTTGATGTGGAAAATAAGTATAAGAAGGCTATGACAGGTAGGTTAGTAGCCTACAGCAGGTTGCTCTTTATTTCCGATAGCCTTGCCTAAGAAGATGTTAACTGGATCCTGCGTGACGTGTTGCTCTAGCCTTCGCGTGCTAGAAGTTCAACACCACTGTGACAACCTTACAGGCCAACACCTGGGCCAGAGCGGCCCGACGGTTACCCCACATATGGAAAAGTGCACAGTGTCGTGCACTGGGCTGGGGGTGTAAAGACCTGAAGCCCCTATAACTAATTAAGAAGTGCTCTGTTGTTCTGCCTGCGCTGTTACAGAGTAAGAGAGCGGATAGATTAACTGTGCCCGGCGGCTCTAGCAGTCTTACGACGGAGTAATAGAGTAAGGTATGAATTACCTTTTAGATACCTAGTATAAATAGTCATCATCGTAACCATAATGGCTATAAGGGAATTCTAGTTCCTCAATCTAATATTACATTATTTAATTATATCTTACTCTTTAGACTTAACTCTATTATAAAAACTGGTAATAAATATAAGCATTACTAAGTGGAAGGCCTAGACGAATTATCTATAAAGTTCTGAGTAGTGGCTATTACGGGTGTAAATATCCTAATTCTAGGCCCTTTCCTTACACAGGACCATTTTTAGGCCCTTCGGCTAAAACTGCACCATCTTGTAATGCTATGCTATTCAATGGGCAACTATTAGCCGAAGCTGAGCCAGGGCTGATCTGGACTGATCAAACATGAGGAAGAGTCACGTGACTATAAGCAGGGGTGTTTGTTGATTTTAGGGTCGTGAAACAGGAGGAGCTCCAACGCGCAAGCCTCACTCGTAAGGGCAGACCTCGCTGTACGTGCTAGCTCTCAGATCAAAAGGCCCCTTATCAAGGGCTTTACTAACAAGCTGGCGATACGGTACGAAAAGAACCAGCCCGGCCAGGCATACGTAATCGAAGGAGTCCCACGTTAGATCGTTATCACCGAAGGTCCAGAACCCCTCAGAGAAGTTCATCTACGATGAAGTCAGGAGCTTCACTGGCCAGGCCCCCTATCCGGGTCTGGGAGATTGCTTCGAGGGTTATCGCTACCCTTACGAAGTCCACGCAGCAGCGATCCCGCCTGTTTAGATCCAACTAGAACAAGCCGACCCCCAACAACAAACCCAAAGTAACTTAGTGCGATAAAAGCTATGCCTTCACCCACAACACGGCCGCCTGCAGGGGCAACACTAAGTGCAGCATATGCGGCCCTAGTCGAGACCCACCACCTCGAAGAAGACTACCGTACGGCCTCCCCAATGCCCACACTGCCTTAGCCTTAAGGGACTAACATTCGCTAAATACCCAGCCCGGCCCGGGGTAAAAGTTTGGGATCACGTTAGTACGCGAATGTATGGTGGGGTGCTTCTAAACGTCTTGTCGTGGTTATCATATTTAGCTTCGCAGCTTCCACCATGTCTCCAGGCGTTGCTCTCGAGGTGTTAAACTGTCGAAATTGATCTCCAGATGTGGCTTTCATCCTTCGTAAACGCCCGGCTAATGTTGAAAATAATTAATCTGCATGTTAAGATGAGAAAAGGGCGGGAGGATTAGACCGTTCGTTCCCCGGGTCATATCTCCCGCGCTTTTGACTCCAATTCGCCGCCTCGGCTTGGCTTGTAAGGATGGATGTTTGACTTAGCTGAGGAGGCGCAAGCCTCATGCCGCAATGCGGTTTAGGCCGCGGCTTAGGTTGGAGGTATCTATGATTAGAGGCGCACTCCCGGCATTTGCTCTCGTGCCTGTGGGTGGGGAAATAGGCACCGCCTGTTTGGTAGGTTGTTGCTTGGTCAAGCCAGTAACGCAAGTAAAGCATACTTTGCTGGGAAAGTGATAGGTAACACGGAGAATCAGCTCCAGCTCCCGGATTTCCTTAAGAACCCCTAACTCGTCTTCTTCCCAGTGAGCGATGACTCTCTCATATGGAGCGTTGCGTGAGTCCCATTTTGAGCGGCAGGCAAGAGTCAGTCTATGAACGAATTGTTTAAGGCTTAGAAAGTGATGTTCAGTCCTTTCGAGCCCCAAAAACTCCCTCCGCAGTTTAAGGAACACATTTGGGTCGGATTCGTTATGCTGGCCCTCATTGCTTTTGTTAAGTCCATTATTCCGTCGTCGTTTCTCGGGTCATTGTTAGGTCTGATTTGGCGCTCTTCCCTGCTCTGTGTCCAATGAGAGTGGAGGTGCAGTGCTCTCCAGGGGCGTGGTTTGTTATACGCGTGCATCAGGCTAGGATTTGAGAAAGACATAGCGATTTATCACCAAAGCCTCCAGTTTAATCTTTGGATCTGCGTTCTTAAGATTGCTGTCTAGTGAAGCTATTGATGTGAAGAGTCATGATTTTGGCGCAAAACTGAGGGGTCACGTCCCAGTCACCATTTTAGGCTAAGCCTCACCAATGCTCAATTAAGTAGATGATAGGTCACTACTGTAGATGTGCGGGCTGCCAGGCGAGTTGAAATGTAGCTCTAACGAAATTTTGTGCAGTCAAGAACCGGCGAATATAACAGCATGTGGAACAATATGGATATAGTCGCTGTTACTAAATGCTAGTATCAGTGGATTCACTTTTGCAGTGTTTTGGTGCAGCGGTCTAGTTCGACACAACACCATATCTTAATCATATCACCTCCTATTAGGAAGAAAGGGACTCTAGCCAGGGACCAAAGCGCGCAGAAAGGAAGTGTCAGATAAAAGGGGATCAGGGGCCCTAGGCATCTAGTCAGCGGAGCCGACTGGATGTCTGGTATCAGATTAGTCCGATTACCACAATCAGTGTTGATTGGGCTCCGCTCTTTTTGGTGCAGTGGTAAATTCAACAACGTCTACCCGGATGCGCTGTTCACCATCTCCGCCGACTCAGCCTACGACTCCACCAAGGGCCTGTCCTGCTCCGGTCGCCATCAGCTCGCAAGCTGCCCCAATGGGGAGACCTCGCCAGGCCTGTACGTGCGTCGCGCCCCTCGTCAAGAACGCCTCTGCCACCGGGAGGCCACCGGTGACCCAAACCCTCGCGCCCACCGAGACCCTGTGCTACGGATTATGGTCCCGGGGAGGTTTTTCAGCCGCACTACCAAGTGCGGCGTGGCTTGCGTCCTTCACCTACGATAGGCCAAACACAGGCCAGCTCCATCGAATTCAGCTCTACGCTAGACCCTTAGGACCGCGCCACCCCCTAGAGGCCGGGCGCTTCTTAACCGGGTTTCCCCATTTGCGATGCCGAGCCTTAATTCTGCGTTCTCTGTTTCGACTTTCCGACTTAACACCTCCGCTTCACAGACGAATCAAACCATCTGAATAATACCAGCTCGGCATTTCACTTTCACATCATTCGAATAATATGGGCCTCGAGTTCGGCACGGCCCGCAACCAGACGGTATGGCAACCGGAACCCCGCGGTCGCGGCACCTACGGGCTAGTCTCGTCGTGCGTCCTCACCATGGTCCTGTGCATCTGGACGGCCGTCCACCTTAACCTGCCCGAGCAGCGCAAGCGCGACGATAAGTCTAACGTGACGCCCCAGACCGTCCGTAAGGTGGGGTGGCTGCTTATGGGCCTATTCGCCCCGGAGCTCGTGGTGTGGACGGCGTTTGAACAGCACCGCGAGGCTAGGGCCGTATACCACAGCGTCAAGAAGGCCTCAGGGGAGGAGCTGCCTTGCTTGATGACGGAGCGGCTCAGGAGATGGGTCGGGTGGCGGATAGGAGGCACGGCGGAGACCGACGCGGAAAAGAATCCGGACGACGGCAGAGTCCTGAGCGAGGATAGTGCTTCTGCAGTTCGGACGCCAAGGACCTCGACCTCATCAGAGAGGGTCGGTGTGGGTAATAGGGCTGGCGAGAGGACTCGACCTGCCGCGGAAGAACCGCAGAGGAGGTGGAGGCACGAGTGGACCGTGACGCATAGTTATTATGCCATTATGGGTGCGTACTCTCCCTCGTCTTTAAGGCGACTCCCTTGTAGGATAATACTTAGACTAACCCAGATCAGGGGCCTTCGCTTTCGATTCTTCGTTACTCGGGGACGGCCGTGATTTCCTCCCGGACGGACGCCAACGTGTTACGCTGACCAGTATGGGTCTCCTCAAGCTGCTAGATATAGCACCGCATCTATTACCCGACATCTCGGCGGGCTAGATTATAGATAAGAGCAAAGCTAACCAGCTCACTAAGTCTCTTGTCTCCTTACAGGCCTTATGGTTCACCGTGTAGTGCATCTCCCGCATGGCCTTGGGTATGACGATTAGCCTGCTAGAGCTTAATACGCTTGTCCACGCCATCTGTGCCCTGGTTTTGTATATGCTATGGTGGCGTAAGCCGCTTGACGTCGAAGAGCCTACACTTATCGATGGAAATGACGCCGATATCCTGTGTGCAGGTATGTGCATGCGGAATCGGCTGAGAGCTCGGCTGCCAGTAACCAACGGAGCTACGGGACCGAATCGGCCCCCTAGATACCAGGTACTTCGGTATGGGCCCCCTGGGCCACCCAGCCCGCGGAAGCACCGATGGGACCATCCCCATCTCTTAGGCCGCTGCCACTTTAAGATCAACCCACCCACCCACAGAGGAAACCTTGCCGTTCAAGCTATACACTGGCCAGAGACTCTATGATTTTGTCCTGGAGTGTCAACGGGCCCGGGTCCGGATAGAGCGCGTTGGCATTCTCTGCCTGTGGCGCGAATATATGCCGTTATCCGCTGCCGACGTACGACGCCTCTGGTTGGCCAAAGAGTGCTATACCAAGTATCCTGATCTGGCCGACAAATACTCAATCGGATATATTGATAGTTATTGGGTTCTCGATCGGAGCCGAAACTGGCCCATCTCGCCATCCAAGTACGACAATACCAGTTTTGCATCCACCATCCCCCTCGGTCTGTTCATCGCCGGTCTAGCCTACGGTGGCCCCCCAGTTCGGACTGTGGAAGAGGCGTTCCTCTGGCGCCTTTCTGGAGTTACCATTGCCGTCTACGGTGCCGTTGCCCAGCTTCTTTCGTGCTGCTTCATCATTAAAGATGGTGGCAATGTTGAGCTGCGTCAATGTCTGGAGAGGCTGTTCGATACTTTGGCGAAGTTCGAAAAATTACTTTGACACAACTTTCACCGACACTTCGGCAGTTCCTGGATACGAAAGCTTTTAAGGTACCCAGCCATCGGCCTTCGCAAAGTCATGTTGTTCTTTCTAAAGGTTGCGTTAATTGTAGCTATACACGGGGGTACAGTTCTTTACATCGTGGCAAAAGTCTAGCTCGTCGTCGAATGTTTTATTAGCATCGGCCGCCTCCCCGTGTCTGTCTTTGAGACGCCAAAATGGGCAAGCTACCTTCCTCATCTGAGTTAGTAGGAGGGGAATAATCCCAGTAGAACGGACGTCCAGCAGGCCAGCATCAAACCAAAATACTCTGTATGTACCAGACCCCTGATCTATTGGTAAGATGTGCTTTGCTGCCTCGAACCGCGACGGCCCGGTGTAGTGACTCCTAAGCCGGTCCTGAGCCTGGTGAGCAATGTCACGTGGGCGAGGTACGGAAATGGAAATTTTGTGATCTAAGATTCGTCTCACAAAACAGCAATTACCTTTACCGGATTAGATATTAAAGGTTAGAATATGGTAGTATGATTTTAACGGCAGTTATCTTAAATGCAGACTGGGACGGGTATGTCTAATGCGGGTAAGCCTAAGAAGGTGGCTAACAGTAAGGGCAATCTGGAGCGGTGGATTAAGATAGTGAAGAATTTACTGGGGGAGTGTCTGTATAGGCTGGAGGTACATCCAGTCACGGGAACGGGGGATCTGGTTATCATAAGGGAGGTTATGGGCGGGAGAATACCGCCAAGTCAGAATAAGGAGGTTAGACGGCTTCTTAGGAGGTGATGAGTAATAGATGTTAGGAGAGAGCTGGTAGATACTAGAGAATAAAGGCCCTTGCCCACATTTGCCGTTCATGATAGAGGTTCATAACGGAGGGATGAACACAATCGCGAATAACGGGAAGGAGAACAACAAAAAACTAGCAGCTCTTGACTCAGCACTGGAAATTTCAAACACCGTGACTGGGTATCTCCGCCTGAAAAACAGCGACGGAACATTCCCGGCAGGTTCAACAAACGAAAGTAAACCCCACCAAAACTTTCCGTATTATGAGATAACAGAACCGTTATTTCCCTCGCTCCCCCAAACTCGCCTTCTTCCACTCTACATCCCACTCGTCTAGGTAGTTCTTCATCTCCTCCTCCTTATACTGCTCGATTTCCTCTTTTGCTATCATCGATGTGTCGAGAGCGAGTCGCTCAAAGTCCCGAAGCGGAGCGGCGAGGTAGCAGTCCATGGCGAAGGAGTTGTCTTTGGTCTTGTCTTTGGTGGTGCTGGTGAATAACGTATGCGTTTAGTCTGGTATTGTTAAGGAAGCGGAGGAGGGGGCGGTTGGACGTACCTCCTGGGCCTGGACTTTCTCCCGGTGGAGGTCTTGGGTTGGCGTGGCTTCGGCATGGTGGGTAGGTGAAGGTGAGATGGAGTTGGTGTGGAGGGATCTGGGGGTGTGGGAGTGGGAAAATAAAGGCGAGGCGGTCCGATCTTCAAGACGGTGTGGTTCGAGCCGCGCTACTTGGCCGGACGAGTAGGAGGATCTCGGCTTAGGATTCGAGATCGGGGTGGGGTTGGAATGAAGAAAGAAGGGAGGGAAGAGTGTGCCGGTAGGGCGGGATCTTTAAAACAGTGTGGTTTGGGCCGTGCTGCTTGCTCGGACGGGGGGAAGGGGCGCCGGGTCTCCGCTCGGGACTTGAGTTCGTGGTCAAGTTGGAAGAAGCAAGAAGGGAGGAAAAAGATGTTTGTGAAAGGCTCGAGGTGTAGGGAATTTATGGGATCAGAACTTGATGGAGAGGAGGGAAAAAGACGAGAGCCGCAAACCGTAGGATGGGATGGGCGTACCCCAGTGCCAGGGGAGTGTTTTGTACAGCCAGGCGCTTCGTCATGGCTTTTCTTCCACCGCACCTATCGCAGCTAGGTCCGCAGGCCTCTTCATCAATGTCTATCATCTTGCCAGCCGCATGCCCTTGGTATGCAGGCTGTGATTTGCTGCACGCCCAGGAGGAGTGGGCTAAAGTGTGCTGGAGAAGAGGCGTCCCTTGATATTCGCTGCCACCTGTGGCCCAAACCCTGACATGGGTGCGTCGTAGGCGACCCAGCGGAAGTGGCCACAAAATGGATTGGCTGTGGTGAGTCCGAATGATTGGCTATGATGAGTCTGAATGATTGGCTTTGGTGCCTCCATGCACGCCAAGGGTTGACACCGTCAAACTCAGCGAACAAAGTTGCTTCGCATCTTGTCTCCAAGCATTTCCATGCCCAAAGGGACTCGAATTCCGGAGGTCTGCTTGGCTCGCACATCAAATCTCTCTATCACACCTAAGTCGAATTTGATTATTGAGACACCCACCACTTCAATGATCCTAAGGAAACTTCGACGAAAAGATCCAAACCAGCTGGCCGATGCAACTTTGCCTGTCAAGACTCCCCTCTCCAAGCCCCCGTCATTCCGATTGTTGCAAACGTACCGCTACCTGATGGCATCTTCGTGTGATGCTTCGGGTGGGGAGATGGACCACCATGATTTGTCTGCCGTTCTGCCTTGCGACGTGTGGCGGACCCACCCCGCAGGGAAGGAGCCTGGTGCTTCTGGGTAGGCACCGGTACGACTGCCAGACGTGCAGTTGGCCGTGCCACTTGAGAAAGGACAGACATGTACTTGGGGTTACTGGCAAAGTTTCTCAGAACTCCATCGGGGGGGAGGGGGGTTCTACATTCAGCTACTTTTGCTCGCATTCGCAGGTACATCTGCAAGGCGCGTGGTACCTTGTTGTACTAGATGTCGCTATATTGCTTACTGTACACTGCATACTGCACACTGCACACTGCACATTAGACATTAGACATCAGCCAGATCCGCAGGGCAGGCACCGCAACAGATGGGGAACAGACGGGGTGGGACTGGCTGGACGGGCGATGGGATTTCTGTGTGTTTCGCGAGCGCGGGATGGGGGATGGGTGACGGCGCAAATCGGGGCCAGCTCGCAGGCCTGTGAACATGGGAGCGGACATGCAAGGAGTGGGAGCGGGCATTAAGCTCGGGCCCCTATTGACCCAGTCGGCCACCGCTAGTGTGGCGGGGCACGGTCTAAAATGACGCCCGGGTTTTACGTAGCGCGGCGTCTTGTAACCCGGCTTCCTTTGCAAATTCCGTCATACTCCCGTCGCAGTTGGCTTCCAAAGCAGCCACAGGGGTCTGCTCCGGTACCGAAGGACTCGGCGGTCCGCTGCGTGGCTGCGTATGGGGGCAGTCGCCCCATTAGCAGTACACCACCTCCTGCCAACTGCCACTTCACCTGCTAACTCCTGCCACCACCCCACGGTCTGGGGAGCTGGCTGGCAGCTGGGGGGTTAGTGTGACGGGCCGGTGGACTGTCTGGGGTCACGTCATACCACGTATTGTTGCCCCGGGTCGCTTTTCACCTCCGCACCCGTTAAAGTTCTGATCATGACCTCCGCACCATGCTGATTTCCGCGCCAGGCTAGCTATGTCTGGAAGAATATTACTCCGGTTGAAGCGCATCCCCAGTCTTATGGTTGGCTTCGTGGGGATTTGTGACCATTCTACCCACGGGCCCCATAACGAGCCGGGCGTCGCGGCCGACTGGCCGTCAGGACACAAGATCTACAACAGCGGTTTTTATTTATAGCAGTGTTCTTACGTATGCAATAATGACCGAAGCATCCCCACAACCCATCAGCTGGTACCACAGGGATACTACGGACGATACAGGATTCAATAAACCTCATCAAAAGCTTAGGAGAAGAGTTTGTTTAGGTCGGCCGGCTATATATAACCCAAGACGACGAAACAACTAAGACAAGGTAGCTTAATTCTATAAGAGAAATCTACACCGCGGTTTATTTTAAAATCGTGGCTGCAGAAGCGTCCGACGCCTGTCACCCTTTAAATCAAGGCTCTCTTCGGAGCTTCGGCGCGGACCAAGACATATCTTGCGGCTGTAGCTCTGGGCTCGGTGGAATACCACAACAAACGGAGGAACCCTATCTCTACAAGAATTAAAGCACGAAGATCGGCTACGGTATCGTATCTTAGGGTTAGAACCCGAGCCACAATTCTACGGGGATGGTTTTATCGTGCCCATGTGTGAAACAAACGGTCACCTGGTTAGCCACGTGACTCCCCACTTTCACCACTATAATACTGGCTCTCTGCCCCTCTCTCCTTTTTATCTAGAATAAGCAATTCCATCCCTCTTTTGCCGAACGGCCAGAAAACACTCTGTTTTGTGTTCCACACCATGCCTTACAAAGTTGGAAGCATCGCCAGAAGCATAACCATGACATCTCAAGCTGCCGCTGCGTCTCATCTCCAGTATTCCCCAGGTATGTTCACCAAGATTCTGCAAATTACGTAAATGGTAAGTAACTAATACGTATGGGATAGTGTTTACAGCTTCCTTAAAGATGGCTATAAGGAACTGCCATCATTGGAATTTTTCAGGATCGTGGAAAGCCAGTAAAACCGAAAGACATAACATTTTAATGCAAGAGAACTCCTCTCAACTCCAGAGGAGTACATGATTCAGCCGCGGAGGGACATTTCAAGAGTACATATTTTCTCGCCGCAAGCTTATCTTCCAAGGAAATAGGGTCAGTTGGGAATGTCACTGTGCGTCGTAGCATAAGGGCCAAAGGGTAATATCTCCTGAGCCGTGTTTAAGGAGCTCAATGGTGGCATATCTATGGATCGACACACATCACTAGCCCGATATTCACCGATACGCCCGCATTACATCCATGTTTTCAAACACGGATTTTACATATCCCATGGATGCTTTAAACGCCTTTGCCGGAATGCTTCTCGCTTTTGGCTCTACTTTCCAAGGCGGCTTTATGTCGGCGATGCCCCAATTATGGTTTAACAAAGCCATTTTATAGCAATCTTTTGATCCCTGCTTACAACGCGAAGCCTCCTCTTAAGCCCAAGCAATTGCTACCCTCCCAAGTTAGTCATAGATAGATTAAAGTGGCGACTTACCAACAGAGAGCTGGAGGAGTGCCTCTAGATACATTCGTCATAATTCTCAAGAGCCAACAGATGATTTCAGCAAGACACAGCCCTGTTCCTGGAACACAATACCTACGGTTGTATGGCATCACTCCGTTACACTCGATGATGTTGGCCAGTACATTGGGGTTCTCCCTACCAAGTACAGCCAGTTTGATCCGACTTCCTGGCGATTGGTCTCTAGCAATGTGTCCCGAAACGGCAAGACCTTTCTATACTCATTATATCAACCCTGCTCAAAGCTTTGGCATCCCATTCCCATTCAGACTCCTGGAATGCATCCCCCAGTCAATTTACACTCTCGTTTTCTCAAAGCTGATTGCTTTCGACGAGCTCAGCTCACAATATCCGGCTTATTTCAGAATCCTACGACGTCAAGGTGTTTCAGAGCTAACATAAAGCTGGACAGTAATACATGGGCCGGTGTGTTACGACTAACGGAGGACCTAGAAAGATTTTCAGTCAAGCCTGGGGTTGTCTCCCAACTCATTGAGCTCTCGGCTGGCAAGGTGAGCAACCAAGATGCAGAAGCTGTCATCTTCGACGAGTGGAATCTTGAGGATTGTCCTAGGCATACGGGGTTATATGAGTTCTTCAACGTAATGTGGGTGGAATGGAAGAATCGCATACCTTACAGGAAAGCTGTCGGGCGGGTTAGTAGGGAGCTTTGGACCAATATCGCAGTTGAGGATACCAACTTGGTTCTTGGTTAGAAATGTCAGAAACGTTTGCACACTGGAAACTGAGAGAATTGATGGGTTACAACTGCGTAATTGAATTTCTTGTCTATATGGATTGCTCTGGCAAAGCCAGAGCACTCCTTTCTGTACAGTTATAAGTGGTAACAGCCTGACTATCTGAGATGAATCTGGGCACCCGAAATTTCCTCTTTTCGACCGCTGCTAGCGCCTCTGTTGCCTCCAGCTCGTCTGTCGAGTCCAGCTACAGCTCGTCGGTCCCTGCTAGCTCCTCGGCTTCCGTCTCCAGCTACAGCTCCGTTCCGGTCTCGCCGGTCTCGTCGGCTCCTATCTCCTCCGCCCCTAGCTCGGTCCTTAGCGACGTGAGCTCTAGCACCCCCGTCAGCTTCCACTACACCTACAGCAAACCCGAGTACTGCAGCGACGAACCTAAGCCCAGCTCTTCCGTCCCCATCTCTGTTCCTCCCAGCTCCACCCCCAGCTCGACTCTGCCGACCAGCTCCGCTAGCCCTGCCGCGCCCGTTTCCTCGGTTCCCTCTTGCCCTGTCCCTGTCTCATCGGTCTCCGCCTCCGCTCCCGTCTCATCGCCTCCCACCACCCCCTCCTCCAGCGTTGTCACCTCGGTCGAGTGGACCACCTCGACCGTGTGCGACTGTGTGACCGAGACCATCACATCGTGCACCCCCGGCTCGAGCAACTGCCACATCCAGATCGTCACCCAAACCATCCCCACTTCCACCACCGTGTGACCCGTCACTGGCAACTGGACTATTGTTCCCAAGTCCACTGGTGGTGCTCCCAACTCGAGACACGGTGGCTGGCTTGCTCCGGGTGGTGGTGAGCATACCTACCCTGTTGGCGGTCCTGGTGCCCATCCTACTAAGGGCTCCGGCTCGGCTGCCCCGTCTTCTGGTGCTGGGTCGTACCCTGGCCGTGGCAGCGGTAGCGGTAGCTACCCCGGTTCGGTTCCGGTTCCGGCTCGGGTCCGGGTAGTGCTCCTAGCTACCACGGCACTTACAGCGGCCCGAAGCCGGTTACTGCCGGTAGCGCCACCTTGGTGTTAGTGTGGTAGCTGTTCCTGCGGGTGCTATGTTGGTGATGGGTCTTTAGATGGATGGATGAATTTGATGGACTTGGATCTTTTTCTTTATTGGGTTTTTTGAGAGGTTAGACTTGGTTGGATTGTTGGATACCTACAGTCCTACGAACAGGCCGTATATTACGTGCTTAGAGCCGTCAAGTAAGTGGGACAACACCAAAGCCCCAGAGTTGCCACGGAACTTGTCATTGCCCATCCTGAGGGGTCTGGGTCACTTGGTGGTTAGTGTTCGAGCACCTAGACTGGGCCTGCTCCCTGGGGATGGATCATGGATAGATTTAGTATATGGTTATCGTTTCTGTCCACACTGACAAGTCCACCTTCTCCGTAGGACGAGGGTGCGACTCGAAGTACACGATGCCGAGTCGTTGGTATCCGTCCCCTTGGATTTCACGTCCCAGCAAGAGGCCTACCCATACGGGGTCAGATCGTTGACTCGTAGATCCTCTGTCATACTGGCTTATAATGGCGATGCTGCAGGCAGTATCTTCGAAAGGAATCATATGTTCAGACCTTCGGACCGTAGCCTCCCCGTTATTCCGTCTGACCAGAGAAACGGGACAATCGAAGCTTGCGCAATCGCCGCCGGTGCCGAAGACCATAAAAGAGGGCAGATTGCTCGCAATGGCCGCTTTGAAGGTAACCCAGGGCCCGGAGGAGTACCCTCTAACCACACAGGGGACGACAGGAGTGCGGACAACAAGGAACCCATTGGAAACCATCCCAAATATATCACCGGCTGAGACAGGGTCCGCCCTCACATCCAAGATATGACACAGGTGCATGGGTGATCCCTCGCCCAAATACCCAACTGCCTGCCAGTCATAAACCTCCTTGCAGTGCTGCGGACGCATCGATGTCCACGACAAGTGGTCATGATACTCTTTACAAGGTGTGACTGGCGCACTGATCGATGTCCACGAAAAACTCGGGGCCACATAGTCTTTATAGTAATCGCCGAACCCCGTGCCGATGGTGCGGAGCCATAGGAGTTGCCCAATATCTGCCTTAGTTGTGCTGATCCATAGTCCGCCCACGTAGCAGGAACCATAGATGGCGTTGTCGATGGTCAGTTTCTGCGCTTTCCTCCTGGCGAGACCTGAAAGCGCGAGCAGTTTATCCGTATCAATAGAGAAAGACCTCGTGTTGAACCTTTTCATTACGACGTCCCAATCAAGCTGGAATTCACCATGGCCACCACGTGTAGACTCCTGTTTTGATGACCAGAACGCTGGCCTGCTTTTGGGACTGTATCTTTGCCGGCACATACACTGCGTTGACCCACGGCACTCCCATTGGATGTCCTTTCTGGTGAACTTGACGTATCTGGTAGAAAGGACTTCTTCTTGTAAGGTCCACCCCCGGCGGTCGATGGGATCCTGTCCGCTCGCGCTGGAATTGGAGTCGTTATGGAATCCGCTATAGTTCCTGGGTCTGGAAATGAGTTTTCCTGTCGTGTATGACAACGGTGAGTCAAGCTCGTGACCCCCAAGATGAGCGTCAAACTCCATGAATCCGCTGTGGCAGGAGGTCGAGGAAGCTGCAATTATGGTGATAATAGCCTTAGAGTAAATGGTTGCCATCTTCTTGGCTTCCATCTCCCAGTCTTGGCGGTTGTCCTGCATGATGCAAAGTGCATCAACCCATAGATAGCGAATCCGAAGACTATTACATAGCTTGGCCGCTTGGGAAATTGTGAGAGGCAAATGCTGGACTTGCATGCCAGCCCGCAGAGTGCGCGAGGTTGACGACGTCAGTCGGAGAGGGGGGTTTGTCTCGAGCTCTGAAGCACTTCCCCAGCAATAACTGAGGGCCGCAAACTTCCCAATCATGTCGGAGTTGAAGTCTTCCAGTGTGACGCTTTTCGGAGCTATTCGGAGCATCCTCTGTGGCCACTACACACACGTAGCCAACTCTAGTGTCTCTCGGCAGGTTTCATGCTGGGGGCCTGATTGGCACGCAGTCAACTGCCCTTGGATGAAGCTCAGAACAGCCGCACAGAGACCCGCTTCATGTCCCGCTGAGACAAAATGAGGGCCTTTGGGGGATAAATGAATGCAACACCGGTTAGATAGCAGTTTCAGGAGTGTGACGGATGGAACACTTACCAATCTCCATGACGATATTACTTTTAAGATAGCTGGTAGTTTTTCCTCCTCTCAGGTGTTTCCATTCTGCTGAAACGTTTATAGTGCGGGGCCCATTGATAGCGATAAACATTTCTGACAGTTCTACTATCCCTATGCAGCCGGGGGGTTCTCGGGCAACAAGATACCAAACAATGGCGCAAAAATCGCAGGACTTGCGTCTTTGGTGCGGCCCACCACGGTCACTGCGTAACTGATAGGATAGATCGATGTCGTCGGGCTTACGAGCACCGAGTCCGGCCTGGCGACATATAGCACACAGTCTCCAGCTGCTGAGCAAACCCCACGTGCCCAAGTTATTGGCGATCCAGTCACGCAACGATTGCCTGGGGATCGGATAACCCCTTGGCCCCATGACTTTGTCAGAGATCTCGCTCGAGTCGGGTGTCGCACTCATTTTGCTTGCTGTGATCAGATGACGGGGGGAGATGAGACGATGAATTCGAAGCAAGGATGTCGGAATAGACCTTGCGCAGCAGGCTGGTGAGAACGATTCCGTTGGTGAGTTTTGTACTAATTATGGGTCATCAAATTTCTACATCACCGACCGCTCTTTGCTGCTGTCAGGTGATAGTCCACGTGATATGAAAACCACAATTCTTCACTCTCGAAACTGGGCTTGCGCACTCGCATTAGCTGATATACGGTTATCTCAGTTCCTCAGACCCCCCTGGCTGTGACTTCCAACTGTACCCCCCCGTAAGTGCGAGACTTCTACCAACCTTTAGTGACAAGTATTATCTTCTGCTTAATTACTGTCATGGAATACTACATCCATGATAACATTCCAACCTGTATACAGAGACAAGGCAACTTTTCCCCCATTCATCCGTTTCCGCCGACTCTCTCGCTGTGGTCTCCTCAGAGCTCCCCCTTCTCCCCAGTCTTCCCAAAACCGTCATAGTCAAGGAAGGCGTTCACTCGCCTCTTGATGTCCTCCCTGCAGAGACACCTCTTTCTATCACAACCGCCAATCGGGCAGAGCTTGAGATTCGGGGGGAGGTCAAAGCCGAAAACCAGACTGAAAATGTCGAAGGTGCTGCCGACACCTTTGAGAGCCTCTTCGGGCGCGGTCGAGCAATCCAGGGGGGTGCACCAGTCTTGCCATCTGCAATCTGGGCATTGGTAGTCTTGGTGTTCGAGTGGGGGGCATTGCAGGAGCGGTTTCTTTAGGAGGGGCTTTTGGCTGGGTTTGGTGAAATGGTGTTAGTTTCGGCGTCGGTTGCGGTGAAGGGGGAGGGGACTTGCCTGGCTTCGTCTGAGGAGCCCGATGCAAAAGCGGACGTGGCTGCGAGAAGGGGTAAGAGGAGCGTTGAAGGGATCATATTGGCTGCAGTACAAAGTTGATCGGTGCAATGAAGGAAGTCGCGACTATCAGGGCAGGTATGATGTCTCTGAATTGGCAGGAGCAGACACCAATTGACAAGCTGAGCGAGCGAACTCAACCCGCTTTAACATTTTCACCTCATGCGTTCCTTCCACGCGCTTTCCAACTTCTCAACGGAAGCTCCGAGTCTTGTTTTCGTTTTCCAGGCTCCAGCCCCAACGCAGATGCGTCAAGCGCGGCATTGAGGCAGAGGCAGACCGATGAAAACCCGACGGGTTGATGTGATTCGCTGGTCTTGGCATCACAAACGTCATGACTGCAGCAAACGTTCAGCCCAACGGACCAGCCGTCCCGTCGATTGGCAGCGGGACGATGCATTGCGTACCTGCTGCGCCCCTCTTCCGCTCGCTCGTTGACCAGTCACCTCCGCTCAATGCAACCGATGCTTTTCGCAGCGCATCTCCGATCTGCCTATTGCGAGCGCGGAATGGCACACTCAAGAGACTGCGAATTGACTCAGCCATGATGTTCACATGCGACTGAGTTTTGTTCTGTCTCCCTTTCATTTCCTCGCTCCCTTCATTCCACCACCACCTTCGGCCCGCCGCTGTGCCGCTCGTTGTGCCGCTCTCTAGTAGCCGCCAAGGCCTAACGATGGCGTCGACAAGACGAAACATGCGGCCAGCAAGTTGGCCTTGGGATCGCCACGGATATCGCCATGATGGGAACGCTGCCTTCTCAGAGCCGGCGGATGATGTTAAAAACGGATCTGGAGTCACAACGGAAGAGGCGCGGCCGTATCTCGACCGTGGACTCTGGACAAGAGACCTCTGCACCGTCGGACTAATCCTCGCCTGGGGCGCATCAATATCCTCCATGACGATGGCGATATACATCATCCGTGCCGGACCTCTGTCAATTCCATCTTGGCTAGTCCTCAGAACTGCCGTTGTCGGACCTGTCGGCCTGAGCTGGACCGTTCCAGGCGACGTGTTCCTTGTCGACAACCGCCTCTATGGAGTGTCGAAAGCAGTCATGGTCATCGTCCCCCTCCTTCTGCAAGTTGCTATCGCCTCGATATCCCTCGCCCTCGACTCGATACATTCGACAACTCTCCGGTGGGCTCTCTGGTGCGAGGGCCGGCTTCGCCACAACACCAACTTACGGCTGCTGACCTTCACTCGGAAAAGTGGCCCGAATTCGTGGCCTGCAAACGTCGTGGCAAGTCTCGGCCTGGCCCTGGCGTACGGGGGAGCCACGCTGACGATCCTCCCCGTGACCGTCACGGGGGTGTTGGAGGAGAAGGCCAACGGCCGAATTGTACCCCATTTCGACGCCGATCCCGGCCCCGATCGCTACGGCATCAGCTTCAACGCCTGGGGCCTGTTGGGCGTCGGAATCGGCCTCCTATTACAATCCGCCATCTGCACCTGGTGTCTCGTCCACGATACCACCGAGCACATCGTCGGCACCTGGAACTCTAACCCTCTCGCGACAGCAAGGGCTTGCCAACACCTACTCCACGGCACCGAACCAAACCGGATTCGCCAGCCCCTGAAGCTCTCGCTCACAACACCCAAGCAGCCCTCGATGCGCAAGCTAGCTCCCACAAGTCGCACCATCACCAACTGCATCTGGGCTGTCTTCGCCCTCCAAGCCCTCCTCACCATCGCCGTCTCCATCACCGCCTCCATCCAAGGTCTCACATCCATTGAACCCCTCCGGCAACCCGACGGGAGCATCAACCCCCTCGACGTATGGAAGGACTTTGGCCAGGTAATCGCCCGCTACAACAGACAATTCAAGAAATACCGCCTCGAATGGGCCGGGCTGCTCATCCAATCTTGTTTCTTGTCCATACCATTGCTTGCCCTACATCTCGCGGATGTCCTTGCGGGACTTGCGCGCGACGAGGCGATTTGGAGGAGGGCGGCTACGACGGGGGCGAGTCCGGATTCGAATTCTTTTCTAGATGGGTTGCGGAGTTGGCCTACTTGTTGTGTTTTTGTGTTCAAGGCCATCGTCCCTTGGATTTTCAGCTTTGGTGTTACCTGTGTGGTGCGTCTGTCGCTGACGATTTTCCCGCTTTTGACGGTGGCGCTTTTGTTTTTGGTTTTGGCGGGGTGTGCGGAGTATGTTGTTCGGGTTGAGCCGAAGGGGCCGCAGCCGTCGACGTATGGGGATGTGCAGGCGTTGGCGGGCTTGGTGGATGATTGGGGGGATGATGGAGATGGGAGGATATTTTGGGGGGAGAAGGGGTTGTATAAGGTTGAGGGGGTTCATGTTCGGCTGGCTGGGACAGCGGGGAGGAGATTAGCGGATTTGCAGCCGGCGTTGATGTATGCCGGGCTAAATGGGGAGATGGAGCCTGAGATTTCTTTGGGTGCTGTCGAGGAAGGAGTATCTGGCGGGCAGTGAGCGACACATTCTAGAATATCCCGTGTAGGGCATCAAGAATTTCCTGGTTTTAGAGCGTGGATAGATTGGCATCATCATGGGTAATAGCTACCTAGGTAGGTTATATTGTACAATGCATGAAGAACTTCGGGACTTCGATCTATTTTCATTGTAGAAAGGCCTGAAAAAACAGCGCGGGAGGCCGTGAGTCAAGGCAGCCTTTCGCGATGTTGTCAAGACCTTCAACGCGGCAAGCCGGGCCTGATTCAATGTTTCTGAGGCTCACAATGTTTTCAAGGTCTTCCGTAATGTGATCCCACCTGGTGGTTTCAATGAAGCTCAGATGAAGTGTTTGGGAAAGACGAAAGAGTGACTCACGGCGATTTGCACGTGTCTGCGCTTGCTAAGTTGTCCCATTTGACTCCCGCGCGGGGCCAGCACTTACGCCTGCCATCTTCACATGCCACTGCACCTCCCACTGCACCTGCCATTAGCAAATAGCCCCTCCTCGGCCGGCTCAGTGGTCAAACGCGTTTGCGCACAGCCCAAACCTATGGCCGTCCATGGGAGACAGTCTTCTGAGGCTCCGGTGCGCGCACGTCATGCGCTCCGTTCGCCCGACATGTCACCCATGCGCCTGCCTGGCTGGTGGTTGATCCCGCTTCCAAGACACCTACCCCCGGGAGGAAGAATAGAGGGCCCCCGTCTTTGGTGTTTGACGTATGGCGCGACCAGCGCACCGGCACCGCGGTCGCTCCCACATGTCACCCTGCCCGACCAATGCTGTCCGCCTCTCCTTCAACATCCCGAACCATTTTCGTGCTATCCGCTGGCTGTCTGCGACCTCGGATCAGCCGAACTGGACACTAGGACGTCTTGGAGGATGTTGCTAGACCAAGACACTTCTACCGTGATGGAACGGCTCCGCGGGGAACTGGGGAAATATTGGGGACGGCTAGGTATAAAGCGCCCGTTCGTCGCGCGTATCTTGGGCTCGATTCTCGATACCTTCAGCTCCGCCACCACCGAGGATTTATCATCAAAATGATTTCACAGCGAGCAATCCGTTCCTCGAGTGGTCTTCAGCATGGAAGGGTCCCCGTGATCCGCCCCGGACGGCTGCCACTCAAACCACCGGCGAGTCATCCAAGGCCTTTTCCACAGCAGTACATTTCGACAACTGAGCCACCGGGGCATCCTAACACCCCCGGCCAAGTCCCAGTTGCGCGCTCCGCACCACATCTGACCTGGCCGCACATTGGATGGGACGACAGAGTCCTGCTTGACGTGGTGCCTAGCCACCGAAAGCCAAGGACCTCTGGAGACCGCTTTGCGTGGAGGGTGACGAGGGTGTGCAGGCACGTTTCCCAGTGCCAGTGATATCTATCATCAACGGAAGCTAACGTTCTTTGTAGATGGGCAATGGATATCGTAACGGGAATGAAGCCCGAACAAAGGGCCGATAGTCGACATCCAACCACCGCTGTCGTCGCGCAAACGCCCTTGACAGAGTCACAATGGGTCAGCAACTCCCCGTCAGTCCATGCCTCAGCGCTAACAGTTACCTGCCTTAGTTGATTCGATTTATCTTTCTTGAATCCATCGCGGGGGTTCCTGGGATGGTTGCAGGGACAGTTCGACACTTGCATTCAATCCGACGCTTCAAACTCGACCAGGGCTGGATCAAAACTCTTCTCGAAGAATCATATAATGAGCGGATGCATTTGTTGACTTTCCTTGAGATGCACAAACCAGGCTGGCTGATGCAAATGATGGTCTTCGGCGCCCAGGGCATCTTCTACAACGCCATGTTCATATCGTATCTCATCTCTCCCAAGATTTGCCATCGTTTCGTCGGATATCTGGAGGAAGAGGCAGTCCATACATACACCAGATGTCTGCGCGAGCTGGACAACGGCAGCCTGCCCCAGTGGTCTTCCTCGCAGTTCAAGATCCCAACCTTTGCGATCAAGTACTGGAGCATGCGCGAAGGGAGGAGAAGCATGCGAGACCTTATTCTGTCTATACGGGTACGTTTCAATGCCAGCCGGCCCCGGGAGCCGGGTGATTCAAGTCTGGGGGCTCAACTAACAGCAATGAAGGTAGATGAAGCTTCACATCGGGGGGTCAACCACACGCTCGGAAATCTCGACGAAGACTCGGACCCCAATCCATTTATCGAAACAACGGAGCACGCGAGTCATATGCATGTAGCAGCCACGAGATCCGGGGATTGGTGTCAGCTTATATAAGCAATTGGAGCCATTCGCGGAAGTAGCCGGCTTGGCAATAGGGGACCCTGCAGGCCAGAGATTCTCTTCCACAGAACAACAAAAAATACACAACAATCACCACAATTGGCCATGAGTGCTAGATTCTGACAATTGGAAAGAGAGGAGGTCATCAACAATTGAAGCTCGGTTTCCACGAACTTCTTTCTGTGATTAGTTTGATGCTATCTGCCCAAACTCCGTTGCTGACTGAGGTTGTGGTGGCAAACTTTAGTGCAGGCCCGTTTTGTTACAAGTCAGCCCTTAAATTGACAAGCATCAATGCCGAGCCGAGCCCGGCCAAGAAAAACGGGGAGCCCCATCGCACGTTCGACGAGGTACATAGCCCCACCCTTCAGACAATCGCTCGAAAACAACGGTTTCACGTCAAGTTCATAAGGAGGTTACTGACATCTCAACCTGCTATCTACCTACACTTATCAATCCTCATGCGCGACGCAATTTCAAGAAGCCCTATCAACATGGCCACAACGCCGCTCACCTTTCGCGTCGCAACCGCTGACGATGCAGTGCCCCTCCAACCGCTCGTGCAATCGGCCTACCGCGGCGACACCAGTCGATTAGGCTGGACAACCGAAGCCGACCTGCTCGCCGGCGAGCGTATTGACGTAGAAGGTGTCCTCGCTAAAATCACCGACCCATCCGCCGCCGTGCTCCTCGGCTTCGACCCCAATGGCGTCCTGACGGCATGCTGTGAGGTCGTCAAGCGCAGCGCCGATATCGCTTACTTCGGCATGTTTGCGGTGGATCCGCGCCGCCAGGCCGGCGGTTTCGGAAGGCAGGTGCTTGCGCACGCGGAAGACTACGTCCGCAGCGCTTGGGGGATAAAGAAGTTGGAGATGACTGTTATTTGGACGAGGAAGGAGCTTATTTCGTGGTATGTCCGGAGGGGGTATCGGGTTACGGGCGAGAGGAGGGAGTTTCCTTACCATGAGCTTGCGGATGGGGGGAAGGCGCTGAATGAGGATTTGCACTTTGAGGTTTTGGAGAAAGAGCTAAATGCGGTGATTGTTGCGCCTGCGGCGTAGAGGGTGGTGGTCAAGATGATGGGGTGAAGGAAGCTGAGGTCGTGATCGAGGGAAGGGATTGAGGTTACATCTGCGTTCATGGTTGGGTCACACCGAGCATTGCTATTGAGGGCCGAGACACAGCCCGAGGAAACATCCACTCAACATATCCTAGTTTTGTTGCGCGTCAGTTCCCTAACGCGCCAATGATCTGACAACAGCCCTGCACCCCAGAAACACCGAACCACTGATGGCTCTGGAATCTCATTTACGGGTATTGCTGTCAATTTGGTCGGGCTTCCAAGACACGCCGGAATCTCCCCCGCGAAGCCAACTGCCGGGTAAAATATATTACTATCTAATCCGGTCACTTTCGGACCCATCATTCCGCACTAGCAGTCTCCACGAATTGCAGCACCCCACATGATCGCAATATGACAAGGCCTTGGGGCAGCGTGCACGCGGTCCCCAGGCGCGAAGCGAGATATATGCGCTGCGTTCCGCTTTTCAGGTGTTTACTGTTGTCCTTCCCCATTTTTATCTCGTCTTCGCTCCTGTCCGCAGCGCCACTACTAGCACTACCGTGCCGTGTTTTCTACCCGGTTCTCGGATTTCGTCGTCCTCCCATCAACTAAGACTCCCATCCATCCAACATGAAAGCCGCAACCATCATCGCCGCCGCCCTGGCCCTCGACGGCGCGGCAGCGCATTACATCTTTCAGCAGTTTGGTGTCGGCGGGACCAAGTACCCACTGTGGAAGTACGTCCGGAAGAACACAAACCCGTCGTGGCTCCAGAATGGACCGGTGACGGATCTGAGCTCCAAGGATCTGAGGTGCAATGTTGGTGGGCTGGTGAGCAATGGGACCGAGACGCTGACTGTCAAGGCGGGGGATGAGTTTACGTTCTACTTGGATACGGCGGTGTATCATGTTGGACCGACATCACTGTGAGTGATGCTGCGCTTGCACTTGAGTGTGAGTACAGACGGTGCTGACTGGTGCAGATATATGTCGAAGGCGCCTGGGCTGGTGGCCGACTACGATGGGAGTGGGCAGTGGTTCAAATTCCAGGATTGGGGTGAGTCTTTGTTGTAGCGGGAAGATAGCATTCGATGTGTTCACTGACATGGTCCCATGACAGGCCCGACCGGATCGAACTGGAACCTGAAGAGTACATCAATCCCCGTCTTAATTCTCTTCAGCACATCCTAACTTCCCACAGACTCGTACACGTCCAACATCCCAAAGTGCATCCCTGACGGCGAGTATCTCCTGCGCATCCAGCAACTCGGGATCCACAACCCCGGCGCTGCGCCGCAGGTGTGTCCTTTGCTCCCCCTTTGTTACCAAGGTTACCAACACTAACATGGGTCTAAAGTTTTACATCAGCTGCGCCCAGATTAAGGTCACGAACGGCGGGAGTACCACCCCGTCACCAACTGCATCTATCCCAGGGGCTTTCAAGGCCAGTGACCCTGGGTTCACCGCCAACGTGAGTATTCTAGTAGAGATTCACGAATAGCAGCTGACAGGGGTAGGTCTACAATGGGGGGTCGAGTAACTATGTAGTTCCGGGGCCAAAGGCGGTAAGCAAATACAGCTGTTGTGTGAGGCGGGGTTGGTTGACAATGCTGACGTGAAGCAGTTCAAATGCTGAGTGGAAAGATTGTTGTCGGAATCGAGGGGCGGGCGGCTGGTGATTGCGAGAGCAAGCCCTGTTCGTAAAAGACGTACCCTGGATGTCCTGTTGACTCCTGCTGCAGTGTTTCTGCAAGATTCTGAATTCGTATCTGGATGGCGGCTCTGACTTCCTATTCGGCCCCTCCCCGTCCCCGGTCCCAGACCGCATGTGCCCCGGCGGCAGTGCATGCGAACTGCTGGATCTGTGGAGCCCGGGCATTGGCTTATCTGAGCGGCTCTGTCCTTCTGGAAAATCGCAACCCTCAGCTGCTGTGTGACGCGCCACGGCCCTCGGTATGGCAACCCTTTGGGTCGAGTGCGCGGGTGGCCGACGCCCCAACAACTTGTAGAGTCCCTAACATTGGTCGGCATTCACGTGGGGGCTGGTTGTGCGAGAGATTCGAGATTGCAACCATCAACAGGCAAATCTCACTTTCTTATCATCAATATCATTGTCTTCCCTTTCCCTGCTTCTTACTTCAAGTCACCTCTCTCAGACATCTACATATGCATCTGCAAATCCATGTCGCCGGGGAATGCACCGGAATGACGAATGCGGTCTAGTGCCGGCGTCGGCATCGTTCCGCGGCGCTACAGAAGTCCGGACTGCGCATTCGGCGAGTGATCGGCAGCTGGCGTGATGCATCGGCGTTGTGGGGTGACAAAAGATATGATAGGCCTAGCACTGCATTGCATTTACTGAATTGGGACTTTCTCGCGACAGCTCAAACAACCAACGAATGGACCCCACCTGCATCCGCTAGGGTTCCAAGCTTTCGGTATCCTCTTTCCCTCCAAGAGAAGGGAATGGGGAGCTGTAAAGATAGGCATGATGGCATAAGGGCTTTGAACTCCCGCACTCTGCGGCGCAACCTTCAAACCCTGACCCAGCCCGACGCATGCGCCAGTGCCCCTTGCTCCAAACAAGATGCCATCCATTAACCTCTCCTTAGCCAATGCCTTTACAAATGTCCTCTCTGATTTTCAAGAGCTCAATACCCGTGTGATACTCACTGCATGGGCTCTTCTACTCGTCCTAACAATTCTCTACCGCTATTTCGCTGCGTGGTACCACTTACGCCATATTCCCGGTCCCTTCATCCAGTCATGGACTTCGTTAATCCAGGTCAAGAAGATGTGGGAAGGCCACAGTCATCTGTACTACCACGGTTTGGCTGAGAAATACGGCGAGCAAACCCGAAAGCGCTTACATTGGCTTAAATTGACAAGAATCCAGGACCCCTGGTCAGAGTTGGCCCCAACGCCGTCATGTTCTCCGATCCCGACACCCTCCGGAGATGCAGCGCCGTGCGGTCTCCATACACCAAGGGGCCTTACTATGAAGGGTCGCGTGCCACGAAAGACAGAGACCACATCCTGTCCATGGTCGACGACCAAAAGCACAGCGAGCTGAGGAAGAAGCTCGGCCCAGGTGTAAGTCCCAAACAACACCCCCTCCACCCCAACCACCCCCGATCTAACATCTCGCCCTGCACAGTACTCTGGCATCGAAAACGGCGGCTTCGAGCCCTCCATCAACCGCACCGTCGCCTCCTTCATCTCCCTCATCGAGCGCAAATACCTCTCCACCCCGACCTCCACTCGCCCCATCGAGTTCTCCCACCGTACGCAATTCTTCACCCTCGACGCCGTCTCCGACGTAGCCTACTCCACGCCCTTCGGCTACCTCAATTCCGACACCGATCTCTTCGACTACATCCACCTCACCGACGCCGCCATGCCCATCTTCATGTCCATCATGGTCATCCCCGGGCTGTACAAGTGGCTCCAGCGGTGGCCGCTATCAGTTCTCATGCCAAGCTCCAAGGACAAATACGGCCTTGGGTGCATGATGAACTTTGCGGAGAAGTTCGTCGACGAGCGGCTCCGTCCTGATGCCAAGCCTAAGCGGGACATCGTCCAGTCGTTCATCAAGCACGGTGTTGAGCGGGACCAGCTCGTGCAGGAGATACTGATTCAGATACTGGCCGGGTCGGATACCACTGCCACCGCGATACGGATGACGTTGCTGCTTATTATTACCTCCCCGCCTACATTACGGGCTGTGCTGGCTGAAATAGACAAGGGGGTTAAGGAAGGGAGGATCTCCTCCCCTGTTACGAACGCGGAGGCTTTTGCGTTGCCGTACTTCCAGGCGGTGGTTCACGAGGCGTTACGGCTTTACTCGCCGGGGACGGGGCCGCTGTATAAACAAGTGCCAAAGGGAGGGGATACGATCCATGGGTATTTTCTTCCGGAGGGGACGCAGGTGGGGCAGAATATCTGGGGGATGCAAAGGCGGAAGGAGATTTTTGGGGAGGACGCGGATGTGTTCCGTCCGGAGAGGTGGCTTGAGACGGAGCCGGGGAGGTTGAAGGCCATGAAGGATACGGTAGAGTTGGTGTTTGGGTATGGGAAGTATATGTGTCTTGGGAAGCAGATGGCTTGGATGGAAATTAATAAGCTGTTGGTTGAGGTGAGTCTCCTGTCTGGGTGGATGGGATGTGTTGAGTGTTCTGCTGATACGAGGGTAGCTGCTGCGGAGGTACGACTTCTCGCTCGTGGATCCGGTTAGTCCGATGCACTTGAGGAGTGCGACGCTGTGGATGACGACGAACTTTTGGCTGAGAATTACACGACGGGAGTAGGATATTGGTGACACGAGTCAGGCCGGCCGCTTTTTCGCCCGCAAGCGAGAATTTAGGTACCCTGGTTTCACTGAAACTCTTCTTGGAGGTCGATTGGCAGTCTCGCCTGAAGAATCAATTTCGTACCAACTTACCCCTGACCCAAATCCAACTTCCTCTCCTCTGTGGCAGCGCCAACCCCTCTTCTTTGGTAGTACCTAGATCCAAACAATGATACTGTTAATTATGCCCCGACGCATATCCAATGCCCTAGCCAAAGCCCCTGACAATCTCCCTGTAGTTCAAGTCAGTCTCAGTCGTAGTAACAAATAAAACTCGCACAACTTACGGTCAGCTGCTGATTCCATGAATACCTGGACCCATTGTCAGTACTGGCGATGCCTCAACTGTGTGGCTTGACCGTTCCCATATCTTACAGTTGCTCCATGTCAAACACCCCCCTGTGTCTTCTCACAATGCCGTCACAACTGTCGTTGTATTTGATCCTGTAGAAAGTTTGGCCTGTGTCAAGGTCAGCCCAGCCCGTTGAGTCATGCTAAAGTCACAACAGCTGACTCACAATACGGCACCATCCCCGGCTGCGTCGGCGAGGGATACACCGGCGCCTCTTCAGGCACTGCAACCTCCGTAGGGACCCCCGCTGCCCCCGTCACCCTCGCCTCCCTTGGCGCGACCCCTGGTGGTGCACTCGGCCCCATCACAGGGTTATTGACGGACCTCCCGGTACACTGCTTTGCATCTGTGATCGTGATCGTCCGAATCGTCGTGACCGTCGAGCTGATGAAGATCAGACTGCTCTGCGTTACAAGCAAAGTCGATGTCGCCGTCGCGATGCCGTTGTTCTCTTTCACCGTGACTGGCACGGTGACAGAGACGGTTTGCCTGACAATCTGCGTTGTCGTCGCAAAACCAGGCGCTGTAATCGTAGTAGTGACGTACGCCGTCACCGTAACGGCGGCATTCCCTCCCGTTGGTAGCGCTGTTGTAGTGGTTCCTCCTGCTGGGGCAGAGCTCCCTCCACCGCTCGCGCACTTCCCAAACGCAGCTTGACATTGAGGCCCGCAGTGATCTGCTGATGAGCCGCACCAGCCGTGTTCAGAGCAGCAGTCGCCGTAGGCAGAGCCCAGACACGTCAGGCCGCTGCCGCATTGCCCATTCTGCGTGACGTCGAGAGGGGATGCACCACCGCCTGGCTTGTTTGTCGCAACGGGAGTGTTCGTCGCAGCAGGGGCGCGACTGGTGGATACGACGTAGTTGGGATCGACGCAGTACTTTGTACCGGAGACCAGGCTGCTGCAGGTGGTGACGCCGGGGTTTGCTCGGAGGAACTGCGAGACGGTGATGCCCGAGACCTCCGACAGAGACGCGCAGGTGTCGCCCACGCGGGCGGTGACGACAAGCGTGCAGGGATCGGCTGCTGATGCGCCGAGGGCGAGCAGCGTCGCTAGCGCAAGTGAGAGGCGCATGTTATCAGGGAGCAGTGCCCAGAGGCGGCATCGTCCGTTGTTTTGTGTCTTTGGTTTTGTCCTCCGCGTAAGCTTTGGGGTGGGAGAAGGACCGATGAGAAACTGGGGGTGAAGCAGACGGGAACGAATGGGAGGGGTCGTCGGCTTCAGACTCCTTGGCTGGAGAAATCGGGTGATATGGCAACAACCGGGAGGCGCGTGCTGATCATCGTGGGGTTGCCATTGAAAGCGACATTATAGGCACCGCGAGCTATATGCTGATCGGAGGTAATACATGCTTGTTAACTCGGGCCGCCACACGCGGGATTGATATCACGAAACTCGAATCGCTCGTCCCCAGTCACCTCGCGTCATTCGAGGATGGGGCCACTGAATGACGGTGTTTGGCATTGTGCCCCCGTGGAAATGATTGTAGGTACAATGATCTCAGCGACAACCAGACGCATGTGAGCATGTCACCATGCTTGAGGCCGATATTGATATCGACCAGTTGGGCGGTCGTTCTTTATCCGGCACCGCCTGATTTGCCAAGCGGACGGTCGAGATGCTGTTGCCACGCCAATCAAGGGGCACTGTTCATTTCCAAAATTCTCCGGTTCCCGTGTCGGTAATTGGGCCTGCATATAAGAGGCGATCGCGCGGTCCCAGCGAGTCACGTTGGGTGTGAAAGCCTTCAGGCTAATCGGTGATCTTCGAGAGAGGCAGGTCCAGATGAGCAGAAAGTTCCGATGAGATTGTTGCTTTCGGCGCACGTGGTTGAGACTTAAACTGTCTGCAGTTAATCCTACGAAAAAGCGAATTGTAGAGTTGCTTCTCCATTCGAGTGCAGACGGCTCAGCTGGAGGCGCTGTTCCAGGCTCGGCCGCCGAGTTTGAGATTGTGAGATTTGCCAAGCCAGAATATGTCCTTATCAAGTGCGAAGACATCGAACCGCCACTTGATCAAGCATTGCCATTGCGACTTCTCAATCCGTTCATCCCCACGTGATCTGGCCAGCAATTAGGAGGAAGGTGCCTGGTCACCCAAACCTGCCACTGGCAGACACACAGCATACGCCCAGTTCCCACACACCTCCACTCACCCCCAACACTGTTTTCTCTCGCTTCCGTCGGCCTAATGTCTTCATGTCCGTTCAACGAGTTAAATCCTGTGTGACGAAAATGGCTTGCGATGAGAACTCGGATTGGCGGCAAGCTGTGTCGGGGCTGACACTCGGGTGGGGGGTTCTGCTGAAGAGGGTTGCGTCAGTGAACCAATGGACAACGCTTTGCTGCAGAGCTGCTTGAAGCTATCCCGGAACCGGATGATGCGATGCAGCCAAGCCACGGATAACCGCGAGGCTCTGCCCAATTCTCTCCCGAAAAAGAACAGACATGTCCCACCTGACATTGGCTGCTCGTGGTGGGATCTTGGGGGAATTTCGACTCCGGTCGGCTTCCTGTTCACTTCTGAGTCTACCTACCCACACTGCCCGCATCTTGTTAACTTCACCCGACGAAGAAATCTCGGTCCTCGTCCTTGACGCACCATAGACGGTTGACGGTTATTCTCGGAGTTTCAGTGAAAGTAATCACACGCATCAGTCGGAGGAGGACAATGGAGTCCAGCGATCACGAGAACTCGACCCCAGTATCCCCAATCGAAAGCCCTCCATCTTCCAGCGATCATAAGAACTTAAACCCAATATCGTCGAGCGAAAGCCCGCCATCTTCCATTGATCATGAGAACCTGAACCCAATATCGCCGAGCGAAAGCCCGCCGTCTTGCAGCTCACCGCTCCTACCAGCCACCCCAGCAGCAAACCATCAACCTCTCCTGCTTAATGATCGGTTCGGAAAGTATTGCTTCACCGTCATCGTCGCTGGGACGCCGCTCGTCGTTGGCTGCATGGCATTCCTCAGCTTGCTCTGGCTGGGCGACGAAAGAAGCAGCTTGTGGCGACGGATTGTGATGGCAGGTTGGGTAACGCGATCAATCACCGTCACGGCACTGGTGATACGCGTGGTTACGGGTGCGCAAGCAGCAGTTACGACCTCGATGGTGGCGGCCCTGCTGCTTCGCTCGTCCCAGACACGACTCAGCAGCGCTGCCGCCGTCACAACAGCGTTATTCTCTAACAGCGGTCCCCAGTCATTGATACTTCATCTCCCGAGGAGGCGCCAGCTCACAGAAATGGGGACCGCAATGTGGGTTGTTGTCTCCATTACGATGGCCATATCTCTTGCTTTGCAGTTTACATCAACAGCTCTTTTGTCGGACGTGGGAAGGGGGACCATTCAATCCAGTGAGCGCTACCTCGATCGCCCCTATGCCGTTACGCGCAGCGCTTCAGGCGCCGAGATTGCGGAAGACGGCGAGTTCGCTGGGTGGATGCAGGAGGGTGTGCGGCCCATACAGTTCCGCGCATTTGCCGAGCATGCTGAGCCAAGGAACTTGACCGACGGTGTATCAGACACCAACCGATCCCTTCGAGCCTTTTTGCCCATCTTCAACCAGTCCAGCCTCGAGTCTACGCTGTCGTACGAAGGATTGGCTGTGGTGGCCGACACTCGTGTCGTGTGCAGAAGACCAGTCTTTGAAAATCTCACCATTTTCGCCAACCCTGACAACACCTTGGCTTGGGGCTCCGCCAGACCCGAGGTATCGGTACCATGGCTAATCGACGAACCCGAAGGGAACGATTCAGAGTCGTTCAGATGGGCCTTCAACTGCAGTTTTGCAGTTGTCGACACAGAAGGCTCCTCTTATCTATCCATGTTCCCAAAAGCCGCCGAGTGGCCGATAACCCTTTGTTCTGATTACCAGTCTAACATTACACTGGATCCCACTTTCCCGCGTCCGACTTTGCCAACACTTACCTTTTTGGTTTTCAACACCACTGGGTTATGGTTTACGAACTCGATTAACCTCGCTGCAAACATTACGATTGTGGATTTCAAACCATCAGGAGACTGGACAACCATGATCACCAACGATAAAAGGTTGACTATCAGCGCATCTCTCTGCTCGACCAGACCAGAAGGGAGAATCATGGACATAACCGCAACAAGAGCTCGAGGATCACCGGAACCATCGGCAACTTGGCTTCCCCTGGAGGCCGCATATGATACCGCGGTTATTCGGAAACAACTCGGGCTGACAAATGCTCCTATTTCACTCGACGACCGAGGTATCTTCGACCTGACCCGTTGGTCACCGTCCACAAGAGCTCAGGATGACCCCTCCCTAAGCAAATGGGTAACGTCTGCGGCACAACACGTGGCGAACGCAACAGCACCATTCTGGCTTGACCAATCGGTAAAATGGAGTCTTTTTCGCGGTGGAGATGGGCGCCCGTTTTGTGGACAATACTGCGTCTTCAGACCTCGGACCACTCTATTTGCAAACGGTACTAGTATAATCCGCCGAGTGAGCAACTTGAGATCCGTGACAGCAACAACTATCCCAATGCACATCTTTCAGCACGTCATCCAGGACACAGGGAGCTTGGCGCTGGCAATGCAGGCGTTCATCACCGTGGTATTAGAAACAGTATACGCTGATTACAGTGGTTCCTTTGACGCTACTGCGCCGGCCTTGATCAAATACGCCGTGGAGGTCGACAAACCGGTGGGGTGGACCTTTGCCATCATCATTTCTGCGCTTCTCTTCCTTCATCTGTTCTTCACAATCTTTGTCGCGTTGTTGTTTGGGCTCATAGCTCCGGATTGCGTGCTTGGCGGCGCTTGGGCGGCTGTTTCGATGATCCGTGGAGAGGAGACGGACGAGTGGCTGGCGATCGGTTCCCGGGTTCGGGACAGCGGTATGTCACGAAATATGAAGGAAAAGGGGGACGCCGACGTCTTGTTGGGATTTAGGAGGGAGGGCAACGAACTTCGTCTGCGCAAGATACCCAGTGAGCGAAGGACATCAAGTCAGAATCCAGACTAATGACTATGCAAGTGCACGAAATGAGTTCTCAAATCCAACAGCCGCAGTTCCAGTCAGACGACTCCGTTTTAGAAGTCCCCGCTTATAATTCCCCATGCCTTGGTGATAGTATTGACGTGAAGCGGAGCACCTAGGACAAGTTAGGCTACACAACAGGGGGGAACGAGCTTCTTAGTGGTAACGGTCCACACACTGAACTCACACAAGAGGAGTCCGGCTTTCGAAAAAGAGCCCATCGGAAACTCTAAGCTCGCTGCATCCCCGGCATGTTATTCGTAAATAATGCAATGGACGCCACCACGTTCTCCGTTGGTCCTCGTTTGTTCCTCAAGAATCACCTACCTGGCCCCCCACCCTAGTCACTCTTTCAGATTCTCGCTTGGGATCATGGTTTCATTCAAGGTTGCAGTGACGCTCAAACTGCAGGCGGCGTCATTCTTCTCCGGAGGAGCAGCCAAGTGTTTGCGAAAATGTCGGGCCGACGACCCACTTCTCGCTCTCTTCCGCTCGGAGGAGGTTCGCCCCAAGGCTTTGGCGTTCTGCAGCGACTATCTTGGTCTCCCCGTATCGACAGTGGAGGTTACGGTGACCCCAACAGTGTAGGTCCACTGAGTCTTTTGGTCTGTCGGTTTCTAACATGCTGGCTCAGCGTGACAAGCGTAATCGAGACAACGCAGACAACCGAGACAACGACAGCAGTTGAAGTCACCATCGAGACAACCATCGAGACGTCAACTCAGACTGCCACCGAGACGGTCATTGAAACTACCACAGAAGCCCCTGCTATCAATTCATCACAAGCACCCGCTGTTAAGCGTGCCCTTGAGTACCCGGAATGGCTGCCCAGCGCATACATCACTCCCCGCGTTCAATCGGCCTGCTACTGCCTCAGTCCTCCCCAATCTACCACAACAACAACATTCACAGCCGGAGAGGTCACCATCACTGACTCGACTACGACGACGGAACCCACGACCACGACTGACACCTTGACGAGCACACAGATCACCGCCGAAGTCACCACAACCACCGAGACCCCAACAACCACCATTACCGAGACAATCATCGAGACAATCATCCCGGAGCCTATGAAACGCCAGTTCCGAATTGAGATTCTCAGGGCCGACACCGGACTCCCGGTCGGGTACATTTACGACTCCAGCGGTCCTGCTATTACTAACCTCCTCACAGCAGCCACCCGGTTTCATATCAGGCTCCCCATCGGACAGACGTCAGCTACCAGCCTTGATATCCTAGTCGAGGGCATGGGCAACCCCAGTAAGGGACTTGGGTTTAACTACCCAAGCAGTCGAGAGTTGGAAAACTTTTGTGGAAGCTGTAGCTTGGTCAGCACCCAGTACGTTATTATCCACGCTCTTCCAAAAATGATTCCACCGCAAAGACTTAGCAGCTGATACACAATTCTGCACCTAGCCAACGGAATCGTGCCTGGGGGAGTCAATGCCAGGGCCAAACCCAACGTCGTAAGTTTCCGTCTTCTCTCGTGTGAGATCAGTTGCACGAATGGCACTAATACACATTCTAGTGGACCATCGACACAGTAACCCGCAATACTGGATGGAAATGGATCTCAGAAAGCACCGGTGACGGTATGTATTATTGTCAGAAGCACGGCACTCTGGATTCTGTGGAATTGAAGGGGTTGCAACTGCGTGATTGTATTGCTTGTTCGGCTCTCTGGCTCAGCCAGAGAGCCTTCCTTATAGCTGTGAATAGTGACTCGGGGCGTTTGTTCAGGCCGACCTTGTCGTTCTTTTTGGGCTCTGTGTGTAATATTACTGTAGCCGTTTATGTACATAGCGATGCGTTCTCTGGCGCGTGCCACCGTCAAAAAGGGGCCGCGCCGCGCGGTTCTTTGAACCGTGCTTCTTT
>Ga0247760_1000132_pt1 | contig 76913 bp, 65 predicted proteins | sample UWRJL171409R4_FD_179936 | JGI IMG/M metagenome (GOLD analysis project Ga0247760, IMG submission 179936) | Plant litter microbial communities from Arlington Agricultural Research Station in Wisconsin, United States - UWRJ-L171-409R-4 | ecosystem: Environmental > Terrestrial > Plant litter >... | reverse complement strand
TCATGATTCCTACCTCGACACCATGGCTTTGTCACTCTCAGCCATGTCGCATCTTGCCCCCACGTCAAGTGCCAGGGGGGGCGGAAAGCAGCTCGTCTCTTTGAAAGTGTGTGATATTAACTTGTACGACAGCGAGCGAATATTCTGAAGGAGGTGCAGATCATGCGACAAGTCGACCACCCCAACATTGTCAAGCTTATCGACTTTTCTGAGTCAAGGCAATACTACTACATAATTCTAGAGCTAGCACCTGGAGGAGAGCTTTTCCACCAGATTGTACGCCTGACGTACTTTAGCGAGGAACTTTCGCGCCATGTTATTGCCCAAGTCGCAAAGGCCCTGGAATATTTGCACGAAGAGAGGGGCATTGTTCATCGGTAGGACTCACTGTCCTCCCTCACCGCAATGTATTACTAACATTGCGCAGTGACATCAAGCCCGAGAACATCTTGTTTTATCCCATCCCCGTTGTTCCCGCGAAGAATCCCAAGCCGAAGCCACCAGGCGACGAGGACAAAGTCGACGAAGGCGAATTCGTCAGGGGGGTCGGCGCTGGTGGTATCGGGCAGATCAAGATCGCAGATTTCGGCCTATCGAAGATCGTATGGGATAACCAGACCATGACCCCATGCGGCACTGTCGGGTATACGGCACCCGAGATTGTGAAGGACGAGCGGTATTCCAAATCAGTGGACATGTGGGCCTTGGGCTGCGTGCTTTACACGCTCTTATGTGGCTTCCCACCATTTTACGATGAGAGCATAGAAGTACTCACCGAAAAGGTTGCCAAGGGCCAGTTCACATTTCTCTCTCCGTGGTGGGACGACATCAGCAAATCGGCACAGGATCTCATTGCCCATCTGCTGTGTGTCGATCCCGAGAAGCGGTACACGATCAGGGAGTTCCTTGCTCATCCATGGATCAGAGAGCCAGGACCTACACCTCGCGAGGAGAAGAAGACACCTGGCGACGGACATCTTCGTGCTTTCGACGTTTCCAAGATTCTGGATGGCGAGAAGCGCTATGACTTCAGGTCTCCCGGCGCAGTCAATCTTCGGGAAGTGTTTGATGTCGGCTATGCTGTTCATCGCCAGGAGGAAGAAGGCAAGCGCCGCAAGCAAGTGGGCGGCAAAGCCGGCGTGTCCCGTCTCGTGCATCTCGACGAAGAGGAGGATGAGGACACCAAAATGGACGACAGCTCTTCCGGCGAGTACGTCCACAAACCAGCAGTGCCACAGACTACTACTCAACAGTTGGAGAACAGCATGCGGAACGCCCATATTAAAGACCAGCCACAAGAGACTCGGGGTCGGGACCGCGAGAGGAAGGCGCACCCGCCACCGGCAGCGGTTGAGCAGAAAGGATATGGCCAGCACTCAGCCACTGTCACAGCTGCGGCGCGCCAACAGGTCCGTGATCGGAACCGGCAGAAGGGGGCCTTTGAGTTGAACCTAGACGGTGCAACCTTACTTGGACGACGCGGGGTGAAGCCTTCTCCTCAAGCCGTATAGAATGCAGCTAAGAGTTGTGGTGATAAGGAGGCAAGCGTTGCGTGCACATCTGGTACTAAGGAGACCGATGGTGGAGGTTTGGGAAAACTTGTCTCCAGCAATTCGAACTGAGACAAAGAGGCAACGGGCGCGGCATTTCGCCGGGGATATGGCGAACGATACGAGCCAAGAGCGGAAACACGGGATGCCGTTTCTTATATTTCTTATTCCTCGCCCCTCGCTCACTTTTTTTGGGACCGGTGGTATTTCTAGGATGCATTTGCTAGCGGAATGTGTTAGACACCGCATTTCAGCAGACTGCGGTTTGAGCTCGCATGGAAGGTGTTTAGGCAAATATCTTGATCATACTGTCTCAATTATCGTCGTCCTGACGGACACTTACCTGTCGTTGCCATTTTGCTCTAGTGCTGTTTATCTAGATGCAGGGAGTTTGACGTTCTGCAGTACACACATAAACAATATGAGGCATATGCCTGACAACGACATTTGAGGATATGGGGACAGGGTTGTTGGACGGTCTGTTCTATCTCCGCCATGTTATCACCACTTCGAGTTCGTAGCACAACACAACGAATGCCACTAAAATTTGACAACCCACGGATCCCAGCCCACCGGGTTCGCCGTTGGACCGCAACGGTTTGTCTTCCCAGTCCAAGACACTGTGGAACTGGGGGAGGCCTAAGCACAGGGCGGGTGTTTAGCGAGACATGGTGGCTTCAAGACAGCGTCGGACCGAGACGAGGGAGCTGAGTGGTCGATCGTGCGCCACATCTCAGGTTTATTTGCCCCTTCTCTCTCTGGTGCTTCGGGGTTGCGTTTCTACCCCTTTTTTTCTGCCCAATTGTAGTTATGTTTTTGAATGGGCTGCAGCGCGGAGTGCTCTGGGTCTTTAGTGTTCTGTTTACATAGTTTCCGGTGAGGTTCTTTTGCTCGCTGTGAGAGAAAAGCTAGAGTCAATGTTGGTAGAACAGGAGGACAGGTCCGAGGCGGAGCTGCGGTGAGAATGTATGAGCGGGCTCGTGGCTCGTGAGTTGATCGCCGGGACTCGGCACATCCGTGCGGCTTCTGAAGTTTTGAATTATGTAAGAGGGAGGGAGAGAATATCGATGTGAGTATGGGATCATCCATTTCGGCGGTAACCCTTGGATCCAGCTTGGACACTCTGGGCTGTCCGTGAGAGACAGAATTGAAAGACACCATAGCCACCAACGCTCAAGCCTTCCGATCCTCGGTCAAATCTCGTTACGCAGTGCCACAATTCTGGGCACCAAGTTCATGAGCTTCATGGCACGTTCAGGGGAAAATTGGCTGGCCCAGGGAAAGGATCGTTCTGGTATATAACCTGATGTGATTTCTCTCGAAGGAAGGGGACTTGACTCATCACCACCAGCTTTCACTCATTCACCACTCTCTAATAATCTCCATCTTCTTAAACACACACTCTCTCTGAATATATCATCTGAGCCCGATCAACTCCATTCATTCTACTTCTTGGTTAATTCATTCATTCGTTCGTTCATTCAACAATCCCTCAAAATGTCTATCGCCCCCAGAATCGCCAGCCTCCCGGTCGTCCACGGCCCCGGAAATGTCTGCCAGGTCGATCTGGCCGCCATCTTCCCCGTCTGTGCCTCCATCGAGGTCGCCGTCGACCACCCGCACTGGGTCAACGTCCAGCCCTCCGTCATCTACGTGACGCCCACTCCCAACGACCGCCCTGCGCAGGTTGCGCAGGCCCCGGCCCGCTTGACTGGCGCTCCGGGCTTCCCGACAACTTTGATCGCGGTGAGTTTCTCTACAGCATATCCCCCAGCCGACTTTCGTGTCTGACTACCGCAGGCTGTCTCGACCACTTGCACTGACGATCACAAGGACAAGCGCACTTCGCCTGTCTGGCCTGCCAGCACTTGGCAACCTGAGTTTACGATCCCCCAGGGTGCCAACGGAGCCAGTGGCAGCCTTAACGGAGGTGCCGGAGGTGCCGCGGGCAATGGTAACGGGGGCGCCGGCGGAAACAACGGCGGCAACGGCAACACCGGCGGCAACACCGGCGGTAATGGTGGGAACAATGGAAACAACAACGGAGGCAATGGCGGCAACAATGGCGGTAACAACGGCAACAACAACAACAACAACGGGGGCAACGGGGGCAACAACGGGGGCAACGGCGGTAACGGTGGAACTAATGGCGGCGACGGAGGCAATGGTGGGAACAACGGTGGAAATGGAGGTGGGAATGGTGGCAACGGAGGCAACGGAGGTACCGGCAATGGCGGAAACGGAGGCAACGGTGGCGGCAACAACAACGGTAACAACAACGGCAACAACGGAAACAATAATGGCAACAACAACGGCGGTAACAACAACGGCAACAATGGAGGTGGCAACAACGGTGGTAACAACGGCGCCTGCTCCCCCGATATCCTCGAAGTCAGCCTCAACCTCCTCGGCCTCGACATCGACCTCAACGCCTACGTCAACCTCGGCGGAATCCTCGACGCCGTCGACAACCTCCTCGGCGGCCTTCTCGGCGGTCTCCTGGGCGGTGGCAACAACAACCAGAACACCATCCTCAACCAGCAATTCACCCCGCGCTGCAACACCATCCTCACCGGGCCCAACGTTCAGACTACCACTGCTAACAGCCAGACCGCCTGCATCCAGCGATGCCAGACGGCTGCTGTCACGGCTTCGGTTGCGAACCTCCAGGACTGCCTGGGTGTTACCTTTGACTCTTCTCTGAACGTTAACAACTGCCTCTTTGTTATCGGGAATCAGGGCGAGGTCCTTGATTTGGACTTGACTGTTGGCTCAGGCACGCAGAACTCGGTTTGCCTTCTTGGTCTTCTTTGCTAGAGGGGATCCACTGTGGACGGCGTTGATTTTGCTGACGGGATAAGAATGGGCTGCGTGATGACTGGTTGGTAATTAGATGGTGCTCATGTGTTTTCTTTTCTTTGTTGGTGTATCAACTTTAACTGCTTTCTCGGGGCCGGGTAATGTCATCGGATGTCTGGTTAGAGTAATTAGTATTGGCTGTTTGAAGATTGAAGGGGCTGCTTAATTGTCAAAGGATGGGCGCTTGTTATTTTCTTTCAGTTAGACGCAGATATGCATATCAAAGACTGGTGTCTTCATCATTCTTCTTCACGCTCGATTTGTTACTAATCAGTGTAGTGAATTCCTACTCATGACCGACGCCATGCTTTCAGACGCGGGAAGTTGGTTTTCCACCGGAGCTTGGCAAAGAGTTTAATATTGGAATGCCCTTTCCGCATCGGTAATTGGGGCTGGTTTCCACGGCTCGAGATGCAGGACCCCCTCGCGCCACGTCTTTTTCGGGACCGATGTTCGATGAATTGGATTCGGAGCAGTATGTGTGTGCCCCGCTTGAGCCTGAAGGTCTGGTCCTCGGGTATCATCAAACCTCTCTCATCCGATGGAGATTGTCGATCGTGCGCAGGACGCAAGCGGCCGTAGATTCACTTATTCCAGTATAAAAGGCGCCTTATAGCTTCAGCTCTGCGCTTTGTGCTCACAGACCAAAACGCTTCCCCAATAATGGCTCCGAAGACCAGAATCGCGGAGCTTGCCTCCATCATCCAGGAGAACATGGCAATCGTGGACGAATACCTCACTAGTAACGGACTTGCCTCGCCGTCTTTCGACGAGTCATATCCCCCGGTTATTCAGTTGCCCGATGAGATCTCAACTGCGCGGGACACCGCCTGTGAGGCAAGTGAGGAGCTGAACGCTCTTCTTATGGGTCCGGTGTCGTCGATCTACTTTAAGCTCACGAGGGTAAGCATACACTCGGCCGCCGATCAAGAAGTTGGGAATGTCTTCGTACTAAAACCGTGAAGTCGAGCTTGTTCTCCAGCATCGGGGCGATTGGCAAGCTCAACCTTGTCAACAGCTTCGCGCCGAATACGACCACGAACTTCGCTGAAATGGCGGCCTTCTGTAAGCAGCCGGAATCTGCCGTCCAGCGTATTGTCCGACATGCTATCTATTTTCACTGTTTCGCCGAGCCGACAAAGGGCACTATCGCCCACACGGCAATGTCGCGTGCTCTCGCCAGCTTCCCCCATCTCAGTGACGCGTTGGAGGAATTCCGCGGCACTCTCTGGCCGACCGCCCCGCGCCTTGTCGACGCGATGCTGCGCTGGCCAGATTCGGACAATCCGAATGAGACAGCCTTCAACTTGTCGGCGGGCACGGATCTGACCTTCTGGGAGTACTACGCTAAACACCCAGAGAAGGCGCAGCGCTTTGCGGGCGCGATGACATTTCTGGCTAAGAAGCCGGGTCGAGAGAAGGAGTTCCTCATCGATAGCGTCGACTGGGCGGCGAGCCTATCACCGCCGGAGAGCACTGGCCACGGTACCATTGTTGACGTCGGTGGTTCGCATGGTGGGATTGCTCTCGCGCTGGCCGAGCGTTTGCCATCGGCCAAGTTAGTGGTGCAGGACGTCCCGAACGTAATCTCAGGCGCTCTCAAAGACGCCAATCCCAGCGTCGAGTTCCAAGTCCACGACTTCCTGAAAGCGCAGCCGGTGATTGGCGCAGATGTGTACATCCTGCGGCAGATTTTGCACGACTGGAGCGACAAGCACTGTCGGACGATTCTCGCGGCGCTGATTCCAGCGCTGAAGCCCGGTGCGCGTATTGTGATCAACGATACAATCTTGCCCGATGTTGGCACTGTCAGTGCGATGAAGGAGGGAATGCTGCGACACTCGGATATGATGATGTGGCGCTGCTTCAACGCGAAAGAGCGCGATGAGGATGACTGGAGGGCGTTGGTGAAGAGCACAGATAAGAGGTTCGAAACTTCCAGAGTCTTTACCCCGCCGGGCACTTATCTGGGGATTGTCGAGGTTGTCTGGAAAGGTGAAGAACAGGGCTGACCGGGGTTAGGTCGTGGTTGCCATTTTGGCAACCACAGCGCATGATAAAATTTTGCGCAGGCTTCCACACTTCGATTTCGATTTGGCCCGGGAAGCCCGTAGATAGACAGAGTCAGGTTACTAGATACAACGCAACAGTATGCTAGCATATTTTCTATCGCACACATTAACATCCCCTGTGTCATCTTCTACAAGCGCACAGACCACCTACTCACCCCCTTTTTGTTCCTTCTTGTTTTGGATTGTCGCGAAAGTCTGTGCTTCTCAAGCAGACCGGGTGCCTCGCTGCCTCGGACTCTGATCGGAATATGTGAAACTCGAGATGATCCTGACCAAAATCTATTTTCGAAGGCACAACTTCCCAACCTCCATATCTTAACATCTTCGTAATTTCCACCCTTCCCGCCACAACTTGATAGATACCCAGCCGCGATGCTCCAACCCCTCCTAATCGCGACCGCATTCTGCGTCGGACATACAATAGCCTCCTCCATCAGCCACCAAGCAACAGGGCTGGTCCCCGACGACATCTGGAAAACCTCCTTCGCCAACCCAAACGCCACCGGCTCACTCCTCATAAAAGGATACAACCTCAGCTCGCCCTTCCCCAGCATCGAATCCGACTCCTGGAAGTTCACCATCAAAGTTCGCGACGGCCTCCCCCAGAGCCCCGAAGCCCCAGGGAAGCTCGTCACCGGCATCTGGCTAGAGCTCGACGCCCCGGACAATCTTGTCCGGAAGGACGGAAACAGGAGTTTCGTCCCCGAGGATCCGTCGTGGCAGGTGTGTCAAGGCTTTTGGGACGTGAGCACACTGCGGTCGAGCACCGCGCAGACTGTCGATGCATCGTGTGAGGGAGTTCTTCCCAAAGAGTGTGTCGCGGCGATGACGAGACAGTTGCGCACGGGGTTTGGGGCAAGGAGTGGAGGGAGGAGCTTTCAGTGTCCGGATCTGATTGCGAGCGATCCGGCTTGCAAGGATTTCATCAAGGGCGATTATAGCGCTGTTGGGACAGGTAAGGACTTCTGGTTGAGTGAGGGGTGATGTGAGCTGACGGTTTTTAGTCCTGCCGGCGGGAAACACAACGAACTTGACGGATGCGGGCATCTTTGACTACGGGCGGTTGGGACTGGATGGGGATGTTGGGGGGCATGCGCTTGGTAATACGACAGCGTATGATGAGGCCGTTCATCGGGTTTATCTCGTTGGTATCACTTGGGGTTACTCGAACGTTTCGGGGGTCTCGAGGACTGACACGCCATCTGTTAATGCGTCGTTTGGCTGTCTGAGTGTGAACCAGGTTGCGCCTGGGAGCCGGGCTCTTAGTGCGGGAACCTCGGTCTTGAGAGCTGGTTCTCTCCCGTTGACGGGCTTGGCTATGGGGGCCGCGCTGATTTTGCTTGTCAGTTAATGTTGATACGGAGAGAGATCGACATTGGCTAGGACGTGGTTGGCCTCCTCGTGGCTCCCGCTTTTAATGAGAACCTTGTGCAATAGCAGGGCTCGAGCCAGGAGAAAGAATCTCTTTTCTCTGTGCGAAAATGCGTTTTTGAAATTATGAAATGGCCCTGTTCGGGAACGGCAAGGCCTAAACTTATCGCATCACAGGCCTTTTAAAAAAGCCGGAAGGCCATTTTGAAATATAAGAAGGCCTCTTTAACATACGAAAAGGCCTTTTCAGTATTTATGTAGGTTTTTCCACAACCGGAAATGGCCTGTAATAACGAAAATTGCAAGCGGTCTTCCTGGTAAGCATGTATCTTTCACACCTTTAACAGGTCCTTTTCTTTTCACCAGAGTCTTCTTTAGCGGCCCCGAGCCCAATATACTGCCTTCTTCAGGGCGAGTGCGCACCCTCAAACTTTTCCTCGCCTTCACCACTATCCCAGCACTTGACCTACCACTTACCAGAGACCACCATGTCTGCACCATCAACGCCTCCAGAACTGCCACAAAGGCGCTCGTCGCTTAAGAGTCCTTCGAAGCTCGCAGACCCCTTCGCTGCACTCACCACAATGTCTCCAAAGGATACACCAGCGGGCGCCGCAATCCCAGAGCGCACAAGCAGTGCACTATGGCAGCCACAGTATGCCAAGAGAACAAGAACCGAGCTCGAGGCAGAGGTTGAGTCCTTGAAGAATGATATCGAAAAGCAGGCGAAGAGACCGAAGCCGTCAACGTCGTGCGAAGTTTATGAATATCCAAGCTCAAGGAAGCACCCTGGGAAGTCCAGGGCAAATCAGCCATAGGTCACACCAGCTCAGGACTACGAACAGGCCATCTCTCATTCCAAAAGAGCCCTCCTGCATTCTAAAAGGCCTACCTGCATTCTAAAGATGCCTTCCTGTGTTTTAAAAGGGCCTTCCACGATGCAGGTAAGGCCTGTAATGTGTGTGGTAAGCCCAGGCCTTGCTGATACGACACGGAGCTGTATGAATATTTTGATAATGTATTTTCGCACGGAGAAGAGAGGCCCCTCTTATTTACCTAGTCTAAGCCTTCGTCGGTACCTTCTTAACAGTGAACCCCGGGTCCCCCGGCTAACGAGCTACATATGTGGCCCATCATTCTTGTCCTTCCTCAGATGAGGCCCTCAGCGAGATGAGGAACAATCCGAGCCCCCGTGTTCGACGGGTCAATCGTCGGATCGTACTTGTCAATCCCCGCAATGGGAGCGTACTTCTCGCACAGATAGCACATATTATTATACGCCGTCTTGCGAAGAGTCGTCCCGGGGTGTCCTGCCAAGTAGTTGATCGCTCCCTTGAGACTGTACAGTCGGTTCCGATCATCAAACTAATCAGCCGGCTCCGCAGCCCGGTAGCTGTGCAGATACTGTCGCCTGTAAGCCGGGGCCCGAAACACATAGCTGAACTCACACCGCCAATGGCCGAGCTCCATCTCATTGTGAGCGAAGTACGACCCTGCGTCGAAGAGCATGGTGTCCTCAGTCCCCTTGCGGATGCCCATGTTCCCTTCCCACAAGTCGCCATGGATGATGCAAGGCTTGATGGGCTCGCCATCTGAGGTGCGCAGATTGTCGAGGAGCTTAGGGATCACGACATTACAGACTTGGGCTGTGGCACGTTCAAGTTCTGGCCATGGACCATTCGTTTCGAGGTCAAGTTTGCTGACGCCGAGAAGAAGCTTGCGATAGAAGGAGGCCCAGGAGGCGTCCCAGTCGACAGTGTGAGCGAGCTTGCCATCGTAGGTTTTCACATGGAAGCCAAACTTCCCGGTCGGGGAAACGGAGGCCCTGTGCATTGCCGCGAGGCGGGAGGTCCAGTCGGAGGAATCAGGAGCGATGGTTACGTCCTTATATATGTATTAGCGTATGGGTAAAAGTAGGGGGTCGGGAGGGATTCGTGAGCTACCATGTCGACGAACTCGGAGAGGTAGAAATAGGTTGCCGGGCTGCGGACTTTGTACCTCCCGAAGCCGTATGGGATGGGAATGAAGTCGGGCATTAGGTTATGGATCATCTTGGATGATTCCCATTTACTTTTGAGCATGATGCGTCCATGTTCACCGAAGGCAACCTTCAAGAAGTACGGGCGCTCGCTCGCGTCAGGCCCAAGTGCCATGATCCGACCTGTGACCGTCCAAGCGCTCGTACCGAATCTCTCGACGGAGATGAATCGAGTGCCCTTGGGCAACACTTGGGGAGAAGTTGTCAGCCATGATCATGAAAAGGATGTTGTCTTTATGATCGAGTGGAGGGGTACTTTCAACCACGGCCTCGTCCATAGGGAAGACGCCGCCAAGCCCAGTCATCATCTCCTTGATGCTGATCGGCTCACGCTCCTCAGCCCCTTCATTTTCAAGATGAATGTTCTGGTTTGACTGAGGTGCTGAATTCTCGTCGAAGATCAGGTTTTCAGCCTGCAGCTTCTCAAGCCCGAAATCCTCCTGGTTCTTCAAGTCGGCCATTGTTGAACTTGAGAGGCAGCGCCTGCTACTGAATAAGTGCTGAGTGGCAGAAACGGAGGGAGTATGGGATTCCGGATGCAAACAAAATTAGATCTGATTGATGTTGGGATTCTTTGTCATCGGTGCGTTTGGCAGCAGCCGAATGCCCAACGTGCCGCTTAGCAGTGGTTGTTCAAGCAAACATTCTCTCGCTTGATATCAATCAGCGAATGTACAATGTCATTGATGAGCAGTGCCGCTCCGGGTCATGGTTGCGGGACAGATCACGCGATATCTTGATTGCGTTCCTTCACGTGTCTCTTGTTAGACACGACAAGAGTACAGCATGGTACCGGAGGTCAGGTTATAGGTGATAGAGCCACACAAAGTGGTGGTCCCACAAGGTGACTGAACTCCGTCTCAGCATACTGTCACTGTCCTGACCTTCTTTGCCGTCACTCCATCTCCTTCCACCGACTCACCCAGACCGAACACAGCCCAGAGAGACCAATGAGCAGAGAGAATGCAGTGAAATACCAACCGCGCCCTATCGCGTCAACCAAAGGTTGCAACACCGCGGCAGACGCAGCGCTGATCCCGCAACGCAAAATCTGCCCTGAGGCGTATGAAGTGCTGGACTGATCTGGGAAGATGTCGACCAGCAAAGAGCTTGCTGTATGGCTCAACAGAGTTGACATGGCGCAGGATAGAAACTGCAAGACAAGGGGAACCGCAGGGTTAACACGAAAATGCACAGCCCAGCCATATCCAGCAACCAGAAGCATCTGTGCCAGCAGAAAGGGCTCGCATCTACGATGCCTCGCCAGTCCGATAGGAAAGTTGCCAAGGCTACTTCCACGTGCCATTTTGCTGATATTGGGGTCGATGTTGTGCTTCTCCGCCGTCTTGGCGTAGTTGTGGTCGACCAGTCTCCCCGCGATGATACCGCCGATCGTCATCCCTGCGAGGCCAGGGAAGAAGGCCAAGCCAATGAACAGGTCATTGTATCCATATATCTCATCGAATATGGTCGGGATAGCGACCTGAAAGGTGTATTACACACAGTATGACGATGCCACCATCCACAGCACCGCAGCAGCGTCTGGGTGAAGGATGATTCGAAGGGACGCCAGCACGCTGAGGGGCCACCGCTTTGGCTTTTTCTTCTTTCCTCCCAACGATGCTCTTGTAGCTTGTCCTTCGACATCCCGCCACTGCTTCTTTCTTGCACTTGAAAGACATGACCACCAGGTCCGCCAACCCCTCGCCTGTCCCGACCCATTGCCCACAACCGCCCTCGCCATCTCCGGCATTGTAAATCCAACCAACACGAACGATACCACCGAGAGGATTAACAACGCCAGAAACACCCACAAATAACCGCCGGTGAAATTTGCCACCGCTCTAGCAACCACCAGCCCCAGCGCCGACAGGCCATTGCAAAACGACAGCATCGGTCCCAGCATTTTGCCCCGCTCCGCTATCATCGACACGTCGGCCGCAACACCATACCCAATCGCAGGAATCAGCGAGCCACCGATACTTTGAATAGCCCTCAGCGCAATTAGAACCGCGTAACTACCCCTGTTCAGCGCCAGCCCTAAGCTCGCGACCGCATAGAGAGCAACCAGCCAGAGCAAAACCGGCCGTCGCCCGGTGGTGTCGGCCAAGGAAGCGAAAACGCCCGGCGCAACAGCCTGCAAGATGGCATAGACCGTGACAGTGAGGTTGATGTTCTGTATGGACACCTCGAACGCGTCGCTGAGCATCGGGATCAACGGGAAGTAAATCGTTGCCGTGAGGGTCGAGAGGATCATGACGAAGCCGAGGAGGTAGGTCAGATAGGTGCGGGTGGCAGGTGGGAAGATCGAGTATTCTTCGTCGCCATTGTCGTCCGCTGGAGGGGTGTGAGCTTGGGCTTCGTTTGCTGCGCCGACGCGACTGTCTGATTCCGAGGGGGTGGCGGCGACGTCCTTGATATTCGCGGTGGTGAGCTTCTCGCTGACCATCTCGCTCAAATGAGCCGGCGAGTCTTGGATCCCGCCATTTGCAGCGGTTTGCTTTGGCATAATTTGATGGTTTGATTTCCCGCGGCGAAATCGCGCCGAGTCGTAGTTGTCAGAGAAAGCTCCTTCCCTTTCCTAGGCTGTAAATGGCAAACTGTCGGAAAGATGCGGTGAAGCAGCGGTAGTTGGCTACCTTCGCCGGAAAGGAGCCGGAAAAGAGCGGTGCAGCAAACAGCATTCCAGCATCGCACCCCCGTCTGCAGCGCATCTCGGCGCCTAAAACCCCGAGCAGCACGGCAATCATCCGACGTCAGTGTGGAAAAACACCAAAATTGACCGATACCGCAGCTGGAAGGATGAAAACAGGGTGAACCATGAGATAAATTATCTGCGTGTGGTGAGAATTGATGGGCTCCTGCGGCCGCCTAAGATGCCGCATCATCATCACTGAGCAGAAGAATTTTTGGCAGGCATTCCCAAACTGCCCAGCCCCTTCGCGTCCTTTCGTTATGCCCTGTGAAGGCTTGCCTCGGCACCAAGTCTTTGCAGTTATGGTTGTTGCCAAAATTAATACGAATTCGGTACATCTGAATTGTGTCATGGCCCTGAATCGTGTAGACCTAGCCTAGATTTGCAGTTTCAGAACCCAAAGCCCACTATTCCTAGTGCGGGAGTTTGATGACCTGAAAGCCAGAATGGTATCACTTGCCCGGATCACAGAATGATCATATCGATGCTTTTGAGAGGCAGCTCACAAAGATGGAGGCTGTACAGATCAAGGACAGAGAGGTGGAGTTTCTCAAAGATGAGAAGGAAGTACAATAGTATATGCTGATACTAGTTAGCTCTCCTTTCTACGAATCAATATTTCTGTCTTCTGCAGACTTGTGACTGGGTGCCTTGTCTTAGTTTCAAATTAGGACCAGTAACAGCCTAAGGCCAACTAAGGGACAAACCCCCGGCAGCAAGGACAGAGACAGTAAACAAAGATCTGCTTTTCGTGTTTGCCTGCTTGCATTTATTCCTCGCTTGACAAAATACATGTCTAGAACTAACTACTGGTGCTTACTCTCCCAAAACACCACAGCCACTCGACAAGTTACCCGTCCATTTGGAAAGCCCTACTCTCCGCAAACCAAATCACCTCTCACAAAGAAGACTTCCCATTCACCATGCGGGCCATCGAAAACTTCGTGCAGTTGATGCTCACCTTATCCGGCGTTCTGCTGGTGAGTATGCTGTCGAGCGCTTCGGCGTTGGCCCCAGAGCATACCCCTCCGAGTCACCTCGACGGAAGTACCTGCTTGACATCTAACTCGGCTGCTCCCACCTCCCCTGATCAGCTCACTCCACGGGCTGCTTGTCACAACGAAAATGCTTGCTTGACAACCGACCTAGCTACTTCCACCTTCACCAACCAGCTCATTGCTTCCCATAACAGGACTTCTCACACGGCACCCAATCCCTACGTCGCAGTTTTCCCTTTCTATGGAATCGACCTGGACCTCATCGCTATAATCCCCATGACCGAGTCGCCGGCCGCTGTCAACCTCACCGTGGCTGCGACTAAGTCGCTGGTAGCTGAGAACCCCACCCTGGCTGTAATGGAGTCGCCGGCCCTTCCCGACCTTGCTGCTATCGCAACAATGACCGAGTTTCCGACATTCAAAAACCTCACCCTGGCTGCAATTGAGTCGCCAACCCTTACCAACTTCGCTGCAGCAACATGCGCTTTGCCGACAGGTGCTCGGGTCGTGTCCAATCGTCTACCATATCGACCTGCCCCCAATTTCGACAATATTCCCCGAAAGGTTATCGGCGGTCCGGTCGGTTTGGTCTGCTGCAATGAAGAGTGCACTGAATGCCATGACGAGGCGTTCATGTGCGGATTACCATTGTATATTGCAACTTCTTGCGACCGTGAGGTGGACATCCATGTAGGTCTTTTCTTCTTTTCTTTTTTCGCAAAGTTCTTAACAGTGCTGACATTTGTGGGATGCAGAGAGAGTATACTCGCTGCTGCCCTATGTTCACATATAAGAACCATCATATTAATCGCAACAGAACGACAATGAGAGTTGAGCCGGCGTGTAGCATGTAATTAGGGGGTTGAGCATGGACGAGTCAATCGGTATGGAGGGTATTTTTGGAGGATCAGACAGGACTGAATCATAATAAGAGAACTGAATCAGAACACGTTGTCCCCATCATCGGTTTGAAAAATTAGTGTCTGCCTTGAAGAACCCGAGAATTGAATGTGAAGTGAGAGTGAGAACTTGGATGCGATTTCCCACTGCCGGCTTCTTGAATGCACCAGATGGAAGGACAATTCCTGGCTAAGGGGACAGGGGTTGGCTTCCCAGGCAGGCGTGTTTCAGCGGCATAACGAGCCGCTGAGGTCCTTAGCACACCCTCACCTTTTCCATTAAGTTCATGCACCCGGAAACGGAACACTACCTGAATATTACGACCTGCACCCGACACAGGCCTTGAGAGGACTGGTGCGGGTTAAGACAGAACGTATGGCAGGACGCTAACAGTTGAGGGGCGTTCTGAAGACGGCTTGTTGAGCTAGCACTCCTAGACGGGGGGTTTAATGTTACTGTAGGTCGTTGTCACTATAATGCACAGAGGTAAGTCTAAACAGTAAGACACAAATGAACAATTAAATACTAGCGTAAAGAACCAGGAGTCCCTTACGTCTATCGTGGTTACGATGATGTCTATCTATACTAGCTAAATAAGAGGTACCTTTGTACCTTGCTTGGTCTATTGTGCTTGGTGGTGCACTACGTAGTTATGGCTAAGCGGTTAACTGAATGGTGCTTGGTGTTAACAGTCCTTGTGGGCCACTAAGCTCTTTCTCACTAGTTGTAGGGGCTTCGGGCCTTTGCACCCCTGGCCTAGTGCACAGGACAGTACACACTGTCCTCCTGCACTGTTCCTTCTGTGGGGGATCTGTCGGGCCGCCCCGGCCCAGGTGACGGCCTGCAGGGTCGTCACACTGAAGCGAGACAATAGTGACACATAAAACCTACAAATTCCTACCCCCATAACACAACCATTACTTAGTCAATTAAGCTCAAACATTAAACATAGGTTTTTATATATAAGGGTAATATAAAAATAAAGTTTTGGAGTTTTGAATTTTTTCCCATGACGAAATATCAATTTTAAAGTCTTGAAAGTCAACATCTATTAAGACTTGCATTATATGTATTATGTAAGTAAGATAAATTCTTCTTATATACATTAATATTTTAATACTTTTAAAATAACATTTTACTTTTTCTTTATTTATAATTAAATTGTATAATGTATTATATAATTTTAAATATAGAGAAAAAAAAAAGTTAAAAATAATAATATTATTAAACTAAGTAGTAAAAATAAAATTGAAAATGCTTTTAAGATTCTGTAGTAGATATACTATTATATATAAGTTTCTAAATATATAGCAATTGTAGTGATTTTTTTATTAATTCTTTTATATCTATACCTATATTAAAAAACTAATTATATTAATAATAAAATAACTAGTTTATAAATATTTCTCACTTACATGTTTCTTACTTATAAATACATTAATTTAACTATAACATTATTATTCTTCTTAATATTATTTACTTTTATAATATTATTACTATAAAGTTAATAATTTTTTACATATTCAAAATTATATAATAAATTATAAAATTTAATTATAAAAATAAAAAAAGCAACACACTATTCTTTAAGTATTTAAATACGCATTTTCATGAAAAGGGTTTAGTTTGCTTACGTAATACATATAATGCAAGTCTTAACAGATGTTAACTTTTAAGACTTAAAAACTGATATTTCGTCATGGAAAAAGATTCTAAAAATCCAAAACTTTGTTTTTATATCACCCTTGTATATAAAAACCTATGTTTAATGTTTGAGCTTAATTGACTAAGTAATGGTTGTGTTGTGGGGGTAGGAATTTGTGGGTTTTGTGTGGCGCTATTGTTCCGCTTCAGGTAGTGTTCCGTTTCCGGGTGCTTGAACTTAGCATCCCTCACATTCTGACAACTCCAAACCTCCCATGCAAGAAGCCGCGACCACAAGCAAGCGCCACGCATAGACCAGCATCCCAATTACGCTCCAACGTGTCTAGTCACCACCGATTCCCGGCGCTTCGAGATGCTGCCATCGCGGCAAAGAGGGGTAGCTGACAAATCTAGCCAACCACTGCCACCCGAGAGCGATTTGTATGCGAAAGACGAGCCGTCAAACTGCCTAGCATGTAGGCAAGTGGCTCGGAGCTTGGATTACGATTCTCTCAGCGCCTCCAGGGATCACAGATCGATAGCATACCTTGGCAGAGCTATCGAGTTTCCGAACCGTCTCTCCTGCGCGACCTGTCGAGCCGTGTGGAATTTGGCGCAACTGCAAGCTTGTCCCCGACTCCAGGCTATTTCGGGACGGCGCGTGCCCCTGGCAGGCTCTGGACTCTGCCCAAGATGCAGCATCCGTCTTGACTATACCAAAGAGGTCCCGCATGAATATGGGTACCACCTCGTCCTCGATGTGAGTCGGCTGCTAGCCCCCCAAACGAACCAGCCTCTGGTTTTTAAGTCCTCGACTGACATGTGGCTGTAGTGCGGCCCCCCGGAGAAGGTATGCCTCGCGCGCGTACGACCCCATGTTCCGCTGTTGCTGCGTGCTCGACGGAATGAAGCCCTGGCTTTCGGGAGCAAAACTCGAGACCCTTCACGATCATCTCGGCCAAATTCCCCTCATGGTGTCAAGATCAGCAGTTTCACTAGCGACGATGTCGTGGAAACAGCTTACCCGACTTGGTATCCGAAGCCGACAGAGTGGCTATCCGTTGACGGCTTTCTTCCGCAAGAGTTCGGACTTCAGCTTCCAAGTGGGTCAATCGACCCCTCGAGGTTAACACGATAGATACAATATTGTGATCAATCTCATGGAATCTGCCAACAGCAGGTCCCGTTCCAGGACAGGCCAGTTGCGAAGCCGGCGTTCCTGGTTGATGTCGTCGATATGTGTGTAGTGCGAACCTCCGGCAAGTCCCAAAGGTATGTTGCCTTGAGCTACGTTTGGGGCTCCGATAATGGCGCCCTCGTCGCGCAGAAATCCAATATCCGTGCACTCCTCCAGCCAGGTTCGCTGAGCCTGGATCGTGGGGGAGATAACCTCCCGAGAACGATCAGCGATACTATCCAACTGTGCCAGATGCTAGGCGTCGGTCATCTTTGGGTTGATCGACTATGCATTGTTCAGGACGACCCCGATATATTACACCCCCAGTTGGCTATCATGAGCGACATCTACAAGCACGCCTATTTCACCGTTATCGCGGCAGATGGAGATCACGCCAATTGCGGCCTTCCCGGCGTAGGATACCACGAACGCAGCTACAAACCGGCCTTGAACCTCGCATTCTCTTCGCTGGTGCAGTTCTCGCGGGTCCGATACAGCGAATCTGTCGCTTCCCCGTGGCATAAAAGGGCCTGGACATTTCAAGAACGATCACTTTCGCCTCGAACGCTAGTATTTCATGACCACACTGTGTACTGGCAATGCTCTTCCCAGTCCTTCCAAGAAGTCTGCTCGTCTGACGATCATGGAGAGTATTTAGAAGCGGACGGGGAGATTTTTAGGAACAACCGGGCCGGTCGTGACGGCACGTTCCCAGCTTTTGCATTGACACCCCCTGAACTGGCGACAGAGCATCCAATTCCGAAGCTGGACGCATTTTGGCGCTTGGTAGCGGCATTTTCCAAGAGGAAGCTGTCGTACCAAGAAGATGCGGAAAGAGCCTTCAGCACCATATTGCGAGAGTACGGCCGATCTTTTGATGGGGGGTTTTTCTTCGGGTTACCCACTTTGCTCTTCGACTATTGCCTTTTCTGGGCTCCGGCTCCAGGGACTAGGCTGAAGCGAAGAGAGGAATATCCAAGCTGGTCGTGGCTTGGTTGGGAGGGCGGGATCACCGAGAAACCTTTCAACATTCGACCAGCAAGCGTTTGGGACCCCCTGTGCTGCAGCGTTACGTTGGGTCGGGCTGCAAGCGAATTCGAACTCCAGTGGGAACCATTAGTGCAACTCTCGCGGACAAGAAAGGGTAGTGACACGTCCGAGTTTATCAACAACTCCCATCAGCAATTTGTTCATCCTCCTGCTTATCTGAAACATCAGCTGCCTGCCAGTCGAAGACCCAGGCCACACGCTTCCGCTGGGATAACGTGTGCAGGATCCGAGTCGCCCCACCGCGGTGATGCCGATGACAGGAGCCCGACTGATATTGGCGAAGGATGGAGTATGAAAATCGGCGAATACTTTGAGCACCCGAAGCTAGAACGCCGGTACAAACAACCATTTTGGTTCGACCAGACTGAAGCAAACATCAAGCATCTGGACAAGTTCGGAGTGAGTCCTTTGAATTCAGGGGGGAAGATCGATAGTAACTGGGAAAGAACGTCGACTGTGTACTTTACACATGACCACTGGCCGCGACATACATTCTTGCACCCTGTCCCCGTGGCTTCACCTGATCCCGACTTTACGGCAGAAAGCAAACAACGCTGGCTCCCGTATCTCGACTTTTGTGCAAGGTCGTTCACCTTAACCATTATGGGTCTGGCCGATGGTAGGATTCCCGCGGTACATCTAGGTTCTGGCGCCTTTCCGAATGATGTTTTCGGATTCTTATTTCCGGATTCCGACGCTCTGGCCGATTTGGCAAAAGGGACTGCTTGCCAACTCCTCGTGATAGCGAAGTGGCACAAACCTAAGCAGCACGTTGACAATTTTGAAGGGGACGATGAATCATCGTCACCATCGTCGTCGGACGACGGGCGGGAGAAGCCCAACTACAAGCTCGCTGCTTTGTGGGTAGAATGGAAGGATAGTGTGGCATACAGACGAGGGTACGCAGTAATTCTAGGACCGGGTCACTACTACCGTACTCGTCGAGGAGCAACGTTTGCTGATCTGGAAACTGAGGTATCCTCCGAGACGATCGGCGTGAGGCTCGGCTGATGCATCGGGTTCATTACTGCAAGATGGGCAAGAATTTTCTTCGGTAAACCGCCACTTCTTTCAAGCTTTCAGCGAGCTGTCTCCACTCCCCTCCTGTTCAATCTGAGGCCCCGGTTGAATTGTATAGTAAAGCCTCTGCGACGGATCCACAACGGTCACAATCTTTGCCTCTCTAAGCGCTTTTTGGATCTCATCCCAGCCCGCGCCAAGATACCTCGCGTCAACCTCTCTTCCTAAGGATTCTTTCATTCCCTGTGCCATCCACTCTACCTTTGTTCTCGGCACGGAGGCTCCTTGTGGCACCCTCTTGAGCACCACGAACCAGAAAGCCGCAAGTCCGATCAGTACCAGGTATATGAGAAACACTACCAGCACCGGAACGGACAGCTCAACTGTCGGCACGGCTACACTGATGGTCCTCTCGGCGCTTTCATACTCCTGGATGTCCTTTATCGCCAAATAAGCCTGGTAGAACCGAAACAAGTCTTGTCCTGATGGATGGTATATTGGCTCCTTGCGGAACGATTGCTCTGTCAGGGTCGCCTGATAAAACGACGAGAAAGCGTTGATGGTCGTGAAGTAATCCCATGTCCAGGGGTGGGCCACGTGTACTTCGGCGTACTCGTCCTAACGCCTGTCAGTGTCTCCCAAACAGACTTTCTCGTGTTGGCGGCAATGCGTGTTAAGCGGGTGGCAGGGGGCGAGGAGAAACGCAGAGACCCACAAGCTTGTCGGGAGTGCGTGAAGCCACTCTCTCAATATTGCAACTCGCCATTGTATACGACGACTTTTCGATAGGACCTGTTCCCCAACCAGCACCGCCCTCTCGGTTGCTGAAGTTCGCAGGGGCGTTATGCATATGAACGGCGGCGATGGTGAAGTGAAACGGGAGATAGTTTGAGTACTCCTCCGTCGTTTCGTTGAAGGCTTTGTCGGGATCGGTCTGGATGCAGACAAAAAGCAAAGAGTCCACGAGCATATTGTCACGGTGAGGACCGGCTCTGGTATACCGCTCCGTGTATCCGTCTCGAAGAATCTCGCCAGGGAAGATAGGGCGGAGTCCTTGAACCTCGTCAAAAAGATGACCTGTGTTGCTGGTGTTTCCTGTCAAATACAGCTCGATGGCGGTCCGTTCCGTCCACTGGCAGGAAGCAGACCAAGAGTTGTTCCACTCGGACTCAGAGTACTTCCAGTCGATGGTGTTATCTGGGAGGAAATCGACTAGCTGGTCCAGCGGCAGACCGGCTGATTTGAAGCGCTCAACGGTGCTGTTCCATTTCACCATGGCGTCCCCGATACCGCTGTGGAGGTTGGTGGAGAGAGTCCCGGACACCGGCGTTTGCTGTATCTGCACTCCAAGTTGTGTCGAATACCGTGCGATAGGGGCTGAGACGATTGCAACAGCCGACAGGACGGCGATGATAGCCCCTGGAATGAGGAGTTGTGCAAGGAGACCGATGCCCATATGGGGGCGAAGCAAGGGGATAATATCAAGGACATCACCCAGGCCAGTAGGGGAGTAGAGGGAAAGAAGCTTGGTGGACGACTTGCCGGGGCGGGTGAGCTTCATGGCCCCAGCCTTCCAGGTCGAGTATGCTACGACCCAGATGCCGACGACACAGACGAAGTTGATGATCAGGGCCAGGATAGCTCGGACATTGCCAAGGTCCCAGGAGGAGGGAAGGAAGATCCAGAGGGTAAGCGACACCATGGTGGGCTACGATGGGGGCGAGGGCCTTGGAGGGCGATCACTAGTATGACCTGCACGGACCGAGAAAGACAAGAATCGCAATTGCAAAGGGAACTTTTGACAAGGCTCCCTTATATCTATCACAGCCATCATCCCCCGCCCTACTTGTCAGGCTCTCTCAGAAGCGGGCTCTTCAGCCCCAACTCCAACAACCCCGCGCCAAGATTACATGTTCACAATTTAACAAAACAAGATGGTGTGTGGCTCTTTTTCAGTTTGCCCAAAAAGATAGATATTAGACGAGTTCTTGTTCAGACCTCAAAGCGGGGGTGGTTGACTCAGAGCTGTGGCTTGCAGAACGTGGTCGCTGAATGGCAGGAGATGTCCGTCCCGACTGCGCCAAGACCAAAAGTTGAAGGCCCAGAACTCAGCCATGCGCCACTTTTGCTGGAACTGATGCATCCTATCGGACGGGAGCTGAGGTCTGGGCTTAAAAGTCGTACCAAGGGCTCGGTATCTGCAGATAGGCATCACGCTTGTGCGACCACACTCGGTTTTCGTCACCAGGCTGTGTTGGGTGGCGATGCCGCCTGAACCAACTGTTATACAGAGCAGAATTCAGATACTACCAGAGGACAGTTTTATTTTTCGAGGCTTCCCGAAATGGATGCGACTTGACACATTGCTGCACGAATCAAGCATGGGCCTTCCATATCAAAAGAAACAGTTGATTGTTGCCGAAAATCAGGTAGCCTATCCTCCTATCCATCCTCAAATGATCTTCTACTCTTGGCCAAAGTCTCTAAATAAAACAGTACATGGAATCGCTTTTGTCTGTCCCTGAACCCATCGCTTATATTAACCCAGATCTACCATAATCTAATGTGCTCCACCGCGGCCTCCGGCCCCTCCAATAGCCAGTCCCTGTAGCACCTCGGGTTGGATTGCAGGCAGCTGTCTTCCTCTCCCTGTAGGCTTGGGGACAAACTTGATCTCCGCGAGGTAGCTCAGGAACCGACCGACATCCTCCCTCGTCACGCCGTATCCCGTGCTGTCGTCTACACCAGTCCATTTGTCCGCGTCGGCCTTCAGAACAGCCACTGCGTTTCTGTCGTCCATCTCCGGTGCCCTCGTAGTTGCCGGCAAGTCGTTCATGCAGAAATGGTAAAGCGGCATCAGTGCATGCTGCTCCTGATCCTTCTGGAGCGTACCGGCAGAGACAAACTTCTCCAGCTCCTCTTTCCAGCTCGGGTAGGTGACTTCGGGTGTGTTGAACCCGTAGTACTCCAGAATAGCCAGGTACTCGCTCATGCGCAGGCGCGGGTGGGCCGTGACATGGATGACATGAACGCCACCAGCCAAGGGGTTCAGGGCTGCCGCTACGGCAACCTTCGCAACGTGGTTGACGGGTACGGCATTGACGGTGTTGACAATATACGGGCGCGCCGAGAGCTGGATGCAGCCCTTCAACATGCGGATAAGGAAATCGTCGACGTTGCAGACACCTGTCGCAGAATCGCCGAGGACATACCCAGGCCGCACAACTGAGCCGAGGAGGCCACGTCTACCAGCCTCTCGAACCAACTGCTCTGACACCCACTTGGTCTGGCCATACCCTGTGCTAAGGCCAGTTCGGCTTCCATTCATATCGTCCTCCTCCATGACAGAGCCCTGACCGGTGCTCACTTGTTCGTCAGAGAGCTTGATGTAGTGATCCGTGTCAAGGACACTTGTGGAACTAACAAACGTGAACACCTTCGGCTTGCCTTCGTTGCAGAGCTTCATGGCGTCGACCGTTGACAGCACGTTTGACGCCATCATGTCCTGGTATCTCTTGACCCAGTGCACAATAGCGCCGTTGTGAATGACAACATCGACTTCCTGGGCTAGCCTGTTCCAGGTAGCCTCGTCTAGGCCGAGTTGGGCCTGGGACAAGTCGCCAACGACAGCGCTCAGTCTCTCCGACCACTCCTCTCTCCAAAGCCCGTATCCCTGGAGAGAGCGGCGGAGTCGCTCAAGCGCGGCAGCAGGCTCCTTGGCACCTCGTACGTGAGCGATCAACTTCATCTGCTTGGCTGTCCGGTCCAGGATATCCCTGACAAGATACGAGCCCAAGAATCCAGTCGCGCCCGTGAGGAAGATGGTAAGGGCTTCAGATGATACCAGCGTCTCAGGATCGGCCGACTGATACTTCTCAGGGAGCTGGCCGATCAACTCGTCCAGGGATTGCGAGTACGCATCCTCGCCCGCCTCAGGGCCGACGCTGCTGCCGTCGCTCTGGAGCAACTTGTCAATCTGGGCGCTGAATCCTGCCAAGCCCGGGTGTTCGTAAAGGGCATTGATGGAAACATCGACGCCCAGCTTCTTGCGGATAGTTAGGAGGAATTGCTGAGCCAACAAGCTGTGGCCGCCGAGGTCGAAGAAGGCGTTCTCCCGCTTGATGGTCTTCGGGTTCAGACCCCGAATGACGTCAGCCCATTGCTGTGCAACGGCCCGCTCGGTGTCAGTGAGAGACTCCCAGTTCTTGAGGTCCTCTTCTGAGGTGTCTTCGACGATCTCAGCCACATCAGGGAAAGGAAGATTGGGCTTATCGACCTTGCCGTTGGGGTTCAGCGGAAGCTTGTGAAGGAAAATAACGTGGGATGGGACGGCGTATATGGGAAGACGGGCCGCAAGATGCTCCCTGATCTCCGCTTGCAATCTTCGGTACCTCCTCAAGAAGACTGTGACCGGACCCATCTCAACACCGTCATCTTCAACGTTGGAGAAACCTCGGTCAGAGAGCCAGCGAAGCCATTCCTTCTCCTCTGGGACGACGTAGCTGATCAATGTGGGTTCCTCGTTTCGATCTCTCCTGACGAGCGTCTTGCAGTCGCGGATCAAAGGGCTCTGGCTAAGATTGCTGTCGATATCGTTGAGCTCGATACGGAAGCCACGAATCTTGACCTGGTCATCTGCACGGCCAACGCACTCGACGTCTCCTGACTCTAGGTATCTACCGAGATCGCCTGTGCGGTAGAGACGGTCCTAATGGACGTTAGCGACCGAAGAAAGGATTCGAACATGGCAGCCCGACTTACACGAGGACCCTTGTAGTACTTGCGCCAGGGCTCGTTCTTGCTGGCCTTCAGATCGGCCTCGACCCACTTGTTGTTGTCAACAAACCAGTTCATTACGAATTTCTCCTGGTTTAGGGTCTCGTCGCCAAGGTAGCCCCTGGAATGTGGTCAGCAGGTGTGTAGAAAGTCGATATGCGGTAGACTTACTCGGCAAGGCCCGCAGCTCGAACGAAAATCTCACCAACTTCGCCAACCTTGCACTGATCGGTACGGTTTTCCCTGTTGACAACCAACAACTGTACGTTTTGCATTCCCTTTCCGGCTGGCACGGTATCCTTGAGCTTGTCGAGGAAGTCCTGCTCTCGTGCACGGCTCGGGATCTCGTAGTAGCTGACCGCTCTCTGTGTCTCTGTTGTCCCGTACATATTGATGATGTTCGCATTCTCAGCCAACCGCCTCAGAGCTCGACAATCACGCGTGGTCAAGACGTCTCCAACGAAGAAGACGTGCTCGAGAGCAGGGAACTCGGCTGATGCACCACCGACAAGGATCTGACCCATGGCAGGGGTAAGGTGGGTAACGGTCGGCTTGTGTTCGCGCATCCACTCAGCCAGCTTCTCATGTTGGATATCTTCTCGAGACGGCACGAGCAGCTGGGCGCCAAGGAAAAGGGGCGTGAAGATATCTCTTTGGACGGGATCGTGGGCAATGCCGGAGAGCAACGTGTATCGACTCTCAGAAGAAAGGTGGAAGCGCTCGGCCATCCAGCCGAAGTACTTGACCAAACTGAAGTGCCGCCCTAGTACGCCCTTGGGTCGCCCCTCGCTGCCAGATGTGAAGGATAGCGTGGGGTTGGAGTCGGGTCCTACCAAGACATCTGGAGGCGACGATGCGCGCCCCCTGACGCTGGCGAAGATGTCCTTCCCGTCCACCTCGCCGCCGTAGAGGTAGCCATCGTCTCTGAGGCGCAACTCCGGCACCTCCGCCTTCAGCTGCAGGTCGTCGTCAATGTACTTCTGTACCAATGGAGCTAACGGACCGTTCTCGTCGGTGGCGCGGCCGATTCTAAGCAGGGCGCGGGGTTGCGAGACCTCGAGGTAGATCTGTTGTCTGGCAGGGGGGTATGCGGGGTCAAGGACAGTCATGGTCGCACCGGAAGCCTTCAAGTTGGGATGAGCCATTAGCATCTACGTGCCACATTGAAGGAGTCACAGCAAAAATTTGTACCAGAATTCCCATCAGAGCCACCACAAGATCAACTGAGCGATGGGCCCAGATCATCACCACATCGCCATTGGTGATGCCCGCCTCGTGGAGGTGCCATGCTAGCGTGTTCGCGGCTTCGAAGATCTGGCGGTATGTAAAGCGCCTCTCAGGGGTTGTGGAGGTCTTGGTCTCGATGACACAGGTCCGTTCTGGGTGCGCCTCAGCTTGGGCGCGAAAGATCTCCTGGATGGAGCCGACGTAGCCAGACCAGTCAAGGTCGACTGTGGGATCGGGTATTTGCGACATCGTTTGTGTCGGTTAGATCAGAAAAGCAAGCAAAATAAGTGATGAGAGCTAGTGATGTTCCGATATCAATACTGGCGAACATCCAGCTCGTTTTCTATCGTCGGGTAATTTTTTCTGGTCTTCGACTGGTGACTCAATTGCGTGAAATTGGAGCTTCCCCGACACCGGATGGCGGGGTTGTTGGCCCGACCCCACCAAACGGCGGTGTACTCCACCCCCGCATTCCCCGTCTGATCAGTGATGGCAGCAAAGCCTTTGTGGATTCCGTCGCCGTCAATTGAACTGTCACTGTCGTATGCTTGTGTGTCGATGCGCTCATCAAGTTGACCATTGATGATTGGCCCCGAAGTTAGCCCCGGAATATAAATCCGAAAGTTTCTCACGCCCTTGCTCTCGGTCAAAAGGCGGGATGTTCTCCTTTGGATTCACCCGCAATGGAGCCATCGCTGCAGCAACTCGCAAGACGTCTGCCAGCCAAGGTCTCCCTTTTGAGAATGTTCGCTCAACATTACCACAGATTTTCTCGCATTAGAGGATAAGTCCCGGCCGGGCTTTTATCTGGCGATAGTATATCCAACTGTCGGCGAAGTTTTCACCAGCCAACATATACACTACCCAATCTCCTTCCAGTCACCAGCTCTGCAATTTTTCTTGCATGGCCCGTGCACTCGGCTCCAGCCGCCAACCTCGCCAGCTGAAGCTAAGATTCGATCCGACTGGCGCCCTCACAGCCACGCTGGACCCCTGAAACACAGCGTCATCGGTGGCAAATTCCGCCCGCTACGGCCATTCTGGGCCACTCGTGCCCTGCTTTGTCGCCTGTCCAAAACACGCGAGAAAATATGACGCACAAAGGCGACTGCACCCAACCGCGATTGGGTAACGCGTTCCCATTCTGGCGGTTTGTCTTGGAATCGCAGCGATGTGTATCCATTCCCGCCCAATGCGATGCTGGCGCCCTCTCGGAAAGAGCGTGACAGGTGGGCATATGCATGGGCTTGCGCAAAAGACCAACCTGGCTCGCCTGGCTGGATGTGGTGTCTCAATTTCCTGTCACCGCTAGAAGCCTGCTGGCCTGCCAAACCTGCCACGCCTGCCTCGGGTAGGACCCGAAAGAAGTACATATCCCAAAGGTCAAGGACCTCAGTGACACAATCCCGTTCCTCTTCTCCAACATCTCATCGCTTTTCGTGTAATACTCCATATTTTGCTAGTCTTGTTCTTGAGACTCAAGACATCCCCTGAGTCAGTCGATTGACACGAAAGCTTATTTCATCCGAACATGAAGCACTTACCAATCGGGATACCGATTGTTGCGTCGGTGGGGGCCTTCATCTTGGTGTTGCTAGCACTCCTGGCCGGGTCTCGTCCCGGTTTTATGGAAGAGTTCGACCTCATTGCCTTCAACACATCAGCCCTCGGCCACAATCTCGTCGACCTGGGGAAAGACAACGACGAGCCAACGCCAACGGGAGATAGCCTTTGTGATGGAATAGGGGGGCTTCTCGGCAAGGCTTGCACGACTGCCACGGCTGCTGTCGGCAGCGTGAAAAGCGATGTCGCCGACAAAATCAACGAGGTCGGGAACTCGATTGCCGACGAGCTAGCCGATAGGCTTGGCATCCACGAGTTTTATTCTCTCCACCCCCTGACCATCTGCGAGGGAGACTACAGCCCCAATGCGACCGCCCCTGGTGCCGGCCGTAACGTATCCGAATGCCACAAGGGGTTCACAAATGGTATTACTCCTCAATCATGCATTCTGACCTCATTCATCATACTGACTCTGGTATCCAGGCTACAACATCTCTGCACTTCTTGATCATGGCCTCCGAGTCGGGCGCTACAAGCTCACCTTAGCCGATTTGGGCTTCACAGATGAACTTCAAAGCTCAATCGACACACTCAACAAAGTTCTGATAGCCTTCACCGCGCTCTTGATCGTCGCCGTCGGCTTCACGGGGCTCTCTATGCTCGCTTCCATTTCAGCACTCTTCCTCATCCCCCGCCACGAACGCAAAGCCGTCTCCGTCAACACCATCCTCGCGGGCGCCGCGCTCATCTTTATGGTTCTCGCCGGCTTAGTAGGCACCATTGCTGCGAGCATCGCAGCCGACAAAACCAACGAGCACGGAGAAGACGTTGGCTTGAGCGCGAAGATGGGCACAAAATACCTCATCATCACCTGGGTCGGTGTCGGGTTGACGTTTGTCACCTTTGGATACTGGCTTTGGCAGTTCCTCCGCCACAGGAATGGGAAGACGATGGATCCTCGTGGCCCTCGCAAGCATGCGCGTGACTCGGAAGAGAGCGGTGCGGCGTATGGCGATAGGCCGGCTATGAGGTCTGTGGGTGGGGTTAACTTCTCGCGGTCACGGAGGAACTAAGTGCAGGTGCTTATTATCGGGCACCGTAATTTGGCTTAGATTGATTTTATCAGCACTTGCTTGTCTATTTAGATCGGAGATACCACATACCAACTAAAGATCATCTTAATTTCTATTTCACTTACAGTCACAAGCTTGATTGATGCGCACATATTTCATGATTCCATGTCTCATTCTTCTTACTACGAAGCGACTGCATTTGAGAAACTTACTACGGCATTGATATATCGTCTCGATGGTATGTATGATCTTTCCGTCGTCCGATATAAGCACGGCGAGCGAGCACAGGATAGATATTTCCACGTGAGATGTTCAAAGTCATCATGATGTAAACGTTTCCGTTGTTTCCGACTCCTATCCAAACTACCAATGTCGCCTCTCAACCAATCTGAACACACCTTCATCTTTAAGGCTTGAGATCTTTCAGATCCTCGGCCGTGATATCCTGAACCTTCCACGCAATTTTTGGCTTCTCCTTCTCCTTCTCCGCCTCCCTCTCCTTCTCCGCCTCCTTCTCCTGCGCCTCCTGCATCTGCTTCTTCCTCTCCTCCGACTTCCTCATCGCATCCCACGACCAATGCGCCGTGAAATCCTCCGACAGCAACTTCATCGCCTGCGTATCCTTGCTGTGCACGCCATACTCCAGCTCCATCGCCTCCGCCGCCTTCTTCGCTAGCACTCTTGTCTCCTTCTCATTACCCATCAGCGAATGCAATAATGCAGCTCGCGTGTACGCCTGCCCGATGTACGTGAAGAATTTCTCCTCCTCGTATCCACGGACGAGCTCGTCAGCGAGGGCGGTGTCGATTGGGATTTCCCCGGCGACCATCTTTTCGAGCTCCTCTTCGATGGCGTAAATGCGCTTCATGCGCGCGTCAGAGATTTCTACGTCTACGTCGGACATGGTGCAGTGAGCGCATTGGCATTTGAAGCCCCAGTCGTCCAGGAGGTTTTGGCGCTCCTTTCGTGACTGGTGGGCGTCGATGTAGGAGACCGTGAGTTCCTCGCCGGCAAGGATGTCCTGGACGGCGACGCTGATGTGGGTGATGTTGTCCATGCGGTAATGGACGCTTTGAGGTGTGTAAGTCATATGTTCGGTTACGGGGGAGAAAGAGGCTTACTTGGGGCGGCAGTCGTGATTCATTTGTGCCACGTCCGGGTAGATGGCCAGGTGACCGGAGAAGGGGTTCTCCCCGTTGATGAACAATCGGAATGCATTTCGGTCGACCTTCATGTACTCATCCGCGCCGTACTGCCGCATGAAGCTATCGTACTGCTTCTTGGGGAGTCTCTTGCTGGCTCGCTCGTACAGCTTCAGTCGCGATTCCCCGTCGAAATCGAGATGCGGCCCAAATTGGATCAGCATGGCGGGCGTGGTCTGCATGATGATTTCGCCCTTTTTGATGGTGCGGTTGGCGACCAGTCCGATGCCGCCCTTTTTCGGCATCTCGGCAACATAAAATGGCTTTATGTCGTGCTGGAACATCTTATGCTTGGGGAAACCGTCGACGACGTGGACGTTTGTCTCGGCCGAGACCAGCACCATGCCATCGTTCAAGTCGCTGTTAACATAGACACAGTAATCCTCGACGCAGTCGTACGGGCCGTCCCATGCATCCGACTTCTTGCCCTTCCACTCAAATTTCTCGTCCTGGAAAGTGGGCTTCTTCTTTAGTTTGAATGTCGGCGCACATGGTGGCCGACCTTCCAAGACAAGGGGGCCCTTGAGACATTCCGCCTCCTTCTCAGCCAACGCTGCGGTGGCGAAGAGATGTGTGCATATTGCGTAGAAAAGAGTGGATTGCCGCATGCTGAGTCCGATTGGCCGTCTGCCGGGCCTGTGAGCTGTGTCGTAGTTCGTAGATACCCTCTGACCAGCCTTGCATCCAGAGTTGTCTTTACTGTAACGGTAGTGATGTCTAGCCCGCTGAGAACGACCGGCACAGATCTGATTTCTGGGACGGCGGGGGTTTTGTTTGATGTCGACTACTACTTAGCTCGGTTTCACATTTGCCGAGCTGTCAACTGGAACGTGGCCAGTGAGGTTGGCGATATTTGGCTAAATGATCCGAGCCCGCTCGGCGTGCCAGCGATGTGCCGCCAACTACAGTGTTTTCCCAGCAAACTTGGCGATCGCATAGCGGGCGCCTATAAAGGTGGCTTGGTTTCCATAGAAGTGCCCTGTTCTCAAGGCAATTTTCCTCCGTTGGCTCAATTCGCACGTGTTCGGAATGCAACCCTCCGCACAGAGTCGCAGCACGGCCCCGGCCCTGAGTCGCAGCGCTTACCCTGAAGTGGAGTGAACAAAACAATACAACCCTAACCCCTGAAGAACCATCCTCAAGCAATCCGGGATGATGCCAAGTCGATCTCGCTGAGGCCCATCACCTGCATTTGAACACATAAAGCCATTGAAGTAAGCACCGCTGACCCAGCTGCAAGCCAGTCCTGTTGCCACGCCGCACGATCATCGGAGACGACGGCCCGTAGAGGATGACAACAATAGCGCCAGGTTCCATTGTTGCGATGGCCCAGGACCAAGCATCCTGCCCAATGCGCTGCTCATGCAAGACAAACTCAAGGTGTCGTATTGACGTGGCCTTCTAGTCGTTTGCAGTAAGATCTCAGTACAACCACGTTAAGTTGCATGTCGAAATTGGTTCCCGAGTAGGAGGCTAGCTGCCTGGTTAGAAAGGTCAGCTTTCCCAACTACGGAGAAGGCAGCGCCAGGGCCACGTTGGGTAGGTATTCATGTCTGATTGATCGAAAGGGACTGAGTCTGGCGTAGGCCGCGTAGTTGGTGAGGGCGATGAGGATGGCCCTTTAATAAGAATGTGGTTGATGTAGCTAAATACATCGTCACCTTGCATCCCGCTCTCTCATACTCCCTACTGCGCTGAGGTTTCTAGGGATTCGTGTGATTAACTGTTTCTCGTGTCCAAGAGTTCGGGCCAACAGGACGAGAGCGCATCGTGCTTTTTCTGGGTGTCGATGGTGGTCTCGGAGTGAAGATTCGGAGGCCTGAGCTGGAAATCAGATAATCTCCTTCCGGCTCCGAAAGATGCAGCTTGAAAATGCAGATGTTTCGCTGCCTGTGAGGGCTTGGTATCGATAAGGTTGTGTTAAGAGGCGGAGACTTTGTGACGGTTGGCTCATTGTGCGGCGATTCGATCAGCAGGCTCGTTTCCGCCGGTGCTGCTGAACTCGAGCGGCGAAATTTCAGGTGTGTGAAATTCTTGGGAGATCATGAATCTCTACCTAGCGAGTCTGGAATTGCCATGAGAAGAGCCGAAGATGGATCCCAGAACGTGAGGTAGGAGGGTTCGGAACACCTGGTGCCCACCTTCGGCCACACCTGCCAGAGGTTTCCATTCTCACAGCAATGCCAACCTCGGGCCCTTTCCAGGCGCAGATTGCCCTGAACACTGCCTCCAGTTTGTTCTCACAAGCCTCATAATTTCGAGAGTTCCGTTGCTGTGAAGAACCTTCTCTCCTTGTACCTTATCAGAGGCACCTATTGACACACCGATGGCAAATATCGACAATTTTTCTCCCTCAAAAGATTTCCCGCTGCGAGCAACACAGTGCACCAAGACATTAGAATAGGCGGTCTTGCTCTAGGTACTACCTTGCATATTTAGGTCAAATGATGAAACTTCTTACTGTATGACAGCCGTGGATAGGCGCCCAACATTTGGGCGCATGTCAAACGAGAAGGCACCAGACTGCAATCCGAGACTGAGTCCGAGATGCGGCCCGGCCGCAACTCAGCCTCTGAGGGCCGAGACCCAGCCACGTTAATCTTGGATGCCTCTCATTACAAAACCACAGCTTATGTGGTGAAGTGTCGCATTTCTCATTTTCATCTTCAACCCACTCCGTCACTCCACAACTCACACAGTTCTGCAGACATCATCACCGCCATGGCATCCCTTGAGACACGCATCCGCTCAGCAGTCACCGAGCACCGCCGTCTCCTCGACGTCCTCGCCTCAACCGACCACGCACCCCCGCAACTCATCCAGCAACAAGACCTCATCTCGGCCCTCCAAGCCGACATCGCCGCCTCCGACGCGCGCGTCGCCTCCACATCCGCCCTACGCGAGGCCGAACACTCTGACCACACCAAATACCGCGACTCCACCTTCCGCCGGTTCGCGCACAAAGCCTCCGGCCAATCCTCCAAATACACCGCCAAAGCCGCCAAAGAAGAATCCGAATACCTCGCCGCGGTACAAGCCGAAAACACCGAAAAACAACTCAACGCCGCGCTCAAATCTCACCTCCTCGCCGCCAAGTCCCTCTCTGACTCCCTCGTCGCCCCCGCGGCGCGGTACGCCCAGGCCCAAGCTGAACTCGATGCTCTCCTGTCCTCAATATTCGACGGCCCCACGGCCTCCCACCCAGACGAAGACTCCGCTGAAAGCGACGCAAACCTCGCGCAGACTGCTTACCGCTCTGCACTAGAAGAGCTCACCACCGAGTCTGCAGCCCTAGCCCACCTCAAGACAGCACAGCTCTCCATGCGCGCCGCAGTCGCGGCGATGAAAGATGCCGTGATTGTCGCGAGACAGCTTCAGGCACTTGGCGAACGTGACGAGTCCGACAAGAGGGAGAGAGCTGCGCTGGCTTCGGTGGAGACACAGCTTATTACTGCGAGGGTTGCGTACCTGCAGGCGCAGAGGGTCAAGCCTGGGCTGAAGGATATGCCTGCGTTGCAGGTTGATCAGAGGGGGATTATGACGGCGATGTATTTTGCTGCGCCGAGCCCGTTTGATAAGGGGTCGACGGAGTTTGGGACCATGGTGCAGGGGTTGTCGGATAGGGTGTTGGAGCTGGGGTTGTTTGTGAAGGGGAAAGTTGAAGAGGCGGGTGTGAGAGAGGGAATGTTGAGAGAGGGGGTTAGGGAACGGGAGGTGGCGCTGCGGGCGGCGAGAGAAAGATTGATGAGGGTTAGAAGGAAGGCGTTGGAGAGTGTTCTTGGGCATGCTGAGGGGATAGAGAAAGGGAATTGGTGATTAGATGATAATGTGTAAATGCCGAGTTTGAGAGCAGGTAGGATATTGTGTTTGTAGCTTTGAACCGTGCCATCAGTTTGACTATTTTATTTCCAACCCTAATTGGTAACCCGGAAACTGGGCTATTAGATCGTTAGTCCCTAATAATACTAAGTATCATGCAGCCTATCCATTTTCCGGAGAGCGTCCAGTCATTAAGGAGCGTATTATCGGACATTATTTCATATCGATTAAACCAAAATATTCCATGCATCATCATGCACCTTTACTTTATCCAATAAATTGACCATCTAGAGCTCGTCCCAGTGCTCATCAAAAACATCGAGAGTTGCGCGAGCAACAGCATCTCCGAGATCGATGCCCGACTGTCCAGCAAAGGTAAAGTGGATCTGCAATCAGAACTGGTTAGCGTTGGCCCCTTTTCCGCGCCCTTTGACAACAAAATAAAAACCGCGAGACTTACACCTCCAAAGACACGGCTTCGGGAATTTTCCAGAGCGGCCTCCTTCAGGCTCGTATACCGGCGAGTGATGACACCGCGGTTGTCGAGCGTGACGTTGCTGCTCCAGGTCGCATCGATGGTGTCTCCCTTGTTCCAGGCGCGGATGACGGCCGCAGCGGCCCCGCCGTATGTCGAGTGAGTCGAGACATAGTCGGGATGACTTGGTGTTGGGCGGAGGAGCGGTGTCCATGATGGGTCAGAGACGTTCAGACCGCTCGGTAGCCAGATATCAGTGCGCTGGAATGCCGTGACGGGTCGCCAGCTGGTATACGCGTATTTGACGTCCCAAGATGCGAAGCCTGCGTTGGCGAGGGCGAAGTTGAGCTGTGCCCAGAATTTGGCAGACTCGACCACCTTGGTGGCGAGCTTGTTGCCGACAATCACGGCGGCAAAGCGATTCCATCCACTAATAATAATGCGGGTCAGTTGTGGTTTCAACATATAGTCAGGCATCACTGGACTCACGTAATAGATGATTCTCTCCAGAAGTAGGCCGAGTCCGTATCATAGGTGGTCCGGACTGTAGAGTTCTGGGCGCCCTGGGCCTTGATGTACACCACTGCGGTCTCGTACTCTTTTTCGGTAACCTTAGGTGGGGGCGGTGAGCGGAAGCGCGTAATGTTTCCGAGGCCGGCAAAAGGCCTGATAAAGCGGGCGTTTGGGTTATCCGGGAACGCAGCGCCTCCGGGAGTGACCTGGTACACGCCCGGGTTCTTGGGCCCGTGAGTGAAGTCAACAAAGTCGTTGAGCCCGTCGTCAGCGCGGGCCTTAGCAACCTTTCTGGCGGCTTTCCTGCCAGTCTCGATGGCATTCTTGCCCTCGGTGGAGTTGGCTGCAAGGCCAATGGCAGGGATGACGGCTCTCAGCGAAGCGTCGGTAGCACCGAGGTTGCGGGTTCCGTGAAAAACCCAGGCAATGGTGTTGTGTGCGGCGTGGGACACGGCCAACTGCTGGTAGGCGAGGCTCTCCTTCTTGGAACTTACTGCAGCTTCGTAGATGGCGCCTGTGACGACGGCTACGTACCACGAAGACGGGGGCGACTGCAGGCCTCCGATGATGGTCCCGTTGACAAGGGCCGAGGTCTGGTCAACCCAGTACGACACAATGTCTCCGGAGTACGCCGCATTGGCTGCTGTCGCAGCAAGAGCTGAGAGGAGCGTTGAGGTCCTCATCTTGGGCAGACTGTGGACTTGCGGGTTGCAACACAAAGGTAGTGAAGTGGTGTGGTGGGAGCGATCACTGCAGCCCACGGTACGGAGGTGTAGAGGATATAGCCTGTACACTGGCCGGAGGTGCAATTTGCAGTGGGTACATGGATGCAGGAACCCGAGAGAGCAGCATTGAGGGTGAAGTTATAGCAGCGATCGTCGTCACCTTCTGAGTGCCCAGCCGCCATTGTCCAATGCCCAGCGCTGGCAAACAAATGGCGTCAGTTGCAACATCAATCACTCTATAATTGATGCGGGGGTCTAGACTATGTGGAGGTGCATCGAGGTGCATCCCAGGCAAGTGCTCGTGTCCCTTCTTGCCATTTCAGGACGGCTTGGCGAGGTTGCATGCGACTCTCGGCCATGCAGCATCAGCCGGACCAGTGAGGAGCTTGCCTTGGCCACGTGCCGTTCCCGCCGCCCAGCAACCCCACGATTTGCTCATCCGTGGCGTTTCTTTGTTCTGGTCGGCGAGGTTGATCAGTATTTGTAAAGTCCGACAACGATTGTGCCATCTTGCACCACCCGCCCCGCGATGCGAACCGGGGCAAGGCTTGCGGCAGCGTCAGCTCGAATCGCACCTTCTGAGACACCATTTTTCCCAGCCACCCTCTTTTGGGCGAGAATACTGATCGGGCAGTGAACCTGGCTGTTAGTGAGCGACGATGTTTTGGTTAGGCGATTCACGGCAGCATCGTCGGCCATCGACTTTGAAAAGCGCAGAGGGTAAGACGGAGCATCTTTCGTGCACGCAGCGGGGAATTGATCAGATGGATGAAGTCTCATAAATTTCCTTCATGTCCCTGAACCAAGAGAATGTGCGCAGATCGAAATCTCTCCTCCCCGCACCTAACACAAAGCAGACAAAGACGAACCAACAGACCCCCCACTTGAAGATGTCTCAGGCGTCCAATCATGACACTTCGGTCATCAACTGGCTGCTGGAGGCAGACGCATCCATCAGATGGCAGGCAATGCGGGACCTTCTCGACAAGCCCGAGTCGGAATGGGCGGCGGAGCGCAAGAAAGTCGAATTCGAAGGGTGGGGTGCTAGGCTTCTCTCGCACCAGGACGAGGATGGGCAATGGGATGGAGGATCCTTCGTCCCTCGCGATTTCTCCGCCGAAAAGTGGAAGTCTGAGGGCCAGCCCTGGACGTCCACGTACCACACCTTGACAAAGCTGCGCAATCTCGGGCTTGACCCCTCTTCGGAGAGAGCGAAACGGACGGTTGAGTTGATTCGCAAGAATTGTCGCTGGGACCATGCCGGCCAGCCCTACTGGGAAGGGGAGGTCGAAGAGTGCATCAACGGTCAGACTATAGCAACGGGTGCTTACTTCGGAGTTGATGTTTCGGCCATTGTCAACCGCCTCCTCGAAGGTCGTCTGGAGGATGGTGGGTGGAACTGCGAGAGGGAGAACGGGTCGGTCCGCTCGTCCTTTGACAGCACCATCAGCGTCTTGGAGGGCTTGCTCGAGTACGAGAGAGTCACTGGCGGAACTCCAGAGTCCATCGCCGCGAGGAAGTCAGGGGAGGAGTACCTCCTCAAGCGTCAGCTTTTCCGTCGCCTAACCAACGGAGAGGTAGTCGATAAAAAGTATCTCGAATTATTCGAGCCGGGTCAGTGGCACTATGATGTTCTTCGCGCGCTGGACTACTTCCGTTGCCAGTCTGTTCTCACGGGCTCAATTCCCGACCCGCGTCTTCATCAAGCCATTAATCACGTTCGATCCAAGCGCCGAGACGACGGGAAGTGGGCTGTTGATCAAGAAGACAAGGGAAGAGCGTGGTTCAAAACGCATGAGGGTGTGGGAAAGCCATCGCCATGGGTGACGCTCCGAGCGATGCGAGTTCTCAAGTGGTGGGACGAGAGATTTCATTAGATCTCTGATGACAGTGCACCGAGTTTGATGGGTAACTTACGACAGAAGTTTGGTCTTCCTGCTTGCTACTCCGGATTTGAGGACTCATAACTGAGAGTGACTCATGGGAAATAGGTTAGTACCTGGTACATTAGGAATTGGAGATGTCAAACTGCGATTCTGCCTCCCATATCTATTTAGTGTCGCCGATATTCTACCGGGCTACCCTATCTATCTGGGGCACATCCTCCCGGTGCGGTTACCACATGTCGAGACGCACCTCTTCGAGGCTTCCACGCATCTGGACTCCCCAGCATCACATGGTGATGACCCCTTGATACAGCGCTCATTGACACACCTCTCCGCGCCGTTGCAAAACACGCCGTCGCTGCAATCGGCGTCCTTTGCGCAGTAACCCGCCGGCTTGTCCACCAAAAAGACATCAGCCGTGACGCCAAACCTGTTGACCAAATCTACAACATCCTTCTTGACCACGAAGCTCCTCTCTCCGTTGGCATCAAGACCCAGCGCGCCCGACACCAACGCCCTCAGCTTCTTCTCCATCTCTCCCGAATACGCAGTCGTCAGCTTATTCTTCTTCTCGTCCACGTACGCCTGCGCGAGCGCCTCAACCAAGTTGTCCAACAGATCAAACGGAATGCTCAACGCCCCGCCGATCGCAACATCAATCACACTCCTCTTGATATCCGCCCACACCTTGCTCAGACTATCTCCCTTCAACAGATGCGTCACTGCCTTCCACACCGACGACGTCCCGCCCAGCACGGCCGTAGCCAGCCCCCCAAGAAAGCTCACACCGCTCATATTGAAATCAATATCCGTCTTTCCCAGCTGCGCCGCAACCTTGACCACCGGGCGGATGGTAAACACCCAGTTGCCCTGGGCATCAGTGCGCACTGGCGCCGGCCCAAACGAGAACAAAATCGCCACCTTCGCCGTCGTCGAAACCCCACCGGACACCTTGAAGCTGTCGGACCCCAAGCCAACACACTTCCCCAGCACCCTCTGTCCAAACTTCTGCTTCACATCGATGCGTGCTTGCACATCGACGGGGAGTTCCGCCACAAACAAGCCCGGGTCGCTAAGGCTGAGCGGGTTGCCCGAGAAGTCTAGCGAGGCATCGGTGAGGAGCTTCGCCTCGGCGTGCGTGTTTTGGATGCTGGCTGTCACGGTGCAGCTGTGTCCGGTGTCGATGCCGATGTCGGTGGGGTCGTCGTAGATGAAGAGGATTCCCGAGCGGTCGATACGGAGGTTGGCGCTGGTGAGGGCGGCGTTGGCGCGCGCGGCAACGACGGAGCAGAGGGCGCGGATGGTGGCGTCGCCTTGGGAGCACTCGAGGAAGCCGATAAGGGGGTCGAGGATCTGGGAGAGGCGGAGGTCGGGCTTGGAGGGGCGGACGGCGATGAGGTTCGCTGATGCCAGGGAGAGAAGGGGGAGGAGGCTGGTGAAGAGGTGCATTTTGGCGGCTGGTGAGGAGGTGCTGAGTAGATACTCCGGAGTAGTTTGGTCAGAATGGTGATGGAAAAGGGGTTAAGATGTGAGCTGAGGGGGTTTTAATAGCTGGAGGCTGTCTGAATGTCTCTGAATGTCTCTCGATGCCTTCGGGATACGAGGTTGCCGCCGATAGTGCCAAGACTCTGGCAAGTTCAGCTTGCAACCCAAGGGGGTTTGAGCCTGAATTTGTTTGGCGGGCCCATAACTGAACACAAATGGTAGCTGAGCAGGCACAATTCGTTCATGTTGTGATGTTGCAACCCGGCCCACAATTCAGGTGTTCGAGTTTGGTTCAAACTGTTCTGTCTCGCTTTGCATGCCTCGATGCAGAATGCGGGACAGGTCAGTTTAGAGTACATACAGGCCGAAAGAAAGCGATCCAATCGAGACGTGGATGCCTGTCGCGTAATTAGGTAACGGGAGCAGAGTTACATCGCCAATATCTGTACCAAGATCTCCTCAGCCTCAACTTTAGCAGCAGTTGTATCTGTCACATATTAATGTCACAGCCTGCGTTATTTGTCTGCAACTAAGTTTCTCAATGCAGTGAAAGTAGGCGAGTCTGGCAATAAACAGGTGATAATTCATGGATTGTATTACAACCTCGGCATCGGAAGCAGAGGGAACAAGTTTTAGTGCTCCTGTCTTTCTCACTCATTCCTAGAGAAAGGACAATTCAACACATTATCACACTTATTTCGAGCGACTTAGATCCTTAAACTAATCAGTATACCAAAGAGTTTCAGCGGGAGAGGGCTGTGCCACAACATCAGATGTGGTATACATTTCTAAACAAGGACGTACAAAATTATTCGTAGGTACGAAGGCTCGGGCCAAAAGAAGGGGTCTCTTATCTCGATGTGAAAATACGTTCTTGGAATGCTCACACAGTCTTATTCTGGGTCGGTAAGGCCTTAGCTTATCACATCACAGGCCTTTTCAACACGCAGGAAGGCTTTTTCAGAATTGATGTAGGTCGTTTCAGAATAGGAGATAGCCTGTTATAATGGAAGCCATAGGTGGTCTTTATAATAAGAAGGCATCTTCGCACTGGCTAAGGGGACCCTTTCTTTTGGCCTGAGCCTTCGTGGGTTCAACCCTTCAAGCTCGCCCTCGTAGGTAACATTACACCGCCCAGCCCATCATCGTTTTATAAGCCGGGAATCTTGCTACCCTCTTCATAAAATTCAGGTCACATGTTGTGCCACTGTTATTTGAGGCATCGAAATGTATTACTACGCTCTCGATAAATAAACTGAATGCAAAACTGTGTGGCTCCATACCCTCCGAAACATCCGTGCCGTCCACGTCACCTTCAACCCTACAATCCTCCTCCCCTATCTCCCAAACCAATACATGCTTTCAGAGCCCACAAATCAACGATCAAACCCTCGCCTCCCTACCAAGCCGCTACCTAGAATCATCCTCCAACGACTAAAACAGCAAGTTCACCACCCTAAAATCGACACCATGAATTTCCCTTTCCTTCTTCGGAACTGAGCACTTGCCGCCTTGACCTAAGCTAGACTAAGCTAAACTAAGCCAGACTAAGCGAGGGGGTCACAGTTCTGGGCTGCCTCGGCTAAAGTTGCCACGGGTCTAAAATAGTTACGAGGACCCAGTTTTGGGTCCTCTACCACCACCACTTAGCCGTGCTTTCCTTTACGTTAACTAAGAAAGAAGAAAAGAAAAGTAATTTTAATACGTCGATAAGTCATGTATATTATATTATGATTTCAAAGTGTGGCTCTCCACCTTTTCCACCGTCTAAAGCGCTTGCGCCTAGGTCGTAATGTTCATTTTTCTGAACAAGTTATCATTGTAGACACTTCTTTCACTAAGTATAATGATCCGCTGAATAATGAGCTCTAAAAATGGTTATGTATTTATGTGATTAATGCTAAAGTGTAGCTTAAATTCTGGAAAGCAGGCAAGTTAAAGCCTAAATCTGTGACCGCAGTTAGAAGCTGCTGAGGTAACAGTGCCCTAATAGCTCGGATCACAGACCACGGTCCTGTATTTTAGCCCGGAAAATACTAGTACATGTCAGAAGCACGGCACCGTTGATCTTGTGTGTGTGTGTGTGAACAGGTTGTATTGTGTTGTGCGTCTGTCCTCGCTTTTTGGCTCCGCCAGAAAGCTCCTCCCTTATAGACCATCTGGTCTGTAGATTACAAATGCCAGCGACAAAGGGTCGCGTATGCTGTGGTGAATCACCACTTGCCCCAGTGGCAAGTGGTGGCAACTGGTTGCCTCGGGGACAACTGCCACAAGGTCAGCTGACCCCCTTTCCATCTGACAGATTTTAGGGGGTGATTTTTTTTGGTGTGGTGTTGTGTGTGGTCAACCCAGTTCACTAGTAATTGGTTAATTACGGTTGGTCGTGCTTCCTTCCTCCTGGTGGTCATAAACCTGGGTCGTAACAAGTTTGCGATACTACTAAGGTATTAAGTTAACTGAATCTTATAGATTCAGTACAGGTTATGGTGCTTTCTTTTTTTAGAGAATGAAAAGCGGCAGCTCTGGCTGGAAACGAGTCTTGAAAACTTGGAAACAGAGGTGGGGCTGGGCTGGTCCCACCTTTCACACTATTACGGTAAGGGTGTCAGTCAAGCTGAATCGCAGGTAACTATCACCTTCCCCCTCGCTGATTCACCCCCCCTTTTCCCCTTCCTAGTAATCCCCTTCCACTTCCACAATCTCCGTATCCCTATCCCCCTTCCATTCCTCCCCAGCACCCTCCACGCCTCCGAGTCATCCCCTCCCGAGTCATTCCCTCCTGAGTCTTCTACCGACAGAATACCTGGCATTTCGCCCTCTCCCCGCGGCATGGAACTCGGCGGTGTGGAAACCTCCGTCATCCCCGTAACCGTCGTTTCCTCCCTTGACTCCCCTGACATACTCGGACTTCTCGTCGATGTTGATGCCGACGCGCTCTTCGCGCTGAGCAGACTTGGGTCACTACCGGATGTACCACCCGTCCCGAAGTGGACCTTACTAGGACCCTCCATCTCCGGATCTCCTAAGTCAGGCCACCTCCAGGGGAAGAGCTCGCTTCGGCCGAAAATAACAGCTCTGTTGCCAGTGGTATCCGTACCCAATATCCACGAAGAAGAAGAAGAAGTGCTTAAGCTTCCGCTCCGCGGAAGGATACTACCGGTCAACCGGCTAGAGCTAGGGAGGAGGACCTGCACCTTATCGCACGGGCGACGGAGGAGGTCAGATGCCCGGAGTAAGGCGCCATCTCCCTTCAACATGTTCAAGTTCTTGTTGTTTCTGGGGCTCGCACAAGCGCACCGCTCGAATGCCGTAGTTGATTGATTCCATAATATCCCCGGCGCGAGCATCACGGGGTTTGAAGTCGCGCTGCCTTCCTGGCGGAGGATGCGAGAGAGGTCGTAGCAGCTGGCGGCAAGGCAGTCCCTGTTTTTGGGGAGGGTTTTCCAGCGGTTACATACCGCACCACTATTACTAGGGGCGATCTGGTTAACTTTGTCAGTCCACGGAGCAATCAGCTCCCCAAAACCCTCCCCAAACAACGTAACGGCGCGAATAGCCCTCATAAAATCCACCCAAGACTTCCCGGCCCCTTCAAACGCCCTCAAATGCACCACGCGCGGCGTGATCGAACGGCGGGTAGCTACTTCCATAAAGCGATAACCCTCTAGCTTGCCCCTCGGTAACCTTACAGGTAATCCCGCCGTAAAGATGTCAAGCGTGGCTTGGTGATCGAGTAACTGCCATAATACATCCATGATCTGACACACGCGGTCCTTCAGCCTGACTGTAGTGGTTTCGCGGTAGTGCGTGATGGTTGTTTGGCCGCCCGGGCTGTGGACGGTTGCTTGCTCGGTGCGAATCTCGTCTAGGGTGGGGAAGATGGGCTGTTCCAGGTTTTTACGACTCTTCAAGAACTTTATCGCTGCCTTCGGACTTGCTACATCGTCGTTATCCTCTTCGAAGGCGAACTGGTTGAGGAGACACTCGTCACTGAAATCCCCTTTTTGATCTTCGTGTAAAGAGGCCCTGACGAGATGGAGCAGCGTGTGCAGGCCGTTGGAGAGCCGGGCGCGGCGGTCTTGGGTGTCGTAGAACACCACGTATGAGCTGGAGAGCGCGCTTAGCGATTCAAAGTAGGATGTGTGTCGTTTGATCGTGAGGGCTTTGTCTTTGCGACCGAGGGCGAATTCGGCGCCTCCGCTGATGAAGCCTGAGCTGCCGGAGATAACGAATTTCTCGAGTGCGCAGCCGGGGCCGACAAATTCGGGACTAGACCAGCCGATGTTGTAATTCGCTTCTGGGGATCCTAGGTCTGTTAGATAGTTTCATTTTATGTTAACATTAGCAGGAGACTGACCGATGTTGTACGCAGCTTTCGTGGTCCAGCCGAGGATATGTCTCCCTTTTTGGATTCGAGCCGTCGCTTCCGATGGCGCAATCTGTGGGCTTTCCGAGATCCGCTTATCGCCGTACCGCAGCCGACTTCCGTCGTTGTTGAGAATGAAGTGCCACTTGATGAAATGATCGGTATAAACCGTTGGAATAACAGCAGCATTGAATCCTTTTAATAAGGCTTTATTGTTGAAGACAGTCAGTTGAGTCGCATCAATAAGCAAAGCCATAGCTTGCAGCGGTATCTCCAGGCCCAGGGCATCCTTCGGGCGTAAGGAAATGGGAAATCCCTTTGCAATGACCGGATTGTTTAGAAAACCATGTAGCCAGCAACCGCCAGACACGTCCGTGGTAGGAATTTCTTCCTCGGTAAATTTCAGCAGGAACTCGACAGATGAATCCTGCCGGGCGGCCTTCTCGTCCATCCGTAGGTTCGCGATGCTGTGCGTGATCTTCCCGGGAGTGCAGGACTCGCGCAAAGCAGAGCCAGCCCATGCGAGAACCTCAGCCACCTCAATAATCGAATCAAAGAGTCCGATGCACTCTGCACGCACACTTCCGTTATTTAAGTGTAGCGTTAACCGCAATCCATCAAACAGAGATCTCGTGACAGGTGCTCCAGGATCTGCCCGGGCCACCTCAGCCAAGGCTTCTAAAACTGTCTCTCCCGTTAAAGGCCAGGTTTGTTTCAGGTAGCCCTCGCAGGATAGGAGTTGAGCCTTTGTTAACGAGCCGCTGATGGTCAATGCTGTGAGGAGGGAGTGGCTTCCTTCGTAGTCCTGTTGCTCGATGAACACCCGTGGGTCCCAAATCATTCGGATTATAGCTTTCTGAGAGCACAACGCCCTATTTCCTCGGTACTGGTTCAAACAGGAAGAGGCAGATTTTCGAATCGAATCGAGGACATCAGCGGTTTTGTAGCTTAGTTGTGATCGGCTCTGCACAACTTTGAGGAGCCAGGAGAACGACGGTGTGTTGACCGCGAATTTGATCCGTGCCATGTCCGCGTCACTTAGGATGCTTTCCGTGTTGTATTTTATGTCGCCGTCTTCTTCGTCGTCATCCATGTCCTCAGAGTCAAGTTCCTTAGGTAGTCGGACGTCATCTGAGCCCGGAATTCGGCTGCCTCCACCCTCTTCTTCGCCCCTCTCATCCAACTCGTTGATACCGCCGCAGTCTGTGGGATCAGAGGGTGACCACAGACGAACCTTCTCATGAAAAGTCAGTTCCGGATCGTGGTCTGTTGAGTTTCGTCTTTCAGGTACGATCGACTCGTCGTCCTGAGCTCCAATATCGTGTTGTCTGGATTGCAGAATTTGCTGCACGCTTTCCGTGATCCGACTTAATGCACTTAGAGTCAGTGAAGTTTCCAGGTATAAAATCGCAAAGGGGGTATACTTACTCCCTATATTGTCTAGTAAATACCCCCACAGCTCTTCCATCGATTGTTTGCTCCGCAAATGCAACTCGAAGCGCAAAAGAGCGGAGCAGGTGAGGGAGCATCTCTATTAGTTGTGTCTCTAGCATCTTATCGGCTGAAAGTGGACCTGTAGCTTCGAGGATTCGAGCGACAAATGCGTCAACATAAGCTTTCCCAGTGTCCCGCGGCAGGTCCAGTGACAGATTGTCAGTGATGACTGAGGCAATGTCGCTATAGTCGGTCCCTTGATCGGGTGGTGGCTGGTAGGACAGAGTTCCAGCTTTGGAGGCAGTGCCGTATCCTGAGTCAGGTATCGTAAAGGCCCTCCCTTCTTGCACATCTGGGTTTCCCGGCGGTTTGGTGGACTGATCTATATCGAGATTTGACCTTTCATATGCCAGAGGCACATCCAGTCTCGTGTGGTCAGACTGTGAAATCCGAGGCACCATTGGAAGATTGACTGCAGCAACAACAGAGGTATCGTCGAGGCTGAACCCTGAAAAGATGGACCATCCATCACTCTTACCCTCAGAGCCTGAGTCCCGGACAGAGACTCCATCACGTGAGCTACCGGCTGTGCGCCGGTAGACGTGCGAGGCCATAAGGTCGTTCTCAAATGTTGGGCGTGTATACCGTAATTCGGATGTAGTCATAGCTGCCGCGGAGCGTCCTTCAGCCCCAGTGTATGGAGTGTGCGTGGGCAACTCGGAAGAAAGAGGTTCCTTCATTTCGGTTGATTCTAGGGCCGCTAATTTCTTAGAAGTATTGGATGCGAAGACTCTCCTGTACAAGTCGCTAGGGAGAAGCTCTGGGTCAAAGTCGAAGATGGTCGAAATTGGTCGCTTCAGCGTGGTTGATAGCTTGGACGTGGTGGACCACCTGCCGGTAGAGTAACTGTGTAGTGAATCTGTGTCCCGATGGACAAGCAACTATGCAGTATCAGCCTCCACCTTCCGAAGAGCCCGAACGGTTGGCCTCTTTGCTTTTTGCTCTGCCAACGAAATGCTAGCATATAAGTTAGCTTATCATTACAATATCTGATACAATAATATCTACACTACCTATTGCAAGCCGCTAATAGTAGCCCTAGTGTACTGGTTACATGCTGGATCATCCTTTGGGCTTCACTAAGGCTTTGTGTTTTGAAAAGAAGGCGGATTCGACTAGCAATCTCAAGCCGATCATCCTTATCCGTCCGTAAAACCACTATTTTCGTGTCAATCATACTAATAAGCGACCGGCAATGTGAGAGACAGTGATTCAGATCCATAGCTAGATGGTAATGAGGATCCTCAGAGTTACAGTCTGCCCATCTTTTGATCTCTGTCAAAGCAAAGTTAACACCCGTAAGCTGCATCTGTAAAGTAGAGACGGTTAAATCGGCTATGTTCCATTTGCTTTGGAGTTCGGATATTGTACGAATGGTTTTGTTGAGGAGGTCGATGACAACACCAACTTCGCCAGCAACTCCGAGAATGGTAACTAGGTCGGCCATATCGTAGGAATATACAGATAAATGTGATAAGGAAATAAAGAAAGTGAAGTAGTGGCCAGAAATACTCTAGTGTGCTGGTATTATGTGAAAGCCTGTTTTCTGTTAAGTGAGAGTTGAAGGGCTGTCAAGATGAGAGCCCAAGTCTTCCAAACGAAGGGCATCAGGTCGGACCACGTGCCAGTTGGGACGCCTTGGGTGGGATCGGCGGGGTTGGGCAGCATTGGGTTCACGAAGCGATTCCACTGGGCATGCGCCTCGAATTCGCTGCTGCCTGTTCAAGTTTTCCACGAGGAGATTACACGTGTTGCAAGCCAACAGCCTCATCTGGAGCATGGAGTTTACGTGGCCCTTGCGCATGCAGACTTGGACGAATACAACAGACACTCAATTTTGCAACAACACGTGACCGAGTTTGCGCGAAAATGCCTAGGTGTCAACGAGCGCGATCGCCGATCAAATGGCGCGCGTAGAATTGATCAAAAGTAGAAACTTAATGATGTTGATTGATCAGAAAGATGTTATGTTGAACTCTAACTGTTTCCACTGCCACCTCGAAGATCTGATCATTGACCCTCTCTTCGGCTATTTCTTGGCTTAGGGGCTTTGGCCACCTGACCATGCCTGCCGACAATAGGTCCGAAACGTGGCTATCGGCACACAATTCGTCGTAAACTCTCTACCCTTTGGCGACGAGATAAAGAAAAAAAATTACAGTACGGCAGTTATTGCTAACGTGAACGCCGGTTTGACCATCTAACATTACTTCCCAAACTCCTATATTAGCCAAACTAGAAATGGGACATTTTGGTTAACGAATGTAGAGCAGGTTGTTTGACCATTGTTTACACCCTTATCCTGGAATTTCGATATTGAAGAGAAACATCCGTTTATCTAATTTTGTGTCCGATAATCGTAATGGGCTCTTAACTTCGAATCCACGCACTAGATGCTCTCTGTACCACGGTTTACCTGGAGCAGGCCGTAACACCAAACCGAGCTTGATATACCGTAGAAAGGCTTACCTAATCATGTAACGACCTGACTTTGCAACATTGGGATCGGCACTCCTGAGTGACAACCCCTTCATTTCCAACCACCACCATTCCCCCAGTTTTGCCCCAAACCACACCAAACTTTCAGGATGGCTAGTATTGATGAAGTCAATATCGCGTCTGTAATTGAAGTCGTTGCAAATGGCGGAACACAGCGCGCCGCGGCGGCGTTATACCAAGTCCATCCCTTAACCCTGAGTCGGCGCCTACGCGGCACTACCTCCGCCAGAGCCAGCAAGGTAGGCCGTATGAGGCTATCCCCAGTATAGGAGAGATTCCTAGTCGACTGGAGCGTTCAAGAAGAAGCCGCTGGGCACGCGCTAAGCAAAGCCTAACTTTCCAGAATGGCTTCATTAGTACTGGCTGAGGGAGACGATTAAAGGCCAGTTGGCTACTGCTGGGTAGACCGCTTTTTGCGCCGCCACAATCTTGTGAAAACGAAACTATCGGTGCTGTTAGATACGGCTCGCACGAGCGGATCTACAAAGGCCGTATACGAGGATTTCTACCAGCGTTTAAAGACTTAGTTGCTAAAAATATCCCTCCTTGGAATATTACTGTTAATTTCTAGCTACTGAGTACCCTGTATCGTATACTTTATAAGTGTGGTTGCGTTCCCTGAAACCACCAGCCGAATCTTCTAGAACCCCAGAGGGTTCCAGAGGATTCCAACCCACTCCAGGGCCCTTTAGGGCCCCTGGAGCACTCCGAACCTTCTGGAATTCAGGGGGTGGAACCCCCTGAATCCAGTGGGGCTACTGCCCTATAGAATTAACTAGAACGTCACAATGGCCGCGTCAGCCACTACGTTAACAGAACCACATAGAATGGTTCAGAACAGTACTATTCCATTATTATATTAGTTAGTTCCACTTTACAAAAGGCTCTGGAATTCTTCCAGAGCCTCCTACAGTCTATAACAGGCTCTCTCCTCTCCTATATCTAATTCTAGTTAAGCAAGCAACTTTATTCTATTCCAGTCATTGTACAAGGCACTGCCTTTAGGATCTTCTTATTTCCAGCGTTAATATTCGCTATGATACCTTATTTACAGTGGCACTGCCCTGTAATTCAGGCCTTTATTTGCTTCCTACAGTGCCGTAGGCACTGTAGTACGGCTTGGACCAGTACGCACTTCTTCCTCTGAGCTACAGCCGCTGTATTACAGCCCGGTGGGTTCCTGAAGTTTAACAGTTAAGATATTTAAGTAATTAGTATAAATAGTTATTATTATACTTATAATAACCGTAAGGGACTCTGGTTCCTCGCACTAGTATTATATTATTTATTTATATCTTACTGTTCAGACTTCCCTCTATATATGATATGTGACGACCCTGCAGGCCGTCACCTGGGCCGGAGCGGCCCGACGGATCTCCCGCAGAAGAAACAGTGCAGGAGGACAGTACGCACGGTACTGCACACTGGGCCAGGGGTGCAAAGACCCAAAGCCCCTACGACCAGTAAGAAGAGTCTCTGTGCCAAGACCCGTCTCTGTTGACAGAGACTCGCGGGGTCACGGAGAAGGAGGTCTCTGCGGTACCTCCCTCTGAGGAGCACAGAGACACAGTCCACAGAGACAGGTACAAAGTACCTCTTAGCTAGTTAGTATAGATAGTCATCATCGTGACCACGATGACCGTGAGGGACTCCTGGTTCCTCACGCTAGTATTCAATTGTTCATTTGTGTCCTACTGTTCAGACTCACCTCTGTGCATTATAGTGACAACGACCTACAGTGACATTGAACCCCCCGTCTAGGAGTGCTAGTTTAACAAGCTGTCTTCGGAACGCCCCTCAGCTCTTGGCGTCCTGCCATACGTTCTGTCTTAACCCGCGCCAGTCCTCTCGAGGCCTGTGTTGGGTGTAGGTCGTAATATTATAGTGACAGCGACCTACAGTAACAGTATACTCTCGTCTAGGAGTTCTAGCTTAATAAGCTGTCTTTAAATCACCCTTTACGCTTAGCGTCCTGCTATACGCTCTGTCTTATCTTGTCTAGCCTCCCCCTCGGGTCCTCGTCAAGAGCAGGTTGTAACATGCCCCTTAAGGAGTGGGTCTGGTACTTTGGTAGGTGGGGCCTACTCCTTAGAAACTGGAAATTAGCGTGTTCGGAGCTCCGGTGACCGAGGAGGTCCTAAAGGCTAGTGTAAAGAGTGTAAGTTCTCGTTTTCTAACGGTAATTTCTGCTTAGAGGGCCGCTAACTTGGCTGCGGCGAGCTCTTACTCTACCACCTCTTTAGCGCAGGATTCGACTTATACCGTTTTCCTAAGAGCTGCAAACTGTCAGCTAAAGTCTTCCTTCATGGACTAGATGTAGACTTCTGGCGAAATTCCTTCCGTCCTTGTGGGGGGGCAGTCGTCCACCATTTCGTTATGGGCGCTCCTAACAAAGGGGTCGCCTTACTGCGTGTTCTAATCTATCTGATCCGGCGGTTTGAGATAGAAACCAGTTGTGAGGGGCTAAGTAAGGTGGATACCGTTACTTAGTAACTGAATCGATTATGGTTTCTATAAAGAAGAAGATCAAGAGTAGATACAGGAGCTGCGCGGAGTGCAGCTATATAGGCGGAGACCCGCCTCCATGGGAGCGGTGGTCTGGGCTCTCAGCCCAGACCCACTTTGGGGCCTTAGCACCGTGACAGTCTATTATCGTCGTATTCGGGCATGTTCTTGGTATTGGGTTAGTTTGTGCTTGAGTGAGGTGTGGTGGAAATGATGGTGCTGAGAGTTTGATGGTTGTTGGTCTGTGTTAAAGACAGGAAAGTGGTGGCTTGAGATGTGCTTGCGGAATGATGAGGAACTGAGAGGGTAAAGGTGGGAGCGGAAGGGGGAATTTATACATGACTGAGCCAGCGCCGAGGCCGACTTCGTTCGATGATCTGGCTTGGGTCTGGTCACGCACACGGTGGCCAAGTCGCTGTGAATCATAGCAGAGAGATGCTCCCGACTATCTCCGCGACCGAGATTGGATGAACTCCATGGCATCACTGGCCATGGTGTCGCAACATATGACCCCTCAACTTGAAGGCCACAAGGCACACCTGCGCCGCCGAAATAGGGCCATGACATTTCATCCGGTTTAAGATCAATGTCATCATTCGAGGACGCTCTGTTGGATGGTGTGTCATAGGCTCGAAGTGCTGATTCCAGTGTCATCGACTAACCTTGATTACGCACCCTAGCCTACAAAAGCTATCAGCTATCAGGAAGCACTGCAAGACAAGACGGCATGCCCAGACCCGCCTGGTCACTGAAATTCATTGCGATACTTTTGATAAACTGAATACAAAATTATGAAGCCCAAACACTCTCCTCCCCACCAAGCCACTAATCATACCTCAGACACTAGAATATCTAACACCGACCACCGACCTCATTGTTGCTCAGGGGGGACGTTTACATCTGCTGCATCCATTGATCCGTAGGCGCTGTCATTCCCACTGCGGTTGACGTCGTCCGGTCCAACCGGGGCAACCTGCTCGGGCTCTTCTGACATGTATACATTGCGCAATACGCTCGAAGGGTGGGGCTTCTCTTGCCCGCCGTTGGCGCTGGGCTGCCCGTTGTTTGTATCGTTATTGCTGCTGGTGTTGCGCTGGGCGTAGTTTGTGTTATTATCGCTCATGTTGTTGGTATTGGATTTGCTTGTGCCAGTAAGACTGGATGCAGTGAATAGATATAATTGTTTTGGGTGTTTGATAGTAGTGATTGTGGGCTAATTTGCTTGCTGTATAAGAAGAAGAGAGAGAGCAAAGTTAGGCGTGAAAGGGGGTCGGTAGTTATACACGATTGGGGCCGGCACCAAGAATGACTGGTGGAAGCAATCTTTTGGACCACAGCCGTGTTTGGCCGAGGCGTGAGCACAATTGGTGGGTCCCACGATGGGTAGGTAAGCTGGCTCCTGCCGTCACAGTGCTCATGGTGTGGAGCTGCCTGCTGCAATTTCATTTCTCATCTAAGCTCGATCGTAGCGTCACAAACCTCTTTGGTGTCGGTGCTTGGCTCGAATTCTTCCGAGATAGAAAGGTTAGCTTCAATGTACGAAGAGTCGCCAAAAGAGAGGGGCTCCAGTCTACTCAACCTCATGAATCGAGCCTGGTAAGCCCCAATTTCTGCCTCTGCTCATCCATTTCCCTGACACCCCGACCTGGTCCACCCAAGCTTGGGTCATCCAGGAAGTTGCTCTCGCAACGGAATGTACGATTCGAGTCTCTGAATCCGTGTTCCAATGGGAATCCATGGATCTGCTACCCCCGTGATCGTGTTTACGCCTATCTTTCTCTCTAAGAGGAAGGCTCACGGGTTCTCGACGTTGACTATGCGCTGACGGTCGAGGAAGTTTTTATGAAATCCTCGGCAGCGCTTGCAGCAGCGAGTAAGCGTTTGGACATATTCGCTTACACTTGCTACCCGACCATTGGCCCTGGGAACGAGGCTTCGCAGGTTCCTCCGTGGGCTATAGACTGGAGTATACCAAGCACCGCCGCTGACGCGTCCTGGTGATTTGGTATGCATCATCCATGGCTCTAAAACTCGCATCATCCTACGAGAAGGTACCACTCTTGGACGGTTTCATGTTTTGGGCCAAGCGTACCTGGAGGATTGGATGCATGGGGACAGGATTTGGTGGTGCGAGGAAGATGCAAACGTCTTCAAGCTCGAGTAATATTGCAATGAGCGGGCGGATGGGGCCGGAACAGCCATTCTTAAGAGAATGTCTCTTCATTATGGCCTCAGTCCTGGTCAGGCCAGTAAGGCATACGTAGTTAAACAACATGCCCTGCCCGCATTATGAGAGGCCTTGACTAAGTAGTGGGAGGTCCTTGGCTGTGTTGGAATTGGCCTCTTGAGAATACAGGAAGGTCTTGTGACAATGCGATAAGACCTATGATAGGTATCGAACTCTAGGCCTTGGTTGCACTTGGTGTTCTGTGTTGGGCTATTGTGCAAGTTAGACAGAGGCCATAGTGCAAAGAGACATTCTCATTATGAATCGACACTGAATATGGCTTCTGTTACTGGCACTGGCACCGACAACTTTGTCTCAGTGAAGAAGGGCTTTCAAATGAATTGAGATTATGTCGGCTTTTCAGGGGTTTCCTAGCGAGAATTACAATTCCTGTATTTATATTCGTTCTCAACCATGCGAAGGCTGGTTCCGTCCTCCATGCGGCGCACTGCCGTGGTGGACCCTCTCTTTTCCTCCGCTCATGCTGTATTTCTGGCCGATGTCATCGGGAAGATCACCTCCGGAGGCACTGATGGTCTCTCCGAAACCGGTCGTGGCAGTTGCGTTGTCGGCTGCTTGGTGTAGCGATGAGCTTCCGAGACCCTGTGAAGGCGACCGTGTCTGATCGGGTCGCGGAATTGAGGGGATGGTGTTCGGCTTGGCCGAGTCTTCAGGGACTGTTGGCGAGGACAGGTTAGTAACTTTCATTGTTAGAGTAGGGGAGGCGGAACAGACCCTTGGTGCCCTCCTTGGCCATATCGAAGATGTCGCCTCCTTGCGGGTGTGCGTCAGACATGATGCGAGGAAAAGTAATCTTGGTAGCCCCTGAGCTTAGATACGGGAGGCTAATCGTTATTAGTTTCCACAAACTCAACGCCGCTCTTTCAATAAAGTACGACCCCAATCACACTAGCAACTAGAACTGTCAACCTAAACAAAACCTCTTCCCCTTTTCAATCAACACCCTGAAACACCGCCCGGATATCAAACCCCCTCCCTCCAAACCCAACCACATACAACCACACCCACTGGAGAATTCGGGATCCCGTCTGCTCTCCCATAGACAAGCTAGTGAGGGCCAGACTAGTAGTTGGGTTGGTGACGACCAGCGAATCCCTGGTGTTGTATGTGATGATGTCCTTTCATCAGTCAATCCCCCGTGGCGCAACTGGCTAGCGCGTCAGACTATTATTTTTTTAGATTGGATATCTGGACGTTCTCGTTCGGTTAAGATGATCTTGTGCAATCTGGAGGTTCTCAGTTCAATCCTGAGCGGGGGAGGTATTTGGCTTCGCATCCTATGTGGTCTTGAACACAGGCAACTGGGTTCCTTTTTTTCTTGGAGTTTTGTTGTTCTAGGGCCTGTGCTCATGGATCTTGTGGTTGAGTTGCGGAAGTGGGTTGCGAGATTAGAAAAGAGCTGAGGGGTTGGACGTGAAAGGGCATTCTCCAGGACCACAATGCCGCCCGCGTTTGAGAGAATGGAGATGGCCCGACAAATGCATGTATGTGCCTTTGATCTGAATTAAAAATAATAACTGAACCATGGTTGACGTAGAGCCTTTGATGCGACATTGCAAAATCCCAGGGTTAGAAAATTAGTTTAAATTGTATGAGTCTTTGTCAAGCGCATCTGTGTGCACGGCACGCCATTTCACAACACTGAAACTTCACTGCAGCCCAAGACACATCACCAACAAAGATAAGGGCAAGATCTCATCATGTACTCAAGCTCAGCGAAGCTCGTCCAAGCTTGTCCAAGCTCACCAAAACATCATCTCCACCATCGCTACCAACCCACAGCGAGCCGAATCCCGAGCGCACCGTGCTAGCCGAGCAAGGAACCGGGTCCAACAGATTGCCAAGACACCCCGAGCCGACTTCAGTCCGGATGGGGTCGAAGGTGTGGAGATGGAATGGCCGACGGTGCCAAGCGAGGACCTCGTCTCGCTCCGAAAGAGCCTGGTTCGGCTAGAGCGGGCGCCAAGTCCTCCGCTCAAGGATTACTAAGGGTCATCAAGGGCGCTGCCCAAACAGATTTCCGGGGAAATTATCCGCGCTACAACCTCATTTGATGGCGCTGCCACACCGTCCATAAACGGCCGGCCAATTGCTACGGGGCATGATTGCCAGGCTTTCGGCTGAGTTGGACCGAGCCAGTGAGCGCCCATTCGGTTGAGCACTTGTTGCGAGTCTGTCGTGGGTCTGTTTCGGCACTTGTTATCACTCGCTACCCCCCAATATTGCCCCAGTATTAACCCCAGTATTACTTGACCACCAGCGAGGCAGCCCTGCAATGACCTCGGAGCGACATGCTCCTGGCCCCTCGCCAGATAGGCAGCCAAGTCCTTGTCGTGGGAAGCCAAGTTCCTTGCCATCAGGAGCCGAGTAACATCCAGGTAACCTGTTGGCCGTGGCATGGCGCCTCTGTGTGACGGTACCCTCACCAGGAGGGCGAGGGGGCGAGGGGGGTCTCCCTTATCTACCGTGAACCCCTAGGAAGCCCGTCCCCATGGCTCTGGTGTCGCAAGCTGCTGTGCCCTCCCATACCAACTGACTGCCATCCATCATGTCGACCTCTACCACCAGTACCGCCAGCGGCTCCAAAAGCAGCCGTGCTAAGGTAGCAGCCGGCCTATCAGTGACAGCAGTACTTCTCGCCCTGGGAATCCCATACTTGTACGACCTTACACCCCCGCAGCTGGTCTCCCTCGTCGCAGACATCCCCGTGCCCAGCTACATCCCCAAGTTCTTTGGCAACTCCACTACCGCCCCAGCACCCAACGCCCCATTTGTCTGCGATGCGTCCCATTCCTACAAGACACAGCTCGTCTCCGTCGAGCCTCTCATAATTTATATCCAAGACCTCATCACACCCATCGAGATAACCGCCCTTCTCGAGACCGCCGAGCCCCTATTCGCCCCCTCGACGGTGACCAAATCCGGCCGCAAGCAGCACACCAACGACCGCACATCCAGCTCCGCCGGGCTCCCGCGCGAGGACCCTGCTGTACAATGCGTCCTCGCTCGCACACGCCACTTCCTCGGCACCATGATCCGCGACGGATGGGATGAGATGGGCCCGCCGCAGCTGGTGCGATATACAGCCGGCCAGCATTTTAACGTGCATCACGACTGGTACGAAACGCCGCGTTGGGCACCCGACGGGAGCGATCGGAAGTGGAACCGCGTGGCGAGTTTCTTTGGGATATTGCAGGACAACTGCACCGGTGGGGAGACGTACTTCCCCTTTGCAAAGAGTATCGCTCCGCCGAGTCCGCTCGGCGAGAAACGACACGGGGAAGCGTGGTGGAGAGAGCATGAGGATGGTGGGTTGGCTTTCAAACCGGTTGCGGGGAATGCGATTTTCTGGATCAACTTGCATTCGAACGGTACGGGCGACCCGCGGACGAACCATGCAGGATTACCGCTGGTGGATGGGTTGAAGACGGCGATGAATATCTGGCCGAGACACTACTATGCGGTGGACTAGATTCTGTTTGCTGCGGCCTGGGCTCCCTCCGACGAGAAGACCCTGGCTCCGTTATACCACGTCTCAATCACCTTGGCCTCCGTCAGCTTCTCCTTTTCCCACTCCATGTCCACGACGACGAAGTCCGCTTTGTGTCCCGCTTTCAACACTCCTATTCTACCGTCGTCAAAACAACTGTATGCCGCTCCCTCCGTCCCCGCAGCGACCGACTCGCACAGCCCAAGAGCGAAGTGTGGGTTCACCGTTGCCTCATACGCCGGCTCGCGATATGATCTCCTTGTCGTCCCGACATAAACATTACCGAGAGGCGAGTGCGGTGCCGTCGGGGCGTCGCTTCCCAACGCAAGCGGTGCACCATAATCCGAAAACTCGCGATATGCAAACGCCCGTCCGCATCGATGTTCTCCCAGCAACTTCGGCCAAGCACGAAGAATCGCTGGGTCGGCATGCACGGGCTGAATCGACGCGGTAATCCGCCCCTTTCCAAGCCTCGCGGCATCCTCCTCGCTCGCCAGTTCGATGTGCTCCACGCGTGGCCGCCTTTCGGGACTCACGTACTTCTCCAGCACATCAATAACCATCTTGATGGTCGCATCCCCAATCGCGTGCAGCGCAACCTGCAAGCCGGCCTCGTCCGCCCTCTTCACCACCGGCTCCAGCTGCTCTTCCGTCCAGAGCGGAACCTCCATGTGATCATTGTGCGCATATGGCTCCGTCAAGCCGGCCGTACACGCATCGATAATCCCATCACAAATCACCTTGACTCCCACAATTCGACAGTCCGGCGTCGTCTGCGCGCTATACACCTTCGCAAGTTCAATCGCCCGCTCCACCTGCGCGAGGTTCTCTTCTGTGGTCTTCCCCGGCCGTATAAGCCAATACGCCGCAATCCGCATGGGAATCTCTCCTCCAGCAGCGCGATATGCCTGCAACGCTTCCCACGAGCCATCGTCCATAGCCATGTCGATTAGCCCCGTGTATCCCTCCTTGTGATACACCTCAACCGCAGATCGAATCGCTGCCACTCTCTCTTCCATGCTCGCTACTTGTGCAAGATGCGGCCACACATATGTGATATTCGCAGCTTCACTGAACACACCCGTCGGCTTCCCGTTGGAATCACGCTCGATGGTTCCCCCCGGCACGTCAGGCCAAGAATCCGCGCTGAGCTCCACCAGTCCAGGGGTGTTGCACCACGTCGAATGAAGATCCTTGGTATCGATTAAAATGGGCCTATCAGACCCAGGAATATCCAGTCCGTCGAGGTCAGCAGCAGATACTCCGCCCGGAGTCATTGAGTGCATCCATCCACGCGCGAGGATGCGCGGGGCGATTGGGGTTGCCTTAGCATGGGCAGAGATGGCGGATCTGATATCGGCGAGTGTCTTGCATTTTCCGAGGTCGAGTTTGTTGAGTGACTGGCCCATCATCATGAGATGCATGTGCCCGTCGACAAATCCCGGGAGGAGGGTCTTTCCATGGAGGTCGTGGCCGGTTGTTTGAGGGTCGGAGAGGGCGGCGGTGACTTCAGGGGCAGAAGAGGAGCCGACGAAGACGATGCGGTCGTCGCGGACGAGCAATGAAGAGGCAAAGGTTGGGGGACGATGAAGGCCCGCGTTTGTGCCAGGTGACACTCCCGAGAGGAAGATATTGGCGTTGGTGAATAAGGTAGAGGTTGATGGCTGTGGTTGCGCCATTGTGGTGAATGGATCTGTGCCGTACCGCAAATGCAATGCTACGAGAAAATTTGGCGTAGTTGAGTTGTTTCGCAGTGCCGTGCCGTGTTTTGGGGTTCTGGGAGCGGGATTGATGCAGGAACGTTGGGCAGCGGGGGGTGGGACGGATGGGCCCTAAAGGTAAAAGGGGGAGATGATCTGATAAGATAACTGGGGACCGCCACCATCCGGCACACCATCAGTCGCCACTCACCATCCGAGTCGTGGATCCCTGCAGTCTCGACCATCCCACAAAAATGGGAATGTCTTCGCATTACGTATGCCATTGGACGGTTGCGGTCATGCCGCCAGTGCTTAGCTTCTCCGGGTTAGCTCCGCTGCTGCGATTCCGGAGGACAGAGTGTGGGGCCGGCTTGGCGGATGTGATCCGAAGGTGGAAAGGGGGGAGGCCGACATGGCTATCTTGACCGACACACGCAATGCAAACGGTCCAGTAGTCTGACAATTGCGCGACGAGTATTGGTCAAATGAGCACATATTACATGGCGCTAGTTGGCGCCACTGCTCGTGAAGGTGGTGATCGATGCAGGCCCGCCCAAGACTTGAACGAACAAGTGGGCTCCAATATGATCACGCGGTAATTCGGAAGAGACAGAACCGTGCTCCTCGCAGCCTGCAGGCCATCGGGTAGGAGCTGATGTTTCAGATACCCGTCGGGGTCTTTCTCTCTTGCGATTCGTTGTAACCGTCCTCGTTGTGACTGTCACGGGAGGAAAAGAGATAATATCGAATTATCATTTTGTCCTGGAATCAGTCCCGGAACCCTTTATCTTATCCGATGATGCGTCCTCTTCCGCAGGTAAAGAGACCAGGAACCGCAGCTTCAGGTCGGGCTGAGATGGTCTATAAACCTCACACCCCAGTCGCAAGAGGCTAGTCAGCCGGCATATATCGTCCGGTGTGGCCGTCTCGATGCTTTCCTGCTTATAAGAATGCCGCGCAGTAAACTCGTTGGACGTAAACCCCTTCCCGGCTGTTAGAGACCAGCCAAGATTTTTGTTGTTGCTGTTGCTGTTGTTGAGGCTCTCGTTTACAGGCAAGTCTGGTTGCTGATTTTCATGTTGCTCTTTGGACTCGCCCGCAACGATAGTCAGCATCACCCTGTCATCGTTGGTTGATTCGGCCGCAACGAGCCCGGACTCAAGGACGAGGGAGGTACGGCCCAATACAGGGTCATCGCGACCTATGATCCCTCCGTGTTCGAGAATTGTCCATCGAACCGAGCCGACCACGGCCCCGATATGCTCCGAGGCGTGTCCGACCGGCCACACACCGACTTGACAACGCCATCGACGTGCCATGTACGGCGGCATCTGAATCCAAATGGCCCCCTCGGGTTCCACGCGGCGAACAAATATTTCGCGAAATTTGGCGTGGTGTCGCAGCATTTTACGCTCCTCCTCCTCCACGAGCAATAGTGACCCTGCGCTACGCTGACGGGAATATGTCTTGTTGGTGTGTCGCCTGAGGGCAAAGCAAACCCGCTTGTGTTTCCTATCGGCCACCTCGAGGAAGGCGATGGCATGGTCGCGCTTCTGCTTTGGCGCCGCCGTCTCGTCAGTCTCGGCAGATTGTGAGAGTGGCCCAGCCTCGATGAGCACGAGTCCGATACAGAGCCCGAGGTTGACGATGGAAGCTGGTGTTTCCTCCCATTCGTCGTGAGGCCGATAACGTGTGGGCACAAACTCGGCGGAGCGAGCGAAACAGACGGGATCAGGGGCAAGCATTGTAGATCGGCTCTGCGACTGCCAATCCAAGGCGACGTTTTGCAGATATTCGTGGCGGCGCTGTGGGAAACCGGGCTCCTTTGTCGAAGCGGGCAGAAAGTCCCAGGCAAAAATCGTCTGGTCCCCGCTGATCTTGATCAGCTCCTCTTGCAGCCGCACAAATGCCTTGGGGCCTTCGCCGTACAACAGTGGCATGTTAATGTTGAAGATTCCCATCATGCAGTAAGCGATATCTTCGAGTCGCGTCGTGATACGGTTCGACACCCACGACATTCGTTCGCTGTTACTCGCCTGATCGAGTGCATCGCCCTCGATAAAACGTGCGCCAATACCCGTGATGGCCGAGATCTCGGCGGCGAGCTCGACTTTGTAGCCCCACATCAACCACGTCGCGTCGAAGAAAACTAGATCATCAGGTGCCAACAGCTCCTGGAGCGTCCAGCCCCTGGTGAACCACAGGCTGTCGCAAAACCTCGCTTGGACACCGTGGCCTGCCACCGATGCAGGTGCTTCGTCGTCATTGATCCAAAAGTCGTCGAGATACGCGTAGCAAATGCCGGATCTCTTGTAATACAAGAACATGGAGTTGATGGACTCGGACAGCTCGGCACTGCTTGTCTTGTCGATACAGGCCGTGTCCGCCCAAAGATATGGGTAGTTGTCGTAGCGTGCCTGGTCGCACGCGCTCACGAGCTTCCGGATGCCTGGCTTGCTCGGATCGCGATGTCCGCTCGTCCATTCCTGAAAACTAGTTTCCTTCGGTCCCCATCGGTGAGAAAGGGTGGCATATGGCGGCGGCCTGGCGACAAAGTACTCGAGGTTGAAATTTGTGGTGTTGATGAGCCACATTTTACGTGGCAGCTGAAGAGGAGAATCGACTGTGACGATCCTGCCTTCCGCCTGAGTCGCTCAAAATTCGGCCAATCGCACAGCCAGCACCTCGCTGTGCTTGTCGTCTTGCGAGGGCAACCGAAAGTCAACCAGTCCCGCGCATTTTGCACGGCGGCAAACAAAGTTGCGACATCATTGAAACTGCTCTGTCTGGACGGTCTTGAATGTTGTAGGGCTGAGGAGATGTGCATTAGCAATTTGGGGAAGACGACGGGACCAGACAATCTAGATCCGGTACGCCCCGCACCCGGCCCCGCCGCGTATTCGTTCACGGGCCATCCCCTAACCGCAATGCTACCCTCCAATCGCCGTTCCCCTGACTGCCGACACACCGGCTGAGCCCACATGCCTTCGCAAACTCAGCCCCTCTTGATGTCGTACGGCAGAATCTTGGGAGAAACTCCGATTCTTCATTTTCCCACGCAGGATAGCAATCAACAGTTGAAATTAGGACTTGATGGGTGTCGCTCAACTCAAAGTTACCCACCTATTTAATCCCAGTTCTTTCCACTGAGGCTTATATAAATTACTGTTTATTTGTCTGTCGTCACACAAGGTTCGGTGGCAGTGCATGAATTTAGTACCATTGTTATCGACCTCGTAGCCGCAAATCTTGCACAGCTCTTCCATGCACCAAGTCGGACAAACGCACCGGCAAATGGTACGAGATGTTGTGGAACCAGACGCAACCGAACAGACGGTCCAGGCAGCCTGGTTGTCACCTGCAAGGCACATAGACTTGCACACCCAAAAATGCCTGGGTCTTTGCCTACTACCATCAATATAACCTACTCAAAGCCACAATACCCGAGCAAAGTTCCTACCTATCGAGAGAACACAGTCATCTTCTTTGTCTCCGCCCCTCAGCCGCAAGTCCCCTACTGAGTTGCGATTGTCAGCATGTGAGAACCCCTTTTCGATTGAAAGCTGAATAGACACGGATATTGAGAGAACTCGGAACATATTCTTCTAGTTCCAAGAGCCGCTGTAATTGATCCATTCCAAATTGCACCAAGCTTATCCAAAAAGTATATACAACAAGAATTAGACCCTCAACCAATCATTACTTCTTACCTAGGTACTCTCATCATGCCCCAAACCTACCTACTTCCGACAAAGCCTCCCATTCTGTGTCGGATAATACGGAATCTGCCCCGTCACATACCAATCCTCACTCCCCACCGCCGTCGGCGCATAAAACAACCCCGTCGGATCATACTTCTGCTTGAGTTTATACAACTTCTGATAGTAACTCCCATAAAACGCCTGCTGGAAGTCCGGTTCGTTGATGTCCCCCTCAGACATATACGAGCCCGCTCCGGGCGACACGTCCCTCCAGCGCTTCATCCAGTCGGTGGTCATGACCTTTGCGTTGGCGGCGATCTGTGCGTCTGTAGCGTTGTTGGGGAGGGCACCGGAGCCGAGGATGAAGAAGCCGAGGTTCTTGCGCCAGGCGGGGTTGATGGCGTTGTCTTGGTTGATGGCTGGGTTGACGGCGGACTTGATGTTGTATCCGACGAGAACGCCGCCGGCTTCGATGGCGTAGCGGACCGCGGCGAGGGTGGAGTTGAGCTTGGCAGGAGTAGCGAAGTTATCGCGCGGGAAGAGGCGCGAGGCGGCGTGGCCGACGGGACCGCCGACTTGTTCGGGGGGGAAGCTGCCGTTGAAGGCCTGGTAGTAGGTGGGGTACTCGGTGATGTTGGGGGTCACGGCGATGCCGAGGCTGGCGAGGTCGTTGAGGAAGGGGGTGACGAGGGTGGTCAGCTGGGGCTTGGTCATGTTGCCGCCCCAGAAAGGCATAAAGTTGAAGAGGTACTGGCCCGGGCCGATGCCGACGACGAGCCAGTAGCCGTACGCGCCGGCGCTGGTGAAGCGCTCAAAGTAGCTCATGTATTTGCCGACGCCGGCCCAGAAGGTATCGACAGTGACGTTGGGGCCGTTGGTGTACGAGAAGGTCATGGTCGTCACGGGGATCTTGGGGTAGGCCTTGATCACCACCGAAGTCACCACACCGTAAGTGCCTGTGCATTGTTAGCCCTTTTCCCTTTTCAGTCCCAACTAACAGGAAATAGGGGAAACTTACTGCCACCGCCACCACGAAGCGCCCAGTACAGATCTGTGTTGGAATCCTCACTGGCCGTCACAAATCTCCCGTTGGGTAGCACCACATCGAGCGAGATGACCTGGTCAGCACCCATGCCCACAAGGGTCGACATAGGCGAGTGTCCACCGCCAGCAATATACCCGCCAGCCAGACCAACAGTCTAAATTTCATGTCAGCTCCTTTCCACCAACACAACAAAACCAACAAAACAAGGAGAAGCAAAACTCACCCTACACTCCCCCCCAACAGCCGTAACCCCCTCCCTCTCCGCCGCCGCATACACCTCCTCCGTAACCACCCCGGCCCCAAGCTTAAATACCGGCCCCTTATACTTCCCACACTTATAATCCCCATAAAACTTCAACTCCTTCAACTTATGCGTCCAAATCGACAGCGACCCTGCGCCAATACTCTTATCCGCAAAGTCATGTCCCGTATTCCTCACCACGAGCCTAATATTCGCATTCCGCGCAAAGTTCAGCGCAAGCTGAATCTGCGCCACCTTCGTCACTGCTACAGAGTAGGAGGCGAACCCGCCCAGCGTACAGTTCTGCGTGGGATCGTCGGTCGGCAGACATGTCCGCCCCTGGAAGATGGGGAACTGCGCCGAGGTCGGGTCCTCGACGTGTAGATGTGGGTCGGCCCAGCGCGAGGTGATGTACTCGCATTGAGCGGCGGAGCGGACGGCGGGCCAGTTGTTGTAGCAGGGCGCAGCGAGGGGGATGGTCTTGATGAGAGCGCCGCCGAGGGAGGCGTTGAAGGCCTTCCAGGCCATGTCGGCGGGCCAGGCGGCGTCGCCGGGGAAGACTTTGCAGGAGGGACTGGGACCGGGAGGGGATTTCTTGGCGGAGGAGGGGGATGAGGGCTCTAGGTCGTCGCCGAAGCCGAGGAGGGCGCTGGAGCTGGGGTCGGCTTTGGCGAGGTCAGCGATGGCAGCGTCGGTGAGCTCGGAGTTTTCAAAGCTGAACCGGGGGGCGCAGCCTGGGTCGACTGCGGCGGCGGTGGAGGAGAGGGGGAGTTGGAGGCTGATGAGGGCCAAGATGGCTGCTTTGGTCCATCCGGACCAGAGACTCAGAGCCATGGCGGGTGAGAGCGATGGTAGGTAGTGAGTGAAAGAGTCTGTGAAGACAGAGTGTAGATGTAGTCCAAAGAGGGGACCCAAAGAACCCGAGGACTCGTTGTTGTTGCTATGAGGCGTGAGTACTCCCCTTTATATGCAGTTAGTAGCAGGTATGCCACCAACCTACCACCTTAGACATAATTAGACACGCGCCACGCCTTTGATCGGCGGGGACGAAAGAGGGGTAATGACATGCACAGCTACCTTGTTGGTCCCGAATCAGATCCTAGGGTCGTGTTCAAGCTTGATAGGGAAATTATCGTCTGACATTCACGACGACACCGGCATGTGGGGTGCAGGGTTGCCCTGTCCGCCTTTTACCTCCCGAGTTCCGGACGGGATGTATTGACGCGTGTCTTGGCAGGGGAGGTCTGCAATAACGTCAAGGCGACACCGTCAGGGGCCAATCAGATCCGAAGAGGGAGCTGTGCGTCAGGTCAGCCCAGAAACTCGTGCATCGCCAGTCTGGGTTGGGATGCAGCGCGTTAATAATTACCTGTTCTGAGCGGACGACGACCTCTGCAGGCTAAGAGCGCGACTGATGACAGGCTATACCCGGGAGCCGGGAGTGCTTTGTGTGGTTACACACCCGGGGACCGCCCGCCCGTTAATAGATCCTTCTAAAACTTGGTGCTGTGCCGCACGAAGACCGCTGTTGAGTGGACGGACGACTCGCAAGCAAAAGGCCTATCCCACTGCAATGCAACCTCGCCCGGCCGAATTCCCCGGATGGCTGGAGGATCGCCATTGAGGAACATGAGAACGAGACCCCCCCCCCTAGTGACCGGCAGTTGCCGGACACACGCCATCCTGCAAAACCAAAGCAGCGCCAAATAATGTGACCTCAGTTGCCAATGCATCAATGCACCCCTGAACCTCGTGGAATATCGTTATGCAATGACGCTTTTATCATGCTCCTGTCCCAGCAAATGCTGCCCCACCCCGTCTACTCTAATTTAGTACTGTTGTCCAACGTCTAGGGAGGTATCATGCCATCTAATCCTCTACATCTATGCCCAACCAATTCTAAACAGTCTATAGTACGTCTCATCTCCACGCCCAACCCCATCACTCTTCTCGAGCCTCTCGTTCCCAAGGACTTTCAGCGCAGGGCCAGTCTGCAACGCTCCGGCATTACTCTTCGAGAACACCGCTTCCACGGCGTCGGCTACGCTGCCGAACCGGCCATTCTCCCGCACGGTCTGCAGGAGCCAGAACATCCCATGGGGCGCCAGCAGCCGTGCTGCGCAGTCGCGCAGCATTTCCGCATGCTCGGGCTCGTAAACGACGTCGGTCGCCAAAAGAACATCCGCAGGCGCGCCTCCAAGGGGCCAGTCCGGATCCAGGTCGGTTCGCGCCCAATCCAGGAGATGCGCCTGCACGGGACAGGCCACGGTACCCGGCGCCACCGGGTCGGGGAAATTAGCCGCGATGTTGCAGCGCAGATTCGCAATCACGGAGGGGTGGTAGTCCGTCGCGACCAACAGCGGTTGTGCAAAGCCGAGCTGAGGGGCCAACCGACCGAGTACCAAGCTGACCAGCCCCGTGCCGGCACCGAGCTCGACGATTCGCGGAGAGCTACCGAGGTCCGTCGGGGAGAGTCCAAACCGATTGGGAGTCTCACACATCATGCGGCAAAAGACGATGGACGCGCCCCAGGTCTGCAGGCCGACATCGGTGTGGTCGTCTGCGCGAGTGCCAGCCAGTCCGTCGTTGAGACGGACGCTGATGCTCTCCTTTCCAGGGACGGGGAAGCTAAAATCTCGGTAGAAGGTGCCGTCAGTGCCGTCGTCTTCTTCCTCGTCTTGCTCGGGATTGAGCAACGCCGTCAAGAGATCCGCTGCCTTCTCCGCGGCGAGGTGCCATGATTCGTCGGATGCGAAGCACCCAGGTCGATCCTCATCCTCAGCGGCGCGGGTGATGAACTTTTCGAGCCATCGAGTCGTGAATGAGCGCTCGAGAACATCTCCGCGAAGTAGCGCAAGATGCTTCTCTAGCTCTGAAGCTGAGTTGCCCTCGTCCTCGTCATTTTCAGACGTGTAGCCAGAGTTGTAACCGGAGTCGGTCAAAGGCACTAGCTTATTCAGGAGATTGAATGGCTTGGAGGCCTTGTACACGACCGATTTGGGGACTGCCACGGGGTGATAAATGGCGAACAAGTTATCCAAAGAGGAGAGAAGCTGGGCCTCTGCAATGCCATCGAGGTTGCGAAGAGGGGGCAAGCTGCTCGTTGGAGTCAGCGGCCAAACCGCTGGTCCCATTTGATGAACGCAGCCAGGGTGCTGGTTTTAGGGGAATCGAAAGATCAAAAGATGCCAAAAACGTGGTGATGTGAAAATTGACTCCATCGTGGGTCCCCAGATAGGAAACGACCACGGAGGCGGTTTCGGGAGTGGGTCTTGAAAATTTTCGCGCCATCGAACCCCGGCTGCCGATAAGCGTGAATTTACCGCGTTTCGAGAGGCGGTGAGCTGGACACGTAGTGAATTTTGAACAGCGGTACTAAAAGATAAGAAAAGTGACTGCATTGCATGCGGAAAATCGGGAAAGTGGACGCGACGCGGGTACGAAGTAGGATCAAGTATGGACATCGGCGACGAACTAATTCTCATGGAACCGCCAATGAGGGGCAATATTGAAAAACGTGCCAGTAACTGTTCAACATTGCGTCTGAAATATTTTCAAATTGCCCGTACATAGAATTGTGAAAGTCATTCCCAGTGCTGCAAACGGAGGTATATACGTCGTTGGGTAACTTGAGTTTTAGGCATTTACTTACACATTAATACCTACCTTTCAACACAGCTTATATCAGGTAGATTTACTATAAATTGGATATTAACTTTTGCAAAGCGACTCAGCGTGAATTGTGGAATAAACAGCTGCAAGAACCCACACACTCTCTACGGCACCGGCAGTACGTAAGCAAGGAATGATAGAAAGCTGACATTAAAGGGGTTCTCCTTTGGGAATGCAGATCTCGGTGTCCGGTTATGTCGCAGCTGGTGATGGGGTTGCACTTTCAATTGGTTGGGGTCGACGCCACCAGCGGCTGTGCTTCAGCTCGCTGTTCAGCTTGACCACATATAGAGGCCCAACACCGCTGAATGCTGCCTAAAGATCTTCCCTCTTTCTCTTCCCCCATCGGCGCGACGAGATCCCATCAAAGCTCCCCTTTGGCATCACACCGAGATTCTCAGGCGACACCAAAGTCGTCACGAGCTTCAATGAACACCGTTGGTTTCATCCCTGAACCGAATTGCGGCCGCGGTACCGTTGGTATCATTTGGAGCTGTCTTACCACGATATTCCTCACGACCTGGACGGCGACGCATAGCGATATTCAATCGACGATACCGCGGTCCAAGCGCGATCGATGGCAGACTTCGTTGACATCTTTCTTTTTACCAGAAGTGTTAACTGCAAGTGCCGTCGATAACTTCATCGACGCCTACATGCTAAGAAGAGCCATCCAACGAATTGATGGCTGGGAATCTTACAGTCTGAAGCAAGCATTTTTGGTCGCTCTAGACGGAGTATATCTCGACCACGGGGTCTCTGATTCCGAGTCTGAGCCGCTCGAGAGAAGGCGTTTTCTGGACCTCGCTCATTCTGGCAGAATCACCTTTAACGACTTTCCAAGCGGCGCCAAAATCGACAGCCGGACAAAATCGGACTGGATTGCAAAGTCGGTGGCTGTTTTGCAAGCTACCTGGTTCCTAGCAACCGTTCTGTCCCGAATCACACAAGACTTCACCGTTACACCGCTTGAAGATATCACGTCAGCCTCTGCATGCTGCGGACTCACGGCGTTTCTGTTGTACTTCCGGTGTCCCCAGGATGTGCAAGAACGGTTTCCTCTCAAGCTGAAGGCAGAAGCCTCAGGGTATAGGCCTCCCAGTAACGGAAGATTGCTGGAACTGTCAGGAAGCCAGGTTGTTAGCTTGGCGATAGTGGTGTTAGCAGCCTTTTCGGGCATCCACTTGGCGGCTTGGAATTATCCCTTCCCTTCAGTCGTGGAAGTTTGGATGTGGAGAGCAGCAGTTTTATTCACGTTTATCACTGGTGCGGTCACAATTAACATGAGGAACCTGGTACCTGACCATGATATGCTGCTAGCGATGTATTATACTCCCCTGGGGCTTTATATCTTCTGCCGTCTTCTGACGGTTACGCTTGCCTTTGCTGCCTTTCGGTCTTGCCCGGCAGAAGTCTACCAGCGGCCAAGTTGGTCTGCGTATTGGGGCCACATTGGGAGTTAGGATAGTAGCATTAGGGCTAGAAAGGCCGTTTTTGGATAGGTAGTCATCATCATTGGCAGATATCGGGAGTTAATGCAACATTTCTGTGACACGTAGTGGAATCGAAGGCTTCAATGATGGAGTGAATTGCTCTGTCCTGTTCTTTGGATTGAGCCGTGGAAGGCCTCTATATAATTCCTTGCAGTGGGCCTTCTGAATCGCTGGCTGGAGTGGTGATATCGCCACTCTTCTGGTGGCTGGCGCTAGCAATTGTGGTGAGATCACCACAATTGGAGGCTATCGCGAGGCCTGGATTCTGTGACAATTTCGCTTCCATACCCATCCTCATATCCTGAACAACATATGAATCAAGAACTATCAGCTCCCACAACCGACTCTTCCCAGTCACTATCAACAATCCTCACCCTCCGCCCCCTCTCCACGGCCTTGGTCATCTCCGCATCCCCAGCGCCCCAACCCTCCCAAACACCCCCAGCCCCCTGTTTCAGCAGACTCGATGGCAACACCACAACATCCTCAAACACCCCATCCGCCTCCCTCAACCGCATCTCATATCTCTCCTCAAACTCCCTCCCCAGCTTCAAAAACCTAATCGCATTCTTCCCCAAAACCCCCGCCCTCTCCTCCCAACTCATAAACAACCTCACCCGCTCATCCTCCAACAGCATCTTCCCCGCAACAGGCACCTCGCCCAACGGAAAGGGGTAATCACTCCCCAGGACAATCCTCGCGGCCCCTCCGGGCCCCAACTTCCTTAGCACAAACTCCAACAGATCCGGATCGTGCATCAGCGAATCAATCCATATCTGCCCCTCGCCTGACGAATTTTCGCCAAACCGTCCCTCAAAATGCTCCGTTGGCGTCACACCGCACGCCTTCCCGGCCACTAGGTCGGGTCGACAATCAAACCCCTTTTGGATCCTCCCCAGTAGCGCAGGGAAGGCCCCCCCTCCATGGGCAAAACACACCCTCAGCTTCGGATGCCTCACCAGCAAGCCTGAGCTCATCACTACGTGCATCGCTAGCGCGGTCTCGCACGGCATACCCACCAGCCACGAGCCCCAGTACCGGCCCCAGCGGGTGGGATTCTCCTTTGGCAGCGCGTACCCCAGCGGATGCACAAATACCGCGCACCCTAACCGTTCACATTCCTCCCAGAAGGGCTCGAGCGCGGGATCATCGAGCATCATCTCCCCGATGCTGGTGCCGATTTGCACACCTTTCATCCCTAGCTCGGTGATCACCCTCCTGAGCTCGACTACCGCCCCGTCCACGCTCTGCAGCGGGACGGTACCCAGCCCGACAAACCGCTGCGGGTTGGATGCGCACACTGTGGAGAGATGGTCGTTCAGTGCTCTTGCGAGGACTAGTGCCGATTCAACTGGGGCGTTGTAGCAGAAGAGGACGGGGACGGTACTCAGGACCTGGACGTCTACACCTGTGGCGTCCATTTCGGAGAGGCGAACGGTGGGGTCGTAGCAATTGGGTGAGACGCGACGGAAGAAGGTGGGCCCAACGTACATGTCGATTTCGGGGGTGGTGTTGTTGGGGTCGGTGGATGTGACGGGGCGGAAGGAGGGCCATTGGTAGGGTTTATCTGCTGGGGACGTCGATGGTGATGGGGCGAGTGAGCTGAGGTCTGGAAGGGAGGGGGGCATGATGTGCGTGTGCATGTCGATGCGGAAGAGGTTGGCGCCCGAGAGGGAGGCGGGGCGCGGGAGGGAGGATGACGACGAGCAGCATGTTGAGGAGCTGGAGCTGGAGCTGGAGTCGGAGGAAGAGGTGTGGATGTTGCGGGCCATGGTTGGGTTCACTTTGGCGGTTGGGTTATCTTGCCCGACTTGGTGGAAATTTTGGTGGACGTTGGCGATGGCGATGTTCACCTACAGGGCGAGGAGGGGGGTATTGAGTGAAGAATGAGATAGGAGTGAGAACCGGATCTGAAACCGGCGAGACAAGCTAAAAGAAGGTAGTATGATGTAATATCAAACACGAAAGAGCTAGTAGCCAACCAGCCTTCCTAATTCCTGTGCTTGTGGTCGGATCCGTCATTGTGCTCGCTCGGATCAGTTCGGGAGGAGGCACGGATGTCGGATAGCGGAACGGATGTAAGTGGCATTGGCGCCTGTGATTGGCTTGCTTTGACTTCGCTCCACTATGCCCGCACTAGGACCGATCACTTGATCAACACCACCACCAAACTTTCCCCCGCGAGTAAACAACTAACCAAATCGCTTAGTGTCTCTTCGGCACACACTGCCTTCAATTCCGAGTCTCGCAGTCGAGCTTTGACCCGGTTTCCACGCTGTGGAAGTAACGAGTAGGGCTGAAGATGTGTGACATGTTGGATTCATGTTTGTCCCCAAAAGCGCTCCATCTTGTCCGGATCTTGTCTGTTGTCAATCGCTGATGCCTAATTCGATGATGTCGACGAAATCACTAGCTACAAATCAGTATGCCGGTAGGTGCACAGTTCGCACAACCGTGAACACATCCCGGGAGTGCTCTCCGCCCTCTCTGCCAGTTCCGCTGGCTTTCATTCCACCAAAAGGAGTTCCCAGCTGGCGCTGCAACCACCCATTTACCCAGATCATCCCAGCCTGGAGTTGCTCGCTGACCCGCCGCATCCTTGCTCCATCGGTGGTGAGTACGATGGCTGCAAGCCCATACTCGCTGTCGTTCGCCAGCTCGACCGCCTTCTCCTCACTACGAAATGGGGTGATTGTCACAACAGGGCCGAATATTTCATCCTTCATCACCCGGGAGTCCAATGGTACGCCTGTCAGTACCACTGGATCGATCCAATACCCCTCACCTCGGCCCACTTCCTTTGGCACCTTTCCCAGCTGGAAGACAGCCGACTGTTCCGCGGCAAGTGAAAGATACTCCCGCACCTTATCATAATGCTGTTTGCTCACCACAGCCCCCACTGTTTTGCCCACGACAAAGGCCTTCTTGACGTACACCACGAACTCTTGCACAAACGCATCAAAAATCGATTCCTCGACATAGATACGCGACCCACAGAGACAGATCTCGCCCTGATTCTGAAATGCGGCGTTTGCCGCTGTCCTGATGGCACTCGTTTGCTCGGTGATGTCCTGGAAGGCATCCCTAAAAACAAGGGTTGGGTTTTTTCCGCCTAACTCAAGGGATAGATGCTTGCCGATTTGGTGAGCAGTTGCTTGACGAAGGGCAATACCAGTTGATGTGCCCCCAGTGAAAGACACACCACTGATATGAGGTGAGATGGCCAGAGCTGCGCCGGTGGTGGGTCCATCACCAAACACGATGTTGATGACCCCTGGCGGTATCTGGGCGCTTCGGAAGACACCCGTTAGGACTGCCGTTGTGAGTATATGGCACAAAGAGGGGTCCGTTACGGAGAGCTGGAGGCCACTTACGGAAAGCTGTTATGCTGGTCACCTCGCTAGGCTTGGCGACCGCCGTACACCCAAACGCCAAGCAAGGGGCGATTTTCCACTATAAAACCCTGTCAGCTGAATTCATCAGAGACACAGAGTTGAGTACGGCCGACGCACGCTAAGCAAATATAGTGGCATGTTCCATGGCGAGATCAAAGCGAAGACGCCGGCTGGGGACCGGTGCTCGTACGTCAACACCGAGCAGTCGTCTATCATGCGGGCCGCCGTCTTCTCGTGGAGTATGAAAGTTGCGAAGTATCTAGGCATCTGTTAGGATTGTAGTCATGGTAAATAGGGCCTTGTGATCTGGAGTCTCACTCGAAATTGGCAATGGCCCGATCCACCTCAATTCGTGCACGGTCGAGAGTCTTTCCCTGGTCAATACTCTCCCACACAGCAAAGTGCTCGCGCTTCGATCGGATCAGTTTTGCCACGCGGAAGAGATATTCAGATCGCTCGGCGCGTGTAGTCTTGCTCCACGAGGGGAAAGCGTCTTTGGCGGTTTGGATTGCGATGTCGACATCGTTCGGCTGCGTGCAGGGCACCTTGGCGAATACGAGACCAGTTTTCGGGTCGATCGAGTCGATATACGTGTGGATGTCCGACGAGACGTAAGCACCCCCGACAAAGTTCTTCAGGTGAAATGGTGCATCGGCGTGGGATTCTATCCATGTTTTGGCCTCTTCCAGCGTGTTGCAGCTCCACACCGGGTGAAGGCGGTCAGCGTCCATAGCATCAGGGATTCGCATAAGTATTTGTAAAGTAATGTGAAATAAAGAGAATGCCGTATCGAGTTTTTTGTGACGTCTAATGTTGCTGGCGCGCACAATGGGAGATGCTGTGTTTGTCGTCAGTCGCGAGCGAGGTGTTTGAGAGGGAGTGGAATTGCTGCTGGACGTGGTCCCGCCCGTGCCACTAATGTCACTGTGAAGCATCCTTGATTGGCCCCGTTGTGCTTGCGGGCGACTGCCTGATAAAGGGAAAGCCCCACTCAAGGCACTGTTCAAATATGCAGGGTCGAATGTCCTTGAAGCCGCGAAAAGCCGAACGGCAACCTTAAGTGCGGATCGGAAGGCGGATGTCGGAACTTGCAACAACCGAATCGGGAACTGGAATTGCCTCGGCCCCTTCCTGATCGAAACACAACATCGCCGTCGTGCCCTAACTAGTTTCCCAGCGTTATTTTCGGGATGTCCAGCATGTCAACTCCCTCCCTCAACGGCACAAGCTTCCTCCTCCCGGCCACAGGCGCCCAGGGTCTCGCCAACTACCCACACGCGCGGACAATTCCCAGCACAGCAAGCACCATCTTCGTTTCGGGCATATCAAGCCGGCGAGGGGACGGCACATATGAGGGCTGCACGACCCGGGAAGATGGATCTCACGAGCTCGACTGCGGGGCCCAGACAGCAGCGGTGTTGCGCAACATCGAGACCGTCATCCGCGGCGCAACAAACGGCCAGCGGGGTCTGGAGAGCGTCGTCGACGCGACCGTCTTCCTGACCGACATGCGCGCCGACTACGCCAAGATGAACGCCGAGTGGAACAAAATCTGGCCGGATCGGAACAAGGCGCCGGCCCGGACATGTGTTCAGGTTGCAGCGCTGCCAAACGAGCGGCTGAACGTCGAGGTCAAGTGCCAAGCAATTGTCGATTGAGGGCGGGATAAATCATAGCTTGGGGAACCCGTGATCCACAACAGAGCCCAAGTTCCACTTGCCGAGGGGCAGGGACAAGAGCTAGATTAGAGCAACGGTCATTTATAAAGTTCTGTCGGTTCATCTGACGATCAGTGGTTTCGACTTCCATGTGGTTCACGAGAGCGGTCTGCACCACTGAAAAACATCGCCATGATATCTGCCTTCTGGAACCTCCCGTGCCTCCCAATGCCAATGCTGGCAGGAAAGCACTTCATTTCCCAGGCTTGCAGATCAGATGTGGGGTAAACCCGCAGCGGCGATTGCGACGTTCAGGGTGTCTGGCAGGTGTTGCACCCGATTCCAGACACCGAGCCCCGTCCTCCCCGCAGTGGGCATGGATGGCCCGGCGACATCCGGCGGCGACAATTCGGGAAGGTGCCAGTTTCGGGCCTTTTTGAGTTTTGAGTGTTGCCTACAATGAGCCTCATAGGACAGCAGGATTGCATCTAAGACACTAAGACTTTTGAACTGTTACGTTTCTATCTCCCAAATTCGCCGTTGGCCTTGCACCTTCCACTCGCAGGGCGTCGCCCCACCCTTGCAGATGATGTAATGCTGGGACCAAAACCTGCTTCCCCATGCGCCTCATTCGTGGGCGAAGGATTTCGCGCAGGTCATCGCACGACGACACTGCAGTGCACCCTTGGACGGCTCTTATCGGCCTCACGACATGAGGAAAATGTTCACCCCGCCATCTGGAATACACTTTGTGGGGAGATGTGCCGAGGTGGGGCGCACGATAGCGATCAACCATAAACCGACCTGATTATGTTCTCAGGTCGCGTGCCACTTTCCCCTGCTCTCCCTCTGCGTTTCCTCACGCACGTTTCTCCTCCTTGCCATCGTCTCATCTCATCGCAACTGGAGCATCACGATGGAGGAAAAGACGCCCCCTTACGGCAATGGCGACCATGCCTCCGAAAAGGACGAGACGCCCGGCGTGATGATCGACGGCGGTATCTCGCTTGATCGCGATTCACAGCTCGAAAGAGGGCTCAAAAGCAGGCATATCCAGTTCCTAGCCCTCGGTGGCGCGTAAGTCAAGCACCGAACCCCTGAACTGTGTGCCCTGTGCTGACAGTGAGTTTTCTGGCGGTGAAGCATCGGGACAGGTCTTTTCGTGGGGTCTGGCGCCATTCTGGCCGTTGTTGGGCCCGCGCCGTTATGGCTAGCGTACATGTCCATGATGGCCGTTGTGTGGGTCGTCATGAACAACATCGCTGAGATGACGACCTACCTGCCCATGAAGGGAATTACGCTCCCGTACTTCACTGGGAGATACGTCGATTCCAGTCTTTCCTTCGCTGCTGGGTGGAATTACTGGTATGCGTATGCGATTCTCGTTGCTGCCGAAGCGACAGCCGGCGCCATCTTGCTGGACTACTGGAACACCGTTGTTCCGACGGCAGTTTGGATCACCATCATCTTGGTTGTCATCCTGGCTCTCAACATCATTGCTGTCGAGGTCTTTGGCGAGGCCGAGTTCTGGTTTGCCTCCATCAAGCTCATTACTATCATGGGCTTGATTATCATGGGTCTGGTCATTATGCTCGGTGGTGCACCAAACCACGACCGGCTCGGGTTTCGGTATTGGAACAGCCCGGGCGCCTTCAAAGAGTACAAATCAACGGGCTCGACCGGTCGATTTCTGGCTTACTGGACGGCATTTATCCGCGCAGGTTTCAGCTTCATCACGTCACCTGAGCTCATTGGTCTTGCCGCGGGCGAGACCGTCGCGCCTCGACGGAATCTCCCAAAAGCTGCGAAACGCTTCCTCGCTCGATTAGCCGTCTTCTATGGCGTCAGCAGTCTCATCGTGGGGTGCCTTGTTCCGTCAGACGACCCGAACCTTCTCTCCACAGAGTCCAACGCCAACGCTTCTCCGTGGGTGATCGGAATCCAGCGCGCAGGCATTGGTGGATTCAACCATGTCATCAACGCCGCCATCCTAACCTCCGCCTGGTCGGCCGGGAACGCGTTTCTGTACTCCGGCTCACGCGTGCTGTACTCCATGGCTGTGAACGGTCAAGCACCGAAAATCTTCGCCAAGACCAGCCGCCGCGGTGTGCCCTATCCAGCCGTCCTGATAACCTGGGGGTTGGGCTGCCTCGCTTACTTGAACGTCTCCACCGGCGGCGCCCAGGTCTTCCTGTGGTTCATGAACATCTCCACCATCTCCGGATACATTGCCTGGATCGTCGTCATGATCACCTTCCTTCGCTTCCGCTCAGCCTTGAAGGTCCAGGGCCTACTGGGCACGCTCCCGTTCAAAACGCCCTGGCAGCCGTACATCACCTGGTTCATGCTCGCAATCGTGTCGCTGTTGACTATTACCAACGGATTCCAAACGTTTGCGCCGTTCAACTACAAGGATTTCCTAGCGGCATATATTACTATCCCGGCGTTCCTGGCTCTCTATCTGGGACACAAGGCCGTATATCGCACCCCGTGGGCGAGGTCGGCGGCAGATATCGATGTGATTACGGGGAAAAAGGAGATGGATGATTTGTGTGCTGCTGATGTAGAGCGCGTGCCGAAAAACTGGATGCAGAGGGTTTGGTACTGGGTTGCATGAGAGATGTGTGTTGGAGTCGGTTTTGGTGTGGAGTTGGCTGTATCATAGCGTACTAATAGTGAAGCGAGGGCCTTTCGTTGACTGATTTAAGCGGCGTACCGGATGAAGCCTATGATTATCAAACCGAACCAAGCATTGCATCACCGAGTACGAGTATGCCCACATCCCACAGCATCGGTGTTTGCAGTGGAGAGCTTTGTCATGATGCCCCAACTTGAACGCAAGATTACATGGGTACGGGGAAACCCCGAGTCAGTTCGGGTGCGTCTGTTGGGAATGTTGGACTCCTAACCACCATCCAGACGTAGGCCGCAGATCTAGAATGTACGGTGGGACCATCATGAAAGAATCTGGCGAGGTCAGACCCATAGTCAAAGGGCTGTCTCATGCCCGAGGGCCACACACTCTCCCGGCCACCGCCCAAAAACACCCCCGCCGACCCCAGCTGCTTCACCGATCCGCCCATTTACTGCCGCCGAGTCCCCGCCGTACAGACAGGACAGCTGCTCTCCAGCTCAAAACCTATAGTGTGGATAATGCCACAGTTGCAGCCGCTGCTGGTCTGCGTCGTGACATTGTGGGCTCGAGTGTGCCTCGGGCCCGGACCGCCGCAGCTGAAAACAAGCAAAATTTGACATCTGCACATTGTTACTAGGAAAGAGTTAGAACAAGATGCTGGAAAGTATACGAGGTGATTGTAATAAGGAATACAGAAATCAGGAAAGAGGCTGCAACTTACTCGGTCAAGTAAGCTCTGTTGGATCCCAGGTCTTGGTTTGATTTTGAGGGCGAGGGGGAGTGGTGAGATTAATAGAGGAGTTGCTGCTTGTTACGAGACACGTTAGACACTCCAATTAGACACTCCGTGAATAAAAAAAAAGAAAAAAGAAATACTTACTTACCGTGCGTATCTCAGTACCTCCGAATTCGCGTCGAAACTGGTGTGATGTCTCGTCTCAAGGTTTTGTCTGGTGTTGGAAGTTAAGACGAGAGGGTATTTGCGGCGTTCTTGTGAATGTAAAAGCGGTTGATTTGGTGGTTTAATCTTTATCATTCAGGACTTGAGTCCCCGGAGAAGGTCTACAAATAAAAAGCACAATTCCTTGCAATGAGCTGAAAAGTTCACAGATTATCACAGAACTCACAATATTAGTTGCCTAGATACCTATTCAAATTCTTCAACTATTATACCTGGTCTAAAAGGAAACAAGTGCGAGATACACGGCCTTGAAGCAGTGGAAGAACAATAGTCCTCCGGATATTAAGAAACGAGGTCAGCTTAAGCAGTGGATCATGAGTGGTTCTGCTGTACCTACATGTAAACACCGATTGGTATCCATGGGATAATGACGGGGTACGGCGAACCGCAAGAGGCTGGGATTCCAACCAGATGGAAAGTTCTCTCGCACGACCCACAACAACCACTGTGCACACGCTCTCACAAGTTCCAAATCCCCAAGCAATATCTATATTACACCAGTCCAAAGGCTTCAAGTTCCAAGTTCCCTCTCGAACCATTGCTTCAAGTTTCGTCCCGAGTCGGAATGTATGAGGGGTCATAAGAAAGGAGGCTCGGAACATAAAGTTCCACTCTAATCGGAATCATTGCTACCTGGAATGGCCGTACATAAGACACACTCCCTACTCGATCCCTCTAACCTGGCCCTGAATCTGGGAACAGTTCACTTCCTCCATCTCCCTCCTCAGCCCTTCATCTTAGGTACTTTTAGGCTATTATTCATCAGCCTCAAACTGGACACTCCCAGTGTCGTGCTGCGGTCCAGGCAAAGCGCAGTTCGGATGGCCGATGTACACGTCGATCGGTGGGGTGGTGACAAAGGGGCATTGGTAGCCCTAGGTCTTAGGCGCCGTGATATATTTGCTGGCCCGCTGCAGCTGTAGGTCTGGGTGATGGCACTTTTTAATGTTTAACTTCGATTGGGGTTAGAGAAGAGAGTAGAAAGAAGTTTTGATGAATGGAATGGAATAGAGGTGATTCACTTGCTTGAGATGTCTGAGTGGTGTCTTTGTTGTGGCGATATGGTGGGGTTTTCTGGTGTGCCTCTCCTAGCTGGACATGTCTCGTTTTCTCAATGATGTTACCTATCTATCCCACCAGTCCAGCACTGACTTCCAATCATTTTCTTACCACAACGACGAGTAACAGTATATGTCCCCATTCGGCCCGTCATGCTAGATGTTAAGTCTCCGAGTTCAACCTACAGTAATTTAAGTATGAGGATGTATGAATTAGATGGTGCTCTTTTCTTACTCTGACTCCCCTGGCAATGCCGTTGCCTTTGGCTGGCGCCTCAAGTTTGGGACCCTCCCGGTATCAACAGTTGGAAAATAATGGAAGGCAAAAAAGAATACAAAGCCCTGTTCGGCTGTTTCGTGGCGTTTAGACGGAGAGCAGTGTCACCTCTTCCCTCCAGTCAGAATGGAAGCATCTGCCTCGACGCTTAGCTGCCGCCGAGGTTAGACCCATTAGTAGTACCGGCAACTATCGACAGATTACGCCGAGCAAAACAGGGCTTGCAACAAAGTGTGGGTCCTCTGATTCCACGATGTAAACATAAATCAAAACCAAATCAAAAAATTAAACAAAGCTCTTCACAACACCAACCAAACGTGCTCTCCCCCCCCCCCCCCCAACACAACACAAACCCAC
>Ga0247760_1000131_pt1 | contig 76958 bp, 48 predicted proteins | sample UWRJL171409R4_FD_179936 | JGI IMG/M metagenome (GOLD analysis project Ga0247760, IMG submission 179936) | Plant litter microbial communities from Arlington Agricultural Research Station in Wisconsin, United States - UWRJ-L171-409R-4 | ecosystem: Environmental > Terrestrial > Plant litter >... | reverse complement strand
TGTGGAACGTTTTGGCTGAGGAACGAGGGGCTCAGGAGCAGCGGAAGTGCAGTTGCAAAGTGACTTGATTTAGTAGAAAAGGGGAGTGCGAAGCACTCCCCATTTATATACAAATGGAAGCTCCCTGTGTGTGGGGAGAGCACATGATTTAAGGCCCCTGCGCTCCAGGTAAGCCTGGAGCGGTAAGGCGCCTGCGCGCCTGAGCGCTAAGAACTGCCGCTGCAGTTTGACACACCCCCTAGGTGCTTAGAACGCAGTTCTAAACGCCTAAACGTTCGAAAAGAAGTTCGCTATAGATAGAAAATAATAAGGTCTGGAGGTTAATTAAGCTTATAACTTCCTAAATTATATTACTTAAGTTAGTACGTAATTGCGTTTTCGGTACACGTTAAACTAAAAGTGGTAAGTTTATATAGTAGTTTAAGTTTCTTAACTTTATATTAAAAGCTTGTAATCTTTCCTTATTTATTTACTTTCTTTAAGTGAATATAAAAAAATTAAGAACATTACTATTCTTATTCCCTATTCCTGGTTATTATAGTTAATGTAAAGACTGCAGGCTTACGCTTTAAGAAAACGTAAGTCCTACTCCTTTTACTTAAAAAAACTGTTATTTCTACTTACTAACTTACTTTTACACCTTTTAAATTTTATTAAAAGCGTAATTATTCTTATCTGTAAGTATTTCCACTACTCTTTCTTTTATTTTAGTTCTGATTAATTGTAATTAAAAGCTTCTTAATAAGTAAAGAGCGCTTACAGTATAAATTTCGCTTATTTTTATCGTTTAAGAGTAGTAGCTAACTTTAATTTAAATGTTAAGAAGCTTACACCCTGTGCCTGTACCTTAACCTTATTACTTAAGCCGTTTAGCTCGATTTTACTTACTTACTTACCCTCTTATTAGGAGGAGGATAAGGATAAGGATAAGGAGGAGGAGGAGCTTTCTGTAACTCCTTATCACTTTACTTATAGTGCAGTTAGTTTGTAAACCCTTATATAAGCCACTCTTTTCTTCTTAATAAATGCTTAACTTACTGACTTTAAGATTAGTAAATCGGCTTAATTACCCACTTACTACACCCTTAAGTCCCTACACCCTACCCTTACTAATAAGTATAGTAAGGTTTACCTTAGGTGTTTTAAGAGTGTTATTATTAGTAATAGCGATAGTTGCTGTTTTAACTATATAGGTGTTTTGGCTTACTATACTTACTATATAAGTAGACACTCTTATATAAAGGTATACGTTTTTTATAAACTTATTTATATACTTTACTAACTTACTATTTAGTCTTTTCTTAATAAAGCCCTTTATTAGGAAGTTCCTTACTGCTGTAGCGGCTAGTATATTAGTTTCTGTAAGTATAGTGTATTTTATAAGTTATTTTATTTTAACTATTTATGTTAAGAGCTTAAGAAATAAAGGGTAATACTGCACACGCTCCTTATAGAGCCTTTAGCTCTGTAGAGTAAAGAGGAGTTAGTTAGGGGTACTGTCGTTAGTGGTGTGGGGAGCTCCGGCTCTTTTAAGGAGCGGGTTATAGCCCTAATCGGCAAACTTGTCGATTTAGCAAGCCGCGTTTAAGCGTATTGTTTAGCTACCTGTCGTTTTTATTTTGTTGTTTATTATGCCTTTAAGTGTGGATGTGTTATCGCGCGTGGAGACTGTAGGAGCAGTGCTCCCTTAATCTTTCAGCTCCCTTATAACAGTTCTTTTACTCTTATAACTAATGTAATTAGTATCTTCTAACTTTATAAACGTTATAAAGTGCTTAAAGCACTGCTAAGAGAGCAGTTTAGTAAGTTTATCAGCTAGTATCTGTTACGTAGGTAAATACGTAACTTTAAATAAGCCTTTCGCGTGCTCTTAACAAGCTTACATGTTGTAAATATCGACATACTGGAACTTAATATTTACTCTCTTATTCTCTTTAATTATTAGCTATATTATTTATTAATTATTACAGAAGATCCTTTATATTAAGCTAAGCTTGTAAGTAATATCTACTATAAGTCTTTTAAATGTTATTATTTCCTTAGCTACGTATATAAGTATAAGCAGCTTAGCTTCAGTTAACGATGTTGTAACCGTATATTAGTAAGCAGTTCTCCAGTTAATTACGTTACTGAAAAGCATTATAATGTGCCCTTATAATAAATAGTATATCTTTATATTATCTGTAAAAGAAGCGTCGTTAATAATTATAAGAACCTTTTACCCTGCTCCTTTATACTTAATCCCCACATACTGTGAGCTGTACAGGTACCTAATCGTCTGCTTTACTATAGCTAGGTACTTTAGGCTTAAGTTAATAAGAAACTGTAAGAAGATAAAGGTTAAAAAGGCTACATCTAGTCAAATTATAATTACTGTGTATAGGATAGATCTTATAAGCTCTTAATACTCCTTAACTTCTGCCTTTAATACATTTCTTATATTTTTAAGGAGTTTTACATTAAGGAGGGGGATATTTAGGAACACACCTTTTAAAAGGTTATACCGTTTAACAATCTTCTCGATATATTAGTTATAAACTAGCTAAAGCTTTCGTTCGCCTTAATCCTTAATTACTTAAATACTAATAAAACTAGAGATCTCTCCCTTTTTGTGGATTTTATACCGTGTGTAGAGCTCCTATATAATTACTTCTGTAGCTTTACGGTATTCCTTTACAAATATTATAAGGTAGTTATTTACATAGAAGAGTATAAACACAGTTTTACTCTCGTTAAACGTAAGGTATAACTTTTCGTTTAATAAGGTAAAGCTAAGCTTTTTTAATATTAATGTAAACTTTTTATACTATAGTAATAGTGAGTCTTATAAGCTGTATAACGTTTATTTAAGCTTATAATAGAAACCTTCTTCTTTAAAGCTATCTGGGAGCTTACATATTACTAGGGAGTTATTATCTCACGTGGCGTATAAGAAAGCTTAGACTATATCGAATTATTAGACTTCCAGGTCTTATTAAATAGTAAACGCTATTATTATCTTAAATAAGTAAGTAGTTAAAGTTACTATATAAGTGTTCTAAAGCGTATTAACCTTTTAAAGGTCACCTCTTACGCAGATTTTAGCTTTACACTTCTTAAGTATATTATCTTTACAGAACTTATAAGTGAATACCTATTTAAGTAGAAGTAGCTATAAGAGTGTTATAATACGCTTTATCTTACGTTACGTTCCTTTATAAAGGAGGTGCTGTATTTTAACTTAGCACACCTCTTTAAACTTAAGGCTAAGCGTGTAGTTTTCAAGATCCCTTTAATACTTTAAGAGCTACAGTTTAAAGAGGTTATCTTTATAAAGGTAAGGTAAGCTTAAAGCCATATTAAACCTTACTTTTACTTAAAGTACTGCTGTTTAGAACACGGTATATAGTATCCTGTAAACTCTGCTCCCTTTTTTAACCGCCGTTCGTTAATTAGGTAAGAACGTTATAAAGAAGCCTGTAAAGCTCTTATTGAAAATTAGGTGGTTAATCCTTACTTTATTATAGATTTAAATAGTGAATGTATAAATTGTTAACTTAGGCGATCTAGGGGGAGTTAGCTGCCTTTAAAGTCTCTTACTCTGTCTTAAAACAGGAGAGTAGTTAATTTATAAGTATATATTCCGTGTTTTTAACTTTGCTACTGTAATAATATCTTTAACTAAATCTTCTAATAAAGTATTTTTATACTCCTTTAAAGCTTTGTGCTTAGAGGTTATAAACGTCTTATTATAACTATCTTCCTGTAAGTAACTGTTTTCTTTAGGATTTATACGTAGCTTTACATTATTAGTAAAAGCCCTGTTTAACTATTTTAAAGTTTCTTATTATCTAGACCTTTACTTAGAGAGCTTTTTAATCTCTCTAAGCCTATTACGATCCGTAGAAGGTGATTTAATATATTTATTAGTTAGGTAAAGGTATAAGCTTTAAGTTTAAGGTTAAGTTTTAACTTTTAGTGTTAACTTTAGGGTTAGAAGTCCTAGTTTAGTATTTATAAAGCTTTCCTTAAGCTCTGTAAGCTTATCCTTAATCTAAAGGAGTGCTGCTCTGTCTCTAGGCGCGCTTACCTCTAAGTTCTAACCTTTAGAAATATCTTTATTATTAGATTTAAAGGTTAAAGCTTCGTTATTAATAGGTATGGGTGTGGCGTTTAGGTTTAGAATGTTAATAAGAAGTTTAAGTATAGATAAAGTGTCTTATATCTGCAGCTCAATTTCGATAAAGCTAAGTAGCCGCTAAGTAACTTATATTAACAATACCTTTACTTCCTTACTCTCCTTTTTATAAAAGAGCTTCTTATTAAATATTACGTTATATATCGTAAGTACTGTTTTTAGTTACAGGTATTAAATACGGTAGATATTAAAGGTTACGTATCTAACTAAGTATCCAATATGCTTTTAAGGTTTAGTTTTAAAACTAAGCTTATCTTACTCTACCTCTTACCTTTTATTAAGAACGTAAGCTTAGCATTTATAAGCGTAGACCCTGCTTCAGTCTAGGTAATAATTATCTATTAGACTTTTATTAAGCTTATTTAATGGTATATATTACTGGAAATACTATCTGAACTATTTATAAAGCTTCTCGTTAGGTAACATTTAGTTGTTTCGTTAATTAGGGCTTATTCTATATAAATAGGTAGCTGTTTATACATATTTCAGCTAAATCGATTTAGGAAGGTTTACTCCTTCCCTTGTTTTAATGGATTTTACAATTAGCTTTTAGCCTGCGTGCTTGCTCCTACCGTTCGGTTCGTGTGTATATAATAAAGTAGCTTCGATTTCGATTCCTTTTTCGATTACTTAGAGCTGATACGGTATGTATCCCCTGATTACGATCGTTAAAGTCTCTTAATCTTAATATATGATATATATAGTAAGCTTAAACTGCCGTTTCACCTAGTTTATAAAGCTCTTAATAATTTTAAACATTTCTAGCCCTTTCTTATCCTCCAGTAGATAATAGAAGAGCTTTTTACTGTGCTTATCTTTAACCATAAGTAAGTAAATTAATTTATCTTATGTTTTTTTAAAGTAGAAAAGATCTTAACTAATTTATAAGAATGGTTTATAAGAGAATCCTTCAGAACGGTGTTTTAAAACGATTTATTATAAGTGTGTAAGCGCGTAGTGTTTACAGTTAATAATCTTTATACTTATAATTATAACATTATATACTTATTTAATAAGTTTCTTAAGAGCTTTTAACCTTAAGTGCCTTATCTAGACGTGTTAGAGGTATTTTATATCCTCTTAAAGGCGTAGCTATTACTGTAAGTGCCTTACTCCTCGTTTTATTATAGTTATTAACACAGTACTTACAGCGCTTACGGTAAAAGGTATTAAGAAGTTTAGATAAGTAAAAACAGAAGTGTATTATAAGAATATTAAATTATACTATCACTTTAGCTTCTTCAGTACTACGTTCTGTTCTATATTACCGTAACGAAGTGTGTAGTTAAACTTATAATATTAAGCTCTAGCTTTAGTGATTAAAGCTTCTAAAACGATATTAACGTAAAAACCCTTTATAATAGCTATATTATTAAATATTAAATCTTCACTATTAGTTCCCTTAAAGCTTATAAATACCTTTAAGATCACTTGCTTACTGTATCTGGAGATTGGGAATAAGCTAGTCCTTACTTAAATATAATCTCCGGCTTTAGTATATTAAAAGCTCCCCTTAACTAAGAGCGATTTACGATTAATAAAGTGCATTACTCTGTAATTATTAATTAGGGTACTGTTAGAAAGTAAGTGCTTAGTAAAACCTGTAGTAGAGAACTGCTTTATTACCTTAATAATTGCTTCCATTATATAAGTATTAATTATTACAGCGTTAATAGATTTTAAGAACTTTAAAATACTTAAACGGTCTTAGCCTTAAGCGGTTAAAACAGCTCCCCACTTCTCCTAACAGGATTAATAAACTTTTAATTACTTAAAACTTATAAATTACACTTTAATCTTCTCCCTTATCTTAAATCTTAATATTTTAATACACTTAACGTAAGTAAAAGCGTTTAAGAGTGATTTAATAATTACTAAGCGTAAGATTTAACAGTTTATAAGCTCTTATAAGTGTTTTCTTCTATAAGGACAGTCCTTTTTAAAGCTTTAACTAATCTTATTAAGTACTTTAAAGTAGTTATTAGTAAAGAAGATTTTACCTTATTTATTATTATTAATAATATATTTCGTTTTGTAAATCTGTATAAAAAGGATATAAGTATAATTTGTAATTCTAAGTGTTAAATATTTTATAGTTTCCTACTTTACTAGTTTAAAGAGCTTTTAATTCGCTTATTAAAGTGTTATATATATTACGATAGTTTTTAACTAATCCTTAATAGTTAAAGGCCTTTAAATCTCTGTAATTTCAAACGCTTCTACCTTATAATAAGCCGTTTCTTAATCCTTAATTTACTGCTCTTTTAACACGTTAGTATTTTTAATTTATTTTATCATTACGTAATATTCTTAACAGATTTAAAAGGTAAGGTTTATTTTACTAAATTTAAATCGCTGTTAAAGGAAGCGTATAAACGTTTAAACCGTGTATTTACTATTTTAAATTATCTTTTATATAACCAGTTCTTTAAAGCTCTTATTAACTGTATAATTAACTTAGTTTTAAATATATCAGTATAAGGTAATAGTTTTAGTAATAACTATAATAAAAACAGTAACTTTATTTACTAAGCACTTATATTCCTCTTTAATATCTTATTATGTAATTATAATAAGCTTTAATTTATTCTTAACTGTCTTTAAAAATAAGGCTATTAACTTTTAATATTTATAAACGAAGATATATAATTTAGTTACCTTCTTTTAACATTTGCTGATAAGCTTATAGATTATTAAAACGATTAATTTAATATACAGATTAGTTATGTTAAGAGCAGTAAGATTAATAAAGTGCTAAATCCCTTAATTTATCGTATAATATTTAAGAGTTTTAAACTAAGAGGGCTACTCTTACACGCTCTTAAATTTCTAACTGTCAGTTAGAATACTCTAGTAAAAGGTACTTTTTTCCACTATAATAAGTAATTTAGAGGATTAGTAAAAGGGTTTTACGGAAGGCGTTACTTATAAGCGTCTTAATTAATTAATTCCACATTTTACTTAATTAGACAGAGCTGGGCTTATAACTGTAGAACGTTTTAGCTGAGGAACGAAGGGCTTAGGAGTAGCGGAAGTGTAGTTATAAAGTGACTTGATTTAGTAGAAAAGGGGAGTGTGAAGCACTCCCTATTTATATATAAATGGAAGCTCCCTGTGTGTGGGGAGAGCATATAATCTAAGGCCCCTGCGCTCTAGGTAAGCCTGGAGCGGTAAGGCGCCTGCGCGCCTGAGCGCTAAGAACTGCCGCTGCAGTTTGACACTGCGCCTATTCCACCTTCGCTGACATTGTGGCCCGGTAGGGTGGGCTATACCTATAGTTCAGACTATACCCATTTTTATGTATACCTAAGTCGTTTCACATGAGCTCCTGTGCTGCGGTATGAAAATGTGGCATGCCAATATCGTTCCTTTAAAGGTATTAACAACTACAGACCCCCACAATCCCCAAAACATGGTATCTCCCCTCCACCAACCACCCTACCACCTCGCCCGCCTCTCCTGAAACTGCCTCGGATTCACAATCCCCAACTGCGCCTTCCTCTCCTGCGCGCCATCCTCAAAGAAATCCCTAAACCTAATCGCCTCATTCGCCATCTCCTCCACCATCTTAAACCTCAACGCCCCCCTCCGCCGCTGCGACCCCAGCGCCAGCGACTCCGCCATCGTCAGGACATTCCTGATCTGCCTCCCGTTCAACTCCCACTGCTCCATGTCATCCAAATGCTCCATCAGCTCGGCCTTGCCCTGCTCCTCGTCCGCGTCAAGACGGCGGATCATATTCGACCAGATCAGCCTGCGGGACTCAGGGCCGAGGTCGGGGAGGCGGATGGCGATTTGGATGCGTGACTCGAATGCCGCGTCCATGGTGAGCAGGCGGTTGGTGGTGAGGAAGAGGATGCCCTCGTAGTACTCGAGCATGCGCAGGAAGACCGAGACGACGGCGTTTCGGTTGAGGTTTTCGTAGCTTCTTTTCTCCAGCAACACGTCAGCTTCGTCCATGAGGAGGACTGCATCCCATTGCGAGGCGCGGCGGAAGTGCACGCTGAGCTGGCCAACGATGTCGTTGTTGGAGGTGAGTTCGCCGATGTTGATGGGGTAGAGGGGTTTTTTGGTGTGTTCGGCGACCGCTTCGGCGGTTAGGGTCTTGCCTACGCCGGGGTTGCCGTGGAGGACGATGATGAGGCCTTTTCCTTTGAACTTGATGATGTCGGAGAGGCCTTTGTCTTTATTCTTTTTGTGTTGTTCGACTAAGCAGACGAGAGTGCGCTTGGTGTCCTCGTTGATGACTAGGCTTTCCATCGTGCCGCTTGCCCATTCAACTTCGGATATTCGAGAGCATTGGACGTCGAACCAGGCACGCTTTTGCAGGGCGTAGCAGACGACGGAGGCTGGGCAGAGTTCGGCTTGGAGGTCGGTGAACTCCCTGTGGCGAGGGAAGTCGTCGAAGTCGTCGTAGGCTGAGCTCAGCCCTGCGCCGTAGACGGGGTACTCGTACTCGATGCGTTGGTAGTTTGTGCCGCCCATCAGGCCGGACATCATCGCTGCTTGATTTTGGACCTGAGCAAGGCGCAGGTTGACCCCCATCATGCTGGACGAGGCTGACCCGTCGACTAGAATTCGTTCGTTCAGCTGCAAGGCTCGTCAGCGGTTTGTCATAGAATTCATATTTCATCCAATAAAGGGTTCGGTATAGTTGAACTCACATATTCGCCATCGTTGGCGGTGATGCCATGCGGTCGCGCCGGGCCGTCGTAGTCCTTGCAAGAAGCCGGCTCCGAGACTAGCTTCTTCCACGACCTGCCACGCTTCTGCAGTGTGAGGCGTAGGGCATCGGTATCACCGCGATAATGCGAGAGAGGGTAGAACGGTAGAGATGAAATGGGGCGCGCATCGCTGAAGCTCTTGATGCTCCGCGTCAAAGTGACACGCTGGAAGAGGCCCGATGCACGGTCCCAAGTGACGCTCCAGAGGTCGGCACTGAACCGGCGGAACCGCTGGATCGAATAGTTTTCCTGCACTCGCTCCCCGGGCCGGTACTCGGTGGCATCCAGCATGTGGATCGTGGGCTCGCCAAAGTCGTCGAGTGTGTAGACAAGGTCTCCTGGGCGGAAGAGTGCCCAGAGGTCTTTGAAGATGACCAGGTTGTCTGCCTGGTCCTGTTTGATCACATCGTGGGCCGGCTTCACGCGGCGGCTGTAGAAGTCGGTCAGGTGAAGGAAGTCGTCTTTCAGGCCGGGGTTTTCGTCGCTGTCAGCGAGCTTACGCAGCTCGTCGTAGTAGAAGAATAGGGGTGCGTAGGGGGCCGTGACCGTGACCTTGCCGCCGTTCAGTCCGATGCCAGGGAAGTGCTTGACCACGCCGTTGAAGGCGGTCACCAGGGCGGGCGAGACAAGGGTCAGGAGCTCTTTTCGGGACGTTTCGTTGCCGTAGTAGTCGTAGTTGATCTTCTCCTCAACAACGATGGCGTAGCCCCTGTCGCGTGCGGGATCCGGTGGGCGCTTCCACTCGCTGTCGTCGATAAGCTCCTTGTCTTCGCCCTTCTTGACGCGGACGTAGCGACCAATCCGACAAGGGACCTTTGATTCGTCGGTTTTGCCGTCGCAATCGCCGTCTTTCTTTTTTTCGAGGTCCTTTTTAGCCTGTGCCGACGTTCCGTTTGCCTCGACCTCGAACAACGAGAGTGATGATTTTCCACAGTCGTCGCAGCGCAGCCTTAGCGCCATAGGCTTCGTCTTTGCATCCTCACCATTAGCTGCCCCGCTATCCCCAACTGGAATAATGAACGAAGGGGTTTCGTCCGCTGAAGACCACGATGCTTCACTCATGTTGACAATCGATTGTGATGAAAACCTTCAACCTTCAGACAAAGGACCAAGAAAGAAAGAAACCCCACGGCCGAATTCTTCAGACCCGATGGCCTCTTAAAGACCAGATGCAAGGGCCTTGTGCAAGCGGCTTTGTTCTTCAGCGTGGCGGTGCAGTGCGCATATGGCCATCATATGTCCAACCAACCCCGCACCGCTGCCTGGCCGCCTTGCACCGATCCCCAATTGTAGTTGCACTCAACCGCGCTGCGCCTCATGGAGGGCGGCCTCGATGGCCGGCGGTTGGCGGCGTACCTTGGCGCCCTCTTCCTTCAAAACGACAATCCATCAACCCCTGAAAAACAAGTGGTCCTCTGCTCCGATCCAAATGCTTTACCTGAAAAATCACCACATCGGAACTCCCTAAGTTACCCTTGGAAGTAAGCAAATGGCGGAAATTGGCCCTCGTGAAACACCACATCCCCCGGTGGCCAAGATCACCCCTCCGAAGCCGGATGATCAAGAAGTTGTTGCACCCCAGCTATCGCATCAGAACTGGTACTTCTCAGGCATCGACTTCTGCTTCTACGCCCCCGCCCAAGAAGCCTGCATCGTGTCCAAAGAGCGCCTCGAAAAACTCAACCTCCAAGATGAAGACCGACAACTGGCCGAGCTCGGCTCAGACCGGGGCCTCAAACCCGGCAACATCCTCTCAAAGCTGCTCGCCATCCAAGCCGAGATGGAGAAAAAGACAAATCGCAAGTCCGGGCCCAAAACCATCAGCAAGTTCGTCAACACCTTCTCCGCATTCGCCGACAAAGCCTCCAGCATCATCATGGTCCTCCTCCCGCAATCCCCCGAATACACCGTGACCTTCGGCGTCCTCTTCCTCCTCTTCAAAGCCGTCGTGACCAAAAAAGACCGCGAAGACGCCCTCACCAAGCTCCTCGACTCCATCTCCCAACGTCTCCCCCTCGCCGAGTTCTACAAGACCCTCTTCCCCTCCAACAGCATCAAAGCCTCCGTCGCGCGCATCTACGCGCACATGGCCAAAATCCTCGACGAAGCCCTCATCTACTTCCGCGGCTGGCGGCTCAGCCGCCTCGTCGACGCCTTCCTCAACAGCGCGTCCAAATTCGACGACCACCTCTCCGACCTCGACGCCGAGTACAAAACCATGCACTCCCTCGCCGACGCGACGCACACCCTCCAAACCACCACCATAATCGACACCCTCTCCTCCACCAACTCCACCCTGTCCGCGCTCTCCTCCAACTTCACCGCCCAAACCTCCGCCATCAACTCCAGCATGAGCATCATCAACTCCAAGCTGCACGCCCTCACCGCCCAGACAAATCTCATGCTGCGATTCGAAATGACCAAGCACGCGCGCTCCCTGCAGGAAGTTCTCCTGGCTGACGCGCCCGATGCCACAGAGGAGTTCGACGCCGTCATCGATCGCGGCTTCAAGCTTAGTCAGAAAGATCACTGGGAGAACAATGGGGCTCTGGCGGAGATTTCGTTTTGGTCGGAGAATGAAAGGAATTTGTTGTTGTGGATTGGCGGCGCGTCAGGGAATCAGGACAGTTGGGTTACGGAGGCGGCGGTGGATATTATAAGGGCGTTGGAGCCGAGGGGGGTGCCGGTGCTTTTTGCGTTTTGTGATGTGCCGGAAGGGGAGGATCATCATCGGCCGACGGTGATGGGGCTTGTGAAAAGGTTGTTGGGGCAGCTGTTGGACTTGAGGCCGGAACTGGCGTATAGTCGGCCGGAGTTGTGTGATACGTGGCGGTTGAAGAAGCGGGCGTCGACTTTCACGCAGTTGTTTGGGGTCTTTGAGCAGCTTGCGGCGCAAGTGGCGGGACTTTTTATTGTGGTTGATCGGATTGATGGGTGTGAGGCTGATGATAATGCGGGGGTGATTAGCCATTTGCTTCCGAGGCTTATCGAGATGTCGCTGAGGCATAGGGACATTACGGTCATTGTTACGAGTGTGTATAACCCGCCGGAGGAGATTGCTGACATGGAGTTCTTCCCGATGTACATAGACACTGCGAAGCGACATGGACGAGTCCCAACATGAAGAAGAGTCGGGTCTGGTGCAAGGAGTTGGTTGAAGGTCAGGTTTGACATGTGATTTGATCCGATGGGGTATATGCCTGGCGCCGTGCTTGCTCGCTATCCTACGCCTCAAAACGAATGACATTGCTTCGTGATGCTCCGGGTTCCTGTCCGGCAGCATGAATCTCAGAAAGCAAAAAGGGATATAGACAGCCTTGTTTTCCCGTTTCGGACCCGAGCTTGCGGTGCTGCGTCCCGAGGACCCGGGTAGTCAGGTCTACTGCAAGTCGTTTTCGTCGGAACTGTGAGGTACATTCCGCCTGTTCTCTAGCTCTTCCACGATCCGTCGCACTGACCGGCCGCGTGGTCGTCCCCGAGGTGGTGGATCTGAAGCAGCAGCTTCTGACGTCTCAACTCCCTGATTATACGCGGGCTCTACCAGGAAATGCTCCGCCAGGAACCTTGAGGCTGGATGTATTGGCGTGGGCGACAGCATCGCGGTTGACCGAGTCTGAGCCCGACCAGCCGGATGGTATGCCGTATTGTAGTCCGAACTGCACGCCTGACCACGAGCTGGAGTGCGCACCGTGTTACGCTGAGGTAAGCGCAGCGGAGACACCTCTGCCGACCTCCTGCGCCGTCGGCCGCGCTCCTCTTCTTCGAAACTGCCAAGAGGCGAAAAGGGACGTTGCGTGTGGTTGTGATGTGACGCACGTTCAGCAGGATGACGCGCCCATGCTGATCCCTGAAATCGGGACTCGGAATATGACAGCGGCGTATCCACGGCGTATGGCAAGTTGGACACTGTCGTCCTAGGAAGTCGGACTTCGTTTAGGCTTTGACTTCTTCCTCGTGCCATAACCGGGTTCGTTGCTCCGTCGAGGTCGATCCTATCAGCGTATTCGACGCTCACAAACCGTGGCTCATGTAGGTTGGAAGCCTGGGAGGATACTTGGATCAATCGTCTCTCTGGGTGTTCCTGGTACTCAGAAGCGTTGTTGGAGCCGTCTAGAGTATAGTGATAGGGGGGCGAGGCTGAGAATGAATGCCGACCAGAGGAATAGATGGAGCTTGAGGAAGAGGCGATATCCCAGGCTTGTGGTATGTTTATCTGTCCGGGTGGCGGGCGAAGATTGCTTTTAGGAGGGATGGGGGGTGTTTGGTCTTCGGGTTGTGATGTTGGCAGCCCGTTTTGTCCGGACCCCAGCGACAGTCTCGGGACCGGTGGAATGAGATATTCTTCCTCTTCCTCCTCATCTGCCGAAGCGCCCACGGTGCGATGGCGATCCTTTGCTGGATGCGGTGTTGGTGTTCTGTATCGACTGGATCCGACTGTGTCGCTGCGGTGCCGAGATGGTCGGAGGAGTTCCACTCCCCGACGTAAGAGCTCGCTGCCCATATTGCTGAGACTGATGTCGCCATGGCCAGCTTCTTGTGGGGCTTTGGGCTGCTTTTGAAGTTTCCTTGGAGGAGACTTCGACCCCCTGCGGCGTTTGCCAAACTTCATTGTGGACGGAGCAGAATAGCAGCGTACTGCTGTCAACTTGTGGGTTGGAAGACGACACGAGGCCACCACTTGGCAGAGAGATGCAAGAAGAGAAAACGAGATGGGCGGCTGGCTGGGGCAACTGGAAACCAGGAATCGTTTTATGCCGGGTGTTCAAACCCATTTTGCGAGGGAAGCCGAAACTCAGATACCTTCCCTGCTAATCTGTGTTGGGAACTCAGGTCTCTGCATTTCTATCCCACAGTGCGGCAACGTTGCGACACCTATCTCGTTGCGAGACGGAGGTTTTTTTTTTCGGACGACACATGCTACCCAGAGCCCTACACCAGCACCTCTTGGGTTCTAACGGACGGTTTCCAAGATCGAAAGATCGACAAGAAAAGAGAAGGAGGAGATTGAGAAATCGAGGCGAAAAGACAAGGCTCCCGATCAATGCCGGAAAGGTTCTCGGGTGAACCTTGGAGTTTGCCTTCTACCACGTTGTCCTCAACCTTCGGCGACATGATCGCATCACGAAGCGAACTCGCGAGTTTTGTTCTTGGCAGTCCCGTGTGTTCGGCTCCGACTTGCAGTGTTCAGCGCCCCAGACCCTCATTCCGGGTCGCGAGCCGGACCCACAAGGCGCTCGCCCAATGTGATTACAACCCTGGCGCTGCAATTCCGGCCGTGGGATGCCGAGGGATGGCGACGGGTTGTTATCTTGACGGATCTCAAGTACATCGTCAGTGGAGCAACCGCGTGGCTGCCATAGTGGGTGAAACGCTCATGGAGGGAGCCGGGCCGCGGCACCGGGAAGTATGCGAATCGGGATCTGTGGGAGGAGCTTCAGGGACGGATTGACGAGCTGCGGGCGCGGGGCTGCGAGGTGTCGTTCTGGCTGGTGCGGACGAGCGACGAGTACTCGTCGCAGTTCATTGCGCGTGCGAAGGCGGCTGCGCAGAGGGCGGCGAGGTCGAACCCCGGGATTGAGGTAGAGAAGTACACAAAGCTTTGCGGCATTATGCTTTGAAGGCGTTCTGTTGATTATTGCGGCGTTGGCGTTGGAATGGAGGAGCGGGGTGGTGGCTGCGCGATCGTTAAGGTTTGCCCGTTTGTCAAGTGATGTGGGGGCTTTCCAGCAGCGTTTGACAGCCATTGTGATCGATCAGATTGCAACGGGATACTTGCGGAATGCTGTTGCCGTCTACGGAAGCTATATGGAATTAATGTGAGAAGTTTGCGTTTGTCAAAGCTCTCATTCGCAGCAAAGCTATTGTAATGCCCTGCCTTTCCTACCTATCCTTGCTCCCAATGTCAGATACCGTCGGCCTCCGGCTTTGTGACCGAGGCTGCATCGTTTATCTTCTGACATGATGAGGCATGGGCTTGCCACATTACCAGCTCTACCTGCATCGTAAAAGGCCCCTTTTCAGAATGCAGATAGGCCCTTTCGGGACGGGAGATGGCGTCGGTCCACAGTAAGAAGGCATTGATAAATTATCGGCCCCGAATCACCGCCCGCCGCCCGGTCTCTCGAATGTGGGGAGCCCGGGCTGAGCTTTTGCCAAGGCGGGAATACCGCCAATGAGAACACCCCTGCACTGGACATCCTGGCGAGCCCGAGTTGTTAGCGCGTATTCCGGGGTGACGCGTGAAAAACACGGCTCGACGTGACATGCCCAACATGGGTGGTTCCTTTCTCTTCCTGGTGTCTTCCAGGTTCCAACTTCAATCCTTCCCTGAATGTATTAATACATGCACGCCGCAGACGCCGCCAAAAGACTTCACAATGTCGTCAGCAGATGTGCGCCCAGGCCTTCTGGAATTCGATCCCATCAGTGTCTATTTGTCTAACTATGGGTTCCGCTAGCCACGTGACCGGCTGATGGCCAGTCTGAAAACTCATCTGAAGTGGCCGGCCTACGAAATTGACAGAACGAAACAATATCTCACTTCCCTTTTCTACAAGCGTGAAGAAAAGGAGCGCGTGGGGGAAGACCGCTTTTGGCTGGTGCCTCACCCAAGTAAGATGCCGTACAGCTTCAAGGACGTGCCTCTCGAATTGGTTGTGAACAAGGTGGCACATGATCTCACAAATCCGATGAATGGCCTTGGGAGGTGTGAGGACGTGCTTCGGGAGGTCATGGCATGTGTGCCCGAAAAGTTGCGGATCACGCGTACACCTCTGCCGGCATTATAAACGTTAGCTTGTCAAGGGTGTTGCTGATTGCGGCTTGGTGTGGAAATTTATGGAAACACTAACAGTGGGCCCCTTGTTGAGCTAACGTTTATAATGCTGGCGGAGGTGTAACCCTTGGGACCGAGAGTCCACAATCTCCTATGTGAAATCTTTTAGGGGTGCAAGGTTTAACCCTCAGTGTGGATACACAGTGCAGACAACGCCCAAGCACACTCATGCTGACTGCCTTGGCAATGACAAAATGGTTTTGACCCTCCAATGGAATGCTGAGGCTCAAAAAAGAAAACCCAGCCGGCCTATGGTGTGTGCGGGGCTATGTTGGGCTCAAGCCGCTTCACAGCACTGCAATTTTAGCTCCGCGCGAGGGGGTGAAAACCATCATGTCAGCGCCAAGCCCCGCCAATGCAGTCCCCGCTCGGAAATTGATACGGTGGAAGCGCTGACACTAGGTACGGGACGGTACATCCATCGGTGGCAACAACATCGGACCCGATCAATAAGCTTTAACTGGCCCGAGGGCGCTGGTTCTGTGGAATTGTTGCAGGTTAATTGTTTTGAACGTTTTTTTCCGCCACTTGTCAGCGGTTGCCATTCCTGTGCTGCTCGCATCGCGTTTTTAATGTCACGTCCTGACGCGTCTTCTCGTGATGGCCGTGACGCGTCACGGTCTGGTGGTTTAACGTCGCGACGCGTGCCAGATTCCCGTTTGTTCAGCAACTCGCTGCTCAGCAACCAGCGTTTTCACCGGGATACCTATCTCTGATCGAAGACAAAGGTGTCCCTCTAGTAAGATGCGCTGATTTTGGTTATGGCCATTGTTCTAGTCGAGGTTTCTTTCAGCGCAACCTGTGCAACTTTATGTTAGCTGTCTTTGTTGGAACTTGAGGCGCGTCGTCTTTAATGGCAACGCGCCGGCTCGAGGCCCGAGTCCAAATGAAGCTCGAAGACGGCGGCCAGAGCTCCTTGCCCGCGAGACAGGGAGATGGGGAGGCAATGTGATCTCCTCTCACGGAAACTTGAAGTCACGGTGGGGAAAGAGGAGGACGACGAAAGTGGGAGCGAGACGACAGGAAATTGTGCTAGATACCTATACCTACCCTTCTTTTCCGCGGCCCTGGCTTGTACGCTTCATAATTGATTGCAAATTCCATATTTCATTTCACTTCTGGGCGACCAGACATAAATCTGCCGCCGGTTGCCGGGTCACTGGCTGCCGGCTCCGCGAACCTCTTTGAAGATGGGATGGAAAGACGACCAACGCGACAGGTGGCCTGAGACTCACCTGGCAACCAGCACCTTCACATGCTCTGGACCCCGCTCTACTCTTTCCAATTGCACACACCAGGTGGCCCGCGAATTATTTTACTTCCTTCCTCGAACACCTTCCTTCCCTCCTTGCTTGCTTGCTTTCACGATATCACTTAGCACTTCCCTCTGTTGGAGCCTCTAGTAAGACCATAGACTGAATACCTACGGCCCACGAAGCAAGCACGATGGAATCCGACTACGACCGTCGCGAGGACGGCGAAGAATATTACGCCCGAAATCCCGCCTTGAAGCCGCGCAAATATGACATCGGGATCGGCATCGACGACGGCAACAACTACGACCTGCTCGAGGACGTCGAATACGCGAAGTTGCATCCTAAGAAGCTGGATTCAGCGTACCTTCTGATGGGAAGCCTCATAGAAACCCTCCAGTTCGTCGAGGGCGATCTCGTCGCACAGCAGATTGCCAAACATAGGCTGTTTCCGAAATACTCGCGGTTTCTTGCCTGTAGGAACTACCTCACCAACATCACCGAAGAAGAGTGGGCAAGATGGTCCGGTCGCGTTCATACGGTTCATCGGCCGACCTGGCGGTCCTTCAACGACAAAGTTGATGAAAGGGAGAGTGCTAAATACCCATCGCCAAACACTAGGGCTAATCGACCGCCTATTGCGACCAGGTGTGAGGCAATTGAAGATCAGAGACCTGCCTGAAGAAAGCCTCGTCATGGTGTTTGGCTGCTTCCACAAGACATTCACCTGGCCAGATCCCCGTCCTGGCAAGTCACTCGGCCGCTGTCGTCTCACTTGCCAACAGTTAAACCGCATCGCAAGCACCCTCTTTCTTCCTCGGGTCAAGGTATCGATTTCCACAACATCGCTTGCCCGGCTAGAGGCCATCGCACAACACCCCATGATCAGCAGGTCTGTTTAAACTGTGTCCTTTCAGCTTTACGGGTATAAAAGCTACGTGTACAATGACCTTCCTGCTTTTACGCAGTTTTGCTCCGGTCTTGTTAGAAAACACTGGGCTTCAACGGGGAGCTCGACAACCCCAAAAGTGTCACTCTTTCTTACTACTTTTCTTCGGATATGGAGAAACACTGGGGTATAAATAAGCAGGCAGCCCGGAAAATCGTCGCCAGGCTTCATCCGGTCCTCCAGTCATGGTGGCAGCTAAGCGAAGCTTCTTGCGGTTTCCACCGCTGGGGACCAAGACATGCTGCATTGGAGGTTTTTGGCGAGCTAGCGGAGAAAGTACAAAAAAATGTACAACCAACAGGAAACTTTGCAGACCCGAGGGTGCTTCTACAAGAGAGTCGCTACCGCAATGAGTAAGATGCCGTTCGCTAAGGAGATTAAGTTTAAGGACTTAGACTTCTAACGAAAACTGGAAAGAGAGTTCCCTTCTAAAAGTTTGGCGACCATCCTAACAGCGAGCGCAAAGACATTCTCGACAAGCTAACTGGGACCACATACTTCTTGATCATGAAATGTGGTCCGAGGAGCTTGACCTGTTGCGGTCGGTCAACCGTCCGTTGAAGAAGCTCCGGGACCCACAGGGCAGCGGAGTTGGCTATCAAACTTCGCTGATCGCCATTGGCTACCCGTACCATGATGGCATTCAGACAAACTACTTTACGGACCGGCAGATCTCACATGTATTCGGCATGAATTAGGGGCTGGGATGGTTGTCGCGCGCAGAGTGTTACATCCGTAGCAATGACATGCCTAACCCTGCTAATGCGCTCAACGTAGAGCAAGAGTCGCAGCGCTTGTTGGAGGAGTCAAACTGGAAATTCCGGGAGGCAGAGAGCGATGATGAGGATTTTTACGAGATTGTCGATGATAGCGAGGTGGACTACCCCGTGGGAGAGTATTGGGAGGACGAGTGGGAAGATGACACGTCAGAAGATGAATCTGAAGACGAGGACGAACCCGAAGTGCCAGAAGAGCCCATAGAGATGGGAAAGTCCAAAGAAGATGGTGAAGGAGCTGAAGATGAACCGAGAGCCGAACTTGAGTCCACAATCGGGGAAGGCACCACGGACTCCAATGATCAACCATGAGTCGAGGGCCAAACAAAAACCGAAGTTTCGCTGGGAGTTGAGGCTGAACCGGTTGCTGAGAACAAGCCGGAGGACGAATTTGCTAGGATCTGGTCTCTTGACAGTGATATTAAGCAGATGCATATCGATAGATATAGGGACGCAACCATCGGATGCGGCACAGACTTGTATGATGAGATGGTCGATGGCGATACCGACATTGGATTTCCGGGCGAGGAAGATATTGGAGATCCACTAGGATTTTGCAGTCGAAAATTGATGCATGAAAGCCAGACTTTGTGCGGAGTCAACCCGAATTTTTGAGGGCCCTACATCTATCAGACGGGAATGGCCGACAAGGGGGCGTTTTGGGAACTGTTCTGAACAAAGTCGACAATTGGTCATTGACCATTGGGTTTGACGGAACAGTAGGGTAGCCAACAAAGCGCTACTACGCTTTGTGGCAATAATGTGGACATGGGATTGTTCGGCGTGTTTTGACTTGGGTTTTGTACTATGAATAGAGAGATACCCAACGTATGATTGTATTCTAGCCCTCTAAAATGGAAGCACCTGGTAAGAACCCCCAGATATGCCTCATGTTCAAAGTGAAGAAACCGATGACCACCGACGGCAAATTCAATGAACCCAGCAGCCCAACTCGAATTCGGAGCCGAGTGTTCAATGTTGTTAAATGACACACACCATTTGAGCGGCCCTACATTGGTTGTAGTGAGCTCCTCCCCTTATTCCTCTACGTCATCCTCTAGGTCCTCTTCTGGCAGTAGGTTAGTGATATCCCGGAGGAACTGATCAAGTTCATCCGGTTGTCCCCCATTGGAATTCATAAGAGACCAGTCGTAATCCTCCATGGGCACATTATCATAAAGTGTTTCCTGCAAGACGGGGTCTAAATCTGCACTCGCAACCTGAAAATCGGAGTCTCCTTCCTGTGACCGGAGGTTTGGCTCCAGCACGAGGGCAGGTATGCCTAAAACATCCCCCCTGGTTTCGCGAACAATACTTTGCCTGGACCAAACATCTTGCGCTTCCACATCCGTGAAGCTGCTGCGGTTGAAACTGCTGTCTGTTGAGGCTTGCGTAGGTACATGTACACGTGTAGGCGCGCCCCATGGAATCTGGCTGCCCATCCACTCGGGCGCGGTGGATGTGTTGGGAACATATCTCGGACCAAGCGTCAAGCCACTGCTCCCTCCCGATGAAGTATCGGGTGTTGGAATTGCTCGTGGGAGTAGAAGGCGGCCGCCTGAATTGCTGGTATTTGCTGAGTCTGAGCTTCGAGCGGCCTGCTGGCCACTACCGGAAGCAATGGTGCCGGAGAGCCGTCTCCATAGGCGGTCGAACAAGACGCCTAGTCCCCGCCGTAAAGCAAGGTCAAGTTGGCTGTGAGAGATGCCGTCCCTAATGACTATGCCCTGGGTAGCCAGAATCTCCTCTCGGAAAATGGACACACCCTCATCCCCCTCGCTGTACTCCCTCATCAAAGCAAACGTCTCAGGCATGTCCGAGTCAATGTAGATAGAACTGGGCCGTGGGTCACTGGGAAACAAGATGTCCCATATCAAATACCACTGTGTCTCGTCGGACGCCTGTCGAAACCTGGCCTCAATGGGGATTCTCTGCTCGTGTGTGACGCCATCCAGTTTGGCTCCCTCTTTCGGGGAACATTTTGCTTTCTGGGAGTGCGTGTGCAGGAGCATATCAGTGTCAAACGTGGTGAAGCATACCGGGCAGTAAAAACGAGGCCAGTGTCGTCTCCTGAGATGTTGTTTGAGATGGCTGATTTTGTGAATCTTCCGCGTAAAACAGTCCCGGTACTTGAATTGGTCGGATTTCCAGAAAGTGCAGGCAAAGGACCTTCCTTTTCCCGAGTCTGAGGGGGCTTCTTGGTTCAAATTTGGCTTCTTGGGCATTCGTGGTGCGTCATCGTCATCGCCGCCGCCGCCGCCGCCACAGTTGTCGTTGTGACGGGGACGTTTTCGGTTTGGGGGCGCCCTGGATGACTCGGTGGATGCCCCAGACTTTGTTCGGCTCGGTGCACTTGTGTGCGTAGACATTCGGCCGGAACCGTCACCAGGATTGTGTTGCCGTCCAGCAAGAGACTGTTGGAGGATACGCCGAAAAACACGCATGAAGACTTGTTGCCCCACACTGTCACGGTCTTGGTCCCAGCTATCCTCCGAACTGCTTGGGACAGACAGCATGTCAGGGTCCAGGGACTGAGTTGTGGGTGTGGTAGAGCGAGAGCAGGATGGGTTGTGGTTTCCGACAGTCACGTTTTCCGCTCCGTCCTCTCCGGAGGCAACTCCGCATTCGCAGAGCATATGCCGGCCAGCCTTGAGCTCCTCATTCGTGGTGATGGGGAGAGACTCGAGTCCGCTGCCTGTATTGGCGGAGCGGCTCCCCCAGGGGCATGATGAAGTGTTCTGCGTCGACGGGTGCCAAAGGAAAATGCCCCCCAATTGATTGATCAGCGCCAAACTACCATTGCGCGTATTCAGGCGGAGGAATTCTTCAGACAGCGCCGACTCCAAACTTTGAGTCCCAGTCAACTCGAGGAGAGCTTGAGATGAAATCTCCAGCGTTGGGCATAGCCCTGGCCGGCGTAGGATGGGATAACCGTGTATGGCTGCGATCGCACTGTAACCCAACGAGTGAAGTAACCGAGATAACGTCGTCCTAGCTGTGCCCCTGGCGAGACTGATTCCAATCCCTCTTGCGCTATCCTGTTTTGGAGACACCAGGGGGTCTGCGGAAAGCGCCAGAAGGTCTGGAAGGTTGACGTTCAGCATGCTCACCTCAGGCGTGACTTGGCTGGTGGATGTTGCTCCTGTCGAGTTTCCAAAGAGAACTGCAGCCAGCCATCCAAGCTGCTCCCCACAATCGGCAATAGAATAGGCTACCCCACCCACAGTGACAAGCAGGCTCTCAGCGTCCATTCCCACTGCCACACGAGTCTTGTCAGGCAGCTCATCGAGGTAGATCTTCTCTAGTCTGAGCCCAAGCCTTGCTGAACACCGGCCCCATGGGCTATCGGATTGCGGTATCAGATTTGAAACACCTGTCAGCAAAATGCTGGCGAATTCGGAGCCCCCTACCGGCCATGTCTGGTTGATGTACTCCCTAACTGTCGTCACCTGTGCGTCTCCAACGCATATTGTTGCGACGGTAAAGTCAGATATCCGGTCCAAAAGCTGCCGATTTATATTGCATTCACGGGCGAACCCGTTTGGGACCCGAAAGGTAACATGGTGCACAGGCGGCGCCCGTCGCTTGCTGATTCTCCGGGACACCTGATGGTCGGACCGGAGTTGCCGCAAGACCGTGTCCCGGATACGATCGGACGCCAGGAGGGGCAGAGATTCGGCTGTCCGGGGTTCTCTTGGTCCAAGAACGGCAAGCTTGCGAGCGCTGGTAATGAACCACTCGTACGCAACACTGCCATGAATGGCTTGAAAGTAGGTCTGAAGCTCAACGTGCGTGGTAATGTCAATACCATCGTCTTCATCCTCCTCAACGCCTTCATACAAGTCTCGGCGATCGACTGGAACAGGATCTGCCCCTTGCTTCCGGACCCACAGGATTATCTTTTCCTGGAGGGACATGCCATCTGGATCATGCTTATGGACTTCGACTGGAACGTCGTCGGCGGTATGCATGAAGCAGTCTTCGAGATGCGTGATCAACTCACTAGCGCAGCTACAGTTAGTCGCCAGCGCCGATGTACCACTCACTCACGACTAAGGTTCCCTGGGAGAAACTTACCGATGGTGCTTATGGATGAAGTGCATGATCGCCCGGCTCACCTGCGAGTTCTTTTGGCCAAGCTTGACGGCAAATCCTTTGATGAGGTCGGGAAGAGCTTGGCAGAGTACTGGCCAGTCGCTGACATCTACTTGTCGACGAATTTTGTTGTAGATGTCTGCAGAGAGCTCGCTCAGGTATGTATGCGTTAGGCCCGGTGCTGCCGTGGTTGCTGCCGAGTATTCCGTCTGCATGTCCGAGTCCTCGTCGTCTAGAACTGGTGTTATCGGGGTTTCATCGTCTCTATCGGAGTGGCTGGTGGCCTCATCAACTGGCTTTGGCGCTGCTGTGTCCTGGTTTGGGTTCGCTGCTGATCCGTACCCAGAGTCGGTGAGTACTGATGGACGGCTTATGTCCCCTGAGAGGGGAAAATTCTCGGGTTGCTTCCTATCAGGAGCAATGGGTAGGGCGGCTGGAAATGATGGGCTTTCATCTTCTGCCTCCTACGACGGGCACAGTTAGCATCCACAGTTGACATGCAGCACTGAAGCGTACCGGGCGTGTCTTCTGTCTCGGCATTTTGAGTTCCTTTACGCCCCACACAGTGCCAATGTAGTGGACAAGCTGCCTAGTTCTAAAAGGGGACAAGCAGACAGATATGTATTAGCCAACGGGTCATGGGCGGTTATAGGGTGGCATACGTAGCAACAAAACCATGCTCCTCCTCCATCTCCCTCTTCACTGCCTTGAGAGTGCCTTTCTGATATTTCTCTAAAATGACACCCTTGAAGTTCTCCCATGTTTCATCGGGGATTCGTGTCATCCCATGGAGGCCATCCCCGTCGATTCCTACATTCTGAAACCTGATTTCACTAGGTTTAGCCATATCGAAACGGGGTCTGCCGAAACCTCGAATTGGCCGAGGTAGGTGAGAATGGGCGGCGAGTGACCAAATGAGAGTGTAATCTGCACGAAAGACATTGACTTTCGCGCTCTTGGGGGGAAAATTGAGATTAAAGAGTTGGGGAGAGCCCAAAAAACAAGTCCGCACAAATGTGCGCGCTTTCTCATTCCTATTGGCTGTCGGTCATGCGGAGTGACAAGGTAACCGCATTGGTCGGCTGGTCGGCTGGCAAGCCACTCTCACGGGTCAGGGGTCCGTTGTGTAGAAGTCATTCACTGGTTTAACCCTGAGTACGATTCCAATTCCAGGAATTACACGTGTTGAGCTTTGGGCGCGCACGGTGTGCGATGACAACGGTGGTGATCAAGCACGGCGTGCCGGCGAGCGAGCCGGCGGGTGGAATGTCTTCAGACCTCTCGACTTCGAAGGCCAGGCGCACGCCGAATCAACGCGTGGTGGGACCACTCGTCAGGTCGGGTCGGTCTGCTGAGGCGGAAAGTGTCGATCTGGACAAAATCAGACGAACTGGGCTAGACTGGTGTGGTGTTGGTGAACCCTGCGATGCTCGACGGCTACTGGTTTTGGGGTGGGTACGGGAGTCTCGAAGCGCCACCTCCCACGCATTCGTCGGACGAAGTGCATTCTACGGCAGAGATCTCGCCATTTGACGCCATTCTGCGGTATGCCACCACGAATTCCGCAAAGGAGGTGCTTGTGCTAGTCGCCGACCCTGAGTTGATCACGAAGAAGGTGTATCCCCTCATCTTTGGGGAGATTTTCGTCACGTACCTCGCCTTCATCTTCATACCCATGGGTTTCTTCAGCAGCCTTTTAATCATGAGCAACGCCTTGAGCAGCCGGGACGCTACCGTTTATGGCGTGTTCTTTGCCGTGGCAATTCCCGTAACTTTGCTTGCCCTCTTGGTTGCCGCGAACTGGAATAGAGTATTGGTGTGGTTTTAGGGGCGGGAGAATATAATGGGTCCAGTTGTAAATGGCCTGTCAATTGTTGGTAACTAGGTGCCCAGCGAAGGGCCCACTGGATGTTTGTGATGGAAAAGACGCCCAGTAAATATGTCCAGGTTCCAACTTCACAGCAATGGTGATGAGGGACATAGCTACCTAAAATATAATGGCTTCAACCCACTGCGAGGCACCTACAATGGCTCTGAAAGAACTGTACAACACCAGGATGATCTTCCCGAAACATTCGAATGGAATGCTCAAGATTTGCCCAGAACCCAAATTGCTTCGCATCAACACAGATGAGCAAGAGCGTACGGCTTACCAGACCAAATTGACAGCTGCCCCCTTTTGTCCTTGGGTCTCGTCGACTCTAGGCCATAGCATTCATCGCTATGCTGGAAGACTCATCAGAACTTGCTGGAATCATCATGATTAGTATCAAACGATGCCTCAGGAAGAAATCAAGGGGAGCCCGTGACCTACAATTAGGCGTGCACATACCTACCCACACTCCCGCCTCTGAGCAACTACCAACTGTACACCAGCGGCACGCCACCGGTAAACCGCGACACACTGTGACAGACACGGACATAAACATAACACTGACCATCAGCCACAAACAAATGCTGCCGCGCAAACGAATCAAAGTCACTATGCCACCCAACACCGCCCCCTCCATGCAACCCCAAGCCAAAAGACAACAGATGATCCTCAACTGGATCACCCCAACAGACCACACCCCCCTCCAATCCCACCTCTCCCTCCACCGCGCCCCCTGCACGGGCGACTGGCTCTTCGACACCCTCGCCTTCAACACCTGGACAACCCAACCCACATCCTCCCCCTCTCATAACAAGACCAAGACGCTCTTCTGCCCCGGCCCTCCAGGATGCGGGAAGACTATGCTTGCCTCAGCTATAATCGACGAACTGCAGTTTCTCTTCTCGGAGGAGAAGCATCGCATCGGCATCGCATACGTGTACTGCAGCTCTCAACACAAGGATGGACAGACGGCTGGGGATCTTCTAGCTTCGATATTGAAGCAGTTGGCTGCGGGGCAGGGGGCGTTGAGCGAGTGGGTGAAAAGAGCGTACCGGGACCATGAAAGGGAGGGACGCCGGCTCAGGCGGTATGAGCTCGTTCAGTTGTTGGAGAATGTGGTTTCGTCGTATGAGAAAGTTTTTGTTGTTGTTGTTGATGGGCTGGATGAATGTAGCGACAAGGACGGCAGCCGAGGAAAATTCTTGGAGGGGATTTTCGATCTGCAGGACGGACACGAAGTTAGGCTATTTCTGACGTCGAGGTGCGTCCCTGAGATTAGTGGGATGTTTGACCAGGCTGTCTCGGTGGATGTGGACGGGAATGATGACTTCCCTGTGTACATGCAATATCGGATGGGTCGGCTCCCTGGTGTTGTGCAAGAGATGCATGGTCTCATGGATGAGATATGGGTTAAGGTATCGGATGCTGCTGATGGAGTGTAAGTTCTCACCGACAACTAGCTGTAACAGTGCTGACTCACGTGTAGGCCTCTCCTCGCTCATTTCTACCTTTTGTCCTTCGAGCACAAAATCGCACCCGATGAGATACAGGCGGCTCTGAACCGCATCGGAGACCAACAGTCTCTTCTGACGGCAACAAACGCAGAAGAAAAGCTCGAGCGCGCATACGATCTTGTCTTGAACAGGATTGAGAATCACCCCCAAATCGCCGCTGTCGAGCAGTTACTGGTCTGGATTGTGTGCGCAAGGCGCCCTTTGGCAGTCTCTGAGCTACAACACACCCTTTTGATAGAGCACGATAACGGAAGGCTTGACATGGGTAATGTTGCCGACATCGATGACATGGTCTCTTCATGTTACGGTCTTGTCACCATTGAAGACGAGAGTGGAATTGTCAGGCTGGTCCACAGCACTGCTCAAGACTACCTCGAGCAGCTGCTGGCCAGCTCTCGTCTGGAGAAAGAGAGCCATATTACCAACATCTGTGTGACGTATCTCTCCCACAATGTCTTCGGGTCTGGGCGTTGCCTGACGGACGGAGAGTACGAGAAGCGAGTGGCGGAGCACAAGTTCTTCCAATACGCGGCGCGATACTGGGGGCATCACGCTCGGGGGCTGAAGGTACCACAGCTCAAAACAGTCGCCGAATTCTTGGGACGCCAACCTCAAGTTGAGGCTGCAAGCCAGGCGCTCCTTCTTTCCAATGAGCGACGCTCTACCAGATATCCCAGATATAGCCAAAAGGTTCCGTCAAACCTGTCGGGGCGGCACCTACTAGCGTATTTCGGCCTCGAAGAGGCGGTTCAGTGGGCTCTCTCCCGAGAAGGCAGTAGTGTGTGGAGCGCACGAGATAGGCATGGGCTGACACCAATGGCTTGGGCTGCAGCGTGCGGGCAGGACTCGGTCGTCAAGCTGTTGGCCGACACGATAGAAGGCAGTACCGACTTGGAGGACAAGGAGGGCCGGACGCCATTGAGCTGGGCGGCTGAGAATGGACACACGACCACCATTGCGTCTCTCCTGGCTGGGGGAGTGTGTCCGGACTCAAGGGGCTCTCATGGGAGAAGCCTCGGTCGCAGCCCTTTGAGCTATGCCGCACACGAAGGGCACGACGGCGTGGTTGAGCTGCTATTGCAATTTTCGGAGGACAAAAAGGTCGATGTCAACTCGCTTGACAGCAGTGGCTGGACGCCGCTGAACTGGGCCGCCGGGTACAACCTCAATTCGGCCGGCGTAGACAGCCGGACACCGTTGATGTGGGCGGCCGAATGGGGTTGCGACTGGGTAGTGTCTAGACTGCTTGCCACTGGTCAAGCAGATGTCAATGCGAGGGACGCGTGTTGGAGAACGGCGCTACACTGGGCCGCTGAATTTGGCCATGACGAAATCGTGAGGCAGCTTCTGGACACAGACCAAGTGGATATTGATTCCCAGGACCTGAAGGGTGATACACCGCAGGACTTGGCCGAGTTGGTGGGTAAGAGTACTGCTGCATTGTTTAAGGCCGCTAGGAGTATGCGCACGACCGCGTACAGAGCCTAGACTTACTGATAGACTGTCGAAATTTCCCTCTGCTGAGCATGAAATATACGCCGAGAAGAGGTGGGCGGATATGGTGGCTTTGTCGTTTGTACCAGTCAGGTTAGTGACCGCTACTCGTACTCTTGCGAGTCTTTGTTTCCCGCCAGACACCATTTGTAGAACTTTAGTGTAGCACGGTAGCCGCAGGACCGTGGCATAGTCCAATGGGGAAGGGATGTTGTCCGGGTCTTGGCAATCCGGTCGTTCAGCTAGCCGCTGCAGGACTGGAGCCTCCAGGTACTTGGCCAGCCAATCTAGGCTCCCCGCAATGGATAAAATTATGCTGAAGAAGGCTTGGTGTGCGGAGAAGATTGGTGTGGCTTGGCCTGAGATGTGAGCGGTCGCCGATCCAGAACGCGAAGACCACAACAGCTGAAGAATTTGAGACGATTTTATGCTTGGTGGCGGTATCTGGTTCTCCCTCTTCCCGTCCAGTTTCTTGTGGATCCACACGATCCCTACAATGCGTATTTCTTCGGCAGACGTCTCCTGTCTGAGGAGGAGGGTTGTGCGAGTGTCCAAAATCTGGCACAAGACGTCGCCGCTTTGGACACAACCAATCGTGATGCCAAGATCGCACGCCCAATGTTTGGGCTTGGCTGTATCCAGTTGGAACAGCCGATGCTCCCACTTCGAGACTTGAGATGGTATTGGTGGCGGCGTGCAACCTGACTCCTGTCTAAAAGCGGCCATATTGAAGTCCCCCAAGCGCTGGAACTGATAGGGACCACCCAAAGGCGTCGGCATTGGTGCCACGAAGCAAGATACGCTTTTGTCCCTTAAACCAAGCAGCCACTTCATCAGACTGTCATTCTCTTGTGTATGGTTACGATGGTTGGTTCGGTCTTCGTAGTTGTTCCAGATAGCCGCCGTCCAGAGGTCTGCTACCTCCAGGTCCTTGACAACGTCCTCGGGACTCGGTCCAACGAAGGCAATCACTCCTATGACAGCGAGGTTGAGAGGAAATAATGCTGGGGCTTGCGGTTCCGGGTCGTCGCTCAACACATCCTTATGTGTCGCGATGCTCATAGCGAGCTCCTCGGCTTTCGCCACAGGCACCTTACCCCCCAGAAGGCGTGAGCAGAGTGAAGCCAGTGTAACGACTGATGAATGATCACTGGGTCTGAGAAAAAGCACAGTGTCCTTCCAAACATCGAAGAGGGACCTCTGGTAGTCGATAACGAAGCCATGCGAATTGTCGGCCAATCCGACCAAGCCGTAGATTTTGTCCTGAGGATAGCAGCATTTTGCATTTTCGTGTGTCTCCATCAGGGCTTGCAAAGTATGCCTCACGGTACACCTTCCCCGAAGTTGGCGGTCCAGACGGACCGGGCCGATTTCACCGTCTCCATGTCTGGTCCCCACTCCGCTGCGTTCTTGATGAACTCATACCAAGGAACTGTTACAGCAAACCTATCATTATTGCTGCGAGCATCATGGACTAGCAACCCAATCTGGATCCTGGTGGCTTTTCCAATCTCCTGCACGATCCACAGGTGGTCCCAATACTCGTTTTGAAATAACCGTTCTAGTTGCGATGAATCGAATGTGGTTGTGTCCTTCAACTCTTGTTTCTCCCCAGGTGTAACGGGTTGGTAATAAGTGGGAACTAGCAAGATGACTAACGGTTAGTCAACTTGCACATACCTTTTGGTGTAGCGGGCAGTTGTAGCAGTTCCCTGCATTAGCGTATGTAACGCCAGCCCCGTCACAGACAGGGACTTTAGCCTCTGCTATCCAACTCTCGCAACTTCTTTACCTTCTTCAAAGCACTCCTACTTCCGTTGCTCAACACCCTGAATTCATCATCGTCCTTGATAAAACGCTAAGATATACAATGGAATTGGAATTAAAGACGTCCAATTCAGCAGATGCCCTTATCGAGCGGGCTGAAAGAAAAGCGTTACAACCTGGGGTGCAGGGTGTAAGGCAGGGCGCCTACGGTGGGGGTAATCTGAATCAGAGGTTGTGCAAGCCCTCAGACAAGGGGGTTCACGTATCCAGGTCGCTCTAACCAAGAGCTTTAATGAAGATGGTAGACAGTGAACTTTATTGCTTGCGTGAGGAACCAAGTTCCTCACAGAGTGCTTCCATCGGTCGCACTTATAGTAGACTATCTACACAAGTATCTAGGTAACTGACCGTAGACCCGAGAGTTCGGGTCCCCGAGCAGGACCCATGGACCCGTCCCTCCGGGTTACCTGGTCCTTTTTGATTGGCTCTTGTGCTGCTTTGCCCCCTGGTCTAATGAGCGGACTTCTTCCCTTATATTTCTTATTGGTGTGCATGCGGGTGTGCCCAGATTCGTCTCATATTACAAATTATACAAAGGCCTCCCAGGAAATATTCCACGCCGTCGAAATAGCCACCAAGACTCGCAAGCTCCACCGGAACACCGAGCTAACAATCAGGGATTGGAGTGTATGCCTAGCACATATAGCCGCAGCATGACCAACTTACCCGTGTCATGATATCGACAAAGAATTGGACTCCTTGGTGAATAGCGGCACTGCGTTGGTCCTCTCCGCAAACTCTTCTGACACCACATCGAGGCTCGATTGATTCTGTAGGGCAGTAGCCCTACAGTATTCCTTATCCACGTAAATCTTAAACTCTACTTCTACATAAGCTCACCCACATACATACTAAACACCTTACTTATCTGCACTAACAGCTTACGCTCCTCCTTATTAGTTATAACCTCCTCTATACAATATTATATACAGTCCTACAGGGAATCTTAACTTAGAATCCCCTACCCGTCGTTCTTATCCCTCTCCTTCTTACTAAACTTAAAAGCGTTATTAATAATCTTCTATACTAAGGTTAATAACTGTTCCGTTTGCTCGGCCAGGAGGGGCTCCCTTACTAAGTTAAAGATAAGCTACTTATTATTCCAGTAATGTAACAGGGTCTTAATGTCCGTCGTTAGCTTATACATAGGATAGGGCTTATTAGAGTCCGTCTAAGTATAGATCCAGTTAAGTCCGATATTAACGGTGTAGCTAAGGTCGTCGGACTGGCATATTTGCGTTTCAATATCAGCACTGACTAGGGATCCTTCGGGAAGAGCAAAGGGACGTTACCCTCCCACCTATCCTATCGCGCGCCTCGAGGACGGTGACCTTAAAACCATGTAAAAGTAGGACATCAGCGCAGCGAAGACCTAATATCCCCGCACCGACGATGCAGACATGTCGTTTTAGAGCGGCGCCCTCCATTTGAGGCATTTGTCTTGCGGGCACTATCGCGAGTAGTTTGGAATGAAGTTGGCAGACCCCAGGACAGCTTCGGGGGAGCAGCGAGAAGCTGAAAGAGAGGGCGGTGGCGCAGTCTGCAGACTTGAAGCACCTGCATGAAGGCGGCTTGGGCATGCGGGGCTAAGCGTCGATGCCTAAAAACCAGACCCGGTTGAGGGCTCGGTTACACGCCCCTTTTATCTGATTGGCTGACGTCTGGGGTTCACTTGGCGTTCTTGCCGGTGGGAATAGCTTCGATACATATTACGATGTGACTGTATGTTCTTTGTGTGATGTGATCCAAACAGAACCATATGCTTATGAGGGCTCTGCCTGAAAGGGGAAGGGTGTGTTTGCTTCATGTAACAGGGTGTAAGGTGTTGACGAAAACGCAAACGCAGCTCCTGACACACAGCTCATGACAAAGTCTATATACATGCTGTTGCGGCAACGCAAACAAGTTCCGCTTGCTTGCTTGCTTCTAGCGCAGGTGTGTAAAATTTCATCAGTGACATTAATAGCATCTAGAGAATATATAAAGACCGGCAGAAGCAGAGGCCCAGAACGCTGCAGAGGTGTAAGCAAAGACAGCTAGCACACGCTAAAATGGAAGAGAATAGAATTCACCAAGGCGTAGGCAATTTTAAATAACATCAGAGGAGCATGTAGAGACATTCCATTACACAGATGGTCGTAATCTCTATCGGCACGGTATTTTTTAAATATTTCATATATTTTCAAATATTTAACATCATCTGAAGTTTCCTCTTATTATATAGCAAAATGCTTACTTGGAAGAGTTAAAAAGAGATAACAGCCTGGTTATATGAGATGAATCTGGGCACATGAAGTTTCCTTTTTCGTTCGCAGCCCTGAGCTGGGTGAGCTGTGGCTGATTTGTCCCGAGCTAGCTCTGGTTCTTCCCTGAGCTAGGGTGATCCTATACGCAGCCGGTGTACAGCCTCAGAAGCCCATTTTAAGCCCCCCCGATTAAAGCTTCCTTTCGATGGAAAGTAGATGATGTGTAATTTACAAGAATGGCTCTTAGGTAACTGTTAGAAGCGCTGCAAACAGAATTCGGTGGATTTCACGGGGTTGCAATTGCTTTATCGTATTGCTTCTTTTTGCGTGGCTCTCCGGCTTTTGACAGAGAGCCCCTTTTTATCGTTATGGATTGTGGCAAGCCATTACGCGTAGGTTTGCGCGGCTGTGCCCACTTCTGACAAATCCACAGTTCTGGCACCTTCCAGAGCCTTCGTTTTCCAACGCTGGAAAGCTAGCATTCTGGCACTGAGCTAAATAAGAAATCTATCTAGCCGCTGCTTTAAGCGGAAACTTAAGATGCTCGATACATTCCATAGCCATCAGGGTACTTACCAACTAAGTACCTCATTTCTTCAAGCGCCCTAGATCAGATTTTAGAGACCGAGTGCATTCCATTCTATGTACATTCGTACTTACCATATTCTAGAGCCTTTATTATCCTCTGGAGGGAAAATTGCTGATCCTAAAAGGTGGTACCGGCTATGCAGATTAGCTTGAAATAATTGCAGAAGTGGACCTGAGGAGAAGACACTTACATAGCATATAGCTTAATTCGGTCTTCCCAGTCTTCTTCTGGGGCAGATTTTGGTATTAACCTATGGTATTCTTCCATATAAACTTCGCCGTTGGGAATTCTCTTAGGATTCCATTTCGCAATCTCGTCTAAAGAGGTGAAGAAAGTTAGCAATTCTTTTCTCATACTCCTAGGAATGAGAAAAAGGGTGGATAAGTTTATGTAATGGTAAGAGTGGCTGGGGGCTCTCTTATATTTGCTCCTGAAGAACGTCAATTAAAATGCTTACATTCATTATGTGACCAAAACGAGCATGCATCGAAGATGACAGACAACTCTGTTACCCGATCCGTTCCGGCATTCTGAAAATGTAAATCGCCGTGAACGAGAGTCGGTCGGATGGTACGTCCGCCTGTATCAAGTGGCCGCAGAAGACGGGGAATGACCTTTTCAATAAGCTGTTTGGCCAGGTCTCTCATCTCCTCAGAAGGGCCTCGAATTGACTCTTCAAGGGCCAGGATCGGATGAAGGCCTTGAATGTAAAATGCTTCCCAACTTTCACACCAATGGTTATCCTGTGGAATAATGCCAAAATATGTGGTCATGTGAAAACCAAACCTTTCTTCCGGAGTCATGCGAACAGACATCTCGAAAAGATCAGCGCTCTTTAAGTGCAAATGGGCTATTCTTGCACAGAAAGACTTGACATCGGGATCTTCCACTTTCATGTCGTGGAAATTGCTGATGAAGAAATAGGTTTCCGGCGTCGAGGTGCACATTCCCCACGCGATCGGTTTCGTGGTAACGGTGGGGGTAATGGACTCGATAAGAGAGAGTGATTCGAATTGTCCATGGAACATACCCCGGCCAATGTTCCCTTGCGCTATCTAGCAGACAATTGGAGTGTTAGTGTTTTACAAATACAGTGAGAAATGCCATAATAACCTTGATGAAGAATGGTTGAATCGTCCCATTTGCTAGTTTAACATCGACACGTAACGGGGTAGAGCAATAGCTAACTCCATGGGCCGAAGTTGTGACCTCCTGTATATCTTTTGGGAGCTCTTCACCTTTATTAGCATCTTACTAAGTTTAGTTTAATATCTAGGAAGAGCATATACCTGCCATAATACCCTTATCAACAGTAACGTCCGAAAGAAGACGAAGACTCTGCGGAGGTTTTGGCGATACCATTATGGAATAGTCCATAAGATGACTGATCTTTTTAAGAAAATAGTGGGTAGCCAGGTGGACAATATTATAGCAGATGCACTCTGAAAATCTCCTGTTTGGCGATAATGTATGGTTGGGGCAGCTGCTGTAACGCAGTGGATTAAAATGGTAAGCGCTCTTGTAGTTCTGGAGACGAACACAAGCTGAGATTTTAACGGCGAGAATGGAATAACAGCAATAGGTTTGATACTGGCCAGGGTACACCGCCCTTTTAAGGTGTGTGGCTGGAGCAGGCCGAATGGAGTCAAAGCACTAAATAATAAAAGCTGCTCCGCGAGCCTAATCTAGTGAAGCGGGGTTGGCAGCAGGCATGGTAACTATAGGCTAAAGAAAATATTAATAAAAGAATCTTTAAATATCAACGTGCATGATAAGCTAACGGCAAATCCAAGCAAGCGGATATGATAACAACACTAACAATTTACTAACCTTATTTTGACCCGCGAGCTACCAAACACTGTTAGTGTCAGAAGCGCTGCACTATGGATTCGGTTGAATTGATGGGGTTTGCAACTGTGTGATTGTATTGCATTGTGTTGTGGCTCTTTGGCTTTGCCAGAGAGCCTATATTATATGTGTAAATGGTGACCATTGGCAGCTGAACTGACTGCGTCAGCTCAGCTGAGATCCATTCAGCTCGGTTAGCTACACCTTCATGGTGTTCTGGCCTCCGGCCAGAACCCCCTTCGTTACAAAAACTACCTTATGACGCCAGTGGCCATTTCGCGCAGATCGGTCACAGACCTTATTTTTGAGCGTTCCTAAAATTTTAGACTCACAATACATTTACACGGACCACATGGGTGCGAAGCGCCCTGGACAGATGCACGCGCAAAAATGGGTCTGTGCTTGCAGAGATAACTTTGTCTGCCCCGTTGTGGGGCCTAGAATTGGGCCCGTTCGCTAGAGCGCCAAGCCCGCGTCGGACCACTCGCTAAAGGCGTCACAGCTTCTAGTCTTGGGCCCAAATTTGGCTCAGAATATACCAGTACATGCCCTGGGGTGGTACACAATACCCCAGCTCGAATTTTGGGATGGTACATGATATCCCAGCTCGGAATTTGGAATGGTACATGATATACCAGCACTAATGGGATACCCTACAGTATACCAGTACATTATGGGATATCTCAGAATATACCAGGACATGCCCTGGGATAGTACACAATCCTAGCTCAGGATGGAAATTCACTTCCCACCTCGGAAATCGCACGGTTCGCGACTTCCTCAGAGATTTCTATTATGAGAAACTCCAGGCGGAGTTGGTCTCGGATTTCAAACCATTCGTTTCCCTGTGTCGGATCATGCTCTTCCTGCTTAAGAGCGTACCCTAGGTCAATCCCCAGAAACGCGGGTCTATCACACAGCTTATTAAGCTAGTCGACAAACTGTTGTATTACGCCTACGAAGGCGAGATACGAGACCAAGTATCCTTGGATTCCTCCCTTGTTGATCTGCTGGACGAGATGGACGCCGTTAACTGCTGCCACGCCCGCTCTATCGCAACCACTGGACGCACATACGGGATTCCCCCACCACTTACGGCTATGATAAATATCGCGAAGGCAGGCATTACAATTTTCTAGCGCTGACGGTCCAGGCCCGGTGAAATAAGTCGACACCAAGCTCCTGTTAGAGCTGCGGCGGATGGAGAAAGCCGGGAGGCTGCTTCTCGACTACGCGCTGCGCCCGAGGAGGGTCACGCCGATCCCGATGCCGTACCACTTGCAGCGGGACAACATTAGAATCGACATCGATATGGTGCAGCTCCTACTGAAACACGGGGCGGACCTGAACCGGAAAGTCCACCTGAACGACGGACGAACCATATGGGCGCTCTTCCTCTTATCGTGCTACATATCAACCCAGCGCAATAAGGTATCGATGCCGCTAAAACGTGCCTGGTATCGGGAGAGCCACCTATTAATACTGAACGGGTTAAAGCTTAACGTATAGATCGAAAACAATGGGGACCATCCCGGGCCACGCTAACAATCCCCTCGATTCTCAAGACAGTCTTTTGGGAAGAGGGGGCGCGTAAATTGCAGATACTAGTGGAGTAAGGCAGGGCGAAATTCTCAAAAAGTCCGTGGTATGCTAGCTGGGGGTTTTGGAAATCAAAATAAATATGTTTAGGAGAAAGGAAGTCCAGGGTATGCTATCATAGACGCCCTCTAGTACCAACCAGACTAAGGAAGACATGATGGTGAGGAGGAAGAGCCGCGCGCAGTCGTGTAAACAAGTGCCAGGCTGATGTCGATTACCTAAGAGACCGTGTCAACCTGGGCGACATACCGCTCTTTTCTCGAAGCCCTTGCCCTGAATCGTGTAGGCCACATTGAGAAGTTATGTTCTATCTCTTCCATAAGCCGTTTTTGCCGCCCTGTGTGGTTATATTTACTTCCCCGAGGTAAGAAAATGCACTTATATCCCCTCAGCTTCAAAGATGAAATCGATCTCTGGAGGACCACAAGGTTCACCCTCAACTGAAGTCAATGTGGCCTGGGTGAGACTACTGTTGGCTGTCCGAACATCCTGCCAAGCCTGATTCGCACTTCGATAATGTCATGGTGCTCTGTTCTAGTGAAAATTGAGCTTAGATGGTTGCTAGGACGCAACTTCAGCTGTAGATGTGGTTAGCTCCGCTTGACCAACACCGCTGGCACTTACGCTGTCAGCAATATGGGCTACATGGAACCAAACGACACTGGAGTGCTCGAATAAATACCTGCTTATTAAGCCAGCTCTCACCTAGTCCAACCCGACAAGCATTTCAACATCTCAAACAGGGGGAAAAAAACAGACAACCAAAAATTCTCTCATCATCTCAACTTGGAGCTTCATCACCACCGACCGTATTCTTATACTTATACCAAGTACGACCAAATATATTTGGGACAGACGAACTATTGAGTCACACAGTTCTGGACAACCTAGCTAAGCTTAATATCAGGGAGCTTAGTCTCATGGGCCGCCAGAAGGGAGAGTCAGGCAGTTTGCAGAAGGAAGAAGTATTTAAGGGGACTGGCTCCAGTCTAAATTCAGTCTCCTCACACTTTGGACCTCACACTTTACTGCCCCCTTAACTACTCCTAATTTAAAACACATTCGCCAACACTAATCAGCCTTCAGACTACCTATACAGATTCTATCAGTAACCTTTCACCTGAGTTCAAGGTATTGAAGAATAGAAGTACACTGCTATAACAGGGTGCTCTACAAAGAGCTCCAATGAAGATTCTAGACAATGAACTTTATTGCTTGCGTGAGGAACCGAGACTCGTTCCTCACTGTAGAGGCCTACTGCCTACTATATTGACCTTCACGACTTGGGTGGTGTGGATGGACCCGAGGCTCGGGACCCGGGACCTCGGGTCCTTCGTCACGTGACCCTTCCCACCACGTTTCCACACTAGAGGTTTTTTCCTTCACTCACTACTGTTTTCCCACTGGATGGCCAGTAGAGATGATTAGAGATCCGGTATGGAGGGAGTTAACCCACTCCCTGTTTATTAACGGTTTAGGTAAGTTAAGGACACTTTACCGTGTCTATTCTTGCCACAGGTCTCACCTTATAGTATACAGGAGGTCAAGACATTATGGCTTCAGCTATTGCTAGTACGTTAAATATGTGCTCCTTTACTATCCTATGCTAACTAAATTTCTTCTCTTAAAGCCAGCCTAGCGTGACGAGAAGATCCTTTAAGAGCACCAACGCACGAACTTGGGGACTGGACTGCTCCTCAGGATCAGGGTTAGATTAGATAAGCATATTGATAGGACTCGCGCGTAGAGGTGAACAACCCCTCCACGCGCGCAGCCCTCGAGGAAGCCTTTGCTTCCTCACATACAATTCTACGAATTCTGCCACCACTGCTGCAAGCCGTGAGCCTTCTGGTGCCGAGCCCGTCACAGACACGGCCGTAGCACTTTGTCTACATTTGGTTTCGAAGGCAGTGCACCGGCGTCAAGGATGCGGAAATCCTTGCACGTATGGTTGCCGGAAAAACCTGGTCCGATCTGAAGGACGACGGGACTCAGCTTGAGCTCCCGGCCCGCCCTCCGGGGAAGGTTGGCTGGCGTTTTTGGCGATCAACTACCACTGTGGAACAAAGTTAACCTGGGATGGCGCCCCATTCGACAACGACTGGCGTAGCAACAACCTTCCAGAACGAAACAAGGCCGAGTCGAAAAAGAGGGTCCATATCATCAATGTTGATATTGGTCAATTTTGCCGTCGCGGGCACATGCGTCCTGAGGAATGGCCTGCCACGGGTCCAACAATGGATAATAAGTTCAATGGGAAGTCTAAGGAGGAGGGCCAAGCTGAAGGAAATGGCACTCCAGGGGGCAGCAGCGCTCCCGATAGCATGGAGCTGGACGAGACCGACCACAATGAAGGATCCGAGGCAGACGCAGACCGGATCTTGTCCTCGTTGCCCTTCAAGTTCGTCTACCAGTCACCTTTGTTGCCACCACAATCCCCGGAAATCCAAGCCGAAAGCCAAGTGTTGGCGCCCACAGCAAATGGCCCTGCCCTGCCTCCCAAGCGTGTTTGACGTGGAAGAGGAAACCTTGGGCCAACCGGCTAGAGAGGTTTCCCTCCGAGGCCGATGCCCACCCTCCGTCAGTAGACAGCAACGCTCGACGGAGATCCGTCTTGCTATCCTACAGCGCGGCAGGCTGGAACCTCAATCGGGTACTCGACTTAAAGACTCCCAAGACTGATGCGAAGCCTGACATCTTAATCTAATCCCTAATGATTATGGGTAACCATGGGTTTTTCCCGGCACGTATAACTTTAATGTGTGCATTGTTGTAAATGATCTCGTCGTTCCTTACCGGATCGCCCTAGACGTAGGAAAGCGCATCGTAACGCGGTGGGTTTTCCAGCGGAGCTTCGAAATAACTATTTTAACAGTAAAGTTGAGTTGGGGATCCGAAAGCCAAGTCACAAGGTAGCACTTTATTACAGGTTTCCGCGTGCGGGGTTATACTCGGAACGAAATGGCGACTGTCTGCCAGGCTGAAGTTAGCAGATATACAAATCTTGAAATTTTCTATGTTTAGTCTATTCCAAACTTAACCACTCTAACCGCACCCACTGGATATTCATCCACTTCACTAACTAATAACGGAAAGCTATGCCTTATAAAGATCGCTAACCGAAAATGGAGGCAGCTGGCCTCGCGCTCGGAGCCGCGGGGCTGCTTACTGCGTTTAACGGCTCTCTCAAGGCTTTAAAGCTAATCGACTTTAAGAAAGCCTATGTAAGAGACATTACCCTCTGTAAGCAAATGTTTAATAACTAGCACCATTAACTATTAAATTAGGTAAAGACCTATTTCCTATCGGTTAATCGTACTAACCTTAAGCTTTACGAACTGGATGTTAAGTAAAGACTTCTTAATGACTCGGGGCGTTTGTTCAGGCCGACCCTGTCGTTCTTTTTGGGCTCTGTGTGTAATATTACTGTAGCCGTTTATGTACATAGCGATGCGTTCTCTGGCGCGTGCCACCGTCAAAAAGGGGCCGCGCCGCGCGGTTCTTTGAACCGTGCTTCTTTCAATCATCAATCGATCCGACGATTTTTCACCGCGAAGACCTCCCATTGAAAGCCCAGTGACATTCTGGCCCTTCGATCGAAGGAAGATGACCTGATCCACAGATGCGTTTCCTTTGTTGTTCCATGCTAGGCTCCGTCACATACTAGGTTTTGTTCCATACTAGGTACGTGTCTGTTTTTCTACGTCAGTTGCATCTGTGTCCCTCCGATCGGAGGACCAGTAGTCTGGGAGTCGGCCTTTCAGGCCGACAGCAATCGTTCTGTAGGTGTGGTTCTCTTTATGGTTTCTTCCCTATTGCGCTATCACACCAGTTCATTAAAAACCTCTTATATATTTCTTTACTGTTCTAAGATCGAGATAAACTGGTTAAGCGTTACGGTGCAAGTGTAAGATAAAGTTAAAGATTAATAAAATGATGAAATTGTGGCGTTTAAATCCCAGGTTAGGTATCTTAGCAACCGAGTTTAGTAACAGTAGGTAGTTACAGGTCTAAGCTTTATATTTAGCTAGGCCGTCTAAGACTAGTGAAAGTTCAGGAAGTTAATTAATAATATAAGTAAATTTATCATTAACTTTAAAATAATAACTTAAGCCCTTTTAAAGGGATATAACTAAAGTAAAGTAGAGGAAACTTAGGATCTACCTGTTACCAGAGAGAGTTCTAGGGTGTATAGAGATATAATAGAGGAAATTAGGAAGTGGATTTAGTTACCTCTTTAAACAGTTAAGAGTATAGAGAATAATATTAACAGAAGCTTAAAGAAGACTCTGACCTTTCTAGACCCTTCGGATATAACTCTATCTAAGAGCATAAGGATTCTGGCTTACATTATTGAAATCTCGCAAACTAGGCTATAGGAGCATAAAACTAACACTTTCTTAATACTTTTTATAGATTATAGTAATAGCTGTAAGTTAACATAATTTATAACAGGTGAGATACTACTTCACATCGGTTAATCAATCTTACTCTTAAGTGTGACGACCCTGCAGGCCGTCACTTGGGCCGGAGCGGCCCGACAGATCCCCCACAGAAGGAACAGTGCAGGAAGACAGTACGCACGGTACTACACACTAGGCCAGGAGTGTAAAGACCCAAAGCCCCTATAACCAACCAGCGGTTACTCGGCCTTAATAAAGGTGCTTACCTACTAAGTAACTGTAAGACCTTTAAGTAAGAGGTGCTTAGCAGCAGGGCACTTAGTTTCCTACTAAGCGGCAAACTACTAAGTAAAGTACAAAGTACCTCCTAACTAGTTAAATATAGATAATTATAATTATACCTATAACTACCGTAAGGAACTCTAATTCCTCACACTAATATTCAATTATTCATTTATATCTTACTGTTCAGACTCCCCTTTATACATTATAGTGACAGCGACCTACAGTAATATTAAACCCCCCCCTGTCTAAGAGTGCTAGCTTAATAAGCTGTCTTTAAAACACCCTTTACCTGTTAGCGTCTTACTATACGTTCTGTCTTAACCTACACTAGTCCTCTCAAGGCCTATATTAAGTACAGGTTATAATATAATACTAACGTCCCAGTTCTAGACGCTGTTTATTAAACTCCCAGACACTATCTTCCTCCCACTACTAACATATTAACCTCTAGAAAAGGAAAAGAGCCTAAAAAAGCTTAAGCCCAGCCACAGCTCCTTACTATCGACAAGTTAGCTGCATAACTTAAAGAGCTAAACCTTAACTAGCAGGGATTAGTTAAGGAACTTAATAAAGCCTTCCCTAAAGACACTAAAAGCCGTATTAGCCTTATTAAAAAACTCTAGGCTCGACTCGATACTGTTAAGTTAGAAAATAATAACCTTAAGAGCTTACAGAAGAAACAAGTAAAGCTCTCCCTACTCTCGCGCTTTAAGGGAGATTCTACGTAACTAGAGTCTTAGATAGCCCAGCTCTAAAGCTATATTACTTATTATAATAAACAGTTTTTTAAAAAAGAAGGAAAGGTTAAGTTTGTAAAAGCTTTACTAAACAGAGTAACCGCTTACTAATACAAACTTTACGTGAAGATAATTAACAACCTCTCTGTAAACAGAGCACGAAAGGAGGCTCCTAAGACTTAGGCACTTTCTAATAACTTTAATATTTTCATTAACTAACTCTAAATTAAGTTTAAAGAACTAGACGCCTTAAGGCAGGCTGTGACGACCCTGCAGGCCGTCACTTAGGCCGGGGCGGCCCGACGAATCCCCCGCAGAAGGAGCAGTGCAGGAAAACGGTGCACACCGTCCAGGCGCACTAGGCCAGGGGTGCAAAGACCCGAAGCCCTTACGACTAATGAGGTGCTGCTCGCGGCATGTTAAGTGCTTGCATTGCGAGCAGGAGAAACCTCACGAGCAAAACGCTCGTGCGGTGTAAAGTGCTCGTATAACGAGCATTTGCGATATTATAAGTAAGGTATAAAGTACCTCTTAGTTAGTTAGTATAGATAGTTATAGTTATGCTTATAACTACTGTAAAGGACTTTAATTCCTTACATTAGTATTTAATTATTTATTTATATTTTACTATTTAGACTTACCTTTATGTATTATAGTGATAGCGACTTACAGTAATATTAAACCCCCTGTTTAGAAGTGTTAGCTTAATAAGCTGTCTTCGGAACGCCCTTTACTTATTAGCATCCTGCTATACGTTCTGTCTTAACCTGTGTTAGTCCTCTTAAGGCCTATATTAAGTGTAAGTTGTAATACGATATTAACGTTACAGTTTTAAACGCTGTTTATTAAATTCCTAGATATTACTTATCTCCCATTAATATATCGACTTCTGGAAAAGGTAAGGAGATTAAGGAAGTGTAAGCTTAGCCTTAACCCCTTACCGTTAACAAATTGGCTGTACGTCTTGAAAACTTAAACTTTAACTAGTAGGGACTGGTTAAAGAACTTAACGAAGCTTTCCCTAAAGACATTAAGAGCCGTATTGGTCTTATTAAAAAACTTTAAACCTGACTTAACGTTATTAAGCTAAAGAATAACAACCTTAAAAGCTTATAGAAGAAACGAGTAAAGCTCCCCTTACTGTCACGCTTTAAGGGAGACTCTATATAGCTAAAGTCTTAGATAGCTTAGCTTTAGAGTTATATTACTTATTATAATAAGCAGTTCTTCGAAGAAGAAGGAAAGGTTAAGTTCGCAGGAGCCTTACTGGATAGAGTAGCTGCTCGCTAGTATAAACCCTATATAAAAATAATTAACGACCTCTTTATAAACAGAGTATAAAAGGAAGTCCTTAAGACTTAGGCCTTTTTTGACAACTTCGATATCTTTATTAACTAACTCTAGATTAAGTTTAAAGAACTAGACGCCTTTAAGTGGGCTGAATAACGCCTTATAGCTTTAAGGCAGATATCTTTAATCTTTAAGTTCTTTACATACTTTAAATTAGAAGTAGTAAAGATTAAACTTGGTTAAGAAGCCTTAGTAATGCTGTTCTGGAGTGGTCTGAAGGAATACGTTACTGGAGACCTTTACTAGGAAGACTGTCTGGACTGTTTTTAGGAGTTAGTTAAGATAGCTATTAAAGCTAATAATTAGTATTATAATTATTATTATTGGAAGAATTATTAGAAGGAATAAACCCTTTACTAGTTAAGTAAACTAAAGAAGGGGAACTAGTCGATTATAATAAGTTACTACCTTAAGTTAATGGATATCGGTATGGTGAACTATTAGAACTAACTTAACTGTAATAAACCTTAACGATAATAACAGTAAAAGCAGTCTAAAGACTTATCTTAAGTTTAATACTTTAATTATAATAAGAAAGGACATATAGTACGGTAATACCTGTCGCTAAAGTAAGTTAGTTAGAAACCCGTTCTAGAAGGAGGAAAGTACGTTAGGTTTAACTTAGGAGATATCTATATTAAGATAGTAAGTAACGAAGAAGATTACACTTAGATAAATAAGTGTAACTTAGGAGAAGAGGAAGAACTTTAAGACGTAATATACTTAGTCTTTAAGGGTATCTTAAAAAAGTCAGTTACAGAAGTACAGGTTGCAGAAAACCGACTTTAAAGTAGAAACTCAGAACTATTAAAGGTGTAGGTTATAGAAGACTGACTTTAAGAAAAGATATTCAAGTTAGCTGTTATAAGCTTTAAAAACCTTACCCTGTAAGTTTAGGAATTAAGGAAGTCCAGGAAAGACCCTAACTTAGAAATCACTAAGATGGTAGAAGGAGTTAAAGAATTAGCCCTTTAGGTTACTTAAATAGTAAAATAAGCTTTAAAAGGTGAAAGAGAATAAGTTAAAAGAATTAAATTAGAGAAACGGAAGTTCTTCTTAACAGTACCTTTTAAGACTCTTAAATACTTTAAGTACGTTAAGTAGATTAACACCTTTACCTTTTTAGAAGAAAGACAGTTTAGATAGCTGCCTTATATTAAAGTTAATATACCTTAGACTGGTACTTTAAGGGTTCTTTAAGAAGGTATAAAGTAAGTATATTAATAAAGGGTTTAAAAGCTAAAGGAGAAACACTAAGAGTTAGTAGACGAAGTGGAGGACCTGTAAGTTAAAGGCTTTACTGTAACGTTTAAAGATAGAGTAGTGGAAATTAGGTTATAACTTTATAATAAAGTTCACTTTACTAATTAGCTTAAGTATTAACTTGTTAAGGAAGGTTACTTTATAGAAGAATAAGCTGGGTTGTTATTACCTAAGTTTTAAGAAAAGGTTTAGGAGAAACAACGTATATAGAGGTAAGTGGAAGAAGAGAAAGAATAAAGCGCTACTTCCCTTATTCTATACTTTATAACTGTAGTACCTGTAATTAACATTAACTACTTTAGTTACAGGGATATATTATAAATCGATTATATATATAACGACTATATTTTTAACCAGTATTGTGGACTTAAGGCTCTTTATAACTACTTCTTAAGTATATTAAGATAAGATTACGCTGTTATAAGGGTAGAGTTAGAACTAGTTTACTATTATGTCTTTTACTTTCTGATAAGGGAGTTTGGTAATAAGTGGAAGGTTACTGTAGTTAATTAAGCTTCTGTAACGTGTTAGTAAGGAGGAGTACTTAATAACTGCTTAATTATAATGTGCTCTTTACACCTTAATAGAAAAGCTAGAGAGTGGTAGAAGTAAGAAGATTACTAATAGATTTAAGAGTAAAAAGATATTGCTGTAATCTAAGCTTGTAAAGTGTATTATTAACTTATTAAAGACTTTAGGAACGTTATACCGTTTGAAGTCGACTGGACGCTAAAGTGTGAAAACTTAAGAAAGGTCGATCGTTAGGTTTATTAAAGCTACCTGTTTTTCTAGAAAAAATTAAGAAAAGGTTATAAGCCTTTTAAAAGGGCTAGAAACTAGTAGTTTATTAGTTAGTAAAAACCTTAAGAAGAAGAAGAGGTACTTAGAGGTTAAGTTAGATAAGACCTTAAGGACAGACGATTATTATAACTTAAATGTTAAAGGAGTATAAGTATTATTCTATTAATGTCGATATAACAGATAGAAGAGGGAGGCTGTTTAAGGTAAAAGTAGTAATTAATAACGGAAGTGCTTCTAACTTAATATACCCTTTATTAGTTAACTGAAGGAAACTCCTTAACTAAGAGTATAAAGAGGCTATTCCTATTTAAAATGGAGAAGGAAGCTTATATTAATATAATAATAGTAAAGTTACTTATTACTTATTACTCCTAATTAAAGTGGACGGGGATAAATAATAAGTAAATTTTAATATTATATTAGTTATAAGGTATAATATAATCTTAAGTCTACTTTAACTGGAAAAGTATAACCCTGTAATTAACTAAAGGAGTAGTTACCTTACCTTTAATAAGTCCTTTAGTTATAATTACTGTTTAAAAAAAGCTAAGAAGGTACTAAACTGTTCTAAAGATACACAAAGCACTTAAAAGCACGCTAAACTCTTAGAATTAAGCATAGTTTAGGTTAGGTTTATTAAGATAGTTAAAGGATTAAAAGGTCTACTGTATTACTTAAATAACGATTTAGAAAGTAGAAAGAAGTAAGAAGTTAACTTACAGATAAGCGAAAAAGTCGACTTATCTAAAGTACCTGTAGAATATAAGAAGTTTACCCTGTTTTGAAAAAAGATACTGCGATTACCAGATTATAGACTATAAGATTATAAAATTAAGTTAAAGCTAAGAGCGAAACTCTGCAGCTTCTAGCCCTATTACTTAAACCCTTAATAAGTTAATGCCTTAAAGGAGTACGTTAATAAGAACCTAAAGAACAGGTTTATCGTAGAGTCCTAATCCCTAGTAAGGTACCTAATGCTGTTTGTCTTAAGAAAGGGAGATAGTAAGTTACGTATAGTTATTAATTACTAAACGTTAAATAAGGATATAATTAAAAATCGTTACTTATTATTACTTATTACGGAAATGTAAGAACGGATTACTAAAGTAAATTAGTTCTTTAGTTTCAATTTCCTTATAGGATTTAATTACGTTAGAGTGAAGGAAGAGGATAAATATAAGACGGCCTTTCAGACTTGTAACAGGTATTATTAATACTATATTATACCGATAGGATTAATAAACGCTTTAATAACTTTCTAAAGCCTTATCAACAGTGTTCTTTATCCCTTTCTCGATAAGTTTATCTTTATGTATTTAGATAACGTTTTAGTTTATTCCGAAATTTTAAAAGAACATTAAAAGTATATACGACAGGTTCTAACAGCTCTTAAGAAGGTAAAGCTAATAGTGAACTTAGAAAAAAGCTACTTTTACGTTTAGGAGCTGAACTATTTAAGGTTTAGAGTAACCTTTAAAAGGCTTAAAATGTAACTGGAGAAGATAGAAGCAGTTAAAGATTAGCTTACTTTAAAGAATTAAAAAGAGTTATAAGCTTTTATTAACTTTATGAACTTTTATCGTTACTTCGTTAAGTACTTTACGAGAATTGTAAAACTACTTTATAAACTTACAGGTAAAGGAAAGCCGTTTAAATGGACTAATAAATAATAAAAGGCGTTTAAAGACTTTAAGTACGTTTTTATTACAGTATTAGTCTTAACTCTTCCTAATTTCTTAAAGCTTTTTAAAGTTAAGATAAACTCTTCAGAGTTTATAGTTAGTAGAGAACTTAGTTAAGTTTAAGATAATAGAAAACGTTACTTAGTTACCTTTTTATTAAAAGGAATTTATAACCTAGCTTTACAATATCTAATCTATAATAAGGAACTAATAGTAATTATTCAGTGCTTCGTTAAATAAGCACTGTATTTAAGCAGTACGGAAGAACCAGTCCAGGTTTTTTCAGACTATAATAATCTCTAATACTTCTTAATAAAGGAACTTAACTTACAGTAAGTACAGTAAGTAGAATTAATAACCTTATTCCACTTCCAGATTCACTACGTTAAAGGAAAAGATAATAAGCGAGTTAATACTCTTAATTAAAGACAGGACTATAAGGATACTAATCCGGTCTTAATCCCTATCACTATATTTAACGAAGCTAAAAACGGCACATTAAAGTATACGCTGTAAATGTTAGATAACTAGACGCTAAAATAAACTATTAACGTCTGTATAAACTTATAAATAAAGTATAATATCTATTAGTAATAATAGGACTTTTAAGTAAGAAGGCTAATAGAAGGAACCTGTAAGTATAAATACCTCTTAGAAGACTTCTTAGGGCATGTATAAGACTGTAATAAAGAGTGCCTAAAGTATCTAAATTATAATAAAACTAGTTATTAGCTAAAACAGCTGTTAGAAAGTGTAAATAACGTGCCTAAACTAGGAGTAAGGCTTTAGTATTAAGAGAAACCGTACATTTACAATTTAGGTAAATAGAAGGAGTACGTTTAACAGGTCTATAAGTCTTAATTTAAAGGATATATAAGCTAAGTTAAGACTCTTATATAAGTTTAGTAAGTGTATATCTTCCCAGGAATAAAGAAGTTAGTTAAGGAAGTAATTAATAATTATAATATCTGCTACAGGAAGTAAAACTAACGTTATAAGCCTTATAAACTTCTTAAACTACTTCCTGTATTATAAGTGTTATAAAGCTCTATCTTACTTAACTTCGTTACTGGGATTCTAAAGTTTAAAGACCTTATTATAAGAGTTACTTATAACTAAGTCCTTATAATAGTTAACAGATTAACAAAGTAGGCCTATTTCTTACTAACCTTAAAGGATATAACAGCGGAATAATTCGCTTATGTCTTTAAAAAAGAGGTAATTTCACAATACCTCTAGTTAGATAACATCGTTACGGATTAAGATAAGTTAATTGTGTTAAAGTTTTAGTAAAGACTGATATAAAGAATAGGTATAAAGAGTAAGCTTTTAATAACATTTTACTTATAAATAGATAATTAAACGGAATAAGTTAATTAAATACTTATAACGTATCTTTAAATATACGTTAACTTTAAATAAGATAACTAGTTTAAGCTGTTACTAACAGTACAGATAACTTATAATATAACGTTAGTTAAGTTAATAAGTATATTACTGTTTTTCATTAATTACGGTAAAGAGCTTAAGCTCCGTTAAGGCCTACTTACTGGTACCTCTTAAACTGCAGTTTATATAGACTAGATGTAAGAACTATATAACTACCTGTAAGCTAAACTTAAGTTTATACGCGAACAAATGAAAAAGTTTACTGATAAACACTAAATTAAGTAATTAATACTTAAGAAAAAACTTTATTACGATAACGAATAAGTTAAGGGATTAACTCTTTAAGAGGAGGATTATATCTACCTTTTTTCACGAAACTTACATTCGAAACGACTTAGTAAGAAGCTTAACTTTAAAAAGTACAGACTATTCTAAATTAAGAAAAAAGTCGTTACTTCTAATTACGAATTAGACTTACTTACTAATATAAAGGTGTAGATTAAGGTTTTCCATATCTTACTTTTAAAACCTGCCTTAAAAGGAGTTCCTTTAAAAAAGAAGGTTAAGGTCGATACCGATAAAGATAAGTACGACGTTAAGGAAGTTATAGATTTACGGAAGGAAAAGAACACGTTTAAGTATCTTATTAAGTAGCTAAGCTACAGTTTTAAGAGTAATTTGTAGGAATTAGTTAAAAATCTTAAATACTTAGATTTAATTATAAAATTCTACCGAAAGAATCTAGACTAACTAAAATTAACGATAAGAACTAAAAATAAGATAAGATCTGATATTTAAATTACTATACTGAAGAGTAAGATTACTATAAGATTTAAAGCCCAAGAAGCGGCAGGAAACTCCTTAGTAAGAACGGGAGGACATTTATTAGAACCTTAACTAAGGTTATAAAGACCTTAAACTTAATAAGGAGGTTAAGCCTCTAAAGCTCCCGATAAGCTCCATACGGAAAAAAGTGCTATTAGGGAAAGAAATCAGCAGAAGAAAAAATAAAAGCGACGGAAAACCCTTATAGGACTTAAACCTACAGACCCTCGCTAAAGGAAGATATAAACCTAGTTATAAAGCAACTGCCTACTATAAAGACCCTATTAAGAAGTTCCCTTAATTAAAAGACTTTACGTTTTTAAGAGGGGTATTTAACTTAGCCTCCTTACTTTTCTGGAACTCTAATAACTCCGCTTTATAACTAAACACTTTCGCAGCCTAGTCCTTAAGATAAGACCGCTACTTATAGAGACGCGTTAAGCGCGCTAACGCCTTTTAGAGCTTAGTAGTGGCTTTGTAAAGCTGCTAAGTAGCAGACTCGACTTGTAAGTTAAGGTTTTATTTTTTAATAAGAAGAGCCTTTAATTTCGCTTTACTAACACTAAAAGCGTTATATTAGGAAGGCTAATACCTCTCTAGATAGTAATTATAACTGTTAGACCAGTTCGAAACTTAACAGATAAGTAAAGGGTTAGTAAACTTATAAAAAAAATAAAGGGACATTTCGTTATTAAACATATAAGTGTAAGCTGTAAAGTTTAAATAGTAGTTAGTGCTTTTACCTTATTCCCATTTTAAAACTTAAAAGTTAAATATTTATTATATAGTGAAGTAGTAAAAGGAGAAGTTTATCTTTTAAGTTCTTTATAAGAAAAGAACGTTAAAGAGAGGGAATTATGTGACGACCTTATAAGCTGTCACTTAAGCCAGGGCGGCCTGACAAATCCCCTGTAAAAGGAGCAGTGCGGGAAAACAGTATATACTATCTAGGCGTATTAAGTTAAGGGTGTAAAGACCCAAAGCCCTTACGACTAATAAGGTGCTACTCGCAATATACTAAATACTTACATCGCAAGCAGGAGAAACCTTACAAGTAAAACGCTTATATAGTGTAAAGTACTTACATAATAAGTACTTATAATATTACAAGTAAGGTATAAAGTACCTCTTAATTAGTTAGTATAAATAGTTATAGTTATACCTATAACTACTGTAAGGGACTTTAATTCCTCACGTTAGTATTTAATTATTTATTTATATCTTACTGTTTAGACTTACCTCTATGCATTATAATAATAACGACTTACAGTGATATTAAACCCCCTGTCTAGGAGTGCTAGCTTAATAAGCCGTCTTCGGAACGCCCCTTACCTGTTAGCGTCCTACTATACGTTCTGTCTTAACCCGCGCCAGTCCTCTCGAGGCCTGTGTCGGGTGCAGGTTGTAATACAGGCTAAGTAACGCCTTATAACCCTAAAGCAGATGTCTTTAATCCTTAAGTTCTCTATACACTTTAAGCTAAAAGCAGTAAAGACTAAGCTTAGTTAAGAAACTTTAATAATACTATTCTGGAGCGGCTTAAAGGAATATGTCACTAGAGACCTCTACTGGGAAGATCAGCCAGACCGCCTTTAAGAACTAATTAAGATAGCTATTAAAACCGACAATCGGTACTATAATCACCATCACTAGAAGAACTTCTAAAAGGAATAGACCCCTTACTAATTAAATAAACTAAAGAAGGGGAACTAATTAACCGTAATAAGTCACTACCCCAAACTAATAAATATTAATATAGTAAACCGTCAGAACTAACCTAACTATAACAAACCTTAACGATAACAGCAGTAGAAGCAGCTTAAAGACTTATTATAAGTCTAATACTTTAACTACAGTAAGAAAGGTTATATAATATAGTAATATTAATCATTAAAATAAGTTAGTTAAAAACCCATTCTAGAGGAAAGGAAGCACATTAAGTTTAACTTAGGAGATATTTATATTAAGATAGTAGGTAATAAAGAAGACTACATTTAGATAAATAAGTATAACTTAGGAGATAAGGAAGAAAATAAGGAAAAACCTTAAGATATAATGTATCTAGTCCTTAAAGGTATTTTAGAAAAGTTAGTTACAGAAGTGCAAGTCGTAAAAGACCAACTCTAAGGTAGAAACTTAAAACTGCTAAAGGTACAGGTTATAGAAAACTAACTTTAGGAAGAGATATTTTAATTAACTGTAACAGGCCTTAAAAACCTTACCTTATAAGCTTAAGAATTAAGGAAATTTAGAAAAGACCCTAACTTAAACCTTACTAAGATAGTAAAGGGAGTTAAAGAACTAGCTCTCTAAGCTACCCAAACGGTAAAACAAGCCCTAGAAGGTAAAAGAGAGTAAGTTAAAAGAGTCGAGTTAGAAAAAAGGAAGTTTTTCTTAACTGTACCCCTTAAAACTCTTAAACACTTTAAACACACTAAGTAGATCAGCACCCTTACCTTCCTAAAAGAAGGATAACTTAAATAACTGCCTTATATTAAAGCTAGTATACTTTAAACTAGTACCCTAAAGGTCCCCTAAGAGGGTATAAAGTAAATACAGTAACAGAGAATCTAAAAGTTAAAAGAAAGATATTAAGAGCTAATAAATAAAGTGGAGGACTTATAAGTTAAAAGCCTTACTGTTACATCTAAAGACTAAATAATAGAAATTAAGTTATAATTTTATAATAAAGTTCGCTTTACTAACTAACTTAAATACTAACTTGTTAAAAAGGACCACTTCGTGGAAGAATAAGTTAAGTTACTATTACCTAAGTTTTAAAAAGAAGTTTAAGAAAAATAATAAACTTAAAAGTAAGTAGAAGAAGAGAAAAAACAAGACACCACTTCCCCTATCCCATACTTTATAACCGTAACACTTACAGTTAATATTAACCACCCCAGTTATAAAGATATACTATAGATTAATTACGTGTACAATAACTACGCTCTTAACCAGTATAATAGACTTAAGGCCCTTTATAACTACTTCCCTAACGTATAAAGACAGGATTACACCGTTATAAGGGTGGAGTTAAAACCAGCCTATTATAAGGTCTCCTACTCCCTAATAAGAGAATTTAGTAATAAGTAGAAGATCACCGTAATTAACTAAGCCCTTACTATATACTGGTAAAGAGGGGTACTTAATAACTACCTAACTGTAACATACTTACTACATCTTAAAGGGAAAGTTAGAAAGTAGTAAAAGCAGAAGGATTACTAACAGACTTAAGAGTAAAAAGACATTACTGTAATCTAGTCTTATAAAGTGTATTATTAACTTATTAAGGACTTTAAGAACATTAAACTGTTTAAAATCGACTGGACGTTAAGGTGTGAAAATTTAAGAAAAGTTAATTACTAAGTTTATTAAAACTACTTATTTTTCTAAAAGAAATTAAGAAAAGGCTACAGGCCCTTTAAAAAGGTTAAAAACCAGTAGTTTACTAATTAGTAAAAACCTTAAGAAGAAGGAGAGGCATTTAAAAGTTAGGTTAGATAAAACCTTAAAGATAAATAGTTACTATAACTTAAATATTAAAGGAGTATAAGTATTATTCTATTAATATTAACTTAACAGATAGAAAAGGGAAGCCGTTTAAAGTAAAAACAGTAATTAATAACAGGAGTACTTCCAACCTAATACACCCCATACTAATTAACCGAAGGAAACTCCCTAATTAAGAGTATAAAAAGGCTATTCCCATTTAAAATAAAGAAGGAGGCTTATACTAATATAATAACAGTAAAGTTACTTACTACTTACTACTTTTAATTAAAGTGGATAGGGATAAATAATAAGTGGACTTTAACGTTACATTAATTACAGGGTATAACATAATCTTAAGTCTACTTTAACTGGAAAAGTATAACCTTATAATCAACTAAAAGAATAACCACTTCACTTTCGGCAAGTCCCCTAATAATAATTACTGTTTAAAGAAAGCTAAAAAGACACTAAACCGCTCTAAAGATACATAAAGCACTTAAAAACACACTAAACCCTTAAAACTAAATACAGTTTAAGTTAGGTTTACTAAAACAGTTAAAAGATTAAAGGGTTTACCACATTACCTAAATAATAATTTAAAAAGTGGAAAGAAATAAGAAGCTAATCTACAAATAAGTGAAAAAGTTAACTTATTTAAAATACCTATAGAATATAGGAAGTTTACCTTATTTTAAAAAAAGATACCGTAATTATTAAAATATAAGCTATAAGATTATAAAATTAAGTTAAAGCTAAGAGTAAAGCTTTACAACTTCTAACCTTACTACCTAAATCCCTAATAAACTAAAGCCTTATAGGAGTATATTAATAAAAACCTAAAGAATAGATTTATCATAAAGTTCTAGTCCTTAATAAGGTACTTAATACTGTTTATCTTAAGGAAGGGAGACAGTAAATTACATATAGTTATTAACTACTAAATGTTAAATAAAGATATAATTAAGAATCGCTACTTATTACTACTTATTATAGAAATGTAAGAACAGATTACTAAAGTAAATTAATTCTTTAGCTTTAATTTCCCTATAAGATTTAATCACGTTAAAGTGAAAGAAGAGGATAAGCATAAAACGGCCTTTCAGACTTATAACAGGCATTATTAATACTATATTATACTAATAGGATTAATAAACGCCCTTACGACTTTCTAAAGCCTTATCAACAGTGTTCTTTACCCCTTCCTTAATAAGTTTATCTTTATATATTTAGATAACGTTCTAATCTATTCCAAAACTTTAAAAGAATATTATTATTATTATTTCCTACACCAATATGCCCGCAGGCGCGCCAGTCCTTCTACTGCTATATATAAAGGAAACCGTACCGTATAAGTCAGATAAAAACCTTCGTCAACTCCTTCGAAGCCATTAACTATACAAGTCCATCTTATTACAAACGAACGGAGGCCTTTATCAGCCTCCAGCCCCACTAGCCCTCCTCTCCTGTTTCCAGCTTTAGCTATCTGGTTAATCTGTACTCCAGTAACCAGCCAGAGTCCATCAGCCAGCTAAGGACCTTCCGAATAAGCCTTCTACTCTAGGCGTTTGCTACCTGTAATACAGCTTATAAGTCCCTTTATAATCAAATCTCTTAACAGTCCTACAGCCTTTATAACGGTAGGTTAAAGCACCAAACCACTAAGTGCTCTACTGTTTCCCTACCTTCCCCATATCCACAGTAAGGAGTACGGACCTTTAAAACCTTTACCTTAAACAGGTAATCCCTAAGGCCTATATCCCCTGTCCAGGCTTAGGAAAGGAGGCTACTCTAGGCCTTTATAAGGCCTTTATGTCGCTTTAAGGCCTTATTAGTAAATAAAAGGGAAGGGGGGTCTCTGTTTACCAGCCTTTCCACTAGTTAGCCAGCTCTTTAACTCTCCCACTGGGCCTGCCAGGCTAATTCTATAACTTTATCTGTTTTTAACTCTTTATCCTTCTTTTCCCCTATTTTCCACCTCTGGCTAGCCTACTAGGTTACTGTAATTACAGCCTGTTTAGTAGGTATTAGGCCTTATGGTCCTTACTGAGGCCTCTGTCTCCGGTTTCTTATTTTCCTTCTAAACTGCTGGCTGATTCTGTTATAGGCTTTTATGATCAAGTGTATTACTAGAGCTCATTCAGCTTCTAACCCTTTTCCGGTTTGTAAGGCTTTCTCCTGTAACCGGTCTTCAAAGTCGGCTAGTTGTTTATTAAGGTAGAGGTCTAGTGGTAAGACCCAGGCCTCTGTTTTTAAACACCTTATAGGGGCTGTTTAGTAAGCTCCAACTACAATACAGAGGCTCCTGTTCTGGGCCTTTAATAGGGCCTTTACTAGCCCTCTTGGCTTACTGGTACCTCCTGGGGCCGTTGGCTGGTGGAAGCTGGAAGCCCCGTAGGCTATAGCGCTGCGGATACACTTGGTATAGACCTTCCTGGCACGGGCAAGGCTTGGGCCCCATGTTTTGGCTGCGATCCTTAATAGTGCAAAGTCTTGAGTCCTTAGCTTCCGTTTGACTTTTAAAAGAATATTAAAAACATATATAACAGGTTTTAACAGCTCTTAAAAAAGCGAAGCTAACAGTAAACCTAAAGAAGAACTACTTTCACATTCAGGAATTAAACTATTTAAAGTTTAAATTAACCTTTAAAAAGCTCGAAATGTAAACGGAGAAGATAAAGGCAGTTAGGGACTAACCTACTTTAAAGAACTAAATAAAGTTATAAACCTTTATTAACTTTATAAACTTCTATTAATACTTTATTAAGTACTTTATAAAGATCGTAAAACCATTACATAAGCTTATAAGGACAGGTAAACCGTTTAAGTAGACTAATAGATAGTAAAAGGCATTTAAAAACCTTAAATATACCTTTACTATAATACTAGTCTTAACTCTCCCCAATTTCTTAAAGCCCTTTTAAGTTAAAACGGACTCCTTAAAGTTTATAATTAGTAAAGAACTTAACTAAATCTAAAATAACAGGAAACGCTACCTAATTACCTTTTTATCAAAAGGGATTTACAGCCTAGCCTTATAATACCTAATTTATAATAAAGAACTAATAGTAATTATCCAGTACTTTACTAAGTAAGCACTGTACCTAAGCAGCACAGAGGAACCAGTTTAGGTCTTTTTAAACCATAATAACCTCTAATACTTTTTAACGAAGGAACTCAGTCTATAATAAGCATAGTAAGTAAAGTTAATAACCTTATTCCATTTCTAGATCTATTATGTTAAAGGAAAAGATAATAAACAAGCTAATACGCTTAGTTAAAGATAGGACTATAAAGATACTAATCTAATCTTAATCCCTATTACTATATTTAATAAAGCTAAAAACGGCATATTAAAACACGCACTACAAGTATCAGATAACTAAACTCTAAAATAAACTATTAACGTCTATATAAACTTATAAATAAAGTATAACATTTATTAATAATAACAGGACTTTTAAATAAGAAAGTTAACAGAAGGTACCTGTAAGTATAAATACCCCTTAGGAGACTTCTTAAAACATATGTAAAGCTGTAGTAAAAAGTGCCTAATACACCTAAACTATAACGAAACCAGTTATTAGCTGGAATAGCTACTAAAAGGTGTAAATAATACGCTTAAACTAAGAGTAAAGCTTTAATATTAAGAAAAACCGTACATTTACAGCTTAGACAGATAAAAAGAGTACGTTTAACAGGTTTATAAATCTTAACTTAAAGGATATATAAGTTAGGTTAAGACTTTTATATAAGTATAGTAAACGTACGCTTTTCTAGGAATAAAGAAGTTAATTAAGGAAATAATTAATAACTGTAACATCTGCTACTAGAAGTAAAATTAACATTATAAGCCTTACGGACTTCTCAAACCACTTCCTATACTATAGGCGTTATAAAGCTCTATCTCACTTAACTTCGTCATTAGAATTCCAAAGTCTAAAGACCTTATTATAAAAGTTACTTATAACTAAATCCTTATAATAATTAACAGATTAACAAAATAGGCTTACTTTCTACTAACCTTAAAGGATATAACAGTAGAGTAACTTACTTATATCTTTAAAAAAGAGGTAATTTTATAATACCTTTAGTTTAATAACATTATTATAAATTAAGATAAGCTAATTATATTAAAGTTTTAATAAAGGCTAATATAAAGAATAAGTGTGAAAAGTAAGCTTTTAACAGCCTTTTACTTATAAACAGATAGCTAAATAAAGTAAGTTAATTAAATATTTATAACGTATCTCTAAACTTACATTAACTTTAAATAAGATAATTAGCTTAAGTTATTACTAACAGCACAGATAACTTATAAAATAACGCTAATTAAGTCGATAAATATATCACCATTCTTTATTAATTACTGTAAGGAGCCTAAACTCCATTAAGGCTTACCTACCAGTACCCCTTAAATTACAATCTATGTAAACCAGATATAAGACTTATATAACTACTTATAAATTAAACTTAAGTTCACACGTAAACAGATAAAAAAGTTTACTAATAAATACTAAACTAAACAGTTAATACTTAAGAAAAGACTCTATTATAATAGCAAATAAGTTAAGGGACTAACTCTTCAGGAGGGGGATTACGTTTACCTTTTTTCTTAAAATCTGCATTTAAAACAACTTAATAAAAAGCTTAACTTCAAAAGGTACAGACCGTTTTAAGTTAAGAAAAAAGTTACTACCTTTAATTATAAACTAAACTTACCTGTTAATATAAAGGTGTAAATTAAGGTTTTTCACGTCTTACTTTTAAAACTTACCTTAAAAAGGGTTCCCTTAAAAAAGAAGATTAAGATCGATGCCGATAAAGATAAGTATAACGTTAAGGAAGTTATAAATTTACGAAAAGGAAAGCATACGTTTAAATATCTCATTAAGTAACTAGACTACAGCCCTAAAAGCAACTTATAAAAGCCCGTTAAAAATCTTAAGTTCTTAGACTTAATTACAGAGTTCCACTAAAAGAATCCAGACTAATTAAAGCTAATAATAAAAATTAGAAATAAGATAAGATCTGACATCTAAACTATTATATTAAAAAGTAAGACTATTATAGGACCTAGAACTTAAAAAACGGTAGGAAACTCCTTAATAAGTACGGAAAGATATTTGTTAAAGCCCTTAACTAGGGTTATAAAGACCTTAAACCTAATAAGGAGGCTAGGCCTCTAGAGCTCCCGGTAAGCTCCACATAAGTCGTATACGCGACAGTAAAAGCGTATCCACGAGAATAAGCACTATTAAGAAAAGAAGTTAGTAAAAAAAAAACAAAAATAATAAAAAGCCACCTTAAACCCTCCAGCCCTAAAGGGTAAGGATTTAAAGTAATAAAAGACTTTTATAAGAGTTAAACTTATAACCTCTCACTAGAAGAAGCAAGTGCGCTACTATTACGCTAAAGAGCCGTTTTGTTTATTAGGAAAAAGAAGCTACAAACTAGGTTAAGAAGAGGTCGCCAGCTAGGGCGATCCCCTAGAAAAGGAGCTAGTAGGCGTTCTTACTAAAAAGCCTCCCTAGTTAAAGGACTCGCTAGCCTTGGGAGGAGCAGCTAAATAAGCCTCCTCCTACTCCTGAAAGTAAAGGACCTCTACCTCTTAGCTAAACGCAGAAAAAGCCCGCTCTTCTATCCTACAGCACTAGACTTCAATCCAGTCAAAACAGGCAGCAGCTTTACGGAGCTTTTAGGTTTTCAGCTCCAAGTTCCACGCGGTAGCGTCGTATTTAGCGTTAAAGCAGCGTTTCTTAAAAAGGAGCCGCTAAAGGAAGGCGTTACTATAACTAAATACGTTACACGAAGATAAGACCCCTATTAGTAAACATTTAAAGTAACTGTTTAATTACGCGGTAATAAAACAGGAAAGCGATTTTAAAGAATAACGACTATAAGGTAGCATTTACAATCTAAAAGTCGAGATAAAGTCCGTAAGGTTACAGCGATAAGAAGTGCTGTTTTTTAAAGTACACTTCTGTATATAATTAACAGGTATAGTTACGTTAAAAAAGAAGGAACACCCTTACCAGGATTCTTTATAAGAAAAGAATGTTAAAGAGGGGGAATCGTGTAACGACCCTACAGGCCGTTATTTAAGCCAGAACAGCTTAACAGATCTCCTGTAAAAGGAACAGTGCAGGAAGATAGTACGCACAGTACTGCATACTGGGCCAGGAGTGCAAAGACTTAAAGCCCTTACAACTAACTAGCGGTTACTCAGCTTTAGTAAAGGTGCTTACCTACTAAGCAACTGTAAGACCTTTAAGCAGGAGGTGCTTAGCAGTAAAGCACTTAGTTTCCTACTAAGCGGCAGACCATTAAGTAAGGTACAAAATACCTCCTAGCTAGTTAAGTATAAATAATTATAGTTATGCCCACAACTACCGTAAGGGACTCTGGTTCCTCACGCTAGTATTCAATTATTCATTTATATCCTACTGTTCAAACTCCCCTCTGTACATTATAATAATAGCGACCTACAGTGACATTAAACCCCCCCCCGTCTAAGAGTGTTAGCTTAATAAGCCGTCTTCGGAACGCCCCTTACCTGTTAGTGTCCTGCCATACGTTCTGTCTTAACCCACACCAGTCCTCTCAAGGCCTATATCAGGTGCAGGTCGTAATATTAAGTTCGTTCCCTAATAGCAAAGGCTATCCTTAGGAAGTTAACAAACACTCTTCCTGTAATCTTTATCATTAATTCTACTAATACCGGTAGTTATACAGCTCTTACACTTACAGATAATCGCACTATCGTAACACTCTACCAGTATAAGATCAACACGCTGAAAGGTAGCCCTAGGTGTGTAACGGAGGAAGACTTTATTAAGTTTACCTACATTTTAGCTATAGAAGATACGGATCTCTCTTCTCTAATAGGCATACTGTACCAGTTATACGGAATCTAAGATTAGCACTTATATAACATGGAGAGGTTGAGACTATTTGGATCGTTTCACGAGTTTGACGAGGAGGTTCCCAACTCCTAAGGCGGGGATGAAAGAGATTTTAAGAGGTCCTACCGACAGATAGCGAGGCTTGCGCATGGATTTCTCTATAACTTAGGGTTTTGTTAAAATGAAATGAGTTCTGGCCAGGGGCTAGAATACTAGCGATACGAAAATGGAAATTTTGTGTGCCCAGATTCGTCGCACACAACAGCTTTTACAGCCGCGGAGTTTTGATATTCTTACCTCTACTGCTTAACGCCTTTGCGAGCGCCATAGAGGTTAGTGCATTTCATCCGCTGTGTCCAATTCAGGACTGTAGTTTGCGTTTATTAGAAGTAGTTATACTATAAAGGCGCCTCTAGAGCGTACCGTACCCCACATTGTTCCGCTCCGCCACCTTGCGCAATTTCGCGCCTTCGTGTATATTATTGATTGCCGACTGAATATCCTTCTCTCGGAGCGTAGCTATAGCGATTTTAGTGGTATTTGCAGCGATTTTGGTAGTGTTGTGGCTATTGGAATGGGAAGACGCGTCCGTATCGCGTGGGGTTTGCTGATGATCGCTATTGGGAGGGGGAATCGGTTAGGGGGTCCAAGCTTCTAATGAGTTTTTCATGCTAGGATTGCCGGTAGGGCGCGAATTGGAAGAGCGTCCTGTCGTAGCAGACAAGGTACAAAGCCTAAAGTAGCAGAAACAAGATCTGGGCCTAAGGCGAGAACTAGGTCGCCTGGGCGGTGAATTTCTGCCAGTAGAAATGTCAGAAGCGCGGCACACTGAATTCAGGTGGAAATTGATGGGGTTGCAACTGCTTGATTGTGTTGCTTGTCCTCGCTCTCTGGCTTTGCCAGAGAGCTTATTCTTATAGTTGTACGCTGTGCTCAGCTGAAGTGGCTGTGCCCAGCTAAAGTGGCTGTGCCAGTTCAGCTTTCTTCAGCGCGCGGCTATGCTGGTTCCACTCTATTCAGCTCCGTACAGCCGCTCTATTCTTAGTGTTCTGGCCTCTGGCCAGGACCACCTTCTTTCTGATAAGAAGAGGCACGTAGCGCACGGTAATGGGATTAAATATAGGCTCGTGGCCGAGAACTGGGTCTTATATTCTGCCGGTAGAAACTGTATAGAATACAGAGGAACGATAGTTAAACGCTGTATAATTTTCTACCAGCAGAATAAGGATATACCTAGGAGAACTATCTATACCTGAGTATCGACGAGGTCGGGAACTCTATCCTATAAAGATGAGAACTTTATCACAAACTTCAATTCTCTAACATCTCTTTAGCAGGAATCTAAAAATAAAACATAGGCTATATATCCCTAATAATACTGTGGGAAAATAACTTATTAACTAGATAAGAGCATAGCAGGTGACATTACTATTGTCGTTAGCGACTCTATTCGTACCACATCCTTCTGTAGTATAGCATAATGATACTTTAAGTTTAAAATTGGTATAATTATATCCTTTTAGTCTATTTTGAGTTTTTGGTATGTATGGTGTCGTAACCAAGCAAATGGCTACGCTCCAGAGGCCTTGGTGGCCTTTATGGGTCCAGAGTCCAGATGGCCCTGGTGGCAGATCAGAGTCCAGATGGCTCTGAATAGCAGGGCCACGCACCAGATAACGAATGGGGTGTTCTGGGACTCTGGTGGTGGCAAATGGCTCTGGTTGTGGATAAGGAAGGAGAAGGTCTGGAAGCCGAGGGCTTCCAGACCTCTATATATAGGGGGCCCTGGTGGCCTGTGGTCACCCCAGGTCACGTGCTCTGTCACGTGACCGTCAGATGGCATGCATACGTGCTTAGCTTTGACAATAGGGCTTCCAGGCCGAGTCACACGCACACTTAGTACGCGTGTACGTCGTAATTGAAATTGTTGCCTGGGAGTTATCCTTACATATTACGCGTTATTTGTTTTCCATCGAGAGGAAACTTTAGCCGGGGGGGACTAAAAAGGGGCCTCTGAGGGTGTGCAGCGGCGGCGTATGGGATCACCCTAGCTCAGGGAAGAATCAGGGGAAGCTCAGGACAAATCAGCCACAGCTCACCCCAGCTCAGGATGGCGAACGAAAAAGGAAATTTCGTGTGCCCAGATTCGTCTCAGATAACCAGGCTGTTATGGATTAGCGGGGATAGTATAAAAGTGCCTACCACGAGGACGGCCGTTGATCGCCGGGCGGTAAATAGTCGGTCAACTCTACTGTCGACGACTCCCCTAGTTCACTCAGAAACTTACGAGTACTTCTACATGAAGCAAGACTATTAGAAGTACCGTAGTTGGGCTTCAGCACTAAAGCACCCCAGCCAGACCAAAACCGTCTGGGCGCGGAATAGATATGGGGCATCATCCGTATTTGACTGCTCTTCTCGTTCACGTCGGTCTGGTTGATGCAGATGGCATCGGTCCAGAACCGCCGATCTCGTCCCGCAGTACGACGCCCGAGGAACTTCAGGGCATTCCGCAAGTTTTGCGTGACGGAAAATGTCTGCCCATTGATGAGGACCTGGTAGTTGTCGTAGCGGCCACCCCAGTCGTTTGCGTATGAGCCGGAGCCGGAGCCGCCACCCCACATGTATGACAGCGCCTCATATTGAGGTCGGTCGCTGAACTTTACGTGGCTGATGGTGCACTGGGTACGAGGAGCCTCATATTCAGGTTCGGGAAGGAAGGGGTGATCCGAGAAGTTCTCGGCAGGATCACGATCTCAATGACTGGTATGCAATCTTGGGACAGGTCCAGAGGCTCGTATCTGAATGCCGTCGGTGCTGGTCTGGCTCGGGCTCAGGCTCAGGTTCAGGCTCAGGCTCAGGCACGGGCTCTGGTTCGGGCTCGGGTTGGGGCTCGGGTTTGGCCTTGGGCGTGCGCGTTTGTGCGGGTCGCTGAGGGGGTATCAACTTCTGCAGAAGACCTCGCAGTCTATTGCCTCTTAGAGATTGAGTTCGGCCAGAGCGGGGCTGTTAGGACGCTGGCATGATTCCCTTGCGCTGCCGGCTCAAATGATCTTCATGGTTGATAGAGAAATATACCTACCCAGAGCCTGACGAGAAGCCTTTTTTCAGCCATGCGCGCTACCTCCGGAGTACGGAAACTCGAAAACCCCGCACATCACCTCATTTCGTCTAGTTGCTGTCACTGCTTGGCAGAGCCTGCCTGCCGGGGAATCGGGAAAGCGTCAACCCAGTCCGTGCGGGGTGGTCGAGATAGTTTCACGCACGGACTCAAGACTGGCCACCATAACATTCCAAGGTAAACTCGAGATGTCTTCTTCCTATTACAGCGGGGTTTTGTGTATAATTCTCACATACATTAAAGGCCATTCGTCGTGTGATTCAACCTTGTAATGACAGATATCAGTTTATGCATGCTTTTTAGGTGTTAGGCAGCGGAAGAGTTTTTTCTTGAATGCTCTAGCCAAAAGAGAGGATCTCTCGTCTCGGCATGCGTGCCTGATGGATTGTGAATCCTCACACTGTCCTGTGCCGGGACACCTTACCGTGCCAGTAACTATAACTTCGAAAAACTTTGTTTTTCAACGTCACGCCTAATGTTTTGTTCAAATCTTAAGGTCCTGGGCTTGCCATATCACTGGGGTCTGGCTTGACCGAATGCAGGATGGCCTTTTCAGTAGGTACTTCTGTAATAACCAACGCCATGAACCGCTTCGCAGTAGGTAAGAAGGCATGTTTCACACAGGCTGAAGGCACCCTTCCTTTCTTTCGACCCGAGCCTTCGTATTCTGATCTGTTTATACTAATCGGAGACGGTTACTGCATCCCTGCCAGTTGTCTAAGCTTAATGCGACTTGACACCTATTACACTTGACATGAGGTAAATAAGTAGGCATTCGACCCAGATACCTTTCGCAGGGGTAGATTGTATTGGTGAATATTAGTGCCTCTTCCATTGCACGCGCTCAAATCACAGTCCATTGGCAAGTCACACCTCGCACTGCAACGTCCGAATTCAAGGTCGCATTCCGGAGTTACGTATGTATGACCTTTGCCGCCGACTTACCCGAGCGGATCGGGCCTTCATTGCTGGAATTTGAAGAGATGATTACCCGTCCAGCAGCCCCTACAGCATGCAGGGATCTGCGAATATAAACCCGGCGGCAACTTTTCCGTCCCTGAACGCCAGATCTCAAGCTCTGATACCTCATCTAAAAATCTCACCATGAAGTCGTTAGCTCATCCACTGGCATATGCGCTAGTTGCTGCCTTGGCAACTTCGGCGGAGGATCCAAAGTCTTACACGCTCAGCCGCACTCCATCATCGCCAATTTCGCAGCGCCATGTCCCCCAGTTCGTCAGCTACTCCTTCGAGCCGGCCTTCTGGGCCGAGTTCTTCGGCGAGCCAGACTCCCCCCGAAATCTTACCTTCACCCTGCTCAACCACCTCCACGACCGCGGCGCCAGACCCATTATCCGTGCCGGAGGCATTACCATGGACAGCATGACTTTCGATGCCAACCAAAAGCTCTCCGCCGTGCGCACCGAGAACGGCAAAGGCGGAATCTACCGCACCACCATCGGCCCGGCCTTCTACCGGCAGTGGAGCAACTTCCCCAAAGGCACCTCCTTCGTCTCCACGCTCAACTTTGGCAACAACTCCGTCGACATCGCCAAGGGCCTTGCCGTAGCATCCCACCAGCTGCAGCGCGACAAGATCGTCTACTACGAGCTAGGCAACGAGCCAACCAATTACCCCTCCAGCCGATGGCGGGGCAGCACCGACGCCTACGTCTCCCAGTGGAAGACCTTCACCAGCCAGATCGACAAAGCCATCAACAACACCAGCCACGGAAAATGGTGGGCCTCCTCTGCCACCACCGACGTAACCTCCCTCAAAGTCCGCCCCAGCGACCTCATCCCCGCCGGCGTCAACTCCACCGGCGAAGTCGGCCAATACTCTATCCACTCGTACGCCTTCGCGACCTGCGACCCCGACCGCGAGCGCCGCGCCACCATCGCCAACATCCTCAACCACGCCGACCTCCTCCGCTACGCCGACAAGGAGATCTATCCCTCCGCCAAAGCCGCCATGGACTCCGGCGCGACCTGGGCCATAGGCGAATTCAACTCCATCGCGTGCAGCGGGAAGCCCGGCGTGTCAGACACGTTTGCGCAGGCGCTGTGGACCGCGGATGTGGAGCTCATTTATGCGGTGAGGAATGCCACGAGCGTGCATCTGCACCAGGGCGCGACGTTGGTGTTTCAGTCGAATCAGCAGCTGAATACCCCCGGGGATGATGGCACGCCGGGGTTCAGTAGCTATTCGTTGTTGTATCCGATTGATTCGAGTAAGCGGGGTGAGGCACGGGTGCTGCCGGTGTTTGTGTCGCAGCTGCTGGTGACGGAGGCGCTGAGCGGGGGTGGGCGGATTGCGGCGCTGAAGACGCCGGAGGGCGTGGGTGAGAGGGGGTTTTCGGCGTATGCGGTGTTTGGGGAGGGGGGGAAGCTGGCGAAGTTGGTGGTGCTGAATATGAAGCCGTATTTTGCGGGGCAGGGGACGGCGGCGACGCTGCTGTTGGATATTGGGGAGCATAAGGGGGCGACGGTCAAGCGGATGACGGCGCCGTCCGTGGATGAGAAGGATTCGGCGAAGGTCACTTGGGCGGGGCAGTCGTTTAGGAATGGGAAGGCGGTGGGGGAGGTCAAGGTGGAGAGTCTAGCGCCGAATGAGAAGGTTGCGGTGAAGGACAGCGAGGGGGTTCTTATTTTGTTTTGATGAGAGGGTGCGCCGAAGGCAAGAACGACGTGTGGGTAGTTGGAGGTATTTCGTAGAGTTTGTGTTTCTGAGGTCCAATCGTTGTTGATGTCAAATCAGGCAGCAACCTGGAACACGCCCAGAACAGCTTGCCACTCTCATCCCAACTCGGAATCTTGCAGTCCATTGCAGCATCTTCGATCATCTCTCCGTTCCAGCAGTCATGGCGCAATGACACAATATCGAATGCAGTACTCCGCATGTTGCACCGCACAGCGATGTCGCCCTCCCCTCCTTCCCGAGCTGCAGAAATTGCAGCTCCTCTACCGCCAAGTAGGTTCAAGACCTCGCATCCAAAGCAAAAGAACCGCCTCTTCGCCTTCGATTCTACCAAATGATGGCCGCCATCGATAGTACGCACCTCCAGCAGCCTACCACAGACCCGACTGTTGAAGACCCGGGTTGGATCCAACTAACCCCTTCAACTGGCCAAGAATGAAATACGCCTCATCTGTCTCCAGCCCCTTCCCGTCGAGTCCAAGTAGCCAATCCCTTTCGGACTCTGACGAACCGTTTGACCTCCTTGATGCGCTTTCTCTCACAGCAAACTCCGATTCGACCGATATCAGAGACAAAGTCTTCAGCATCCTCGGTTTTCTAGATCACGAAGACTTGCTTCCTAACTATAGCACCTCCACCATACGGACATTTATTTTTGCATAGTGTGCTCGCGAAATAAGATTTCGATGTCTTATTCTTTTCACGAGGCATTACTACAGGATACTCTAACTGCTTATCATGGCTACCGCTGTGGGAGTCGCCCCGCGGTCTTCCTTCCCGGCCATACCTCAAAAGCATAAAACGAGGGCCCAATGACCTCCTACATCTTGGTGACGGATTCGCATCCACCTTTGTGTCACAAAGCCCCCAGAGGCTTCCTACGCAAGAGCTTCCTGATCAGGTCACAATGAGCCCCTTGGGTACCTCCGCTCCCAAACGGCATTATCGGTTGACGCCAGTTCTGGGTGTATAAGTGTCGAAATGACACGGCTATTCAAGTTTCCATCAAGACCAACCCTTATGTACCGGGGATGCAGAGACGACCTGCACCACTACGCCATTATTCATGGAAATATTCGGGCTGAGTTTACCTCATATCCCGACGTTGCACTTCACGATCTCATCCAGCCTGGCCTCGATCATTTATTCGTAATGCGTTGTTCGCCATGGCAGAAGGACCGATTTGAGGCGATCAGATTCGATGAGATGATGGGTTTCATTCTGCGCAACATCAAAATTGGCGAAAACGAACCGCATCACCGCGCATGGAAGATCATTGCAAGATGTCCAGATTTAGCCTTCCACCTTAAACACGTTTCCCGGGATCCTTCAAGTACGAACTTACTGACTTCACATTATGAAACGCGATATGAAAGGTTCCAACGCCTGTTCTCGGAAGTACTACCAGTACCCTGAGCCTACCAGCAGTGCCGGAGAAAGTCCTCTTCCAGTTGTGGCGAGATTCCGAGCTTTCGCAACTGATCCCTCTGCTCTTTTCCATAGACACTGGAGATTTACCAAAGAAAGACTGGCCGATAAGGGATAGGCTCTTGGTTGATGCGTACCTCCACACTCTCGGCTCTCGACTCAACCCTGACTCAAGAGAGGGCGACACCATTGAACTGAGGTTCGATGACCCCCGGGAAAAGATTGAACCGTTTCTTGACGTTGTTGTTGCTGACTTGAAAAAGCCTCGCTGGGAGTATCAAACTGTGGATGGGGCAGAATGGGCATCGGTTCAATCCCTAAGGATTGACAAGGGCTCTGATAGCAAATCACCCATTCACCCCCGAATCTCTATTTCGGAACTTTTATACATCTTCAAGGAGGTTGTGGACGAAGGAGGTCTCTAATTCATCGTCAACGGTCTGAGAAAGTCCATGGGTGGGCCCACGATAGCCTGGGCCGATATCGAAAAAGTGCCGGCGAAGGGCCCCGACCAAGAAGAAGACGTCCCAAGGTTGACACAAGATTGGCCCCGAGAGCTGGTAGAAGCATTCGAGATTGATGGTGCTACAGACAAGATCAGTCTGCTTGGGAAGCCCGATAAGCGGGCAGATATATATGATAGAAAGTCTATTTGCACCAGATCCACAGTGGAAACGCATTTGAAAAACACTTTGACGCCTTCCGATCAACCAAGAATGCCTTAATCATTACCCAACAGGCTTTATTTGAGTTATTTGAGGTGCTGATCGACTCCTTAGATGCCTTATTCACGTCATACGCCTCACGCCAACCCCGAAAGGCCCCATGCACACCGCGAGGGCCTTGATTGCATCATATCAGGCTGTTGAAGAATGCATGAAGGCAGCTTTCAAATGCAATCGGCCGTTTCGGAACAATAAGAATGCGCTTCAACATTGGGTATACGGTGCCAATAGGCATTCTTTACCTACCTATGGTTCTGGACAAGGATCGACTCGTGATTCCCTCCAGTTTCAACTCGCCGTTTTAAAAGACACATACACCTGCAATGCCCCTTCTATACACTGGACAACACCTAGAAACGTGGTGACGAGAAATACGAGTACAGCTACCCAGAATGTGTACCATTGCACAGAGTTTCGCCGATCATGCCACCACTGCGATATTGTCTTTGGTGTCGCATCGTCGTAGGCCTGTTTGAGAACCACGAGGCGGTCTCTCCAGAACACAAAGCGCTCGATCTGCCGGTCCTCCACCTGGAGATTGCCACATAAAGTCAACCGCGGATCAACTTTGCAATGCTCGTGTCTCTCCTTGAGACTCTGCAGCCAGTCACTCTTTGGATTCTTCCGGCGTCGATGCGTCACGAACTCCGATTCTGCCGAGATAGGTCAGCGCTGGTAGTGCGTTGTCCGTCCGGGATGAACAAACGGGGGAAAAGCAGTGCTAGTGTTCGCAGAGTCTCATTAACGAGCCCGGGCGGGAAGATTAGACTATTGCTAAAAGACATGTCAGACCTGGAGATTCCAGCCAAGCAGCGCGTCCCAACAACTCACCTCTGGATCTGATATTCCAGGAACGATGCGTGATGAAAAATGAGCACCTTGGAATCGTCCTCGACCAGCAGGAGATGGTCAGCTATGTTGTCAGTGAAGCCAACCTGAATTCCACCAACCATCTCGACACTCCACGCATTGAACGATTTCGGGAGTCGGACGGGCTCGCAGCCCAGCACTGGGGGCACATTCCAGTAATCCTTGACAAAATTACTCAACGGCCCTGCATCCCAATGAATATGGCGTCTCGGGACTGCTTGATGTTTGACAACTCCGAACTTCATCATGGTTATGAGCCGCGCGGCGAGATTGATCGAGTTGAGACAGGCTTCCTCTGACGCATTCGGATCTGTCAACCTCAAATCTGACAAGATTGCTCCTCGCGTGCCTCCCTGTCTGATCCGCTCAATGACGCGGTCCATATCCTTTGGAGTCTGTGTTGCGACGTATTGGCCGTCGCCATGGCCTGCAATGAGGTTCCATTGTTGGCGATAATATTCGGCAAAAGCATCGTGGGCGAGCTGTGTTGGTTGGTCGCCGTTGAAGAGTCTCTTGCGTGGAATGGATTGCCCTTGTGTGCAGGAACCTCCTCTCAGCAACTCAAGCGCGTGTGCATCGATAAGTTCCGAGTCAGTCGAAGTATGAGACATGGCGAGATCTGTTGTTGATCAAGGAAAGCACAGGGCGGGAAGTTCGTATGCACGGTTAATCGCCGGACGCACCTCCTCTTGCAAACCTACGGTCAGCAGTTGGAGCCTTGGAGCCCTCCGGCTATTTTCGGTGAGCAGACAGCGGCCTGCAGCACACCTCCAAACTGCCCGTATCGAGCATTTCTGATTCGCTGCCGAGGTCAACACTGCCACACTTGCTGCACACCATCATCCCGAGAAGACTGTCCTGCCAACAAACTCCCTTCTCCTCGATTTCTCATCAAAAGTCTCCGTAGGATGGCCCCATGTCTCTTCTTTCACGTTGCAAGCTGCCAACAGCGACACAGACGGCCTCGCTCGCCCTTCCGCCAACATGCGTGTGATGCGAAGGGTACCGACACTTCGAAAGAAGTTGGTTGACCCCGAATTATCGTGCGGACGAGAAATCCTCACGACGAGAGTCCCCCGATCGAAGCGCGTCTGGTGGTGCTGCGGAGCCGCCATGGAGAAATTCGAGCAGGAAATCGCACCCAAGATCGACGACCAGCTCCGAAACGTTGACCTCGGATACGCTGACATTTTCGTGCGCCTGTACATGGTGGGGAGCCGCGCGAACAATTCCCGACCGATCATCATGGTCTGCTGCACCGATGCGGCGGTGAGAGCGAATGCCGAGACCGAGATCCGAAGGAGTGGGCTTCTTGACGGGTTTCCAGAATTTGGCATCGGGCAAAGCGCATTGCCCCTGGAACAGCCAACAATGTCTCGCGCCCTTGTTGGCGAGAAGCCAAGCGTTTACATCCAAACGAACAACAAGGATCAAGAGTCGCCTCCTCCTCCAGTCGAGATCGGTCGCAGTCTGGTCTTCTTAGGACAACATCGCCGATATCACGCGACCGGCGGCGCCATTCTCACAATCGGCACAGATGCCTACCAGCTCACCGTTGGGCACATTGGGGAGACAACTGAAGGCATCAACAGCAGTGCAACGGCTACGGGCCAAGATCTCGACGAGTGTCGGTTCGACGGAATGAGCGACGACGAGAACTCAGGAGGGGATTCCGATAGCGATGTACTCGACGTGACTAGCCGCGGGAGCCGTACTCCCGACAACGAGGGCTCCTGGCGGCTCGACAGCCTAAGTGGTGTCGAGGATAGCGAAACATCCACCTCTCGCCCATCTAGCCCCCGATCGTTGCGCAGCGAACCACAACTCCTCCAACTGGCAGGGCTTATACGACCCCCCGGTTCCCAACCTGTCTCGATCACACGAAGGCCACCAGTCATGACGCATATTTTCGACATCGCAGCGCTAGTCGATCGATCATCCGATGGTCCAAACCCCGGGCTCGACTACGCGCTGGTCCCTCTAGGACCTGTTACATCCTCCCTTCTCAGGACCAAAAACGAGGTCTACGTCCAGGAGCCTGAAAAAAAAACCCTCTTGGTCCAGAAAGTAGCGGAGGTAAAGACGTCCGAGGCCCGAATAATCGCCGTCACCGCCTTTGGTGGGCCGTCTCGAGGAGTCCTAATCCCAGGATCGACGTTCTTTCGGGGCCGCGGCCTTCGCTCGTTCCAGAAACTGTACGCTATTCAGTTTGACAACAATCATGTGTTCGAGGGAGATTGCGGATCCGTCGTGATTGGCGAGGCAGGCGAGCTGTACGGCCACATTGTTCGGGGATGCCCAGGGACTACACTGGCGTACATGGTCCCCGCAACCGAGGTTTTCGCCGATCTGTCAGCCAGACGGAAAGCAAATGTCAGCCTTGCTGTACCGGCTCAAGTGCCAGATATCAAAGTGACTCGACCATTGGAGAGTGCAGGCAGCTCTGAGAAGAGATTACTTGCTCCCCTTGAGACGAACCTGGCAGTAGGAGCCGTGGCGAAAACCACAAGCTCGAGATTTCTGGGAAAGAAACCAAGCGTCGACAGCGATAGGGAAGCCATGTCCATGATAGAAGCCGAGCAAGCACTACTGGACAAGGAAGAATTGAGGATTACACCCAGGAGCACTAGCAGCAAATTCAACTTCAGGCGCGATAGCAACCAATTTGGCTACATGTCGTCGAGCTCAGCCACTGATACCGGAACTAGCAGCACCTCGAGCGAATGGGAAGGGGGTCGCCTGTTTCCCCTTGGGTCTTCAAGGTCCCCGCGGTCTGCCCTCATTGATGACGACCCGCACCATGGGCTTCGGGACTTCATAGCCTCAGAATCTGCGGCGAGGGACCGGTGGATGACAAAGGCAGTTGAACTAGACTCTTTGCTTGTGCGAGCTCACAAGGAGCTCAAAGAAAATCAGGCAAGGTTGCGAGCTTACGAAGCTGCTGTGGAGACGAGGGAGGGCAATGTTAAGAGCTTGAAGATCAGCAACGAGATGCTACGGGATGAGAATTCAGACCTTCGGGATGAGCTCGACGCATGTACTGTGTTTACAGATCCGAAGAAATCGCGAAAGCCAATCACTAAGTGAGAAGAAAGTCGGGGTGATGGTGGATCCAAGAGTGTTGGACGGAAAGGGTCACACGCGGAGGCGGGTGGGATTTCAGCGAACAGGCTCTACTCCGGCGGCTTGTTTGACGAATAATGAGGGTGGAGGGGGCATATCTACCCGTGTTCGTTTCCTACCATTGAATACTACAGGAGACCGAACTGAGTGTCCAAAATTTCGATGTCGAAAGGTTCTAAAAAGGGTAGTTTCAAAATCGCACTGTGGCTAATTGATCACAGCGTGCAGTTCTACATTTACGTACCAGCACTCAGGCATAATGAGAGCAACGTCAGACAACCTACACGATCATTTTCTGGCCCTGCAACGCCACTGTACTTCTGTCAAATTTAACAAGTATATAACAAACAACAATCAAGTCGTATCCAGCCGAAACAGCTGTGGGCATGACTGTCGCCGTAGTGTCCGGCAATCGAGTGTCTTCTAATTGCCTACCTGCACCGGAAGCACAACACGACCGGGATGATTCAGCATCAGTTTCTGCTGGAATGTGAGTGGAGATTATAGCCATGCAATCAGCTACGGAAAATGCATACTAATTAACTCCACTCAGCGAATCTTCTAATCGCGATAATATGAATTGGTCTATGTGCGGTCCTGAGCCGCAGATACAAGAGAAACAGTTAACCACATCGAGCTTTAAGAATTTCGGCGCTCGCATTACGAATATCCACGGGATGTACCGGCTTCCCGAGGGATACCGATTCAGTAATGTCCCCAGTGATGCCGTCGTCGCTGGCGTCGACCCCAACGGGAGGGTGGCGGACGAGCACATTCCCGCTCGATTGCCTTGGATGAAGCAAAAACGACGGACGGGCATTGCAAAAAGCTATAACGTGAGCAAATCTCTCATTTCCATAGCGCAAACTACAATCGCCGCTCTCACACTCTACAAATCCCGCGGTGACCAGATCGAGCGATACGGCTACGCCGCGTTTGGTTTGACCGTTGTTCCCTACATCATCATGAGTATCCTCAACCTACTTGCTCAAATAGCAACTCCGGATTATCCCATGCTCTACATGGTTCAATCTCCGGAAATGGAGGAGGCACGGCAAAGAGGGGGCATTTTCGACGGAGTTGTCGGTGCCCTTCTGCCCACGCAATCGCTCCAGGACTTGTACCTTGCCAGAGTAGACCAAGCTCTCGGCGACCAGACTTTCAAGCTCGAGCCTATTGATACGCCACTGGGGGACGCGCCTCGGGCTAGTTCACGTGCTGGTGGGAGCATTCCACGCATGAGCTTTTGGTTTGGCTATGGGTTTGACAGGCCGGCGAACCTGGTTTCTCGGGGACCTCTCCCTACCTCGCACTTTAGCAACGTCTCGTTTCCATTTCGCAGGACGCCGAGTTACCGGACAGAAGCTGATATGAGTCACCGCTGGTGGCCGAAACGGTGGTTATGGCTGCTGCAATTCTTCATCAGCTCGGTCTCTCTCATAGTCGTCGGATGTCTCAGTGGATTTAGAAGTGGAAGTGAGAGTACCACGGCACAGCGAGCATGGATCATGAGCTGGCTAGTTGTTAGTATGGTAGCTGGTTTATATGCGGATTCAACGGCGTCTCTCTTCGTGTTGAACTACGAAATGGGGGGAGATGATCTTTTCGACATCGTGTTCGAGTCACTCGTAGGGTTTTGTTACTGGGAGTATTCCTGGTTCCCGCAGTTGGAGGATTCGTGGTGGTGGGGAAAATGCTTTTGGATTATGGTATCTGTGAAACCTTGTAGATGGTTCCATTCTACATGTGTTAATATAGGCCGAGTCGTGCACTTGAGGTTGCTATAACTGGTAAAGCAGCGCCTAAGCATCCGTCAGATGCTTTCGGAGCCCAAGATCGAATGATTCCTACCTGTAAGGTGAGCGCAATCTCTGGGGGACGGGGTTCAAGGCCATTTCTTGGGTTTTTGATATGCGACTAGCCCGTTGTTATTACCCTGCTTGAATATCAATGTGGCTTATATGGTCATCTGGCAAAGCAACACGAAACTGGCCCTTCTGAGAGTCTCTCAAAGTTGAAGTTTTAGACACTGAATCCGGTCTCAACTGTACCTTGAGGCTTGTCTTCTTATATTTGAGGCCCTGCTGTAATCTAATAAGGCCTTACTTAAATCTGTAACCCCTGCTATGATCTGATGACTGATGTAATAATCTGGTAACTCCTGTTACAGTCCGACAACTGCTGTAATGATCTGGTAATCCCTACTGCAGTCTGACAGGCCCCTGCTGGAGTCTGGTAAACCCTGCTGTAATCTGACAACTGCTGTAATAATCTGGCAACTCTTGCTGCAGTCTGACAACACCCTACTAGAGTCTGTAGCCCCTACTATAATGTGACGACTGCTGTAATAATCTAGTAACTCCTGCTGGGTCTGATGAACCCCTGTTGGAGTCTGTAACCCCTCTATAATCTGACGACTCCTACTGTGATCTAAAAAGTGCTTCCTTGATTCTCTCGCGACCCTAGTGTTACAAAGATTTAAGGTTATATATATCTCATTGCACAACGAGCTTTTCTAAAGTGTCTACAGCTATCTTCTAACTCGTTATGACTGCAAGAATCATCCATGCGAATCCAGCACACAACAATGGACATTCGAATTCCCTCCTTGAGCCTCAGGTCCATCATTATGCATCCCAGAACAAAGTACCAGCTCAGGTGATTCTGTCAACAAAAGAAAACAAAATATGTGTTTGCACCCGACAGCCGCTCCCAGGAGCAATCGCCCTTCGAAACCCAGGCTTAAGAGACTCCGTCACCACGTCAAAGTCAACATCAGACAGACGTTGTGTGATGATGGAGTACGCGTCACGGCAAAGCATTGTCGATTCCCCAGGGCCTGGTGGCGGTAATAGGGCACAGCCGTCCTCTAGGCTGTTGACCTCTGACAGGACGAGGCTTCTTTGCTCGTTCAGGGCCCGTGTGCTTGGTAATGCAGGCGATACAGATGTGTCGCGTTCGCCTCCGGCTGCCTGGGGCTGAGGCGCTGTAGACGGTGCGGATCCTTTGCTACACCCTCCGACGCCACAGCCACATGCTTGGCCGGCCACAGGTGGTATCACTTCCGCGGCGACAATAAGGCGGTCGGGCGGGTGCGAAGTATTGGAGGGAGCGATGATGTCTGTCGTCGGCGAAGCTGAGAAAGGGGGCGGTGTATGCGGGGTCGAGTTAGACTGCTCTGCAACGCGGCGTAGCTGCCGAACTTCGGCGGTGAGAATATCGATGCGCTGCAAGGCATCCTCCAATTTCATCTGGGTGGACGCCAAGGCGGCTTCGAGTTCTTCGGTGCGGGCCTTGACGCGTTGGCGGTGACGACGCTGGTTTTCGCGCAGCCGGGCAGCCTCGAGTTCTGGTGGCTTCTGGGACAGTCTGAATTTGTGGACATGGCATTTTTGTGAGACGGAGGTTGACATTCTTGCTGGGCTGCCGATGAGGGGCAGGCCGTGCGGGTGGAGTCGGGCGGTTGAAGATGGAGAGAAAACGGAAGCTGACCCGATGACAAACTGTATTATTGCTTCGATAGGGAAGATCAGTGACGAATATCTATGAAGATGGAATATTGGGCGAGTGTTAGGCGAAAAGTTGAAGATGCAAAGGGGGGGCAAGTTGGAGAAACAAAGCGAAGTTGGCGATGACAAACTGCAAAATTTCCTCATTGGGTAAGGCGTGGTTGCACTTAGGTGGCGCTAACCGAATCAGGTAAAAGTGCAGTGACATATCAGTTGGCCCAGGGGTTTGAGAACAACAAATGACCTCGAATTGATGACGAAAGTTGAAAGTGCGACCTTGGTTACCTTATGGACTCTAGGATAGTTTTCTGGGCATAAATAAGGTAGAACGCAGACTCGATCTGCACTTCCGACTCTTTCATCATCCCTTTCGCCGATTTCCGCGCCTTCGAGCCATTCAACTCACCAATCCCTTTCCGCTAATCATTACACTGGCAACCAAGTAAAGGAATCAAGCACACTCAAGATGGACTCCGCCAAGATTTACGACCAGGTGCGCGAGCACTACAGCACAGCTTCCCGTAGCACGAAAGCCCAATACAGCGAGGCGATCGCCAAGTCATTTGGATACTCCGAGAAAGAGCTTGCCAACATCCCCGAAGGAGCCAATCTCGGCTTGAGCTGTGGCAATCCGCTGGCCATCACCAGTCTCCGGGAGGTTCGCATTTGCCCTCCCTCTTTCTTTCTTCATTTTTACTCTTAGGCTCTGACCAAAGCAACAGGGAGAGACAGTTGTCGACCTCGGCAGCGGAGCCGGCTTTGACGTCTTCCTCGCCTCGTCAAAGATCGGCCCCAGCGGCCGTGCCATCGGCGTTGATATGAATGATGTGAGCCCCTTCTTTTCTCGCCAGCCGCAGACTTGGTTATTAATACCAACCATCCAGGACATGCTCGCCCGCGCCGAGAGCATTAAAGCATCCAAGGGCGCCGCCGCCGACAACGTGACCTTCGTCAAGGGCAACATCACCAACATCCCTCTCGAGTCCGACACCGCCGATTGCATCATCTCCAACTGCGTTATCAATCTTGTCCCGGCCCCCGAGAAGCCGTTTGTCTTCAAGGAGATGCATCGTCTCCTGAAGTCGGGAGGGCGCATCGCCGTGTCGGATATCCTCGCCAAGAAGGAGCTGCCAGAGAAGATGAGGAACGACCTCGCCCTGTATGTTGGATGCATTGCTGGTACAGGCCAGTTGTCTGAGTATGAGCAGTGGCTGAAGGAGGCCGGGTTCACTGGTAGGTGACTTTCCACTGTTTCAATTTCTTGTTTCTAATCCTGCTGTGGTTACAGAGGTCGTTATCGCCGATACCAAATCAGATCTGAATGTATATCTCGACATTTCCGAAGATGGAACCAAGAAGGCCGAGTGTTGCGTGCCGTCCGCTGCTCGGCCTGCTGCCGAAGAAGCACCAGCTAGCGGGTGCTGTGGCCCGAAGGCAGCCGCTCCTTGCGGCTGTGAGCCTTCTGCGCAGAAGGACGCCCCTTGTTGCTCTCCGGAAGAAAGGGTTACTTGTTGCTCGAAGCCGGGTGATCCAAGTGATGCGATCACAAAGACTGATCTCAATGAATGGGTTGGCAAGTAATCGTCCTCGTCATTCTTCATTTACATTCTCTAACACGAATCAGGCTCGTACAAGATCTATGCTGTCAAGAATTAGATTGACAGGATGAAGGCAAACCATCGACGAAGGGTCAAGCTTGGGTACTCTTGGGATATAATTTACTGAGGGTTGAGAAAATCAAGAGATAATTCATTGTTCTCTCCATTCAGCTCTCCAGGTTCCTTACCATTCGAGTTCTCCATCATAATGCTTCATTGTCTGAGCTGCCAAATCCACAAACGCTCGTTTATATTCATCGAGAACACGCAGATTGACTCTCCCTTCTCACAACGCCAGAATCAAGCAAAACATCTCTACGTCCGGACTCAAATCTATTCTTGTGTCCCATCTAATCCCTCATCTGCCTCACATTCAGATTAATCCTCTTATTCTTCATCCACCCCCTCCACTCCTCATACTTCCCCTCCTCCGCCGGCCAATCCTCCAAATACTCCGGACACGTCCCCTTTAGCACCTTCGGCACGCCATGCCACGCAAACCTCGCCTCCTTCGTCATATACAGCGCATCCCCCGACCTCATCCTCAGCAAAACATACCCCCTCCCACCACCAAGCCCCTCCTTCTCCTCCTCCGTCATCTTGCCCACATCATTCGGCGCAATCATAAACAGCGAGTCGCACCCAATACTCACACTGATCAGCCCCTTGTCCGTCTCCTCCGACACATCCCTGTGCATCATCATCGTATCACCGGGCGTATAAAAGTTGACAATCGCCGCCTGCGCGCGCGTCTCGGGGAAGAGCGATTCTAGGAAGAGGGCGATGTCCTGCGGGAACTCGGGCGGCTTCTCGCCGGGGTAGATGCGGTTCGTCCAGTCGTACTGCCCGCCGAGCGTCACCCAGTGGAGCTTGCGCTCCATGACCTGCTTGATGGAGAGGGGCTTATGGACGGAGGGGTCCTTGGGGGTGAATTGTGTGGGGGAGTCGGGCGGGTAGGA